>Ga0182742_1001328_pt1 | contig 32159 bp, 28 predicted proteins | sample eDN5th37CBELigMG_FD_128880 | JGI IMG/M metagenome (GOLD analysis project Ga0182742, IMG submission 128880) | Enriched Miracle-Growth compost microbial communities from Emeryville, California, USA - eDNA 5th pass 37_C BE-Lig MG (version 2)... ... | reverse complement strand
TCCGGCACCACCGGACGGCCCAAGGGCGTTCGCAAGCCTCTCGTTGCCGCGCCCTTCGGTGATCCCGCCGCGCCCCCGGTGCTCATCGCGAAGGGCCTGGAGATGCGTGGTGCGCTCGAAGACGCCGTCTACCTGTCACCGGCACCGCTGTATCACGGTTCACCGCTGGTGTTCTCGATGTCGTGGCAGCGACTCGGCGCCACGGTCGTGGTCATGGAATCCTTCGATGCCGAGCTGTGTCTGCAATTGATCGAACGGCACGGCGTCACCGACGCCCAGTTCGTGCCGACGATGTTCGTGCGCATGTTGCGTCTGCCGGCCGAGGTGCGGCGACGCTACGACCTGTCGAGTCTGCGCGAGGTCATCCACGGTGCCGCACCGTGCCCGGTCCCGGTGAAACGGCAGATGATGAGCTGGTGGGGCCCGATCATCCACGAATACTATTCCGGCACCGAGGACATCGGCACCGCCTCCATCACGCCGCAGGAGTGGCTGGCACATCCCGGTTCGGTCGGCCGTCCGATGCAGGAATGCCACATAGTCGGTGAGGACGGCGAGGAACTGCCCCGAGGGAAGGTCGGCGTCGTCTACTTCGCGGGTGGTCGCCCCTTCGAGTACCACAACGACCCGGCCAAGACGGCCGCGGCCGCGAACGACAAGGGTTGGAGAACCCTCGGCGACATGGGCTATCTCGACGAGGACGGCTACCTCTACCTGACCGACCGGCTGGCGTTCATGATCATCTCGGGTGGCGTCAACATCTACCCGCAGGAGGCGGAGAACGTCCTGTCCGGGCATCCCGCGGTCGCGGACGTCGCGGTCATCGGTGTGCCCGACGACGAGATGGGGGAGTCGGTCCGGGCGGTCGTCCAGCTCGTGGAATCCGCCCGCGCGTCGGCGGAACTCGAGGCGGAACTCATCGCCTACTGCCGATCGGAACTGGCGTCCTACAAGTGCCCCCGCAAAGTCGACTTCGTCGATTCACTGCCCCGCGACCCGAGCGGCAAACTGCAGAAGAGACTGCTGCGCGAACAGTATTGGACCGGAGTGGGCTGACGCCCCGGTGTGCCTTTGTGGCGGTCAGGGCCGCCACAAAGGCACACCGGGGCCGCAGGCCCCCTCAGCCTGCGTCGATCGCGACGTCGAGTGCTCCGAGATCGCCCCCGAGTTCGGAGACGGTATCGCGCACCACGGCAACGTCCTTGGTAAGGAATTCCTCAACCGCACCGGTGAACCCGGCGACGGATCCGCGGGCGGCGATGTTGCCCATCACCTTGCTGGCGGAGCTGCCGTGCGGAAGTGCCTCGAGCAGAGCCGATTCCTCGACCCCGAGTTGCGCACCGAGGGCCACGGCTTCGGAGATGAGACCGATCTGTGCCGCGAACAACGCGTTGTTGACCAGCTTGACGCGTTGCCCGTTGCCGGCCTGCCCGACGTGGAGCACCGGATCCCCGTAGCTGCGCAGCACGGGTGTGGCACGCTCGACGGCGTCGGCGTCGCCTCCGAGGAACAGCGTGAGACTTCCGGCGGCGATGTCGTGCGGGCCGCCGCTGACCGCAGCGTCGATCACGTCGATGCCGTGGACCGCCGCTTCGTCCCGGATCTGTTCGATCGTCCGGGGGCTGATGGTCGTGTGGATCGCCAGCACCGAGCCGCGCGGCATCTTCTCGAGAAGGGCGCTCTTCAGACACACCTCGCGGACCTGGTCGTCGGTGAACACGCAGACGAGGACGATCTCGGCGCCGACACCGGTCTCGGACGCCTCCGTCACTGCCGTGACGCCCGCATCCGTCAGGGCGGCACGGGTTTCCGATGATCGGCCCAGCGCTCGGACCTCGTGTCCGACCTCGGCGAGCTTGCGCACCATGGGCAGGCCCATGCGGCCGGCCCCGATGAATCCGACCCGGGTCACCGCGGGTGCTCCATCAGGGCGAGGGTGGCGTCGGCTGCGGTGAGCACCACCCCGGGCGTCGCGCCCGCCGCGTCCGCGAGGCCCGCCACGTGTCCGACGTCCTTGCGCAGCAGGGGACCGGCATGCTTCGCGATGCTGTCGAGTGTGCCGCCGCCCGCCACGACCCGGCCGAGCGCGAAACTGTTCGCCGATCCGTGCGTGATGACCTCACCGAGCTTCGCGGGATCGACACCGAGCGACTCACCGAGTTGCAGCGTGGTCACGGAGGTCGCGAGATTCGCGGTGAACAGTAGATTGTTGAGGAGCTTGGCAACCTGCCCGGCTCCGATGTCGCCCAGGTGGACCACGGGATTCGCGTAGGTCTCGAAGACGGGCCGGATCTTCTCGACGATCTCGGTGTCGCCACCGACCATGACGAGCAGGGTGCCCGCGGCGGCTCCCATGCCGCCGCCGCTGACCGGGGCATCGACGACCGCAACCCCGGCCTCACGCGCCTGCTCGGCGAGTTCCCGAACCGTGTCGGGATGGACGGTGCTGTGGATTGCGATGATCCCACCGGGCTGCAAGCCCGCCAGCACGCCGTTCTCGCCGGTGACGACCTGCCGCACATCGTCGTCGGCGACGACGCAGAGGCAGACCAGGTCGCTCGCGGTGGCGAGTTCGGCGGGCGTCTGCGCGGTCTTCGCCGCGGTGTCCGCGTACGGCTCGAGCGACTCGGGTCGCCGCGCCCACAGGGTCATCTCGTATCCCGACTCGACGATGCGGCGCGCCATGGGCCCGCCCTGGCTGCCGAGCCCGATGAAACCGACACGCATCAGTGCTCCTCCGATCCGATCAGTACGACTCCGAGTGGTGCGACGGTCATGCCGCGGCTTCCTGCTTCTGCGGCCGCCAGAACGTGGCGAGCAGACCGGCGGTCGCGACGACACCGACGCCGAGCGCGATCGCGCCGCCGGCCCAGCCGACGATCGTGATGTCGACGGCCGAATCGATCGAGATCTCACCGGGTCCGATCATGGCCAGCGCCAGCGCGACCACGCCGAGCACGAGGACGTATTCGTAGCCTTCCTTGAAGACGAAGAATCCGTTGGGCCGGTGCGCGAGCAGACCGGCGACGAGCATGATCGAGATGACCGCTGCGCACGCCAGGGGAGTGAGCAGGCCGAGAATCACGAGCACGCCGGCGCCGATCTCGACGACGACGCTGATCCATGCCTGCAACGTGCCGTTGCGCAGGCCCAGTCCGCTGAACCAGCGCGCGGTACCGGCGATACGGCCGCCGCCCACCCAGTGGTTGACGCCGTGCGCGATCATCGTCGCACCGAGCACCAGACGCACCAGGAGTAGCGCAACATCGGTGGGGTCCATCGCTTCACCTCCTTGCCGCTGTGCGGCACCGTCGAATCATTTTGTGGTAGCGGATATTCGGTCAGCCGCACGATTGTCGATGCATTCCTGCACGAACGACAGCACGGTCGAGTGGTACGACGCGGCCGCGTAGCCGAGGGCGAGATTGTGCCCGGCGTCCGGCTGCGTGTGCAGCTCGACCCGGGGCGCGGCGGTGAAACTCGCCGCGATGTCGTCGAGGGCCTCCGGGTCGCCGCGCCACACCCGCTCGTGTTCGGCGGCGGTGAAGTGCACCGGGACCTCGACCCGCGCGGCGAGTTGCGGGAATTCGGTGTGCGGCCACGACGCGGTCACCGTCGCCTCGTAGGCGGGGGTGCGCGAGGCGATCGGCGCGCCGCCGACCAGTTCCGGCGGATAGATCTCGGGGTGCGCCCAGATCAGCCCGTATACGCCCTTGGGGTCGGCGTATTGTGCTTCCGTGCCGAGGATTCCGCGGGCGTCGGCGTGATGCTCACGGCCGGTGCCGGCCAGTGCGATCCCGAGCAGGTCCTTGCCGCGTGGCTCGACGGCCAGGCGCATTGTGAGTTCGCATCCCAGCGAGTGGCCCCACAGGAAGATCCCGGCACCGAGATCGAGCGAGTCCAGATGCGCGTCGATCGCGGCGTGGGCGGCGTCGACCCGCTGCTCGGGCCGGGTGAAGTCGTCCACGTGCGGACGGGAGGCGCCGTACCCGGGTCGGTCCACCGCGAGGACGGTGAATCCGCGCGCGGGACCGGTTCGCAGCAGGGACAGCTCGGGATGGCCCGGGCAGTCGAAGTACGCGGAGTCCGTCGCCCCGCCGTGCAGCGCGACGACCACGGCTCGGGGCTGCTCGGCGACCGCGAGCAGCCCCGACATCGGGACACCGTCGATCTCGACGACGCGGGCGACGGGTGCGGATTCGATCGTCGTCACGAGTCCGCCCGCAGGAGCATCGCACCGCCGGGGGACAGGCCGCCGGTGGCGGCGACGGCGACGCGGGCGCCGGCCACCTGACGGTCTCCGGCTTCACCGCGCAACTGCACGACGGCCTCGTGGATCAGGCCCATGCCGTGGGTGCGGCCGTGCGAGAGCTGACCGCCGTGGGTGTTCAGCGGCAACACGCCGTCGCGGGCGATGTTGTGGCCGCCGTCGAGGAAATCCTTGGCCTCGCCGATGCCGCAGAAGCCGAGGGCCTCGATCCACGACAGGCAGTTGAACGTGAACCCGTCGTAGAGTTCGGCGACGTCGACGTCCTCGGGCCGCAGGTCGGTGCGCGACCACAGGTGGGCGGCGGGGCCGAGCACCTGCGGTTCGTGGGTGAGGGTGCTCTGGTCCCATTCGATCCGCTCGATGATCTGGGTACCCACCGCCTCGACGAGAACGGGTGGCTTGGCCAGATCGCGGGCCGCGTCGACCGCCGAGACGATCACCGCGACCGAGCCGTCGCACGGAACGTCGCAGTCGTACAGGCCGAACGGGGTCGTGATGGCACGCGCGTTCAGGTAGTCGTCCATCGTCAGCGGATCGCGGTAGATCGCCGTCGGATTCAGCGCGGCGTTGGCGCGCTGGTTGAGCGCGATCCAGCCGAGGGTCTCGCGGGTGGTGCCGTAGCGATGGAAGTGACGCTGGGCGTTCTGGGCGAGGGTGTGCGCGGCGGAGATGCCACCGAACGGCATCATCCAGCTCGTGGTGCGCCCGCCCGAGGGGCGGATCTCGCCGCGCTTCATCAGTTCTCCGTGGGTCGCTTCCCACAGGGTGCGGTAGCACAGCACGTGCCGTGCGAGTCCGCTGGAGACCGCGATCATCGCGGCAATGACCGAGCCACCGGGACCGAAGGTTTCGATGCCGCCGTTGTGCCAGGTCGGGTTGAGCCCGAGTGCGGCCTCGACGGTCAGGACACCGCCCTCGCCGAAACCGCCGACCTGGCCGGCGCCGGGGTAGCTGGCGATCCCGTCGATGTCGTCGAGCGTGAGACCGGCGTCGGCGACGGCGCGTTCGCACGCCTCGATCGTCAGGTCCAGAGGGGAGCGCATGAGCCGGCGCCCGATCTCGGACATCCCGACTCCGGTGAGAGCCACCCGGTCCTCGAACTTCTCGCGAGATGCCATGGGCCGCACGTGCTTGCGGAAGTCCTCGGGTTCGATCTCGTCGGCCGGCAGCCGAGCAGGCGCGACCTGCTCGGCTGCCGGACGGAACAGCGGCAGCCAGACGTCGTCGTCCTGCTGGAAGACGACCTCCATCCGCCGGCCGAGTTCGAGGGTCTCCGGATCGCAGTCGACGATGTTGGTCGTCAGCCGCACCCGGGGGTCCTCGTCGATCGCGACCTGCGCCACCACATAGGGCGGCGGCAGGCCGGGGAGACCGAAGCGGTGGTTGACCGTGAAGCCGGCGAGCGTGGCAGTGCCCGACACTTCGCGCACGCCCATCCGGTGACCGCGGCAGTACCGGCACACCGGTTGCGGCGGATGGATCAGCGCAGAACAGGATTCGCATTCCTGGATGCGCAGGATCCCGTCCGCACCGGCGGTCCAGAAGAACCGGTTCTGCTCGGTCACCTGGGGAAGGGGACGGCCCGATTTCGGCGCCTTGCCCTTCTCCGTGTCCTCGGGGTCGACCACCGCTGAATCAGTCACCGATCTGAGCCTCCGACCTCTTCACCGTGATGGGCTCCGCGAGACGCTGCTCGTCGCAGATCTTCTGGAGCTTCTCGAGCGTCTCGTCGAGACCCGCGCCGAGGCGCGGTCCGGGCGTGAACGTGGCCGGCAGGTGCCGCATGCCCTGGATGACGCCGATCGAGTCGTAGTGCACTGCCTCCGCCGGGTCGCACTTGTAATCCGGCATGCGGTCGAGCACGGCGACGAGCATCCGCTTGAACACCTGGCGGGCCATGTTCGAGCCGATGCACCGGTGGATGCCGAGACCGAAACTGAAGTGCCGGTTTCCGCGACGCTCCAGGTCGACCTCGTTCGGATCGTCGAACAGTTCCGGGTCGCGGTTGGCCATCGCCCAGGACAGCCAGAGGCGCTCGCCTTCCTTGAAATCGGTGCCGTTGAACGAGCAGTCCGCCGAGAACGTCCGGCCGTCACCCGGTGCAGGGGTGAAGTACCGCAGGAACTCCTCGGTCGCCGAATCGAGCAGCGTGTCTCGCTCCTCGCTGAGGATCGTGCGCTTGTCGGGATTGTGCGCGAGCCACTCGAGCGAGTGCGCGGTCAGCGCCGTCGTCGTGTCGAAGCCACCACCGATCAGCAGGCTCAGGATGCCGAGCAGCTCCATGTCGTCGGGCTTTTCGCCGAGCACGGTGGCCTGCGCGAGCTCGTTGATCAGGCCCGGGCGGGGATTCTCCCGGATCTCGAACAGGTTCGTGAGCAGGTCGATGCCCATCGTCCGGTGCATCTCGGCGATGCGCGGGACGTCAGGCGAGTCCGGCGGCGTGTACACCGCGGCGTGGACCGGTTCGTTGTAGATGGTCCACTTGGCGATCGGGATGCCCATCATCGCCAGGGTGAGCACGGCGGGCACGATGTTCGCCAGGTCGTCGACGAAGTCGATGCGGCCGGTCTCGATCTTCTCGTCGATGCTGGCCCGCACGATCTCGTCGATGAACGGTGTCCATCGCTTGACCGCGGCGGGGGACAGGTACGGGTTGAGCAGGGCACGGAACTCGTGGTGCTCGGGGTCGTCCATCTCCAGGATGCCGCCGCGCACGCCCGACGCACGTTCCATCGTCGGGATCGCGATTCCCTTGTAACCACGGCGTTTTCCGTGGATGTCGTGGTCGGTGGACACGTCCGCCGAGCGGGCGAGCGCGAACACCTCCTTGCTGCCGGCGGCCACCCAGTGGCCACCGTGGGTCTCGGACCACGCCATCGGACACTTGGCGTGCATCTCCTGCGTGATCGGCAGGAAGTTGTCGCGGTAGTCGGCGGCGTGGCGGTCGAAATCGAACCTGTTCGCCTTGCGGTTGTCGTCCGTGACGACGTCGTCAACGCTCACGGCGTTGTCCTCTCTTGCACGTCGAGCTTTGGGGGGCTGTTCGAAACGGCAGATCAGAAAATGGTGATCGCCTGCTCGGGGCACGAGCGGGCGGCCTCCTTCACCGCTTCCTCCTGGTCGGCGGGCACCTCTTCGTTTGCGACCGACGCGTGACCGTCGATCTCACTGAGCTCGAAGACGTCCGGTGCGGCCATGGCACAGAGCGTGTGGCCCTGGCACTTGTCGGGATCGACGCGGACCTTCAAAATTCTCCTCCAGACTTCCGTTGTATCCGGGGTAGTTCGGATCCCTTTCGCCGGAATCCTCCGGGGACGGTAGCAGCGACGGGATTCGGGATCAGATGTGGTAGTCGTACCACTTCAGGTAGCCGCCTCCGTCGACGCGCATCTGCATGCCGGTGACGTACCGTGATTCGTCGGAAGCCAGGAAAAGCACCATGTTGCTGGAGTCCTGGGGCTCGATGTACGGAATCGGCATGGCCTGTTGCACACCGAATGCCGGCTCCGCGTCCTGGCGGGTGGGGTGTGCGAGGTCGGGACGGAACGAGCGGTACATCGGCTCGCTCTGCAGCATGTCGGTGTTGCAGTTGGTCGGGTGCAGCACGTTGGCGCGAATGCTGCGGGGCGCCAGATGCGTTGCGAGTTCGTGGATGAACTGTGCCAACGCACGCTTCGAGTACACGTACGCGACACCACCGAGGTCCTTGCCCGGCTGGTCGACCTTGGCGACGTCCATCAGGGCCGCGGTCGAGCCCGTCGCGATGATCGATGCGCCGGCGCTCAGGTGCGGCAACGCTTCCTGCACGGCGTTGATCGTGCCGACGAGATTGGTATTGACCACATCCGACCAAGCCTGGGTTTGTGGTTCGCCCTTCATGCCGGCGACACCTGCCTGCGCGACAACGACATCCAGCTTGCCGAACTCGGCGAGACCCTGCTCGAGAGCGGCACGGACCTCGGAGGCCACACGCACGTCCGCCTTGACCGCGACGATGCGACGACCCTGCTTCTCGACGAGGCGCACGGTCTCCTCGAGGTCCTCGGGGGTGGCCATCGGGTATCCGATCGACGGGATGTCCTCGCACAGATCGATCGCGATGATGTCCGCGCCCTCCTCGGCCAGACGGACCGCGTGGCTGCGGCCCTGCCCGCGAGCGGCGCCGGTGACGAACGCGACCTTGCCTTCTACACGCCCCACTGTTGTTTCCTTTCGCTAACTTTCGCTGTCGGGAGATTCGCGGACGGTCGGGTCAGGTGTTGCGTCCGCCGTTGACGCCGAGGATCTGGCCGGTGATGTAGCCGGCTTCCTCGGAGACGAGGAATGCGCATGCCGCGGCGATGTCCTCCGGGCGGCCCACCCGGCGTACCGGGGTCCGCTGGATGTGTTCTTCGATGGTTCCGCCGAGCAGGCCCTTGCTTTCGGAGTTGCGCAGCATCGGGGTATCGACGAATCCGGGTGGGACGGCGTTGACGGTGATTCCGTCGGGGCCGTATTCGAGGGCGAGCGACTTGGTGAGCCCGTTGACGCCGGATTTGGACGAGACGTACGCGGTCATGAACTGCTGCCCGGACTGCGCACTCGACGACGAGATGTTCACGATGCGGCCCCACTGCGCCTCGCGCATGTCGGGGAGCACCGCCTGGACGCAGTGGAAGACACCGTTCAGGTTGACCGCGACGATCTGGTTCCAGGTGTCGATGTCGATGTTGTGGAAGCGCTTGTACAGTTCCCGGCCCGCGGCGTTCACCAGAATCGTGATCGGGCCGAGTTCCTTTCGGACCTCGTCGAGCGCAGCGTCGACCGACGCGCGATCGGACACGTCCGCGACATAGGAGAACTTGGCGTCGGACGGATTGATGTCCAGGATCGCGACCCGGTGGCCGTCGTTGCGCAAGCGCTCGGCGATGGCCGCGCCGATTCCCGAACCGCCGCCGGTGACGACGGCGGTTCGGGCGGTGGAAGCTGTTCCTGCTGTCACTTCCACGCCTCGTCTCCGACGATGGTCACGCGGCGCATGAGTCGCTCGGACGACGGGTCGTAGGGCAGGGCCCGGTGCAGCATGCCGGTGTTGTCCCACACGACCAGGTCTCCGACCTCCCAGTCGTGGGCGTAGCAGAAGCGCTCCTGCGTGGTCCACGCCTGCAGTTCGTCGATGAGCGCGCGGCTCTCGTCGGGTTCCATGCCGACGATGTGGTCGGCGGTGGCGCCGATGACCAGCGAGCGGCGGCCGTCGCGGCGTTCCCACACGAGCGAGGACTCGTGCGTGGGGAGCTGCCGCCAACGGGCGACCTGGTCCTCGGTCGGATCCGGGTAGACCAGGCGCTGCGCGGCTTCGAAGCTGTGGACGACGCGCAGTCCGTCGTAGCGCTTGCGCTCTGCCTCGGAGAGGTTCTCGTAGGCGGCGTAGGTGCTCGCGAACTCGGTGCCACCGCCGACGGCGGCGACGTGGCGGCAGCTGAGCACCGTGGCCTTGGCCGGGATGTCGTTGGTGGTGTCGTCGATGTGCCAGCTGAAGGTGCCCTTGAGGTACTCGGCCGACGGCGACTTCGCCGGGTCGAGCGACACCGTGAAGATCTCCTCGCCGGGGATCGGCTGGACGAGCTGACCGAGCTTGCGGCTGAAGGCGAGCTGACCTTCGTCGTCGAGGTTCAGGCCGCGGAACAGCAGCACTCCGCGCCACTTCAGCGCTTCGGTCAGCTTGCCGATCACCTCGGGGTTCTCGAGGTCGACATCTCCGCTGACCTCTACTCCCAGTGCCGGGGTGATTGCTGTAGTCTTGATCACAAGAAGCTCCCTTCCAGTTTTCGAGAACCATACTCTCCGCGTCGAGTTGCCCGCAAGGCCGGATCAGCCGCTGGTCAGGACAATTCAGGCTTCGATTTGGGGTATGCGAACCAGGCTCTGATTGCTACATTCACACCAATACGGGGACTGAATTCTCGATAGTGAGAATCGTATTTCCACACAGTGAGGAGAACCGGATGTCAACGCAGGAGACCGTGCAGGCCGAGGCCGGGACCGAGGTGCACAAGCGCCTGCTCATCGACGGGCAGCTCGTCACGACCGAGCAGACCTTCCCGTCGTTCAACCCCGCGACGGGTGAGCTCGTCGGCTACGCGCCGGATGCCGGTGTCGCCGAGGCGGAAACCGCCATCGAGGCCGCGCGCCGCGCCTTCGACACCACGACGTGGTCCACCGACGTCGAATTCCGCATCAAGTGCCTCGACCAACTCCACCAGGCACTGCTCGACAACGCCGAAGAACTGCGCGAACTCACCATCGCCGAGGTCGGCGCACCGCGCCTGCTCACCTACGGCAACCAGCTCGACGCCCCGATCAACATCGTCCGCTACTACGCGGACCTCCTCCGCAAGTACCCGCTGACCGAGGATCTCGGCGAGGTCGAGATCCGCGGGCAGAAGCACCGCCGCTGGATCGAGCGCGAGGCCGCGGGCGTCGTCGCCGCGATCGTCGCCTACAACTACCCGACGCAGCTCGCGCTTGCGAAGCTCGCCCCGTCACTCGCCGCCGGCTGCACGATCGTTCTCAAGGGCGCACCCGACACCCCGCTCGTCACGCAGGCGCTCGGCGAGATCATCGCCAACCACACCGACATCCCCGCCGGCGTCGTCAACATTCTCTCCTCCACCCAGGTGTCGACCGGCGAGATCATGACGACCCACCCGGACGTCGACGTCGTCACCTTCACTGGCTCCACCGTCGTCGGCCGCAAGATCATGGCCGCGGCCTCCGAGTCCCTCAAGCGCGTCTTCCTCGAGCTCGGCGGCAAGTCCGCGCTCATCGTGCTCGACGACGCGGACATCCCGACCACAGCGCAGTTCGCGGCGTTCAGCATCTGCTCGCACGCCGGCCAGGGCTGCGCGCTCACCACGCGCCTGCTCGTGCCGCGCGAGAAGCACGACGAGATCGTCGCCGCGGTCGGCGCGATGATGAGCAACGTGCCGTTCGGCGACCCGTCCGACCCGAAGATCTACATGGGCCCGGTCATCAACGAGAAGTCGCGCGAGAAGATCGACGGCCTGGTCAAGCGGGCCGTCGAGGCGGGCGCGACCCTCGTCACCGGCGGCGAGAAGGTCGACCCCGGCTTCTTCTACAAGCCGACGCTGCTCGCGAACGTCGACCCGGACAGCGAGATCGCGCAGGAAGAGGTCTTCGGTCCGGTCCTCGCCGTCATCCCGTTCGACGACGACGACGATGCCGTCCGCATCGCCAACAACTCCATCTACGGCCTGTCCGGCGGTGTGCTCAGCGCCGACGAGGAGCGCGCCACCGCGATCGGCCGCCGGATCCGCACCGGCACGTTCAGCATCAACGGTGGCAACTACTTCACGCCCGAGGTGCCGTTCGGCGGATACAAGCAGTCCGGCATCGGCCGCGAGATGGGCGTCGCCGGCCTGCACGAATTCCAGCAGATCAAGTCCTTCGCGGCGGTCGTCAAGTGAAGCCCCTCGAAGGAGTCCGCGTCCTCGAGGTCGCGATGTACGGCTTCGTCCCGTCGGCGGGCGCCGTGCTCGCCGAGTGGGGCGCCGACGTCGTCAAGGTCGAGCACTCGGTCACCGGCGACCCGCAGCGCGGACTGCGCCAGGTCGGGAGGATGCGGGTCGAGGGTGATCCGAACCCGAACGTCGAACACGCCAACCGCGGCAAGCGCAGCATCGGTCTCGACATGGGCAGCGAGGAGGGCCGGGAGGTCCTGCTCGAACTGGCCCGCCGCTCGGACGTGTTCCTGACCAGCTTCCTGCCGCAGGCCCGCACCAAGTTCGGGATCGACGTCGACGACATCCGCGCCGTCAACCCGTCGATCGTCTACGCGCGGGGTAGCGCGCTCGGTCCGCGCGGCGTCGAATCCGACCGGGGCGGCTACGACATGACGGCGTTCTGGGCGCGCGGCGGCATCGCCGCGACCATCACCCCGCCCGGGGTCGAGGGCATGATCGCTCCGCCCGGACCGGCGTTCGGCGACACCATCTCCGGCACCAACCTCGCCGGCGGTATCGCGGCTGCACTCTTCAAGCGCGAACGCACCGGGGAGACGTCGGTGGTGGACGTGTCGCTGCTCGGCAGCGGTCTCTGGGCGATGGGGCACGGCGTCGCACTGTCGCTGCACCTCGACGAGCACATGGTCGCCCCCGTCCCGGGAGCCCATGGCGCACCGACGAATCCGCTGTCGGGCCTGTACGCGACGTCGGACAACCGGTATCTGTCGTTCGTGATGCTCCAGCCCGGCAAGTTCTGGGCGGACGTGTGCCGTCACATCGACCGGCCCGACCTCATCGACGATCCGCGGTTCGCCGATGCCCAGCAGATCGCCACCAATACGGAAGAGGCGGTGGCAATTCTGCGCGAGGTCATCGGGCAGCGGACCCTCGCCGAGTGGACCGAGCGGTTCGCGACCCTCGCCGGCCCGTGGGCGCCGGTGCAGGACTCGCTCCAGGTCTCCGACGACGCGCAGATCCGCGCCAACGAATACATCGTCAAGGCAGGCGAACTCGAACTGGTCGCCAACCCGGTCCAGTTCGATGTCACCGCACCGGCGACCGGTCCCGCACCGGAATTCGCTGCGCAGACCGAGGAGGTGCTGCTCGAACTCGGTCTCGATTGGGACCGCATCATCGCGCTGAAGACGGCGGGCGCAGTCACGTAGGGCATGTCTCCCGATCCCCATTTCGGCGCGAGAAGGATCGGGAGACACGCCCTAGGACTGCGACCGCCACAGAACACCGGAGAATCTCATGCCATACATCGCTTCGATAGGTACCTACCTGCCGTGCTGGGGATCACCCGGGGCCCGCGTGCCCGGTGACGACGAGGACGCGATCACACTCGCTGTCGAAGCGGGCCGCGCCGCCGTGGCCGAGACGGGTTCGGTTCAGTACGTGGTCCTGGTCAGCCGGGACCTGCCACTGCTCGAGAGCAGCAACGCCGCGGTGCTGCTCGCGGGCCTCGGACTCGATCCGGAGATCGAGGTCACCGAACGCCTCGGCGGTGCACCGGCAACACTCGACGCGCTCGGTTCCGCGCGCCCGCGGACCCTGGTGATCGGTGTGGATCTCGCTCCCGCCGGGGCGGCGGCGGCGCTCACCGCGGATCAGGGCTTGCAGGTGCGCACCGCGGCGCGCGTCTCGCGCAGCCTCCCGGTCCGCACCCGCACCGAGAACGGAATGGTGCACGACTACGGGGATCCGCGCCTGGTCAAACAGCGCGGCTTCCTCGCGTCCCTCGCTTCCTCGTGGGTGGACGACCCGGTGACCGTCGCCGGCGTCGAGCCCCGGTACGCGGCGGACCTGTGCGCCGCCCCACCGGTGGAACTGCCCACCACGGGAGCGAGTTCGCCGTTGTTCGCGCTCGCGGCGATGGCCGAATCGGAGACGAAAGGTCCACTGGTGGGAGTGGAGCAGGCGAGCCTGTCGGCGATCACCGTCGCCGACGGCGTCACCGAGATCCGTCGTCACGAACCGCCGGTGCGGGAGCGGACCGCGCCGGTTCACGTGCCCGGCCCGGACATCCCGATCTCGCTCGCGGCATACGAGCGGGCGTTCGAAGCCAAGGTCCGCTGGGAAGCGGGCCGCCATCCCGGCTCCGACGACCTGGACTTCCCGCCGAGATATCGCGTGGGGGATGACGGAACACTCGGCAGCAGTTACGAGTTCGTGCCCTTGCCGCGAACCGGGAGCGTCTACACCGAGGTCACCGTCCGTGTTCCGGTCCCCGGTCTGGACACCCCGTACTCGCTCGTTCTCGTCGAGCTCGACGACGTCGACGTGCGGGCACTGGTCAAGGTGACCAGTGTGGAGCCGGGCACCGTCGACATCGGTGATCGCGGTCGCATGGTGCTGCGCCGCGTCGCGGTGCGGTCCGGGGTTCCGGACTACGGCTACGCGTTCCATCCCGAAAGTGAGGCGTCATGAGGAAAGTCGCGATCGTCGGTGCGGGAATGACGCCCTTCGCCGAACATTTCTCCCTGGGCATCCGCGAGTTGCTGCCGATGGCGTACGCCGAATGCGCGGCCACGGTCGACAAGGGCATCCGCACCTCGGACCTGCAGGCCGCGTGGTTCGGTGCGATGGGGACCACCGACGGGTTCCCCGCCGGGATCCTCGCCGACACCCTCGGTCTCCCGGAAATTCCGGTGACGCGCGTCGAGAACTCGTGTGCCACGGGACATGACGCCATCCGCAATGCCTTGTTCGGGATCGCCTCCGGAGCGTTCGACGTGGCGCTGGTGATGGGTGCCGACAAGGTCCGCGAGACGGCGTCGAAGGACATGATCTGGGAATGGGAGGCTCTCACGCGTGACATGGCGTGGGACTACCCGCTCGGTCTCGCGCAGGCCGGTTTCGCGCTGCACGTGCGACGCTACCTGCACGAGTCCCCGGCGACGCGCGAGCACATGGCCATGGTCGCGGTGAAGAACCATCTGAACGGACTGAACAATCCGAAGGCGTTCCGGCGCTTCGAGATCACCGTCGAGGAAGCGCTGAACGCGCAGACCGTGGTGACGCCGTTCGGTGTCTACGACTGTGCGCCGCAGAGCGACGGTGCCGCCGCTCTGGTACTCGCCGCCGAGGACGTCGTGGACCGCTACACCGATCGCCCGGTGTGGGTCCGCGGTGTCGGCATCGGGCTGGATTCGGTGATGCACCAGCACAAGAAGGACATGACGAGCTTCCCGGCGACCGTGCGGGCTGCGAAGCAGGCGTTCGCGATGGCCGGCCTGACGCCCTCCGACGTCGATGTCGCGGAGGTTCACGACTTCTTCACCGGCATCGAACTGATCAGCTACGAGGATCTCGGCTTCGCGAACCGGTTCGAGGCCTACAAGTTGATCGAATCCGGGGCCACCGCCATCGGTGGAACGCTCCCGGTGAATCCCAGTGGCGGCATGATCTCCAAGGGGCATCCGCCGGGTGCCACCGGTGTCGCCCAGTGTGTCGAGCTGTTCGAGCAGTTGCGCGGCAACGCCGTCAACCAGGTCGACGGCGCTCGAATCGGTTTGGCACACAACATCGGTGGACCGACGGCCGTGTCGGCGGTGACGATCCTCGAGGGATCCGCTTCCTGACGTTCCGTCCACCGCTGCACAGGTCCGCACGCAGCGCCGACGCCCGCGTCGCACCACGCGACGCGGGCGTCGTCATGTCCGAATTTGCTGTGGACCTGGGCTTTTCGACGAAAAACAAGACTCGCGAGTCAGGTTCTTGTCACAACCCCCACAGTCGCATATATTACGTAGGTCACAATCGCTTCGTCGATGTGAACTGAGTCATCGTAATTTCTTGTAGCTCTTGCTCGTTCGTGCACACGGGCGACTTCGACATCCGATCCCCCGATGAAAGTCGAGTTGGATGATTCTCACTGTCGTGAACCGAATCGGTCGCAGCATCCTCGTCATCCTGTTGGTGACGATCGCGGTGGTGGCGCTGCTCGGCCTGGCCCCCGGCTCGGTCGCCCAGGTGATTCTGGGGGAGAACGCCACCCCGGAAGCCGTCGCGGCCATGAACGCCGAACTGGGCCTGGACGCGCCGTTCTGGTCGCAGTACACGACCTGGCTCGGCAATGCCGTCCAGGGAGACCTCGGAACATCGCCGCTCACCGGACAATCCGTGAGCGAGGCGATCGGCGAACGACTGCCGGTGACCCTCCAACTCGCGGTCATGGGGTTGACGATCGCGCTGATCGTCGCGATCGGCATGGGAATCGCCTCCGCATCCCGTCCGGGAAGCGCGCTGGATCGTTCGACGAATGCGCTGTCCGCGGTGTTCCTGTCCGTCCCGGCCTTCATCGCCGGCCCGGTGCTCATCTACTTCCTGGCCATCAAGCTGCAGATCTTCCCGGTGATGGGATGGTCGAGGATCAGCGAGGGACTGGGTGAGAACCTGCGCAGCGCTTTCCTGCCGGCGATCGCGATCGCCCTGACGGAGATCGCCGCATTCCACCGCCTGCTGCGCACCGACCTCGTCGGAACCCTGCGAGACGACTTCGTCGCTGCCGCCCGTGCGAAGGGGCTCTCGTCGAGATACGTCATGTTCCGGCACGCGCTGAGACCGTCGTCGTTTTCCTTGATCACCCTCGCCGGAATCAACCTCGGCCGCCTCATCGGAGGCACCGTCATCGTCGAAACACTGTTCGGGTTACCGGGTCTGGGCCAGCTCGTCGCATCATCGATCACCTCTCGCGACGTGATCATGGTCCAGGGAATCGTCGTGTTCATCGCTGTGGTCTACGTGTGCATCAACACCTTCGTGGACCTCAGCTACCAAGTGATCGACCCGCGGGTCAGGAAGGTGGCGGCAGCATGAGCCAGACGGCGATCGAGGTCGCGATCACCGATACCCGTAAGGAGGCGAGCGCCGACGATTCGAGACCGGTCGTCCCGGCACCCCGGAAGAAACGATCGATCCTGGTGTACCTCTCGATCGCATGGCTGGTCGTGTTGATCGCGGCGGCCGTGTTCGCGGACCTGCTCCCGCTGGCGTCGTACGCGACACCGGTCGGAAAGCCGCGCACGACACCCCAACTCGGTTCCCTGGATCTGCTGCTGGGAACCGACACTCTCGGGCGGTCGATGTTGTCGAGAATCGTCTACGGTGCCCGTGTCTCGTTGGTGATCGGTGCGGTTGCCGGTCTCATCGGATTTCTGGTCGGTTCGCTGACCGGTCTGCTCGCCGGCTACTTCGGCAGGCGTCTCGACTCCGTCGTCACGCTCGTGGCCGACGCGATGCTCGCCTTCCCGCCGCTGATCCTGCTGCTTGCCTTGGCATCGATCCTGACGCCGAGCGTCCCGACGATGCTGCTCGGGCTCACCCTGATGGTGATCCCCTCCTTCATCAGGCTCTCCCGGGCGAACACCATGGCATGGTCGTCGCGGGAATTCATCCGTGCCGCACGGAACATGGGTGCAGGGCACGGAAGGATCCTGTTCAAGGAGATTCTGCCGAACGTTCTCGCGCCTCTGGCCGCGTTCCTGCCCATCATCATGGCCGCGCTCATCGTGGCTGAGGGATCGCTGAGTTTCCTCGGCCTGGGAATCCCGCCGCCGCAGCCGAGTTGGGGCGGGATGATCAGCGACGGCAAGGACGCGATCGCGACCTACCCACATCTGGTTTTCGTCCCCGCACTGGTCATCTTCTTCACCGTCTTCGCCCTGAACCAGGTCGGTGATCACCTGCGGGCCAAGTACGACCGAACACTGCACGACTGACGTGCGGGATGGTCCCCCCATCCGCGCCCCGTTCCACCCGTCGTCCGTCCCCCCGGAGTGGTTCCGAATTGTTCAGAAACACACGCATACCCAGGTTCGCCGCCGCGATCGGCATCGCGGCACTCGTCCTCACCGCCTGCGGTGGAGGCGGATCGGCAGGTGGTGACGGATCGGCCGACGCCGGCGATCCCGTCTCCGGTGGTGTCGCGCGCATCCTGCAGACGGGCGAACCTCGCTCCCTCGACCCGGCCGCGCTGTCGAACACCTGGGCGCACCAGCCCGTGCTCGGCAACGCGCTGTACGGCGCGCTGATGGTCAACGACGTCGAAACCACCGAGATCGGTTACAAGATGGCGACCGAGTTCTCGACCACCGACGGTGGAGTGTCGTTCACTCTGAAACTGCGTCCGGACCTGAAGTTCAGCGACGGCACGCCGTTCGACTCGACCGCCGTGAAGTTCAACTGGGATCGGCTCAAGGATCCGTCACTGGGATCCACGACGATCCGGCAGGCGGTGCAGATCGCGGAGACCCAGGTCGTCGATCCTGTCACACTCCGGGTCGTGATGGCTTCACCCAACCCGCATTTCGCGCAGGCGATCATCGCCGGTGCACTCAACTGGATCGCGTCTCCGGCTGCTCTCGAGAAGGGCCAGGCCGCTTTCGACGAGAATCCGATCGGCGCAGGACCGTTCACGCTCGTGAAGTGGACCCGCCAGGACGCGGTCGAACTGAAGCGTAATCCGGGCTACTGGGATGCGCCGAAACCGTATCTCGACGGCTTGGTCATCCGCACGGTCGTGGACACCAACCAGCGAGCCAACAGCATCACCACCGGTGGTGCGGATCTCGCCATGGAAACCAACTGGACGAGCCTGAACACTGTCGAAGGCGCGGGATTCTCGTACGAGGTCGTCCCCACCGGGGGCGGACAGATGCTCGGGATGAACGCCCGTCGAGCTCCGTTCGACGACGTACGTGCCCGCCGAGCGGTGTCGATGGCGGTGGATCTCGATGCGATCAACACAGCCGTCTACAACGACGCCGGTGAGATTCCGCGGACACTGTTCGAGGAGGGATCGCCGTACTTCGCGGACATCTCCCTCGACGACTACGACAAGGACGCCGCGCAGAAGCTCTTCGACGAACTTGCCGCCGAGGGCAAGCCGGTCGAGTTCACGTTCATGTCGTACCCGACGACCGAAAGCCGCACGCTCGGCGAGGCGCTCCAAGCCCAGCTCAGCGCATACGACAACGTCGAGATGAATGTCGAGGTCGTCGACTTCGCGGCCGCGACCGCGCGGGCGGGCGCCCGCGACTTCGACATGGTGATCACCTCGGCGATCGTCCAGGATCCGGACTTCGGCCTGTGGACGGCATTCCACTCCGCGTCGACCGGTAACTTCACCGGGATCGACGACAAGGAACTGAGCGACGCACTCGACGCCGGCCGCCAGGCCACCACCGGCGAGGACCGTGCTGCGGCGTACGAGGTCGTGCAGAAGCGTATCGCCGAGCTCAACCCGGGCATCTGGTACTACCGCGCCGTTCCCGCGGTCTCGATCGGCAAGAACGTTCACGGCGTGGAGCTCTACACGCTCGGATCGCCTCTGCCCGAAGAGCTGTGGATCAACAAGTAGCCGACGGCAGGAAGGGCCGGCTCACCATGAGCACTCAGCCGCTACTCGAGGTCAGAAATCTCCGTGCCTACATCGGCACACCCCGCGGGATCGTCCGGGCCGTCGACGACGTGTCCTTGGACCTGGGCGCCGGGCAGGCACTGGGGATCGTCGGTGAGTCCGGTTCCGGTAAGTCCGTGATGGCACGAGCCATCATGGGTCTGATGCCTCCGCGGTCCGGGCGGTCCGGCGCGGTGACCTTCCGGGGCCGTGACCTGCTCGCGTTGAGCAGGAGGGAGAGGCGCGAGGTCTGGGGCAAGCAGATCTCGATGGTCTTCCAGGATCCGGGGCGTTCGCTCAATCCGGTGGTGCGGGTCGAGCGCCAGCTCACCGAAGGCATGCGCAAGCATCTGGGAGTCGGCCGTTCGGAGGCTCGAGGCCGGGCCCTCGACCTCCTGAAGGAGGTCGGGGTGCCCGACCCCGAGCGGCGGCTGCGCAACTATCCGCACGAGATGTCCGGCGGCATGCGGCAACGCGTGATGATCGCGATCGCGCTCGCGTGCGAACCGGACCTGCTCATCGCGGACGAACCGACCACCGCGCTGGACGTGACCGTTCAGCGGCAGATCCTCGATCTGCTGCGCCGCGTGCAACGCGAACGCGGAATGTCGATGATGCTCATCAGCCACGACCTGGCGGTGGTGGCGGGCCGCACCGACCGTGTCTCGGTGATGTACGCCGGCCGGCTCGCCGAAGTCGGTTCCACGCGTGAGGTGTTCGAGGCGCCCCGGCATCGGTACACGCACGCGCTGCTGGGAGCGACGCCGACCATCGACCACACCCGGCATGCACCGCTGCAGGTGATCGACGGCGCGTTGCCCGACCCCACCGCGCCGCCGGAGGGATGCCGATTCGCACCTCGGTGTGCACACCGCCTCGACGAGTGCGCCATCACCGGCCCGGATCTCGAATCCGTGGGAGCGGATCATCTCGTTGCGTGTCTGAACCCGGTTGCCGCCGCGGCACCGGCACTTTCGGGAGGTCGATGACATGGCCGGTAGCGGTTCCGCGCACTTGCGTGGCGAGCAGGCGCTGCTCAGCGTGCAGGATCTCGTCGTCGAATACCCCACCGGATCGGGAACGGTTCAGGCCGTCTCGAAGATCAGCTTCGACGTGCTGCCGGGTGAAACCCTCGGCATCGTGGGCGAATCCGGCTGCGGCAAGTCCACCACCGGCCGGGCTGTGCTGCGTCTGGACCGGCTGACGGCCGGACGGATCCGGTTCGGTGACGACTGGATCGAGGAGGCCGGCGAGAAGCAGATGCGTGCGCTGCGGCGCGACATGCAGATGATCTTCCAGGACCCGGTGGCGTCGCTGAATCCGCGGCGCAGCGTCGGGGACATCGTCGTGGAAGGGCTCGCGGTCGCGGGTGTCCCGAAGGTCGAGCGGGCCGCGACGTCGGCGTGGGTGCTCGACCAGGTGGGGCTCGGGAGCGACCGCTTCGCCGGCATGCTGCCCCGGCAGTTGTCCGGCGGGCAGGCGCAGCGCGTCGCGATCGCCCGCGCGCTCGCGCTGAATCCGCGCCTGCTGATCTGCGACGAACCGGTTTCCGCGCTGGATGTGTCCGTGCAGGCGCAGATCCTGAATCTGATCGAGGAACTCAAGGCGGAGTTCGATCTCACCGTCGTGTTCATCGCCCACGACCTCGGCGTCGTCCGCACTGTCAGCGACAATGTGATGATCATGTATCTCGGGAAGGTGTGCGAGTTCGGGGATTCCGTCGAGGTGTACGACAACCCGGCTCACCCGTACACCCGGGCGCTGCTCGACTCGGTGCCGTTGACCGACCCGGAGAAGGCGTTCGCCGGGCCGCCGTTGGAAGGGGACGTGCCGTCGCCGTTGGCCCCGCCCACCGGATGCCGGTTCCGCACCCGGTGCCCGGTCGCGCAGGACCGGTGCGCCGACGAGGAACCCGAGATGCGGGAGGTACGGTCCGGTCGGTTCGTCGCATGTCATTTCCCCCTCGGCGGGACCGAGGCGAATTCGAAGGAGAAGGTGTCGGTCGCATGAGCGGACGGGTAGCGGGCAAGGTCGCGTTGATCACCGGCGCGGCGCGGGGGCAGGGTCGCGCGTATGCGCTCCGGTTGGCGCAGGAAGGTGCCGACGTCGTCGTCGTGGACGTGTGCGGCAGGGTCGGTGACGTCGCCTACGCACCGGCGACCCCCGAGGATCTCGAGGAGACGGTCCGGCTGGTGGAGAAAACGGGACGTCGCGTCGTGTCCGCGATCGTGGATGTGCGGGACCTGGATGCCCTGCGCGGGATCGTCGACGATGCCGTCCGCGAATTGGGCCGTCTGGACGTGGTCGTCGCGAATGCGGCCATCTGCTCGGCCGCACCGTGGAACGAAATGACCCCGCAGATCTTCGAGGACACGATCGGCACCAACGTCACGGGAGTGTGGAACACGGTCATGGCCGGTGCACCGCACCTCGTCGAAGCCGGTGGCGGGTCTATCGTCCTGATCAGCTCGGCCGCGGGAATCAAGGTGCAGCCGTTCGCGATTCCGTACACCACGAGCAAGTTCGCGGTGCGTGGGATGGCCAAGGCGTTCGCCGCCGAGCTCGCCCAGCACCACATCCGGGTCAACAGCGTGCATCCCACGGGGGTCAACACGCCGATGGTGAACGACGGGGCCCTCGGCGGGCAGATCTCGCGTGCGCTGGAGGGCAACACCCGCCTCGGCGCCATGATGATCAACATGATGCCGGTCGACCTCGTGCAGCCCGAGGACGTTGCGGACACTGTGCTGTTCCTCGCGTCCGACGAGTCGAAGTACATCACCGCGCACGAGCTCGCGCCCGACGCGGGCGTGACGGAGTACTGACCGATCGGTGCCCGGATTCCTACGGGCCGGCTCCCGCAATCGTGCGGGGGCCGGCCGGCAGGGTCAGCTCGCGCGGGTTTCGGGGCCGCGCAACCGGTTGTCGCAGATCTCGAGGAGTTGATGTGCGAGCGACGGTGAGAGCTGGCTCCAGCGCGGGCTGGTCAGGATCGCCCGCAGCCGGTGGAAGAAGACGGTGGGGCTGACCCCGAACTCGACGAAGATGTCCTCGTCGGGGCCTCCGTCCCAGTGGCGCCATTTCGTGGCGAACGCGAGAATCGCGGTTTCGTCGGTCATGTTGGGGTCCCTCCTTCGCGGGGTCAGGGGTTCGGCGGATGCGGGGACGGTGTCACCGCACCCGGCCGACGTGTGTAGTGGGAGCGCGTCAGCGCAGCTGGTCCTTCATCACCTTGCCGGTGGCATTGAGGGGAAGCGCGTCGAGGAACTCGACGAATCTCGGAACCTTGAATCCGGCCATGCGCTCACGGCTCCAGGAGATCAGATCTTCCTCTGCCACAGTCTTTTTCGATACCACGAAGGCCTTGCCCACCTGCCCCAGACGGTCGTCCGGAACGCCGATGACCGCCACCTGGTCGACGGCCGGATGGGTGAGCAGGAAACCTTCGATCTCGGCGGGGTAGGCATTGAATCCGCCGACGATGAACATGTCCTTCTTGCGGCCGATGATGCGGAGCCTGCCGGTGTCGTCGATCTTCCCGAGGTCGCCGGTGTGCAGCCAGCCGTCCGCATCGATCGCCTCGGCGGTGGCGCGAGGGTCCTCGAAATAGCCCTGCATGACGTTGTATCCGCGCATGAGCACCTCGCCGTCCTCGGCGATGCGCACCTCGATGCCGTCGCAGGGCAGGCCGACGGTCGTCGCGATCTGCTCGAAGCTGTCACCGCGGCGCGACGCCGTCGCGGTACCGCCTTCGCTGAGTCCGTATCCCGTCATGATCGTTTCGAAGGGCAGTTCGTCGCGGATCCGCCGGATCAGTTCGACGGGGATGTCGGCGGCTCCGGTCACCGCGGCGCGCAGGGACGACAGGTCGTGTCCTCTCGGCGCGGACAGCAGCGACTGGTAGAGCGTGGGGGGACCGGGGAGCATGGTGACCTTCTCCCGTTCCACCAGTGCCAGTACCTCGTCGATGTCGAGGACCGGCACCGGCAGAACGGTTGCGCCCCGGATCATGGATGCGATCAAACCTGCTTTGTACCCGAACATGTGGAAGAACGGGTTGACGATCAGATACCGGTCACCTTCGCGCAGGTCGGCCAGATCGCACCACTCCGAGAACATCCGGAGCGTCTGGGCGTGGTTCATCATCACGCCCTTGGGTCGTCCGGTGGTGCCGGACGTGTACATGATGTCCGCGATGTCCTCGCCGTCGACCGCGCATTCGTACGGTGCTCCACCGGAAAGGAACCCGGACTTCAGATCGATCACGGGGATGTCCTCCGGAGCCTGGAAGTCCAGGCCGAGGAACCCCCGTTGGACCAGGACCGCCTTCGCGCCGCTGCGACGGATGATGTCGTCGGCTTCCTGCGTCTTGTACCGGGTGTTGACCGGGACGAGAATGCCTCCTGCGGTGAGGATTCCGAATGCCGCGACGATCCATTCCGCGGAGTTCGGGGCCCAGATCGCGACGCGGTCGCCCTTGTCGATACCGATGGAGGCGAGCGCTCCGGCGGCACGCCGCACCCGGTCGACGAGTTCGGTGAAGCTGATCCGGAGGTCCCCGTCGACAACCGCTTCGGCATCACCGAAGCGGTCGCCGACGCTCAGGACCATCTCGGGGATGGTCCTGAAGGTCATACCCCGAGCAGCCTCGCGAGGTTGCCGCCCATGACCAGCTTCTGGTCCTCGAAGGGCAGATGCTGGATGTGGTCGATGTACGTCGTCGGCTCGGCCAGGCCCTCCGGGTGCGGGTAGTCCGAACCGAACAGCACGCGCTCGGCTCCGATGAGGGCGGTGAGCTTGCTGAAGTCCTCTTCCCAGAACGGGCTGACGTGGATGCTGCGCTTGATCGCCTCGACCGGATCCTGCATGCCGAAGCCCTCGGGGGCCTTCTTGTAGACGTCCCGGAGGGTTTCCAGCACGTGCGGGAGCCAGGAGGCGCCGTTCTCGATGACCGCGATCTTCAGCTCCGGGAATCGGAACAGCGCGCCGTGGCACACCCAGGACGCGACGGCATCCTGGATCGGGCGCCACTCGCTGACCATGCGGAACGCGTTCGTCACGAACGGGAGCATCTCGGCGCCCGTGCCGTCCCATTCCTGGTTGTAGCGGGCGTAGCCGCTGTCCGAGGAGTGCTGGGTGACGAGGACGTCGAGCTCGACGACGCGCTTCCAGAACGGGTCGAACTCGGGCAGGGCGAACGACCGGGGGCCACGGAAACCGGGGACCGGCGCCGGACGGACCAGGATGGCCTTGGCGCCGCGCTCGACACACCATTCGAGCTCCTCGATCGCCTTCTCGACGATCGGGAGGCTGATGACCGGAACGGTGAAGATGCGGTCCTTGTAGTTGAATCCCCAGGTCTCGTACAGCCACTGGTTCAGCGAGTGCACGACCGCGTGGATCAGGTCCGGATCGTCACGCATGCGCTCCTCGACGAGGCTCGCGAGCGTCGGGAACATCAGGGTGCGCTCGATCTGGAGCTCGTCCATCAGCTCCAGGCGCGCCGCCGGCTCGCGGAACGCCGGGATCGACTTCATCGACTTGCCGAAGATCTCCCGCTTGCTCTTGCCCTCGGGATTGCCGTTCTTGAAGTAGTCCTCCATCGCGCCCGGTCGCGCGACCACCTCGAAGGTGGGGTTGGGGATGTACTCGCTGATCTGGCCGCGGATCGCGATCTTCGTGCGGCCGTCGACCTGCACGTACTTGATCGTGTCCTTGTACTTGTCCGGGAGGAACTTGGTCAGGGCCTCCTCGGTTTCGTACAGGTGGTTGTCCGCGTCGAACAACTGATACGGCAGCTCTTTCCGTGCCATGGAATCCTCCCTTTCTTTGTATGAGAATCCTATTCTCATTCTTGGGGTGTGGCAATGCCCAGGCTCACGAGGTCCTCTTCACGAGGTCTTCAGGCCCCGGCGCACGAGGTACTTCTGCACCTTCCCGCTCGCGGTGCGCGGGAAGTCGTCCACCCGGTGCACCTGCTCGGGCCACTTCTGCTTGGCCATTCCGGAGCGGTCGAAGTGGTTGCGGATTTCGTCCATCGTCGGCATCGTCGCGCCCTCGTGCAGGCGGAGGACGGCGGCGGCACGCTCACCGAGCCGGTCGTCCGGCACCGCGACCACCGCGGCCTCGGCGACACCCGGGACCGTGAGCAGCACTTCCTCGACCTCGAGGGCGGCGATGTTCTCTCCGCCGCGAATGATCATGTCGGACTTGCGATCCGTGATCGTCAGATAGCCGTCGTCGTCGAGCACACCGATGTCGCCGGTGTGGTACCACCCGTCCTCGTCGAACGCCGCGGCGGTGAGCTCGGGGTCGGTGTAGCCGACGCACAGATCCGGTCCGCGGCTGAGGATCTCGCCGTCCTCGGCCAGGCGGATCTCCACACCGGGCGCCGGCGTGCCGTCGGTGAACAGGCGCTTGTCCTCCGGGGCGGTCGAGAGCGAACTCGTGATCGACGGGTGCTCGCTGCTCCCGTACGCGCGGAAGACGCAGATGCCCATCTTCGCGAGCCGGGTGGTCACGGCCGCCGGGACGGACGATCCACCCAGGCCCGCGTACCGCATGAACGGCAGGTGCTCCTCGCCGAAATCGGGATGGTCGATCAGGCTCGTGACGAAATAGGTCGCGCCGCCGCCGACGGTGAGTCCGTCGGACTTCATCAGTGCCAGGGCCTGCCCGGGGTCCCAGACGTCGGCGAGATTGATGGGCGACCCGTCGATCACGGGAATGAGGAAGGCGTTGACCATGCCGATGAAATGACCGACCGGTGCCGCGGTGAGCTGCTTGCCGCGATCGGCGGGGTAGCGGGCCGAGAGCTGGCGCGTCTCGCAGCCGAGGGTGCGGTGACTGTGCACCACTCCCTTGGGGGCGCTCGTGGTGCCGGACGTGAACGCGATCAGCGCGGCTCCGTCCGGGTCGGCCGCGACGATGCCCTCCATCGGTTCGTCGCTCAGCAGGTCGTCGAAGTCGCGGCCCACGACGCCGACGATGGGGACGTGCTTGCACAGGTCGGGCTGGAACTCGGCCCGCCCGAACCGTTCCACGGCGACGAACACCTTCGGGTTCGTCTGCTCGAGGATGTAGCCCACTTCCTTGCGTCCGTAGAAGTGGACGATGGGGACCACGGTCGCACCCAGGAAGGAAGAGGCCCAGAAGACCGCGGCGGCCTCCATCCAGTTGGGCAACTGGAACGCGATCACGTCACCCGGGCCGACCCCGCGGGCCCGGAGTCCGGCGGCGAGCCGGCGGGCGACCAGCTCGACGTCCCGGACGGTTCCCGACCACGGCCGCGCGGCCGAGTGCACCCGGAACTCGACATCGGGTGCGGCTGCGAGACCTCGGCCGAGCATGTCCCCGAGTGTCTCGTTCGTCCACCACCCCTCCTGCTCGTAGCGCGTGACCAGTTCGGTGGGGATATGCCGCATGCGAGAGCTCCAATGCCCGGGATAGGGCCGCCGAGGACTGCACGGAGCCTCGGCGGGCGTCGGTCCGATCGATTTTCAGCTGTGCGAGCATGTTATTCTCCGAAAATCAGAATGCCAATATCGCAACGGAGAGCAGCGCATGGTCGATCTCGAGCTTGAACAGGGCCTGGCGGTCATCACCATCGACCGGCCGGAGGCACGCAACGCGATCGCGCCGGAGACGATGGAACAGCTGGAGAAGGCCCTCGACGAGGCCGAGGGCGCGAAGGCGCTCGTGATCCGCGGTGGCGGCGACCGCGCGTTCGTCTCCGGCGGCGACCTCAAGGAACTGAGCAAGCTCCGGACCGTGGAGCAGGCGGCCGAGATGGCCCGTCAGATGCGGACGGTGTGCGACCGGATCGCGGCCTTCCCGGCCCCGGTCGTCGCCGCGCTCAACGGTCACGCGCTCGGCGGTGGCGCCGAGGTGGCGGTGGCCGCGGACATCCGGATCGCGGCCGACGACATCAAGATCGGCTTCAACCAGGTGTCGCTCGCGATCATGCCCGCGTGGGGCGGTGCCGAGCGGCTCTCCGCGTTGGTCGGCCGCGGGCGAGCGCTCATGCTAGCCGGCTCGGGCACAGTGCTCGACGCCTTCGAGGCCGAGCGGCTGGGTCTGCTGGACCGGGTGCTGCCGCGCGCGGCGTTCGAGGAGGGTTGGCGTTCGCTCGCCCGCGCGCTCGCCAACGACCCGGCAGGGGAGATCAAGCGGGTGCTGGCCGGGGTGTCGGCGGAGGAGGCGATCTCCGCCTTCGCGCACCTGTGGGTGAAGGACGAGCACTGGGCGGCTGCCGAGAAGGTTCTGAATCGGAGCAAGTGAGCAGGCCTCGCCTGCTTCGGGACGAAAGGCTCGCGATCAGCCGTAGTTCGACTGTGACGTCGGCCACATCTGGGGGTGGATCTCGTGTTGCTTCTGTGACCAGCAGGGGACAAGTGTGACCGACGAGGTGCCAAGCTTCGGGTAAATCGGACTCTTGAACGCGTCGCTGTCAAGCGCGCCACGCCGAAAACGCAGGAGCCGTTGTAGCCTGTGACGAAACCGTGATCTGTTTGTTACCGATCGGCGTTCGACACAAGGAAACCGTTTTGCGTTACAACCCGAGCAACACCCAGTCCTCCCCCGCCCGTTCCCGGAAGGGCCGAGTCGCCGGTGGGCTCGTCGCGATACCGCTGGCCGTCGGTGCCTTCCTCGGCGCCGGGACCGTCGCGGCGAACGCAACCCCGAAGGCCGCGTCCGTCGAAGCTGCGGGATGGAACCCCACGGCTGCAGCGAGCGTCACCGCACCGCAGGTGCTCGCCGTGCCCCGCACCGACCTGTCGGTCTACGTCGAGCAGCTCGGACAGGCCGCGCAGCGCGAAGCCGAGCGCCTCGCCCAGGAGAAGGCCGAGGCCGAGCGGATCGCCCGCGAGGAAGCGGAACGCCACGCCCGCGAAGAGGCCGAACGCATCGCCCGCGAGGAGGCGGCGCGTCGTCCGGCAGTGTCGTTCCCGACCGACGGCACCTTCACGTCGGGCTTCGGTCCGCGCTGGGGGACGAACCACAACGGTGTCGACATCGCCAACGCGATCGGCACCCCGATCCGGGCCGTCACCGACGGCACCGTGATCGAGAGCGGCCCGGCGTCCGGCTTCGGGCTGTGGGTGCGCGTCCAGCAGGACGACGGCACGATCGGCGTCTACGGCCACATCGACCAGTCGCTCGTCCGGGCCGGGCAGCCGGTCCGCGCCGGCGACCAGATCGCCACCATGGGCAACCGCGGCCAGTCCACCGGCCCGCACCTGCACTACGAGGTGTGGCAGGCCAACGGCACCAAGATCGACCCGGCGCCGTGGCTCGCCGCACGCGGAATCCCGATCCCCGGAGCGAATCGCGGCTGAGCGCCGCACCATGATCCCGTGTTCGCGGTAACGCGAATCCACGAACCGGACAACGGCGGCCGCCCCTCCATGACAGGAGGGGCGGCCGCCGTTCGTGTGTCACCAGATCTTCACGCGCGCTTCCGGTTCCAGATACAGCGCATCGCCCGGATTCACGTCGAACGCGTCGTAGAAGGCGTCGATGTTCCGCACCACGCCGTTGCACCGGAATTCCGGCGGCGAGTGCGGGTCGACGGCGAGACGGCGGGTCGCCTCCTCGTTGCGAACCTTGGTGCGCCACACCTGGGACCAACCGAAGAACACCCGCTGAAGACCGGTCAACCCGTCGATCACCGGTGCCGGTTCGCCGTCCAACGCGATCTCGTAGGCCTTCAAGGCGATCGACAGTCCGCCCAGGTCGCCGATGTTCTCGCCGATCGTGAAACTTCCGTTGACCCGCTGTCCCGGAAGGGCTTTCGGTTCGAACTCGTCGTACTGCGCGATCAACGCGGCGGTCCGCTTCCCGAATTCCTCACGATCCGAATCGGTCCACCAGTTCTCGAGGTTGCCGTCGCCGTCGTACTTGGCGCCCTGATCGTCGAAGCCGTGGCCGATCTCGTGGCCGATGACCGCGCCGATCCCGCCGTAGTTGGCGGCGTCGTCCGCGTGCAGGTCGAAGAAGGGCGGCTGCAGGATCGCGGCGGGGAACACGATCTCGTTCATGCCGGGGTTGTAGTACGCGTTGACCGTCTGGGGTGTCATGAACCACTCGTCGCGGTCCACCGGGCCACCGAGTTTCGCGAGATCCCGGTCGTACTCGGCGGCGTACCCGCTGCGGTAGTTCCCGACGAGATCGGTGGGGTCGATGGTGACGGCCGAATAGTCGCGCCAGACGTCCGGGTAGCCGATCTTCGGCGTGAACTTGTCGAGCTTCTTCAGCGCGGCGGTCCGCGTCTCGGGACTCATCCACTCGAGATCTGTGATGCTGCGCCGGTACGCCTCCTGCAGATTCTCCACGAGCACCTGCATGCGTGCCTTCGCCTCGGCCGGGAAGTGCCGCTCGACGTACAGCTTGCCGACGGCCTCGCCGAGCAGATCCTGCACGAGCGAGACGCCGCGCTTCCAGCGTTCGCGGTTCTCCTGCGCGCCGGTCATGGTGCGTCCGGAGAACGCGAAGTTCTCGTCCACCAGCGCTTCGGTGAGATACGGGGCCCGTGCCCGCAGCACCCGCCACGTCGCCCAGGTCTTCCAGTCGTCGAGCGACTCCTCGGTCCACACCCGGGTGAACACGTCCAGGAAGCTCGGCTGCCGGACCACGATCTCGGCCCACTGCGCGGGCGTCGAACCGAGGCCCGCGATCCAGCCGGACCAGTCGAAAGCGGCGTGCTCGGTGAGCAGTGCGTCGAGGGTGGTCAGGTTGTACGTCAGGTCGGCGTCGCGGCGCTTGACGACGTCCCAGTGTCCACCGGCGAGCTTCGTCTCGAGTGCGAGAACCCGCTGCGGATCGTGGTCCAGGCCGGCGAGCGCGAACATGCGGCCGATGTGGGCGACGTATTCGTCGCGGATCTCGGCGTAGCGGTCCTCGCGGTAGTAGGACTCGTCGGGCAGCCCGATACCGGACTGGGCGACGTGCATGAGATAGCGCTCGGAATTCTTCGAATCGGTGTCGACGTAGTGCCCGACGGCGCCGCCCACACCGACCCGCTGCAACTGTCCGAGGACGGCGGCCAGCGCCTCCCGGTCCGCCGCGCCGGCGATCGCGTCGAGTTCGGCGGCGATCGGGGCGAGGCCTGCCGCCTCGATTCGCTCGGTGTCCATGAAGCTGGTGAACAGGTCGCCGATCTTCCGGGCGTCGGAACCGGCCGGGGCATCGGCGGCGGCGGCCTCCTCGATGATCGTCCGCACGTCGACCTCGGCCTTGTCGGCGAGCGTGCGGAAGGCGCCGTCGAGCGCGCGGTCGGCGGGGATCTCGTGGGTGGCGAGCCAACGGCCGTTGACGTGCTCGAACAGGTCGTCCTGGGCGCGGGTGCCCTCGTCGACGTGGCTGAGGTCGATGCCGGAGTGCCGTGCCTCCGAGTGCTGGGCGATGCTCATGAGCTTCATCCTTACACCGAAACGGGGACCGCTGCAGAAGGGTGCTGTCACAACCGGCGGCCTCGGATGCACCGAACGCGCCGATGACGGTTGCATACCGGTCGTACGATCGTGGACGGGCCATCGACACGAGAAGGATCTGGAGAGCACGGCCATGACCGCGGATGCAGTACCGTCGACGGAGATGATCGTCGATCCCCGATTCCTGCAGGTCGCCGATCGATTCTTCCGGATGTTCCGTACACGGTCGCAGGGCGGTGGCGCCCTGGCCGTCTATCTGTACGGGGAGCCGGTCCTCGACATCTGGGCAGGGTGGGCGAGCCGCGACCGGCGGTGGGCGCACGACACGATTGCGTTGTCCTTCTCGACCGGCAAGGGCGTGGCCAGCACGGTGTTGCACCGCCTCGCCGAACGCGGCCTGGTGAAATACGACGATCCGGTCGCCACGTACTGGCCGGAGTTCGGTGCCGCCGGCAAGGAAGCGATCACGATCCGCGAACTGATGTCGCATCGGGCGGGGCTGCACCGCGTGCGCGGACTCGTGCCCGGGCCCCTCGACCTGCTGGATTCGGAGGCCGTGGCCCAGGCGCTCGCCGCCGCCCCACCCGATCGGCGCAGACTGTCCGGGCCCGGATATCACGCGGTCACCTACGGCAACCTCGTCGCGGAGATCGCCTGCCGCGTGACGAATCGGACGTTCCCGGAACTCGTGGAGCAGGAACTCGCAGCACCGCTGGGTCTGCGCGAATTCTGGTTCCGGGTTCCGCAGAGCGAACGGCGGCGCCTGGCCCCGGTGTTCCCCAAGGTGAACCCGCTGCCCTCGTCGTGGAGCACCACCGCGCGGGTGATGTCGCGGATGCCGGGAATCCGGGGCATCGCGGAAGCGGGCATGGCAGAAGGCTTCGACGAGCTGATGCGCAGCCCGTCCGCGCACGACGCCGTGATGCCCGGCTGGAACGGTGTGTTCAGTGCCCGCGCGCTCGCCCGCATGTACGGCGCGCTCGCGAACGGCGGTGCGCTCGAAGGGGTTCGGCTTCTGAAGGAAGACACGATCGAGCAGATCGTCGAGGTGCAGACGCGTCGTCGCGACTACGTGCTCGGCATCCGGCCGAACTGGCGGCTCGGCTATCACCCCGGTTGGGTTGCCTTGCGGGAGCAGCCTTTACGCTCCATCGGGCACTACGGGTTCGGTGGGTCGGGCGCGTTCGCGGACCCCGACACCGGATTGTCCGTCGCATTCGTGACGAACCGGCTCGGAAGCAACCTGACGACGACGATCTCGGACGCGCGATTCCCGCGACTCGGCGGCGAGGCGGTGTCCATCGCGCGCCGAGTCGCGTGACCGTCCGGGTCAGCTCTCGATACCGAGGTTGATCGCGGCGAGAACCCGATCCGGCTGCCGGGACACGGTCGTCATCCCGGACTCGTCGAAGATCCCGTCCGTGTCGTTGCGGGTGTCGCGCCCGGTGTGCTCGGTGTACGGGTCGACGGCGGCGAAGATCTCGTCGTTGAGCGCATCGTCGAAGTACAACTGCGTGGTGAGCATCGTCGACTTGTCGATGTGAACCTTGACG
>Ga0182742_1001326_pt1 | contig 32223 bp, 32 predicted proteins | sample eDN5th37CBELigMG_FD_128880 | JGI IMG/M metagenome (GOLD analysis project Ga0182742, IMG submission 128880) | Enriched Miracle-Growth compost microbial communities from Emeryville, California, USA - eDNA 5th pass 37_C BE-Lig MG (version 2)... ... | reverse complement strand
GGAAGGCGCTCGCCTTGTAGCCGGCGGCGAAAAAGCATATGAAAAAGGATATTTTGTGCAGCCAACTGTTTTTGCCGATGTAGAAGATCAAATGGTGATTGCCCGCGAAGAAATCTTCGGTCCAGTTATGTCTATTTTCGTATTTGATACAATTGAAGAGGTAATCAAACGGGCAAACGATAGTGATTATGGTTTAGCTGCAAGTGTGTGGACAGAAAATATCAAAAAAGCCCACTATATTGCAGGTAAGCTGCAATCCGGTACCGTTTGGATTAATGACTTTGGCCTTGAGTGGGAAACAATGCCATTCGGCGGTTACAAACAATCAGGAATCGGCCGCGAAATGGGCGGAGAATACGGCCTGCAGAACTATACAGAAGTGAAAAGTGTATTTGTTAACATAAAGCAGAATGAGAAACTTCAATAATTATAGCTTAGTAATAGTAAGGAGCAAAGATAATCCCATCTTTGCTCCTTTTTTGTACAGTGAAGTGATGGGGGACAGGCCCCGCCGCTTTACCGCGTTAAAGACATTCCCCAATCATCTCTTAATCTTCGTAATAAAAATCATCCCAGGGAAAAGGACGATGGATACAACTAGCAGGACGATGATCATTGTATTTTGGCTGTGATCGGTAATGCCTTTGGCAAATGTGACCCCGAATAAACTGGAGGCAAGGATGTTGCCGATAAATCTTGAGGTCATTAACAAGCCGGCAGCTAAACCACTTTCTGCTTTGGATACAAAAGAGTATAGGAGATTTTGCAGCCCAATATTGATAGTGCCGTTGCTAGTCCCGATGACTGCTAAGCCTATGACAATCCAATATAGCGGCGAATTCTGCCCAATAATCAACAAGATCAGAACTCCAATCACACCAACGGTTACACCAGATAATATTGGAAAACGGAATCCTGCCGCTTCCATCCATCGAGTAGCAATTGGGGTAACAATCATTCCGAAAATAGATAGTGACAGCATCATTAATCCCGTTGTTTTAGTATCCAGCATAATGACACTCTGTAAATAAGTAGGCATAGAAAGCAGTAACGCAAAAAATATAACGGTTGTCATTATATATTGAATATATACAAAGGAAATATTAAGATTTTTTCTTAAAAAATTCACGTCAATAAACGGTTCAGCCTTCCTATTTTCATATAGGAAAAATAGCACGGTTATTGCTGCGGAACCAATAAAGGTCCATAATGAAAAGCCATACTCTAACTGAAGAAAGAAGTACATCCATAAGAAAATCAATGAGCTAAATAAAATAATTCCAATGCCATCCCATTTAAAATCACCTTTTCCAATCTTTCCATCAGAAGGTATAAAAACAATAGCCAGTATGGCTGAAAGAATGATAACCGGAAAGTTTACATAAAAAATAATCGGCCATCCGCCGTATTGAATTAATAATCCGCTGATGGTTGGTCCAAAGGCAGCTGAAGTGGTTGCAAAAATGGACAAAGTACCAATAACCCTATTTTGATTTTTATTAATATGGTTGCGAACAATCCCAATGCCGGCAGGATAAAGCGCAGACGTACCAATCGCCTGGATTGTTCTCATTCCCAGAAGAAAAAGCATATTAGGAGATAGCGGGGCTGTAATTGAAGAAATCGCTACTAAAATCAAACCTAATAGAAAAATCTTTTTCCTTCCATAATGATCACTAAGTTTCCCTATCAAGGGCAGAAAAACAGCACTTACCATGAAATAAGAGGCAATCAGCCATGAAATGTCGCTTGATGTCAGACCGAATTCTTTCCTGATTTCCGGTAAAGCCACCGTAATCATCGTCGTATTCAACGGATTTAAAATAACCCCCAAAGCAACAGCCAAAATTAATAAATTTGGTCTGCTAACCGGAGAAGCTTTTGCCATCACTGACATACTTTATCAATCCCTTTAAAATATCCTTATATTTACTCCATTAATCTATTAAAACAATAAATATAGAAATTGTCACGTAAACAAGAAGAGGTGAATCAACGCATTAACGCTTTAAATAGCCGGGGGCCTGACCCCCGCCGCGTTAATACGTTAACTCGCTGGGGGACAGACCCCCGGTGCGTTAATTGGATAAAGTGTGTTGCTGCTTTCTGATAAAGTTTGAAATATTAAGTAAATGACTGCGGCATATGGTAAGATTTATGTAAATAGGTAATTTTTTATGAGAGGAGCCATTAGATGACACAGCAATTTAAGGCATTAGTTGTAAATAAAGTGAATGAGGATTTTTCTGTTAAGATTGAAAATCTTACTTTAAATGACCTGCCAGGTGACGGCGTTTTAATTAAAGTGGAGTATTCGGGCATTAATTATAAGGATGGGCTGGCAAGTATTCCGGAAGGGAAAATTGTTCGATCATATCCTTTTATTCCTGGGATTGATTTAGCAGGAACGGTCGTATCATCTGATGATCCTCGTTTTAAAGAAGGGGATCAGGTCATTGCGACAAGCTATGAAATCGGGGTTTCGCATTTTGGCGGTTACAGTGAGTATGCCCGCATTCCTGGGGATTGGATAGTCCCTTTGCCAGAAGGAATGTCCTTAAAAGAATCAATGATTTTTGGAACAGCAGGATTTACAGCTGCACTTTCCGTAAAGGCCCTTCAGGATCATGGCGTTACACCAGAAAAAGGCAAGGTACTTGTAACAGGTGCTACTGGCGGTGTCGGAAGCACAGCTGTTTCGCTGCTTGCTAAAAAAGGCTATCATGTCGTGGCCAGTACTGGGAAAGCGGAAGCATATGACTATTTGCGCGAGCTTGGTGCGGAGGAAATTGTTTCCCGTGAAGAGGTCCATAATGGAAAAATAAAAGCATTGGACAAGCAGCTATGGGCAGGAGCCGTGGATCCGGTTGGCGGAGAAACTTTGGCAGCGATCTTAAGCAAAATTAACTACAACGGATCCGTCGCCGTCAGCGGCTTGGCAGGCGGTACAAATGTTCAGGCAACTGTCTTTCCTTTTATTTTACGGGGGATAAATCTTTTGGGAATTGATTCTGTCTATTGTCCGATGGAAACCCGTAAAGAAGTTTGGAATCTGATGGCAACTGACCTTAAACCTGAGAACCTGACAAATATTGTTGAAGCAGAGATTACAATCGAGGAGCTTCCTGATTACTTACCAAGGATTTTAAAAGGCCAGTCCAGAGGCCGGGTTCTTGTAAAAATGAATTAAAAGAACCGCTTATTTGATTGCAGCGGAAATGAACGGCCAAATTTAACAGAACTAAACGAAAAAGCCGATCTTTCGGAGCATATCAATCCGAAAATCGGCTTTTAGTTTTTACTTTGATGTTTCCTTAGATTTTTCTTTTTCAAACAAAACAATTAATCCTGGCAGCAGCACGCCTCTGATGAGGAAGGTGTCTAGAAGAATACCTACGGCAACAATGAAGCCAAAGACAAATAGCAGCTGAATGGGCTGTGTCATTAGAACAGCAAAAGTGGCTGCAAGGATGATTCCGGCTGACGAAATCACTCCGCCCGTATTAGCTACGGCAATCTCAACCGCTTCTTTGACTGAATGCTTTTTTCTTTCCTCCTGATATCTGGAAATCAATATAATATTATAGTCTATGCCCAAAGCAACTAGGAAAACAAAGGCATATAGCGGTACCCTGTCGCTTATGGTGCCAATATCGAAGAACAGATTGGTTAAGAACATGCCAAGGCCCAAAGCGGCAAGGAAAGATATTAGAATCGTTCCCATCATATAAACTGGCATTTTAATCGATTTTGTCAGAACAATTAACAGGATAAAAATAAGCAGGGTCTCCAGTGAAACAATTAAAATAAGGTCACGGTCGTTAACCGCACGCTCATCGACTTTCGCTGCTGTTTCTCCGGCAAAGTAAAGCTCCCCATTAACCTGAGCCTTTTTAATAATGTCAGGTGCCTGATCACGCATTTTTTCTAAAGCGTCCATCGTTTCACTCTCATAGGGACTTTCTTCAAAAGTCAGGCTGTAGTTAATGATTTTCCCATCTTCCGTTTTTCCGTTAACCCTGACATTTTCTACTAGGGGCTGCTCCGCAAGGACATCTTTCATCTCATCTTGCTGTTCATCTGTGATGGTTTCTGGAGCCTCGAAAATGACTGTTGTTGGTGCCAAATCCCCCTTAGCAAATTTCTCTTCAAGGATTTCGTATCCCTGTCTTGATGGCATATCTTTCGGGAAAGATTTCATCGTATCAAATTCATATGTCAAATTAAACATGTTGCTTGCGGAAAGGAGCAGGAAGATTCCCACAACACCTGCGGACAGCCCTGGCTTTTTCGCAACGAATCGGCCAACGCTTCCCCAGAAGGTATGGGATTTTTCTTTACGCTCTCCAACCTTAGGGATTTTAGGCCAGAAGGATTTTCTGCCAAAAAGTGTGAATAACGCTGGCACAAGTGTAACGGACGCAAGCATGATGACTACCATCGTTGTCCCAAAGGTTGGCGCAAAATTACGATAATCGCCAAACTCTGCAAAAAACAAGACAAGCATGGCTGCGAGTACTGTTCCGCCTGAGAAGAAAACAGGCATGCCGGTTTCGCGCATCGCCATCTTCATCGCATCATATTTGCTCTCATGATTTATGAGCTCCTCACGGTAGCGAGAGAAAACAAATAAGGAGTAATCAATGACGGCCGCGAATAATAAAATGGTCATAATTGATAAGGTTTGATTGCTCATGACGAGTCCCGCAGCCCCTAGCAAGCCAAGAATCTGGTTGACTACTTCGTAAACAAAAGCTGCGGCAAGCAACGGAATCAGCGCTAATAACGGCGAGCGGTAAATAACTACCAGCAGAACAAGAATTAATCCGACGGTTGAAAGAATTAAAACAAGATCTGCTCGTGAAAATAAATCAAGGGAATCGACAGCGATGCCAGCTGGCCCTGTGAAAAATAGATCCAGATCAGTTTCCTGTTTGTTCATTTTGCGTATTTGTTCCATTGCTGTGCGGATTTCTTTTGTTTCCAAAGACTCATTAAAACTTAGTGGAATAATGGCTGTTGTTTTATCCTTGGAAAGGAACCCTGCTGCAGCTTGAGGCGGTAAAGATGATAAAGGGATCAGCTGGTCGACGCCATTAATTTTTTCCTGTTCAATTCGATCAAATAGGCTTGCGATCTTCTGGAAATTTATTTCGCCATTTCTTGATTGAAAAACTAGAATAGCAGGGATGCCGTCATTATTTTTAAAATTTGCATCTGCCTTTTGTTTGGCAATGACCGATTGTGCGTCTTTAGGAAGGGTGTCCAGACTATTGACTTGGTAATCTTTTGCGCTGGGTGTGAAAATTGCTAAAACCATCGTCAAAATTAGCCATGCAGCCAATGTCATCCACATGCCTTTTTTAGTAGAGACCCAATCGGTTATATGCTGTAAAAAAGATTTCATTTATTAAGCTCCTTTCATCCTGTCATAAAGTGACACATGTGTTACTTTTATGAAAAATAAAAGACACCTATGCCCCTTGTTATTATCTTTCAAAGGTTACACAGGTGTCAATTATCAATTTTTACAAACATGCCATCCTGCAAAATTTCTTTAATGGAGGACACCCATTCGGAATACGGAATGCCAAAATGATTAGGGATCGTTATGGTTTGAAAAATAAGTCCTAGTACCAATCCGTCTGCCAGGTGCTTCTTTATTCGGCCCTCATCTTTTCCAAGCTGGATGAAACCTGTTAGGGCTCCATACATCTGGATGTGGAGTTTATCTAGCTTTTCCTTGTTTTCACGTACTTTCTTTGTTGACTGGACCGGAAGCTGCATGCCGATCTTAATCAACTCCTGAAGATCAGGATCTTGAAAGATGAGATCAATCAAATAGTGAAATTGAGAGTCGAAATCCGGATAATTTCCTATCTTATCTAGCTCATTAAAAAAGTTCTCATACTCATCAAGCATATAATCGGTAATGAGCTCTTCCTTATTTTCGTAATACTTATAAAGCGCTGACCGGGAAATGTCCATCCGCCCTGCAAGCAGACTAAAAGTAAACCCATCATATCCGTACTCAAGCAGCAACCCGCGAGTCTCCCGATACAACTCTTCAACTGTAAACTTCCTCTCACGTGCCATCTTATATACCTCTTTCTTGAATACTCTTTCACTATATTAACACATTTCAACTGAGGCGAATTCCACCGTTTAAATATGCAATAATACCGGCATTAGTGACATGCGCTTTAGCACTTTAAACCAATGGGGGCCTGACCCCCGGCGCGTTAACGCATTAAACCGATGGGGGCCTGACCCCCGGCGCGTTAACGCATTAAACCGATGGGGGCCTGACCCCCAACGCGTTAATGCGTTAATATGTTTATGGTTGCAATGCAGGTATAATCTATTCAAATTATAACGGAAAGTGGGTTGAACGCAAGCGGTTGGAAGGGATAGGTATTTAGGTCCGGTTTTTGTTTTGCCAAATTATTTAACGGAAAAAGATGTGGACTTATTTTGAGGTTAGAGGATCAAAAATATTTAAATAACAAATAGTGATGAAGGGAGCAAACATTGAATGTTTATAGTTTTTTTGAATAAAATTTAAATATTTTTTAGTATATATTAATAATTTAAATGTTTTATACAAATAATTCCCTGCGAAATTTGGAATTTGTTTGCATCTGTTTTTTTATCATTTCTTCTAAGTACATTTATCCTTCTGATTATTATACAATTCTTAAATTTGATATTAATAGTATGTTTTATTTTTTGATGCAGCACCACATAAATTCCGCCAAATATAAAATTATATACCAATATTTTTATAGCTATTGATTCTATCAAAAAGGCACCAAGACTAAACGATATAAAAAGATTTTTTATTGACGAAAAAACAGGCTAGTGTTAATATTCACAATAGTCAAAGAAGTTAAATTTTTTTGGCGAATTTTATCACTTTCTAGGAAGGGGGAAAAAGGAAAAAATATTTAATCTTAATATCTTTTGTTTGATGATATTGTAAGGGCTTCCAAGTTTAAATTTTCATAGGTACATAGGACCAAAAAAATTTTGGGAGGTTAACATGAAGAAAAGTTTAACTCTACTTATTACATGCGTATTTTTATTAATGATTATCTTAACGGGATGTGGTGGAACGGACACTGCAAGTTCAGGTACAGAAAAGAAATCAGGCAACAATTCTAGTGGTAAGGATGTAATTGAATGGAATTTTTCAATTTGGGGTGGTGCTCGTGCTTGGACATACCCTGTTGAAGATTGGGCGAAAGCAATGAGTGAACAAACGGATGGGAAATGGAAGATTAACATCCATTACGGTGAAGCACTTGGGCCAGCAGCAGAGCAATTAGATGGATTATCTAATGGATTGTTTGAAGCAGCGGCAATAGCACCGTTCTATACTCCGGGTAAACTGCCTTTACAGCAGGTAATGGACTTGCCATTTATTTCTCCATTAGACCACAAAGAATTAATGGAGTTATTAATGGCTGTTTGGGACCATCCGGAAATTAAGAAGGAAATGGATAGCTGGAATATCAAGCCTTTATTCCCTGGGATGCCTACACAGTATGAATATATGGGAGTTAAGAAGATTGAAAAGGCAGAGGACTTTAAAGGTGTAAAAATTTCTGGAATGAGTGCAGAACAAGGTCAGGTTTTTGAATTGTTTGGAGCTGTACCTACTCCGATGCCTGCTCCTGAACTATACAGCAGTTTAGAGCGCGGAACTATTGATGGCGCAATCTTCCCTTACAGCTATACTTTTGGTTCCTATAACCTTTTTGAGGTTGCCAAATACAATACTGTTGGAATCGCGGCCGGGTCGCCAATTTCTACTTTCTTCGTAAATAAAGATGCTTGGGAAGCTTTGCCAGATGATTTTAAACAGATGCATGAAACATATGTTAAAGATGTATTTATGGATAATTCCATAAAGTACTATGAAGAGGCTGACAAAAAGTGGATTAAGGAATTTGAAGATAAAGGTGTAGAAATTATCACATTGCCTAAGGAAGAACGGCAAAAGTTCCTTGATAAATCACAAGTTGTTTGGGACAAATGGGTCGAGCAGTGGAAGGATCGCGGTCCTACCCAGGAGATTTTAGATTTTGTTCTGGAAAAGCGAAAAGAGATTAGCGGATTTTAAAGTGAAATAGTGATTGGAGCGCAGAGATTGAATTTGGCAATTTTCGTCTCATATTAAATGCGCTCCTTTCCTACTCTTTTTTATGAGCGGAGGGCAGATATCTAAATTTACTTAAAAGGATGATGAATAGTGGATAATCTCATTAGAAGGTTAGATAAAATTGTTGCTTTTATGGAAGGTAAGTTAACATTCATTTCTGGCTTATCCATTTTTTTAATGATGATGCTTATTACGTTTGATGTTTTGGGAAGAAATTTATTTAATCATCCCTTGGTTGGTGCTCAGGAAATTACGGAAATGTTAATGGTCGTAACCGTGTACTGTGGTATTGCTTATACACAGCGGGAAAACGGTCATGTTGGAATGGACTTGCTGATTACAAAAGTGTTTAAAGGTGCGATAAGAAAAATAGCTCTTACCATAATATTAATTCTAGCAGTTGGTGTGAATCTCTTAGTCTCATACTTTACCTTTCAAAATGCCATAGATACTTACCATAAGGGAGTTGTAAGTATTTATCTAATGTGGCCAGTATGGTTCTTGCCGCTATTTGTATCAATTGGGTCTATTATTCTATCTGCAAGGTTATTTGTTGATTGGTTAGATGAGCTCTTTAATACAAAGAATATAGACTCGAATAGTACAGCTGATTTGACTGTTGAAGAGGATTTAACTATTTAAATTTTTTATTCATTAATAACATAAGTCATAAGGGGGTAAGGAGATGACGGATTTACAAATTGGTATCCTAGGGTTGGTCATTTTGCTTATATTAATCATACTTGGGATGAGAGTGGCTTATGCTGTAACCATTGTCGGGGCCCTAGGAGTTATCATGATTCAAGGTTGGAGCCCGGGAACAAAGTTTATTGGTTATTTGCCAAGCTCTGAGGTAGGTTCATATACTTATAGTGCTATCCCTTTGTTTGTCCTCATGGGTTACTTTACATATTATGCAGGAATTGCAGATGATCTCTTTAAAACAGCACGTGCATGGATACAGCACATTCGAGGCGGATTACCGATAGCAACTGTAATTGCCAGTGCAGGTTTTGCAACTGTTTCTGGTGCAAGTACTGCTTCAACAAGTGTATTAGGAAAAATCGCTATACCTCAAATGTTAAATTCAGGGGTGGATAAAAAACTTGCTGCTGGAGTAGTTGCCATGGGAGGATGCTTAGCAGCACTAATACCGCCAAGTACGATTATGATTGTTTATGGAATTTTAACGGAACAATCCATTTCAGCTATGTTAATTGCTGGAATTATACCAGGTGTTGTTACTGTCCTTATTTATATTTTAATGATCTATGTGAGGGCTAGAATGAATCCTAATACTGCCCCTGTAACAAAGGCTGCATCTTGGAAAGAGAGATTTAAATCCTTGAAAAATACTTATGCCATGCTAGTCTTGGTTGCCCTAGTAATCGGCGGAATTTATTTTGGATTTTTTACTCCGACTGAAGCAGCGGGCATTGGTGCAATTGGGGCATTAATTATCGCCTTAGTATTAAGAAAGTTATCGAAAAATGACTTTAAAACTGCCTTATTGGAAACAACCAAGACAACAGCCATGATTTTCTTAATAATGGTTGGGATTTCAATCTTTATCCGGTTTTTAGCCTTGGCAGGCGTAAACACTGCAATTAGTAATTTTGTAGTATCTCTGCCGATTTCGCCTCTAGCCATTATCATTGTTATGCTAGTTTTTTATCTTATCCTTGGAATGTTTATGGATGCGATAAGCATGATGATGTTAACGCTGCCGATTTTCTTTCCAGTGGTCATGGAATTAGGTTTTCATCCAATATGGTTTGGTATTTTAGTTGTTAAAATGACAGAGATTGGACTTGTTTCTCCTCCAGTTGGACTCAATTGTTTTGTTGTCCGCAGTGTTGCTCCAAAGATTCCATTAGGACAGATTTTTATTGGTGTTTTACCTTTTATCGCTGCAGAGATTGTGGTAGTAGCCATTTTAATTTTAATGCCAGAATTGGTAACATTCTTGCCTGAAATGCTGAGTAAGGGATAATCCATTCCCTTATTTCAGTAAATTTAAAATAAATTTTATTTTATAAAAAGGGAGAGATATTGCGTGATAACGAAATCAAATGATATATCAGGATGGAGTCTGTCTGATCTGGCTAATGCCATTGAAAGTAAAGAGGTTTCACCCGTAGAGGTAACAAAGCTGCTTTTGGCTAGAATAGATTCAAATGATAAAGAGCTGAATTCCTATATTACATTGATGGAAGACCGAGCATTAAAAGATGCTATCGACGCTGAAAATGAAATAATGAGTGGGAATTATAAGGGACCATTACACGGAGTACCAATAGCTGTTAAGGATAATGTATATATTAAGGGTGTAAAAAATACTGCCGCATCAGAAATCTATAAAGACTTTATTCCAGATGAAGATGCCGAACTGGCTGCAAAGCTTCAGAATGCAGGAGCGATTATTATTGGGAAAACTAATATGCATGAATTTGCTTATGGTGGAACCGGAGACCGTTCCTATTTTGGTGCTCCAAGAAATCCGCACAATTTAGCAAAAATAACTGGAGGATCTAGTTCTGGATCCGGAGCCGCAGTTGCTGGCCATATGGCATACGGTGCGATTGGATCTGACACAGGGGGTTCTATTAGAATACCTGCTTCTTGCTGTGGAATTGTAGGTATGAAGCCAACATTTGGCAGTGTGAGCAAATATGGAACCGTAGCTTTAGCCATGTCACTCGATCATTTCGGTCCAATGACTAAAACTGTCAAGGATAATGCTATCATGTTAAATGCTTTAGTTGGCTATGATTCAAGGGATCCTTTTTCAATTAATAGAAAACAAGAGGATTTCACGGAAGAAATAGGAAAATCGGTGAAAGAATTAACCATTGGAATTCCTTCTAATTACTTTTTTGATATTCTTCAATCAGAGGTCAGAGAATCAATCAATGAAACGATCGAGGATTTAAGAGCACAGGGCATAAACCTTAAAACTGTCACGGTAGACCTAATGGATGAATTGATGAATGCAACTAGGGTAATCATGAGCTCTGAGGCATACTCTGCTTTTGAAAAAGAGTATAAGGAACATCCTGAAAAAATCGAAGGTGAAGTAAAATCACGGATTATGGAAGGAATGGATATAAAAGCCAGTGAATATCTTCAGGCAATAAAAACAAAGCACAAGGCAATGGCCGCATTAAATGATGTGTTTAGAAATGTTGATATATTACTGGTGCCTACTCTTTGTATTTTACCAACGGATATTGATCAGCGTGAAGTAGAAATCGACGGTAAGATGACCCCGACAAGAATTTTAAACCGTTTAACAAATCCAAATAATACAACAGGATTTCCAGCTATCTCAGTACCAGGAAAACCTAAAAATGGTTTGCCGGTTGGGGTCCAGTTAATCGGGGCGCCGCTGTCAGAGAAAAAGTTATATCGTTTTGCTTCGTTTATTGAGGAGCTGAATAAATAAAAAGGGCATTTATTGCCCTTTTTTCTTTGCAAAAAAAAGCAACTCACGCCAATAGTCCTAGTTCAAATTAAATAAATATTTTTATTGTTATATTTTTACAGTGAATATATAATCTTTGAAGGAGGATATCTAATTGAAAATTTCCTCCCTTTTAAATTTTCAAAAAGGGTCTTGGTGCCTGGTTTAGGGGAGTGTTGTTGTGTTTAGTGGATTTTTAGTAACCCACATTGTTTCAGGAATCGTTTGTTTGGTTAGCGGGATTTTTGCGATGTCGTACAAAAAGAGAAGAGGGAAACACACCTTAGCAGGGGAGATTTATCACGGGTCTTATGTCCTCGTCTTTATTTCCGCTGTTGTTATGTCGATTGTGCATTGGGAGGAAAGTGCATACCTTTTTTATATTGCGGTATTTTCCTATGCACTTGCCATCATGGGGTATCTTGCTGGAAAACGAAGATGGAAAAACTGGCTTGGTACTCATATTGGCGGGATGCTGGGATCATATATCGGTATCGTCACAGCAACCATTGTGGTCAACATCCCGAAAGTTCCCGTATTAAATGAAATCCCCGTCCTCATTTTTTGGTTCCTGCCGACCATTATCGGAACCCCATTTATCATCATGGTTGGACAAAAATACAAACCAAAGAAGCGAACTAAACCTACTCATCAGGTTTAATTAACAAAAAAGAAGCCAGCGGCTCGCCTAATAATAGGATACAAAAGAGACTGTGAGGACAAGGGCAACAATGAAACCTTGTCCTGTTTACTATGCAGGAAAGCAGGGCAGGAACAGTCTTGCTCTCCGTGGGGGAGAAACACTTGAAGGATGAATTTATAAACATTTACGATGAGTTCTTTGATGATGTATACCGGTATGTGTATGTAAAAACAAGCAATAAGTGGGATACAGAGGATATCGTTAGTGAGACATTTCGGAAAGCTTTTGAAAAATGGGATGTGCTAAACGATAAGACTGGAGCCAAATCATGGCTGCTGGCTATTGCCAGAAATACAGTCATTGATTACTATCGGAGGAAAAAGCACCTCCCTATGGGAGATGATGTGGAATTTTATCTGCAATCTCAACCGTTTGAGGACCCTTTCGAACAATCAGCCGATTTGGATTGCCTCAAACAAAGCCTTCGCCACTTATCAAAAGAAGAATATGAGATTACCAATTTAAGATATTTTGCCGGGCTGAAATTTAAGGAGATGGCCGCAATTTTACAAAAGGCGGAGGATTCCCTTCGTGTGAAAGCAAATCGCCTGACGAAAAAGCTAGGTAAATTAGTAAAGAAATGTCTGGGGGAAATTTGATGGATCCAGAAATCGAAAAGCAGCTCCGGCAGCTGCGCAACCATATCTATATTGATGAGACATTCAAGCAAAGCTTGCGCAAAGACTTTTTGAAGAAGCGAAAAAAGCCAATATGGAAAATGCCGTGGGTCGCTGTGTCGGCTGCTGCGATTGTATTCCTAGCAATTCTTATCACCAGCTTCCAAGTCGAGCACACAAATGCAAGCTCTTTAAATGTGGCTAATTCGATCTCATTTTTTGATGTAGGTGAGGGTGAAATAACCGCCTATTCCCACTATCAGGGGAATCTATATGTATCGATTAAGAACAAAGGAATTTACCTCAACAGCAGCGGCGATTTTGAAAAAATAACAACGTTGACAGCGGATAGTATGAATTCCTCAGTCAATGAAGAAGGCCTGCTGTTAACAAACGGCGGCAGCATTTATATCCTTCATCCAACAACAAAGGCAGCTGAAGAAATAAAAGCAGGATCCTATTCTCATCCTGCGTGGAAGGATTCCAAAACTATTTTTGCCGAAAAAAATAACACCATTGTTGAAATCGACCTTCAAACGTTAAAGGAAAAACAGGTGACTGAAGGGACCATGCCTTCCTATATCAAGGAGGAAAAGAAACTTGTATTTGCACGTGATGGTGCCATCATCCTCAGGGACCGCAACGGAAGAGAAACAAAGGCTGATGATGGAACAGACCCTGCGGTTTCAGCACAAGGCGGATATTTTTCCTATGTGAAGGAGGAAGAGGGGGTTGAAAACGTCTGGATTGCTGACACCGATTTAAAAACAAGAAAAAAAGCAACAGCCAATTTTGTAAATGCTGTGGAGCGAACCAAAGGAATTTACCAATACTCCTTGCCGGTTTGGCATTCCGCGGCGAATAGCTTATTTGTTCTTAAAAACAATGGTCAGGAAAATAGCGTTAAGCTGATGAAAATTTCCTTAAGCGATAAGGAATTGACCGCATCTGCGACCGTTGAAAGATTTCTGCAGGCTCTTATAGTCAGGGATGATGATTATGCGAAAAGCATGATGGATAACCCTCCGGAATTCCTTACCTATTCTAATCCATACCAAATAGGGTTCGAAGTATTGAATGCCAAAATAGACGGAGACCTCACAAATGTGACAGCCAAAGTATATTGGACCTATACAGCCAATCCGTATTATAAAATATCAGCCTATGAATTTGAATTAGTGAAAAAGGAACATCATTATGTGATTGCCAAGGTGACAGAAAAAGATGCTAAAGAACTAGCGGATCTTGAAAACAATGGCGTGATTGAGATGATCAAATCAGACCAGAAGGAAAAACTCTTTTCTATCGATGACGTTCCAAAGGAATGGCTGGGACGAGAAAATATTCGTATTAGTTCATTAGTTATGGATCCAGACGGTGAAAAAATTATATTTAGCCTCCAGGAAATGACTGAACGGCCTAATTTGTCTGGCGTCACATTCATTGAGTATGATCTTTCAGCAAAAACCTTTAAGAAGCTCATCCGGCTAGATCCTGAAAATAGCAGGAATGACATCGTGATCAGACATTTGTCCATTGATCCATCCGGCCAATACATTGCGGCTGATCTTTTTTCAGGGGAGCAGCCTGAAGTCGTAATTTTCGATATAAAACAGGTGAAACAAGTCGCGAATATGCATGGCGCAGCATCTGTCTTTTGGCAGGGTGAACAGCTCATTATAGAAAAGTGGCATGAAAACCAGTCCACACTATATCGATTCAATCCCCAGACTGGTGAAAAAAAATATTTCTAAAAAGATGTTACGAAAGTCAAACTCAGCCGTTATTATGTGTGGAATGACAAAGGGCCCTTGTCATCAGATCTTCAAACGAGAGGAAAAGATGGATATGTTAAAAAGGTCAATCATATTAACGGCAGTACTTGCATTAGGAATATCAACCGCTGCATGGGCAGGGCAAAAGGAAACAGCAGTCAGAGGGAATGAAACTGTAAAGACTTCAGTACAGGAACAGCTTGAAAGGTTAGAAGATGGAATTATACCAACAGAGCCGAACGATACCGTCCAACTTTGGGCAAAAGCAGTAAAAGCAAGAAACGGTGCCCTGCAATACGCACTGTTTACTGAAAATATTAAGGCTGGCGTTAAACAATCTTTTGAACAATTTCATTGGGTAACAGGGGCATCAAGTCCATGGGTTGAAAAATTCAAAGTAACTGGCCAAGAAGAGCAAAAAGACAAAAGCATCCTTTATACAGTAGAATTTAAATTGGCAACCTCAAATGGGAAAGCTGGCATAGATAAAGCCAAAGTTTCATTAGTCCAATCAGGTGAACAATGGCTCATCAGCAGCATTGCACCTGCAGATGAAAGTGCCATCGGAATTTGGAATACACCCGAATCCATCAATGAGGTAAATGCGGAGAAACATTTTAAAAAGACCATCCTATTTGAAAGCAAACAAGGCTATCAATTGCGGCTCCCAGAGGATGCTGCAGAAAAAATAAAGATAGAGGAATCTGCTTGTAAAAATGAAGAAGGCAACCCGCCATGTATCCATTTTTACTATAAAGACACAAAAGCACAGAAAAATGAACTGCTGATGACACTCATTTATCTGACAAAAGACCAGCTTAACACACCATATTATAAAGACCACCCATTTTTAACTTTTGTTGAAGAAACTGGCACTGGGATGATCTTTCAAATTAACCAAAGCGAGCATCCCTATGCCAAATATCCGGACTCAGACCAGGCAAAAGAATGGGATCGCCTGCTGAACACATTAAAGGAACAATTATAAGAAACATGGGACACGGGGCTGCTCCGGTCCCGTTTTTTTTAAGCAAGTTTGCCAAGAGTGGATTTAATGAACCTAGATTGGTTACAATGATATGGAAATTTATCTCATTCAAACCAAGGGGTGTCGCAAATGGCTTTAAATGTCTATCTTATTTTTAATGGAAATTGCCGAGAGGCGGTTGAATTTTACGAACAGGCTTTTCAGACTAAAAGGGAGGTTTTTCAAACGTTTGCGGAGTCGCCGCAAAACCCGGATTATCAAATGCCTGAGGAAGCCAAGGCTTTAGTCATGCATGCAAAAATGACTGTTTTTGGCAGTGATCTTATGTTTTCTGATAACTTCCCGGGCTCACCGTTTACTGTTGGCAACAATGTTAGTATTGCGGTTGTGAGCAATGACCTTGACGGTCTAAAATCAGCATTTAATAAGCTGCAAGAGGGCGGTACTGTGGAAATGGAGCTTCAAGAGACTTTTTGGAGCAAATGCTATGGAAGTTTAACCGATAAATTTGGAGTTCACTGGCAAATTAGCCATGAGGGATAAGCTTTGAAATTCTAAGGATTAGAGTTCATCTAATCCTTTTATTTTTACCGCCAAAAGAGGGGCATCCAAACAGCAAGTTATGGTTATAAAGCTGTGTTTAGGGAAATAATGGATGTATGTATATGTTTACTAACTGGCAGGTGAAGATAGGATGGCAAATGGTACATTTGATAAAAGGAATATATACTCCGGGATCTTATTTGGTTTGGGGCTCGCGGCTTTTGTTGATGAGGCGGTTTTTCATCAGATGCTTCATTGGCATCACTTTTATGACAAATCCACCACTAATATTGGATTGCTATCAGATGGGCTTTTCCATGCATTCAGCTGGTTTGCGACCATCGGTTCTTTGTTTATGTTTGCGGACATTAAACGGCGCGGGCTATTTAACTTCCGGAGGTGGCAGGGAGGCGTTTTTCTTGGATCAGGAGGATTCCAATTATATGATGGAACCATTCAGCATAAATTCATGAAGATTCATCAAATCCGCTATAATGTTGATATTATGCCATATGACATCATCTGGAATGGGATTGCGTTCCTTCTGCTGGCGGCAGGGGTTATTTTGGTTTTCCCCACAAAGAATCGTTCACTGGGAGGCAGTACCGTCCGTGGGAACAGAACATGAACTTGACCATGCCATTCATGCTCATACTGCTGAACTTTTCATCATTATTTTTATTGCCATTATGCTGTTTTTATACTTGGGTACAGCGTTTAAATCCAGCAAGCGTCATAAACCGTGGCCAGCCTATCGGATTGTGTTTTTTGCCCTTGGTCTATTTTTCGCGGCTGCAGCTGTTGTCGGACCGCTTGCAAAGCAGGCGCATAATGATTTTTCCGCCCATATGATTGGGCATTTATTATTGGGGATGCTGGCTCCCTTGCTGCTTGTTCTATCTGCACCAGTTACCTTGCTTTTGCGGACGCTTCGAACCAGTGCTGCACGCAAGGTCTCGGGTTTTCTAAAAAAGAAAATCTTCTTGTTTTATTTACATCCAATCGTTGCATCTATTTTAAATATTGGAGGGCTTTGGATCCTTTATACAACGAATATATACGCAGCCATGCATCACAGCCTTATCGTTCATTTCATCGTTCATATCCATGTATTCCTGGCTGGTTATTTGTTCACTGCCTCATTCGTCTATATAGATCCGGTAGCCCATCGATATAGCTTTCCTTTTCGATCGATTATTTTTATTCTTGCCCTTGCAGGACACGGAATATTGTCAAAATATATTTATGCACACCCTCCAGCAGGTGTTTTACAGGCACAAGCTGAAACGGGTGCCATGATCATGTACTATGGCGGGGACGCCATCGACTTTTTAATTATCGTCATCCTATGTTATCAGTGGTACAGGAAGAAAGGGTACGGTTCCTTAAAACAGAATGGTATTCAGGCGATAAGATAAGGTTCACCATTTATGTTTAAAAGGACATTTGCCTTGGACGCCTTGATCATCAGGCAGAAAATACTGCTTCCATTCGAAGTTATCGTTTTTCCCATACGTGTTTAAAGAAGGATGAATCGGGACTTCATCATAAGCCGCTAGCCGTTTACGGGTTTGGGCTTTTATTTTTTCAGCGTGTTTTTCATTTGCTCTAAATTCATTGAATACCGAACGCGGGGTTAAGGCCAATAACATAAATGGGAAAGACCTGCTTTTTCTATGACGATGTTCAGGCGTTGCACAGTATACAAAATAAGGAACACCTTGAAAACAGAACTCCCAAGTCGGGTGCTCCGGGTCGGGCGAAATATGGCGAGGCCAAGAAGATTCATCTAATCTATGAAGCAGGGTTAATTGATCCCAGAATAGCTTTTCATAATCCTTTATGTCAAAACTCCCAACATAATTGAAAAAAATAATTAGGGATGTATATTTTCCGTATTCTTTATAACCCAATGAATAATCTTTAAGTATTTTGGCAAGCTTTTTTTGATCAAGAGCATCGTTTGGTTTATCAACAAACACAAACCGCAAGTGCCCAAGTGATAATCCTTGCACGGCAGGTATACAGGGGAAAGGGTTTTTGCGGTCTGTAAGTTTATTTTTAAAAGATTCGAAGGCATATGTCTGCCAAGGCTCCCATTCATGGGACTCAAGCTCTTGTGCTCCAAGTAATCTCATATCAAATCCACTCCTATCCTTCCTAATTTATGAAGGATTATGAGGATGGGTGACGAGTGACTGAAGCGGAGAGGAAGACAAATAAAAAAGGAGAAAGCTCGAAAACGTTCTCCTTTTTTCTATTTATTAACAGCTCCCGCAAGCATTCCTTTAATGAAGTACTTTTGCAAGACTACGCATAGCAGGAGCGGCGGCAGGATCGCAAGTATGGATGCGGCCATCAGGCTGTTCCAGTCGATGCCGTATTGGGACATAAAGCTGTACAATCCATAGGGAAGTGTGCGCATGTCTTCGCTTCTGGTCAGTGTAAGGGCATATAGAAATTCATCCCACGACATAATAAATGAAAAGATGGAGGTTGAAATTATACCCGGTACAGCAAGCGGGAGGATCACCTTCGTAAAGGCTTGCCACCTTGTTGCCCCGTCCATCATCGCAGCTTCCTCTAATTCTTTTGGAATTCCTTTGAAAAATGCCGTCATAATCCATGTGCAGTAGGGCAGGGTGAATGTCGTATTTGCGATAATAAGTCCTAAATGGCTGTCAAGAAGCTGAAGCTTTGTCATCATGCCAAACATTGGCATAAGCAAGATGACACCAGGAATCATTTGTGCGCACAAAAATCCTAGCAAGAGCCAGTTTCTCCCGCGAAAGCGAAAACGTGAAAAGCCGTATCCGGCCAGACTTGAAAGAAATACGGAAATGGCGGTTGTTGCCACTGCGACAACCAGGCTATTCCACACATAGGTACGGAGTGATTCCATCTGCCATACCTTTATAAAAGATTCAAAGGTTATATTCTTTGGAATGAAGGAAGGCGTTAAGGAAAAAATTTCATTCGCGGGCTTTAATGCCGTTGAAATCATCCACAGAAAAGGGAAAATCATTACAAATGAATAAAGGCTAATACCAATGTACCAGCTTATTCTTCTCACTAAAATTCCCCCTCTGAATCCAGTCTTTTCCGATAAAATAATACCAGCATGAAAATAATGATAAAGGTAAACACAGATAAGGCTGCTGCCAGGCCAAAATCATAATTAGTAAAGGCTGTCCGGTAAATATGGATGACCAGCGTATTGGTGGCATCTACCGGTCCTCCGCCAGTAAGCGAATAAATAATATTAAAACTGTTAAATGTTCCAATTAAACTGATTGTACCCATTACAATGAACACATTTCTCATATTCGGCAAGGTCACGTTGATTAATTTCTGCAAAAAATTCGCCCCATCAACAGTAGCCGCCTCTAAGAGCTCTTTTGGAATTGTCTTAAGAGAGGCAAGGAGCACGACTGTCATAAAGGGCAATCCGACCCAAACATCTACAATGATTACGGATATAAAAGCTAACCCTTTATCACTGAGCCAGGCGATATTTTTTTCAATAAGCCCCGCAGAGCGCAGCACTTCGTTAATAATCCCAAACTGGTCATGGAGAATCCAGCTCCAGATTAATGATGCGACAACGGAGGGGATAAACCAGGGGATCATTAGGATCGATGAATACACCTTGCCAGCCCTGTCATTTGCATTCAATAACAGGGCGGCAAACATTCCGATGATCAGCTTTAAGCCTACGGATGTCACAGTAAAAAGCAGAGTAATTCCAATATACTTCCACGTTGATTTACTTGTAAAAAGCTCCTTGTAATTGCTTAATCCAACGAAGCCATCTTTAGCCGGTTCAATTAAGACCCGATGCTGAAAGCTTAGATAGAAAGTTTGCACCAAGGGTATAAAGACAATGACAAGGAGGACAAGCAAAGCAGGCAAAATAAAAATCAGTCCTAATCTTTGCTCCTTTTTTCTCATTTCAGTGCTTCATTCACTTTAGCAGCCGCATCATTTAAGGCTTCTTCAGGTGTTTTTTCACCCATTAAAGCTTGCTGAACGGCATCGGCCAATGCTTGGTCAATTTGCGGCCACTGTGGCAAAGTAGGATACGTTTTTGATTCAGGTGCCACATCAAGGAAGAAGGCCATATCTGGGTTGCTGCGAATTTCTTCATCATTGAGATTCGATTCATGATATGGAATGAAGCCCTGGTTTTTGGCCCATTTCAGGTCATTTTCCGGATTTGTGAAGAATTCAATAAATTTCCATGCCGCCTCTTTATTTTTTGTCTGGCTTGACATAATGATATGATCGGCAGTTGCCATATTTACTGATTGCTTTTTCGCAGGGTATGGTGCAATGGCATATTCCATATCGGGAGCATTAGCCTTAATCGTTTTTGGGAACCATGGTCCTTGTGTCGTCATTCCAACAGCTCCGGAAGTGAATAGGTTCATAGAATCCCCGCGCTTGTAGTTGATGCTGCCTTCCGGTGATGCATTTTTGTAAAGATCCACATAGAATTGAAGGGCTTCGATACCTTCTTTGCTGTTAAAAGCAGCTTTTTTCATATCTTCTGTTAATAGCTCTCCGCCATTTGCCCATAAGAATGGTGTCCAGAACAACACAGTTTCCATGCTGTTATGACCAACTAACCCAAAACCATAGCGGTCTTTGCCGTCTGTCATGGCTTTGGCAACTTCCATAAATTCATCCCAAGTCTTTGGCGGTTCGGAATATCCTGCTTCTTTCAGCCAATCCGCTCTGTAAAAAAGACCTGTTGTTGTGAAGCCAACTGGCAGCCCCCAAGTTTCGTCTTTGTATTGGGTTGTATTCCAGGCAGCATCCACAAAGTCATCAGAAAAGCCGTCTGGGAAAAATTGATCTAGCGGTTCTACAGCACCCATTTCAACCATTTGGGCTGTCCATCTTCCAGCAATCGTTGATACATCCGGCATTGTTTGATTCGTAGCAGAGGTGATCAATTGATTTTCACCCTGATCCCACGGTATGTATTCAAGCTTTATTTTAATTTCTGGATTCTCGGTTTCAAAGCGTTTGACTAAATCATCATGATAAGTGCGCCAGTTTTCATCAGTTCCCATCACCCAAACAGTAAGGGGCGTTTGATCTTTTGAATCAGTGCTGTCTTCTTTCGCTGCATCGTTTTTCTGTTCATTTCCTCCACAGCCTGCTAGGAGAAAAAGACAAAAAACAATACAAAGAGTAAATACTTTTCTCAAATTCTATCATTCCTTCTTGTAAAAATTTTGTCACATTCCCATTATAATCAAGAAAACCCAAAAAACATAGCTAATTGATCGGATTAGTGGACACAGGCTTGTCCAAGTGGCCGCGGGCTTGTCCAAGTGGACATGGGCTTGTCCAAGTGGACATGGGGACAGGCACCTTGTCCTTATAGTAAAATAGTTTGATTTTTTATGGCCACGGGGACCTTGTCCCTAGAGCAAGATAGTTTGCTGTCTTAATCTTGATTGTTCCGCCTGAAAAGCAAGGCAATGACTTAATATTAAGTCGTCGTAGTACTTATCCTGGTCAAGTGAAGATGCGTTTTTTACAAGCGAAATTACTGCTTTGATCAAACCATCATCCCCGCCAGCATGCATGCCATTTGCTGAAACTTCAAGGTGGATGTCCTGTTTACTTTCACCAAAAACGGTCAAAGAAAGTTCGTTATTATTTACATCACCATTAATTTCTCCAAGTGTGCCGAGGATTCGCACTCTGCGTGTTAATTCGCTGGTAAACCCGCACATCGTTAAGGCAGCGGTTGTACCGCCCTCATACATAATATTGACCACTTGGTGTTCAACAACATCGTTATCGCAGCGGAATACACATCGGCCGTAAGGGCCTGTTTCGATTGCTTTTTTTCTAGATTCATAACTTAGATCTTCTGAAATGGTAGATACAGGCCAGCCAGTATCTTCGCCAAGGTAAATTTTAATAGCCGAATATGGGCACTGATTTTCCACCTTGCAGCCATCTGTACACCGAGCCGTTGAGCCTTCGGGTGCGTGGTCAATATTGAAATAACTAAGATTGCCAAATGATGAAATCTTCAATGGCTTTCTTTCCAGTAAGTAGGAAAACAAATCTAAATCATGGCAGCTCTTTGCCAGCAGCATTGGCGACGATTCTGCAGTGTTTCGCCAGTTCCCCCTGACAAAGCTATGTGCTTGATGCCAATAAGCAACATCCATATCGATCGCGATATGTTTGACTTCACCAATTCTTTTTTGTTCAATAAGTTCTTTCAGCTTTTGAAAAAAGGGAGTGTATCTCAGAACATAACAAAGCATTAGTAAACGGTTTTTTTCCTTGGCTTTTTCGATCATTTGCTTGCATTCTTCGAGGGAAGGACTCAATGGCTTTTCCACAACGACATGATAGCCTTTTTCTAGTGCCGTCATCGCTGGGTTAAAATGCTCCTGATCCTGGGTCGTAACAAACATAACATCGCAATCAATTTGTTCTTGAAGCATGTCTTCCCATGTGTGGAAAATCCTTGCCTCCGGATGCTTTTTGGCGAATAACTCTCTCCTGGACTTAATCGGCTCAGCTGCTGCTACAACCTGTAAATCTTCCATATGGAGCAATGCCAAATCACCAAAAATATTACCCCGATTCCCTGCGCCAATAATCGCCATTTTAATAGGTCCCAATTTCCACATCACATCCATTTTATAAATTACCCACTACAATCCCAACAACGTTTTATTATACAATATTAATTGTCTTTGAAGAGTTTAACCTTATAATAGAATATAGAATTATGGTACCGCGTTAAAGTGCCGGGGGCCTGACCCCCGGTAGAGTACCGCGTTAAAGCGATGGGGGCCTGACCCCCAATGCGTTAATGTGTAAAAGTGGAGGCTTGGTTTGTTAAAATAGTAGGCTTCTGGGGAGGTATGGAGTTGGGAGATTTAAAGCTTGAGCATGTTTATAAGTTTTATGATGAAGGGGTTCCCGCTGTGCGGGATTTTGATTTACATATAAAGGATAAAGAGTTTATTGTGCTTGTTGGGCCGTCCGGCTGCGGGAAATCGACAACCTTGCGCATGATTGCTGGCCTTGAGGATATTTCCAAAGGCGATCTGCTTTTTGATGGCAAACGGATGAATGATGTCCCGCCGAAGAACCGCGACATTGCGATGGTTTTTCAGAATTATGCCTTGTATTCCCATATGACAGTCTTTAATAATATGGCATTTGGCCTAAAACTTCGAAAAGTACCTAAGGCAGAAATTAAAAAGAGAGTTGAAGAAACGGCTGCTGTCTTAGGGTTAGAGAATTTCTTACATAAGAAACCGGAGGTGCTGTCAGGCGGGCAGAGACAGCGGGTTGCTCTAGGCAGAGCCATTGTTCGGGATGCAAAATATTTCCTTATGGATGAACCGCTATCCAACCTGGACGCAACACTGAGATCACAAATGCGCTCTGAGATCATTAAGCTTCATCAGCGTCTGCAGACTACCACGATCTATGTCACTCATGATCAAACAGAGGCTATGACTATGGCAACGAGAATTGTTGTCATGAAAGATGGGGTTATCCAGCAGGTGGGGACACCGAAAGAAGTATACAATTCTCCGAAAAATTTATTTGTCGGCGGATTTATCGGTTCTCCTGCCATGAATTTCTTGAACGGATCGATCCAAGATCATCAATTCAAAATAGGCGAAGAAAAGATTCCGCTCCCTGTACATAAACTGGATCATCTTAAAGAAAAGGGATTTGAAAATAAAGAGGTGATCTTAGGCATCCGCCCGGAACACATACACTTGCACGCTGAGCGTCATAACGGTACTCAATGGGCAAAACTTGAAGCCTATGTCGAAGTCGTCGAACTATTAGGCAGCGAAACCCTTTTATATTTAAAAATGGAGGACCAAACGTTTATCGCAAGGGTTGAAGCGAACTATCACATACAAAGCGGGGAAAGGATATCACTCGCAATTGACTTGGAAAACGCACACTTTTTCGATTCTGATTCAGAAGAAAGAATCTAGGAGGATATGATGGCCAAATCAATAGCTGAAAAGCTTAATTTAAATAAATATGAAAAAAAGCTTATTTTGAATGTACCTGAGGGAGCAGATTACTTTAGTGATCTCTCTGATTACGAAAAGGGTTTCACCGAAGGCTCGTATGATTTGATTTTTGCGTTTGTCTATGATATAGCTTCTATGAAAAAGCTTGTTAACCATATCATTGAAAAAAAACATTTAAATAAAAATGGCTATTTATATATGGCTTATCCGAAAAAGGGTAATAAGGTGTATCCAATCTTTATTCATCGGGATGAGATACTAAGCGGCATAAATGCAGATGAGGATGGCTATATTGGCACCAGCGATATAAAGTTTGCCCGGATGGTCGGTTTAGATGACGTTTTTACCGTTGTCGGTTTAAAGAACGAGCCGCGAAAAAAAATCCCGTCATCAAAAGCAAGTCAGTCTGTAGCTGATTATATTGAAATGATTCCATCTATCGAGGAAGATCTGCAGGACAGCCCCGATCTCCTTGCCTTCTATCAATCACTGACTCCAGGCTATCGAAAAGATTGGGCACGCTTTGTTTATAGTGCGAAACAGGAAGCGACAAAAGTAAAGCGCCGCGGAGAAATGAAAATGATCCTAGGTGCTGGATACAAAACAAGGGAACTTTATAAAAAGGACCATAAATAAAATGCTAATAGCACAGAAAGAAGCAGGGAGTCATATCCCTGCTTTTACTGTTCTCTATAAAATCTTTCCCCAGTATCAGGGTTGTAATAGACAATCAGTTTCTTCCCTGTGGTGGGATCAATGGACACCTCGTTTGTTCTGATAAAGCCTTCAGGCACTTTTTGGCCATGCTTGGTTTTAAAACGCTTATCCCATATGTACCATGACCCGAAGATTAGAATAAGAAAAATGATAAGCTGTATTCCATAAAAGCCAAGGATCCACTTCATCATTAGTTCTTTTGTGCAACAACGGCTGTTCCGTAGGCAACAATTTCACTCATGTTCTGGCCAATTTCACCAGAGTCGAAGCGCATCATGATGATTGCATTTGCTCCCATTGCCTGTGCATTGGCAACCATACGATCAATCGCCTGTTTTCTTGCATCCTCAAGCATTTCTGTATACTGGTTAATTTCACCGCCAACCAGTCCCTTTAGTGAAGCAACAATATCCTTGCCAATTCCTCTTGCTCGTACGGTTAATCCAAATACGGGTCCTTTAACTTCTGTAATATTATGGTTTGCAATATTTTCTGTTGTGACAATGATCATAGCGGCACCAAGCCTCCCTGTGAAATTCTTCCTATTCATTTTATTCTACCTTGTAAACGTTTATGAGTCTATGAGTAACCTAGGCTAGTGAAAAATATTTTACCATTTGCCTCTGCGCCAAATATATCTATTAATATGGCAGAGAAGAGATATATGGCGTAATTAGCAAGGAGTTCGATCTAAGGGTCGGAAGGGATTGGAAATAGTCAGAATGCTCTGGCTAAAAAGAGGGGGATCAGTGGTCACACTTATCAAAATGGGCGATCTATGCAGCATCATTTTTAGGTTTTAATACCTTGGCAAAGGATAGGAGAACATTGCTCACTATCCTTTGATCAGCTTGTCCCGGTCATCTGTCTGCGGCGGTTCTTCCATCCAGCCATGTTTGATCATGATTTTGGCACCGTTATTAGCATACGCGGAGATCTCCGGAACGAGTGAGGCATATTGAAGGCCAATATCATGTCTGGGACTTGCGGCCATAGCCAAGCCATAGTTTCCAATGCCTGCTGCAATCATAGCAGATACGTGGAACATAATTAGCTTATCCGAAAATACCCTAGCAGTTGAATCAGAAACAGCAGCATCCCAGCTCATTGGCGCCGGCAAGTCTTCTTTTTTCAAAATATCACTGAAATTATCGATATGCTTTTGAGCGATCTTTTTCCCTTCTATCAGGAATTGTTTTACATCCTGCTGCTGGGCAATTTGCGCAAAGCCCATAATAAGTGCTTTACCAATCCCATTTGTTTGGACATTTAAGAATAAATGAGTAATTTCAACAGATGTCAACGCTCTTCTTTTGCCGAAAAATCCTGACAGGAAATGTTTCTTTTCAACAAAATCGACATGGTCAGGTGTTGATATATAAGGAGGCTTTACATAGATGCCTTGCTTTAACATCAGATCACGTGTTAAATCCTGAAGATGAACGCTTAGCTTCAGCACACGTTTATGAAATTCGACGACATCCGGGCGAGTTGCCAATCCCAGGGCCGCACTGCTCGCTGCCATGCCAAGAATGGACATTTGCCGGTAATACATCAAGATAAATGTATCTGAAAACAGTTTGGGTGCATTCACATTCACATCTTGTTCGGTAAATCCTAACGGAACCGGGAATTCATCTTTTTTAAATAGTTCCTTCATAATAGATATGTTATTTTGTGAACCCTCAAATGCAAATTTAACGATCGGTCTTACCTCTTCATCTTCCACATTCTTTAAAAAGTAACTGCCGACACAAACCGCAAGTGTATCATTTAGATACTGAGTCCAGAGACTGCTCATTTCTGCTGCAGTTAACCGAAGTTTCGTCTTATCCTCCATAAAAAACCTCCTAAAGCACCCACTAAAAATAATATCTCCTAAATCAGGAAAAATATAAATGTGTGTATACGTGTATTGCAAATACATGACCTATTTCCCGTGCGAAAATCAAAGGTGAAATTTGTTGTCAATTTTTAACGAAAATGAAATGTATTTTTATTGGTTTTGGTTTATCATGTAAAAGGTTCGGATATAAATGTTGGACTAGCCAGGATAGAGAGGATGTTTTAGTTGTTTGATATTGAAAAATTTGATTGGGAAGGCCTGCTGGTAGATGCCGGAATTTTAGGCTTGAAGATTATAGGCGTTCTTATCGCTTTTGCGATCGTTAAGGCAATTGGGCGAAAAATAATGGAACGCGCCTTTCAAAAGCTCCAGCAAAAACAAGATATTACAAAGGGCCGTGCCTTAACTTTACATAAGCTTGCAGAAAATATATTTTCGTATGTACTGGTCTTTATCCTTGTTGCCACGCTATTTAGCATTTTCGGTCTGTCTGTTGCCAGCCTTATTGCCGGTGCAGGAATTGTCGGGCTTGCAGTTGGATTCGGTGCGCAGGGACTTGTGAGCGATGTTGTTACAGGCTTCTTCCTGCTGTTAGAAAGGCAAATTGATGTAAGTGACTATGTGACGATCGGTGCCATCGATGGGATTGTTGAGGCTGTTGGTCTGCGTACGACGCAAATTCGCGGATTTGATGGAACGCTTCATTATATTCCAAACCGGGAAATCAAAAGTGTAAGCAACCATTCCCGCGGGAATATGCGTGCCTTAGTTGATATAGGCATCTCCTATGATGCGGATATTGACCAGGCCACTCATGTTATGCAGCTTGTCTGTGACGAAGTGGCAGCGAATACTCCTGCTATCGTCGAGGGTCCAAATGTGATTGGTGTTCAGGCACTGGGAACCTCAGATGTAGTCTTGCGTGTCATAGCAAAAACAGAAAACGGCGAACAGTGGGCTGTTGAACGTGAACTGAGAAAAGCGATAAAGGCAGCGTTTGATGCTAATGGAATTGAAATTCCTTTTCCACATCAAGTTTTTATCCATAAAAACGCTGGCGGTCCGGAAAAATCATATGAATAAGAATATAAAAAACTCCTCTATTAAGAGGAGTTTTTTATTGGGGTATTTGTCCATCATCAGCTTTATGAAGGATTTTCTCAGCTTTTTTTGCAGAGGCATTTGTCCATCATCAGCTTTATGAAGGACTTTCTCTGCTTTTTTTGCAGAAGCACTTGTCTATCATAGGCTTTATGAAGGACTTTCCAAGCCTTTTTGCAGAGGGATATGTCCATCATAGGCTTTATGAAGGACTTTCCCAGCTTTTTTGCAGAGGGATATGTCCATCATGGGCTTTATGAAAGACTTTCCCAGCTTTTTTGCAGAGGGATATGTCCATCATAGGCTTTATAAAGGACTTTCTCAGCTTTTTAAAACCCGCTATGGTTTAAGTACAACCTTTATGCATCCATCGGTTTTCGTGTCAAAGGCTTTGTATCCTTTTTCGGCATCAGCAAGCGGGAGGACGTGTGTAATGATATCGCTTGGGTCAACCTTTCCTTTGGCAATCATTTTGTACAGGTCTGGAATATAGGGAATCACTGGCGCTTGTCCAGTTCTCACGTTAATATTGCGTTCGAAGATATCCCCAAGCGGGAAGGCGTTGTATCGAGATCCATACACGCCTGTCAGCTGAATGGTTCCGCCTTTTCTTACTGCCTGAGTGGCCATTACAATCGCACTCATTGCCCCGCCATGAAGCTTAAGGCCAGTTGCAAGGTATTCAAGCGGTGTCATTTTACCATCCATGCCAACGCAATCGATGACCACATCAGCTCCGCCTTTTGTAATTTCATTGAGGTATTCTCCGACATTTTCTTTATCTTCAAAATTGATAACTTCTACACGATTGGTCCGTTTCGCATGCTCTAGGCGGTAGCCTACATAGTCGACAGCGATGACTCTTTTTGCCCCTTTAAGCCAGGCGAATTTCTGGACAAGCAGACCAATGGGACCACAGCCAAGAACAACAACAGTATCCCCATCCTTCACGCCTGCATTATCGACTGACCAATAGGCGGTAGGTACAACGTCTGCCAGCAGGACAAGCTTTTCATCCTCAACCTCTGTATCTTCGGGAATTTTAAAAGGAGTAAAATTAGCATATGGAACCCGCATATATTCCGCTTGTCCGCCGGGATAACCGCCGGTTGTTTCTGAATACCCAAAAAAGCCTCCCATATCCCCATGCGGATTGGAGTTATCACATTGGCTGGTCAGCCCTTCATTGCAGAAGCGGCAAGCCCCGCAGCTCACATTAAATGGGATGATCACACGGTCGCCTTTTTTCAAATTTTTCACTTCAGGCCCTGCCTCTTCGACAATCCCCATTGGCTCATGGCCAATAATGTAGTTTTCGGGCGTATTCGGAATCATTCCATGGATTAAATGCAAATCTGAGCCGCAGATCGCCGAAGTCGTCACTTTGATAATTATGTCATCGGGTTTATGAATTTTTGGATCGTCGACCTCTTTAACAGCGACGTCTTTAATGCCCTGATAAGTAACAGCTTTCATTTTTGTTATTCCTCCTGCATTTATTGATTAGGGGTCGCAAATGTGCCAAGGCGATCCGTATCTCGTGGGAACAGCTCCATTTCGGCAATGGCGATGGCCATATCAGCTGATTTCAAATCTAGTTCAATTTGTTTGCCAATATCATCTGGATAGAGCCAGCCCTTATCAATCATTAATTTTGTGATTTCGCCGTGCAGATCAATGGCATCTTCCATCTGCTTGTACAGGGCTTGTCTTAATTCAGGGCTTGCGGTTTCTGTTAATGCAACAGAATAGTAGCGTATTCCTGTTTTGACGGAAGATATAAAATCTAAGGCAAAAGCGGCATCTGTCATTTTTGGCATTCCTACCATATATTTAGGATCTAAGTAGTCTTGATTCATTGTGTTAGGCCGCCTCCTCCATATTTTGTTGCAGCTTTGCTGTAAAGCTCTTTCAACTCTGTTAAAGCAGCTTGTGATTGTTTTACGTCCTTTTCCATCAGTGCTTTTAAATCATTATCGAAACAGATTCCCTGCATGAGTTTTGATTTCATTAGGCATATGGTTTTGAAATTAATCATTTCATGGAGATCCATTGTTTCGTGAAATCCTAAATGAGATTGTTCCATGTCTAAATGCCTCCTCGAATTTTTGCCTAGTGTTAATTTCTCTTTTTCTTTATACATTATTCGGATTTCCCTTTTTCGCAAGGAAACCAAAAACTACCATTTTTTAAAAGGCGCTGACTGCACAAAATGAACCTATCACAATAAAAAGGGGAATTATCAATGAAAAGTAAGTTAGGTCTGCATGAAACTATGGAGCTTCACGAGCTGCTCGTTTTTAAAAACTTAAGTCTGACAAAGTCGCTTCTCATGAGCGGGATGGTGCAGGATGAAGAATTAAAAACCATTCTTTCAGATGATGCAAATACAGGCGCTGGTTTTATTCAAAATATGAAAGAAATTTTGACAGAAGGGCGGAGTGAAGCATGAATGAGTTTCTAAAACAGCTGATGGGTATGGGTGCCATGACAGATCAGGTCATTGCAACAGATTTTTTAATTTCTGCCAAAGCGGGGGTACGAAATCTTGCCTTTGCGATCACAGAAAGCGCGAACCCAGAGGCAAGATCACTGCTGCGTGAAGAATTACGAAAAGCTGTCGAAACACATGCAAAAATTACCGACTACATGATGGAAAAGGGCTATTACTTCCCATATAGCCTAAACTCACAAATCGCAGAAGACATGAAAATCACACAAACAGCACTGCAGCTAAGCGAAAAATAACGGGACACGGGGACAGGCACCTTGTCCCGTTTGTACGTTCGATAAAAACAGAACCATTCCGTGTTTACAGTTGACATAGGGGAAAGAATCATGTAAATTACAAATGTACGAATGATTAAAGAGATTACCTATTAAAATATTCGTGTTTGAGGTGTTAATATGGATAACGTATTTGATTATGAAGATATACAGCTGATTCCAGCAAAATGTGTGGTAAACAGCCGTTCAGAGTGTGATACAACGGTTGCTTTGGGCGGACGTACTTTTAGACTGCCAGTAGTGCCTGCCAATATGCAGACCATTATTGATGAAAAAATCGCTCTTTACTTAGCGGAAAATGGCTATTTCTATATTATGCACCGTTTCGTGCCTGAGTCTCGTGTGGCATTTGTCAAAGACATGCAGAACCGCGGGTTATATGCCTCTATTAGTGTAGGTGTGAAGCCTGAAGAGTATGAGTTTGTCCAAGAGCTTGCAAATGAGGGGCTAACTCCTGAATATATTACAATTGATATCGCCCATGGGCATTCCAATGCAGTCATTGATATGATTAAGCATATTAAGAAATATTTGCCTGGAAGCTTTGTTATTGCAGGTAATGTTGGTACTCCAGAAGCTGTAAGGGAATTAGAAAATGCCGGAGCAGATGCAACCAAAGTTGGTATCGGGCCTGGTAAAGTATGCATTACAAAAATTAAAACGGGCTTTGGTACAGGAGGCTGGCAGCTTGCTGCCCTTCGCTGGTGTGCAAAAGCAGCAAGTAAGCCAATTATCGCCGATGGCGGCATCCGCACACACGGAGACATAGCTAAATCTATCCGCTTCGGTGCTACAATGGTCATGATTGGCTCGTTATTTGCAGGACATGAGGAATCTCCGGGGGAAACGGTTGAAAAAGATGGTAAGCTGTTCAAGGAATATTTCGGTTCAGCATCCGAATTCCAAAAGGGTGAAAAGAAGAACGTTGAAGGCAAGAAAATGTATGTAGAATACAAAGGTGCTCTTCAAGATACATTGACTGAAATGGAACAAGATCTCCAATCATCAATTTCTTATGCGGGCGGAAACAAATTAAGCGCCATTCGCAATGTTGATTACGTGGTTGTTAAAAATTCTATTTTTAATGGTGATAAGGTCTATTAATTTAAGTAGAGAAAAAATAAATACTCTATCATAATTCTTCGTATAAATTTGGAAATATGGTCCAAAAGTTTCTACCAAACTACCGTAAATAGTTTGACTATGAGGAATGACAAAACGAATACTTGCGTCTGCCAGCATGCATCTCGGTTTCTTGCTTTTATTATAGCTTAACCGGGATGCTGCCTCTCGCATTTACTCGTTTTTTTGTTTTTCTTCTGTCAAACTTTAGTGAGAATATCGACCAAGCGGATATTTAGCCGATTCTATGAGGATTAGTCATGTTTATTATTAGTATTGTTTTAATTTCGAATATAATTATTGGCGTGCTGTTGGGCATGACAGGTATTTCGGGATTTCTGCTGCCCTT
>Ga0182742_1001325_pt1 | contig 32229 bp, 32 predicted proteins | sample eDN5th37CBELigMG_FD_128880 | JGI IMG/M metagenome (GOLD analysis project Ga0182742, IMG submission 128880) | Enriched Miracle-Growth compost microbial communities from Emeryville, California, USA - eDNA 5th pass 37_C BE-Lig MG (version 2)... ... | reverse complement strand
GGTCCATAAAAGGTACACCCGTATGTACTTCTGCTTTTCCATCACCATCTAAGTTTAATTCAACAGCGATTTTTGTTTCATTTGTAATACGTTCAATTTGTGCAAATCGTAATTTTTGTTCTGCCATATTATTTATCTCCTTTAGCCCATCCACGAGATTCAACCGCACGGGCATGCCCTTCTAGCCCTTCCATTCTTGCAAGACGTGCTATTTTCGGTGCATTTTCTTCCCATGTTTTTTCAGTATAATAAACAACATTTGATCTTTTAATAAAGTCATCCACATTTAATCCACTAGCAAACCGCGCAGTACTATTTGTTGGTAAAACGTGGTTTGTACCAGCGAAGTAATCTCCAACCGGTTCTGAACTATATCGCCCGATAAAAATTGCTCCAGCGTGACGTATCTTTAGAGAATCTTCCTCTGCATTAGCCGTTACAATTTCTAAATGCTCTGGTGCTAATGAATTAACCGCTTGGATTGCCTGTTCCATATTTTGTGCCACATAAATTTGGCCAAAGTTCTCTATGGATTTACGTGCAATTGTTTCTTTAGGTAATACGCTGAGTTGTTTTTCAACCTCATTGGCTACATCCTCTGCTAATTGTTCACTTGTTGTGATAAGCACTGCACATGCTAGTGCATCATGCTCAGCTTGTGACAATAAATCAGCTGCCACTTCATCCGCATAAGCAGTTTCATCTGCTAGTACAGCAATCTCACTTGGGCCTGCAATCATATCAATGGCAACTTCACCAAATACCTCTCGTTTTGCTAAGGCTACGAAGATGTTACCTGGGCCAGTAATTTTATCAACTGGTGCAATGCTTTCAGTTCCATATGCCAATGCTGCAATGGCTTGAGCTCCACCAACTTTATAAATTTCTGTAATACCTAATATTGATGCTGCTACAAGAACTGCTTCAGGGAGCTTCCCATTCTTTCCTGCAGGTGAGGTGATAACAATTCGTTCAACCCCAGCAACTTGGGCAGGAATTACATTCATTAAAACAGAAGAAGGATATGCTGCAAGTCCACCTGGTACATATAAACCAACCGCATCCAGTGGAATAATTCTTTGTGCTAACCATGAACCATTATCTAAAGGAAGTTTGTATCCCTCTCGTTTTTGTGCTTCATGATAATAACGAATATTTGCTGCTGCCTCTTCTAAATCCTGTTTTAATTGTGGATCGAAATTTTGCACTGCCTGATCAATCTCATCTTGCGACACTCGGAAGTCATCAAGTTGAATCCCATCCCACATCTCACTGTATTTACGAAGGGCTGCATCTCCATTTTCGCGAACATCCTGTAGTACTTGTCGAACCGTATTTAACTGTTCTTCATTTCCGCCTTCAAGCTGTCTCTTTAAAGATATTGTGTCCGTTAATTTCGTGATTTTCACAACTAGCCCTTCTTCCTAACCAACAATTTTTTTCATACGTGATACTAATTCTTGAATGCGTGCACTTTTCATTCGGTAACTAACAGGATTAGCAATCAATCGAGATGATACGTCTGTAATTCGCTCGTACTCAACTAACCCGTTCTCTTTTAACGTTCTTCCTGTTGAAACGATATCGACAATTCGATCCGCTAAACCAATCATCGGTGCAAGTTCAATTGAACCATTTAATTCAATAATCTCAACTTGCTCCCCAATTTCCTTATAATAATTCATGGCAATATTCGGATACTTTGTTGCGATACGTGGTGCAATTTCATTCATTGTTGTATTCGGTAATCCTGCAGACGCTATGTAACATTCACTAATTTTCAAATCTAACAGTTCATGTACATTTCGGCGTAATTCAAGTAATGTATCTTTTCCTGCAATGCCAATATCTGCAACGCCATGTTCTACATAAACGGGTACATCCATTGGTTTTGCTAAGATAAATCGTATTTGTTCTTCAGGAATTTCGATCATTAGCTTACGTGACATCTCTACTTCTTCTGGTAAGTTAAAACCAGCATCAATGAGCATCTGATAAGCTTCTTCAAAAATCCGTCCCTTTGGCATGGCAATAGTTAAATGACTCATTTTGCTAAATCCTCCTGGCTGACATACACTAGTTTGTCGAACTGCTTAATAAATGCATCTTTATCGACTAATCCTTTTCGAGATTGTAAAGTTACTCGATTTCCTTCTTCTATTAAAGTATTCGCCGTTTCTAAAGCTTTGGCATAAAGCTCTTCTTCAAAGATAACCGCGATAGATTGTGTATTGGATGGTTTAGAAGGAATTACTTCTAAAAGACGATCTACTCGAATTCCAAATCCCGTTGCTCCAACTTCGTTACCAAAATGCTGTAATAATCCATCATAGCGGCCACCATTTCCTAATGCAAAGCCACTTCCCTCAGCAAACACTTCAAATAGCATTCCTGTGTAATAATTCATATGACTGGATAATGTAAAATCTAGAGCAATATATTCGGATAAACCAGCTGTTTCGATTAATCCGATCAGTTGCTGAATATATTCAAGTGCATCATTTTTACGCACATACTTTTCAATATCTTGGATTGTCACAAAATTAGTCGCTTCACTTATAAATTGAAGTAATGCATCGGACTTAGTTTTTGGTAGATCAAAACTTTCTACTGCTTCTTCAAAGCCAACATAATTGCGTTCAACTAATAATGTTCTTAAACTATCCGCCTGTTCACGACTTTCTGTGTAATCTTTCAAAATACAATTTAGTACTCCTGCATGGCCAATTGTAATTTTAAATTTATTAATCCCAAAGGCTTCTATTAAACGAATCACAGTAATGATTACCTCTGCATCTGCGAAAACACTTGAATCGCCGATAATTTCGATCCCCATCTGACCAAACTCTGCGGGGCGGCCGCCTTCCGTTTGCTGCGCACGAAAAACATTTGCAAAATATGCTAAACGCAACGGAATTTTCTCTTTTAATAATTTCGAAGTGGCAACACGTGCGATTGGTGTCGTCATATCTGGACGAAGAACCAACGTATTCCCCTGACTATCGACCAATTTAAATAATGAAGCATCGTAAATTGCAGATGCTTTTCCTACTGTATCAAAGTACTCTAGGCTAGGTGTTTGAATAAAATCAAACCCACGAGCACGTAAAAATTCACGTCCTATTTGTCGAACTTCTTCTGTTTTTTCATAGATGATTGGGAATGTATCACGCATTCCTAATGGTTTCTCAAACATTTTTATCGATGACATAATTACACTTCCTACCATTTATACTTTAGTACACTAGAGAATTAGAGAACTGATATATTAAAGTAATAATATCGAATATCTGACAATTCGTCAATCCATTGATTTCAAAATTATCATTCTCCTTAAATATTTAAAAGATTAAGACTAATTTTATTATACCTTTTTATGGATTGAAAAACCTAGGAACACGGAAAAAAGTAATCAGATTGTTTCATTATTGTTTGAAGATGCTATAAAGTTATGATGAGTTTAAAGCTTTATTTGTGGGAAATGGTCCATATGACTAAACTCTATACAAAAAGGAACCTAAAAGTATGATCCATACTTTCAGATTCCTCTATCAGATATTATTGATTTTTTCTTTCAGCCATTTGTTCGGCTGTGTAAATAATACGCATTGGATTTCCTCCGACCATGCTACCAGCAGGGACATCCTTGTGCACCAATGTTGCTGCAGAAACAATGGCGCCATCCCCAATTTCGACACCAGGTAAGATTGTAGAGTTTGCCCCAATCATTACTTCGCTACCTATTTTAACATCGCCTAAACGATATTCTTCTATTAAGTATTCATGAGCTAATATCGTTGTATTATATCCGATAATTGTATTGTTACCGATTGTAATCCTCTCGGGAAACATAGAATCCGGCATTACCATTAGAGCTAGAGATGTCTTTTCACCAATTTTCATATGTAAAAACGTACGATAAATCCAATTTTTCATTCTCATAAAAGGCGTAATTCGACCAATTTGAATGAAAATAAAACACTTCATCACTTTCCAAAATGAAACTGTTTTATATACCTTCCATAATGAGTTTGCGCCTTGAACAGGGTATCGTTCCGTCCTTCTCATCAAATTAAGACTCCTTCACAATTGTTAATAGATCAACCATATGTTGTAGAATGTAATCCGGATTAAATTGTTTTAAAAAATCTTCACCTTTGATGGACCATGAAACACCAGCTGTTTTCACACCAGCATTTTTACCAGCTAAAATATCATGATAATTATCTCCAATCATCATCACATCTTCTTTAGATACACCTAATCTTTCGATAGCTAAGAGTACGGGTTCAGGATCAGGTTTTACATTTTTTACATCGTCCCCACCTATCCAAAATTCAAAGAGGTGTTTTGCTCCCATAAGATCCAAACCTTTTTCAACAGTATCTTTTCTTTTCGTTGAAACGACGGCTAAACGGATTCCTTGCTCTTTCAGTTTTTCTAATGTAGATACAACGCCATCATACTCTGTTACTAATTCGTCATGATGCGCTTGATTCCATTGTCGATATTTCTCTATCATCTCATCAACTTCGTTTGGTGTAATTTGTTCAAAGGTTTCAGTTAATGACGGACCAATGAATTTCATGCAATCTTTTGGCGAATATTGCCCAGGAAATCGTTCTTCTAAGATATGCATAAACGTTTTAATAATTAAATCATTGGTATTTAATAATGTTCCATCAAAATCAAAGAGCAAAGCTTTCATGCTAATGTGCAACTCCTTTATTTGTCTACGAGCAGTTACTTGCTTACTTTTTTTTCGCATCTTTCTTGGTATGATTGTTTGTTTTATTCTGAACGACTTTTTCTTCATCCAGATAATGTACAATCGGTCGAACTTTCATTCTTCTGTAAACAATTAATATGATTCCTAAAGTAAAGGCTAAAATTGATACAACCTGTGCGGAACGTAATTGTCCGATTAAATATAGGCTATCTGTTCGCATACCTTCGATAAAGAAACGTCCAATAGAATACCAAATCATATAACTAAAGAAGATTTCACCACGATGTAAGTTTACTTTGCGTAAAGAAAGCAAGATGATAAGCCCAATAAAATTCCATACGGATTCATACAAAAACGTTGGATGAACATATGTACCAAGGTCTTCAACATACATTTGTTCTATTAACCAATTTGGTAACATTAAATTCTCTAGAAAATCACGAGATACAGATCCACCGTAAGCTTCTTGGTTCATGAAGTTGCCCCAACGACCAATCAATTGGCCAATTAAAAGACTTGGTGCTAGGATGTCAGCAACCTTTAAGAAACCAACTCCCTTTTTCTTACAAAAAATATAGGCGGTTATAACTGCACCAATTAAAGCACCATGTATTGCTATTCCACCATTCCAAATTTGAATAATCTTTTCAGGATTAGCTCCGTAATAGTCCCACTTCATCGAAACATAGTAGATGCGAGCACAAATAATTGAAATGGGAATCGCCCAAATTAACATATCTGCTAAAAAATCTTCCGATAATCCTCTTTTGACAATTTCTTTTTGTGCAACGAGGTACCCAATTATAATCCCACAGGCAATTATAATACCGTACCATCTTACTTCAATGCTCCCTATTGAAAACGCAACAGGATCTATTGCAAGTAATATTTGTTCCATTTAAATACTCCTCTCATGAACAAGCAACCTTCTAAAATAACTAGTAGTCATCCATTTCATCTTGAATTGCAATGACCTCATCTAGTCTTCTAGAAAATTCTTGCGCTGCATTTACGCCCATTTTTTTCAAACGGTAATTCATTGCAGCTACCTCTATAATTACGGATACATTTCGTCCAGGCTGAACCGGGATAGTTAGTTTCGTAATATCTGTATCAATTATTTTCATTTTCTCTTCATCTAAGCCTAAGCGGTCATAGGTTTTTTCTGGATCCCAGTTTTCCAACTCAATAATGAGGGTAATTCGTTTTGTAGGACGAATAGCACTTGCTCCAAATAAAGTCATAATATCAATGATTCCAATCCCGCGTATCTCTAACAAATGCTCTAATAGAGGTGGCGGACTTCCGATAATTAGATTTTCAGCTTCTTGACGAATTTCAACACAATCGTCAGCTACTAATCGGTGCCCTTTTTTAATCAGCTCTAACGCCGTTTCACTTTTACCTACACCACTTTTCCCTATGATTAAGACACCTATTCCATAAACGTCCACAAGTACTCCATGCACAGCTGCGGTAGGTGCTAATCGACTTTCCAGATAGTTGGTTAATCTACTTGAAAAACTCGATGTCTTCATAGTCGTCTGTAAAACCGGGACATCGTTTTCATTGGAAGCCGCAATTAACTCTGCTGGGACATCTAATCCTCTAGAAACGACGATAGCAGGTGTATCAGGTGAACAAAGTTTCAGCATTCGTTCTTTTTTTAATTCCGTTGGGAGCATTTCAAGAAACGATAGTTCAGTTTTTCCAATTAATTGAACGCGATCGGAAGGATAATGGGTAAAATAGCCCGCCATTTCAAGTCCAGGTCTTGAAATATCACTCGTTGTAATATAACGGCCAATCCCCTCGTGCCCACTTACTAACGTTAGATTAAATTTTTCTTTGACTTCTTTAGTTGATACTTGAATCATCATTACCCCCTACCTTGTTAATATATACTGACATATAGTCCCTATTTTAGCATGTATCTGAAAGATTGTATTTATATTAATCCATACCTAACTAAAACCGTATTATATAAAAAAGACAAAGCCATAACGACTTTGTCTAAGTAGTTAAAACGATTATTTTTGCTGAGCTAACCAAGCTGCTGCTGCCTCAGCATCTTCACCTTGAATTAAGCCACCAGGCATCCCATTTCGACCATTTAAAATTACATTAAGAATCTCTTCTTCAGATAAGCGGCTACCTACATCTGCAAGTGATGGTGTATTCCCCATCCCTTCTAAGTTACCACCGTGACATGAAGTACAATTTGCTTTTACAATTTCTTCACCTTTATCCGCATTGGCAGTATCGTTACCAGTATCAGTTGCGTCATCAGTTGTTTCTGTAGTATCTTCTGTTACTGTGTTATCGTTATTCGCTTCGTCATCATTACCACCACAGGCTGCTAGAAATAATGCTGAACCGAATATTAGTGCTATCCATGCTTTTTTCATTTTTGAACCCCTCCAAAAAATTTAAAATAAAATACGGATCATTGGATAGTATACCAAAATTATACACGTTTAAAACCTTCTCCTAATACTTCATAAGCATCTGAAACGATAACAAATGCAGTAGGGTCCACGGTTTTAATGATTTGTTTCAGCTTTGTGAATTCTGATTGATAAACTACAACCATGAGCATAAGTCGTTCGTTTCCAGTATAACCTCCAAATGCAGGCACTTTCGTTACACCTCGGTCAATCTCCGCATATATAGCGTCACGTATTTCATCCTGTTTATTTGAAATAATATAGACCATTTTTGATTGACTAAAACCTAACTGAACGATGTCAATTGTTTTTGTCGTCACAAAAAGTCCTATTAAGGCATATAGACCTTTTTCTAAATCAAATACGAGTGCTGCACTAATGGCGATTATACCGTCGATTAACAGAACGCTCGTGCCTAATGTAAGACCTGTATATTTTGTAATAATTTGAGCCAATAGATCCGTACCGCCAGTAGAAGCATTCCCCTTAAAAACTAAACCAATACCTAAACCAACCACAATTCCACCAAATAATGCGGCTAATAATGCATTTGTTGTTAACGCACCGAGTTCTTCGAATAATATAACTAAAAATGGTAGTGCAATTGTACCGACAAATGATTTTAAGCCGAAGTTTTTGCCTAAGATAAGCACACCTGCAATAAAGAGCGGAATATTAAAAGCATATTGAACAATCCCTGCATTCCATCCAAATAGACCATTTAAAATGGTACTAATCCCACTAACGCCTCCGGAAGCTACTTGATTGGGGAATAAAAATGCATTAAATCCAAATGCTATAACCGCTGCACCCAGAAGTACATAAAAGTATTCCTGAATAATATCTTTTGTAGAATTGGATACATTATTCGCCGTCTTTAATTTTCTCATATATTTCCTCACTCACATGATTTTGTTAATTTGTCAATTTCTTCTGCACGATTATAACAAACAACCTAGAAAAAGAGAACTTTAGCTAGATAAAGGAATTCGAGGAAAGAATAAAATTAAGACTGGGGCAGTATTTTGATTTTTGATGATCATTTACTTAGAAATTTAGTTGTTCGGAGTGGAGGCGGCGACTTCTGCGGGAACAGCACGAGCGGAAAATCCATTTTTTTCGCGTCTTCGCGAAAAAAATTAGTTGGAGCCGTGCCCGCGAAAAGCGTCCGCCGCAACGGAGAACAACGGCTACATAAACAAGGGAATTCATGATTTTAAATCATGAATTCCCTTGTTCGTTAAATTAGTCTTCTTTAAAAATTGTTGCCCATTCATTGCGTTTTTCAAGCATTTCTTGTGCTAATTCCTTTGCTCCTTCTAAGCTATGGTTAGCAGCCCAACCACATTGTACTTCGTTACAAGCTGGAACTTCAGTTGCTTTTAAAACATCCTGTAATGTATTTTCTAAAATCGTTAATACTTCATCATAATCATCATGATTAATCATTGTTAAATAAAAACCTGTTTGACATCCCATTGGACTCATATCCACCACATGGTCTGTATGATTACGAATGTTTTCTGCCATTAGATGCTCAATCGAATGAAGGGCATCCATTTTCATATGCTCTTTATTCGGTTGTTTAAAACGAACATCATATTTTCGAACAACATCCCCATTTTGTCCTTCTTTAATACCTGCAAGACGGACATAAGGTGCAGCAACTTTTGTATGATCTAAATTAAAACTTTCTACATTCATTTTAGGCAATTTAAAAACCCCGTTTCTATATAATTGATTGCATAACAATCAAAATAAGTAATTTATATACACACTAAAACTTTCCTTTACCATTTTACAAGACAAAGCTGTTGGTTGTCACTGGTGAGATTGACCATTATTCCTAGAAATTAAAGCGCTACACTAAATATTGTTCAAACCAAGACACAATTTGTTGTAAACGTTCAATTCGTAAATTAGGCGTACCTGTACGAGAGAGATTATGATTATTCTCTGGAAAACGAACAAAGCTCGTTTCTTTTCCCATTGATTTAAGGGTTATAAATAACTGCTCAGCTTGTTCGATTGGACAGCGGAAATCTAACTCACTATGCAAGATTAATAGAGGCGTTTCTATATTTTTGGCATACTTTAGTGGAGAACGTTCCCATAACTTTTCAGGGTCGGTCATGTCCGTACCAATTTGCCATGGTGTGAAATAATAACCGATATCTGATACACCAAAGAAACTAACCCAATTGGAAATACTACGTTGAGTTACGGCTGCTTTAAAACGATTTGTCTGACCAACAATCCAGTTTGTCATAAACCCACCATAACTACCACCTGTTACTCCTAGGCAATCCGAATCAATCCATGATTCTTCACTTAAACAATAATCTACACCTGCCAAAATATCTTCGTAATCTCCCCCACCATAATCACCGCGCACACCATTCACAAATTCTTGACTGTACCCGTGGCTACCACGAGGATTTACATATAATACGCCGTAGCCTTGTGCTGCTAGCAATTGTAACTCATGGAAGAAAGTATTTGCATACATCGTATGTGGCCCCCCATGGATTTCAACGATTAATGGATACTTCTGGTTGTCTTCAAAACTTGTCGGCTTCATTAACCATCCATACACCTGTACATCATTTTTACTTGTATAGACAATTGATTCTGGTTTTGATAGCTTTACTTTATTTAACCACTCATCATTAAAATGCGTGACTTGTGCTCTTTCTCCTTTTGCAATTTCATATACAAATAACTCTCCTGGGAACGTCGGATTTGAGACCGCAAGAATGGCAAAGTGACCATCTTTTGATATTGAATAATCATAGATATGCTCCCCTTCAGGTGAAGCTGGGTAAATTGCACCTTCTAAACTAGCGTAGTAAAGTTGAACATCCCCTAAATTGGAAAGTTGGAAGTATAAGTCATTTGCTTCTGTCCAAATTAGACCTGGCGCATTGACTCCTTGTTGGACATCGGCAACCGCATAATCCCCTACTGGCGAATCAATACTTTCTGTTAAGTTTTGAGTTAAGCCAGTTTCCATTTCATAAATGTAAATGTTTGAATGCGTAGCATTTTTATATGATGTGTCACTTCCAACATAAGCTATAAATTGACCATCATAAGAAAATTTTGCCCCACCGTAATATCCTTCATCATCCACTATGATAGTTTCTTTTTTGGACTCAACATCTACAATAATGAGTGGCTGTCTAAAATCATAATCTTTCTGTTCGTCACGATTAACACCGATAATGACTTTCTTGCCATCTGGAGAAACATCATATAAGGTATGCGAAGTATGTCCTTCTGAAAACTGTTCAATGGACTCATCTTTTAAAGAAAGTATGGCAATTTGTGTATGAACATTTTGTTTTTTTAAGCCATGCCCTTTTAAACCATCCATTTTATATCTCATTTGGTCGACGATATAAGCTGTTGGTTTTTCTGTTTCTTCCTTCTTTTTCTTAGTAGTGTCCTTAAGCGTTGCCCCGTCTTTCACACTACTGGAGAACCAGATTTTTTCTCCACAAGGTGACCATAAAAACTGATCTACCCCTGAATCAACATCTGTAAGTTTCTTTGCTTCGCCACCATTTTTAGTGATGATATATAGTTGATTCTTGTCATTTCGGTTGGAGATAAAGGCAATTTCCTCACCATTCGGCGACCATTTTGGTGAGGAAATACGTTCCTTTCCAAATGTCCATTGCGTTACTGTGTTTGTTTCAATATGGAGGTGATACATACTGGAAAAGTATTGATTTTCCTTTTCATCCATACTTGTTTTAATAAATACAGCTTCTTTCCCATTAGGAGAAAACTGTGGATTTGTAACAGACTGTATTTTATATAAATCCTCTTTTTCTATTAATCTTTTTACCATTATGATATCCACCTTTCAAAATGATATTTCGAATCTCGTAATATTAAGTTTAACATTACCCTTATTGATGTCAAATAATTTCTAAAAGTTTATCAATACTACTCTATATAACAGAACGCCTCTCGCAAAAGCAAAAAAAAGGTGATGTCTCTTTCAGACAGCACCCTCAATGAATTATTTTGATTTCACTATTTCTTTTAACGAACGACGTAATATTTTACCTGTTGAATTTTTTGGTAGCTCGTCCAACAATTCAATTACTGTCGGTACTTTATATTTTACTAGATGCTCAGAACAGAACTCTTGTAATTCTTCTATCGTTGTAGAGTTTTCTTTAAGGACAACATAGGCATGCACGGCTTCTCCAAAATTAATATCAGGGAAACCAACAACAGCAGCTTCAGAAACATTTGGATGTGAGAATAGGACTTCCTCTACTTCACGTGGATAGACATTAAATCCTCCTACAATGATCATATCCTTTTTACGATCTACAATATAGAAATAGCCATCTTCATCTTTTTTTGCCAAATCCCCTGTGTATAGCCATTCCCCTCTTATCGCATTGACCGTTTCTTCAGGCATTTTATAATAGCCTTTCATCACATTTGGCCCTCGAACGATCAGCTCCCCAACTTCTCCTACTGGCACTTCATTTCCATATTCATCAACTACTTTATTTTCTACATTTGAAATGGACATACCGATGGAGCCTGCTTTTCGTTCACGGTCTAGTGGGTTAAAGCAAGTAACTGGAGATGCCTCAGATAAACCATAACCCTCAGAAATTTTCACTTTAAACTTCTCTTCGAAGTCATATAATACCTGTACTGGCAAAGGGGCTCCCCCAGATATAGCTAGTCTTAAATTTGAGAAGCTTTTAACATCTCCATCAAATTGATAAAGGAAATTATACATCGTTGGGACACCAGCAAAAACAGTAGCTTGTTGGCTTCCGGCAAGCTCGTAAATAGCACCCGGACTAAATTTAGGTGCTAATAATACTGTAGCTCCTTGAAGAAGTGGTGCATTTACGACAACAGTTAATGCAAATACATGGAATACTGGCAGAGTAGCAATCACTCGATCATCTGGACTAATATTTAAATAATGACCAACATCTCGAGCATTCGAAAATAGATTTCGGTGTGTTAACATGGCACCTTTTGGGTAACCCGTAGTTCCTGAAGTATATAGAATAAGGGCTACTTCATCATCTTCTACTTCTACAGGACTAACCCCGTTTTTCGTCTCTGCAAGAATTCGTGAGAATAAGTGAACTTTCTCCTTTGCAACATCTGATAATTCAGATAATTTTTCACTTACATTTTCAGTCGTTTCACAAATGATGTAGTTTTCGACCTGTGGTAATACTTTTACGCCTACTTCCACTAAAGGGAGTAGCAAATCAAGTGCAATAACAGCCTTTACATCACCATTTTGAATGATATAAGAAATCTCATCTTGCGTGTACGTCGGATTTACAGGAATTGCAGTTGCTCCGATTCGCATAGTAGCATACAACGAAATTAAAAAATGTGGAGTATTTCCTAATAAAAACGCCACATGATCCCCTTTTTCTATCCCTAATTGTTGTAGGCCAGCTGCAAATCTACTAACTGTTTGCTCAAATTCACCGTATGTAGTGTTCCTCCCTAAAAAATGATATGCATGTTTTTCGGGTTGTTCTAATGCGGTTTGTCGAACACGTTCAACTAAATTCAAAACACCCATCCCCCTTTGCATTTACTGTGCTACGAAACAAACCGTAAACACAGCAAAAATGAATAGAAATTCATTTACCAAATATTATAAATTAAATATACTGATAAAACAACAGGGTTTCATAATTTATGTCGACTTTCTGTTAAAATGTTATAATTTTTTCTACTTACAGCAAATATCTTGTTAGTCTCTTACGTGTGCGATAAACCGCCATCTAATTAGATAGTAGTAAATAATTTCGATCATCACTAAAAAGGCAAATGCGAAAACAACCTCTTTTACAATTGAAACATTAGCAAAGTTTTTCATAATCTTTTGTATGGCAAAAAACGCAAAGAAACTATGACACAACGCTACGCCCCAAGGCAAGAAAAACTGAGGGAATAATAGCTTTGTAACGAGTGATTTCAACTCATTATTTGAAATCCCCATTCGTTTTAATACATCAAATTTCTTCTTCTCTGCTTCTAAACCCGTATGCAATTTGAAATAAATAAAACTTCCTGCAGCCAACAAGAAAACAGCTGCTACTAGTAAGCCCACTAAAGTAAATAAAGAGTAGGTAGATAATATATAAGAATAATTTAATCCTGCATTTTCAAAATAATATGGAAGTGTGTACTCTTCCTTTAAATATTCTTCGGCAACGTCTTTTTGAATTGATACCCCGATATCCTCTGCTTCAATCCACTGTGGAATATCAAACGTAAATAAATGATATCCGGGTTCTATATCCGGAAAACCACTATATGGATTGACCAATTTTTTAAAATCAGTATCACTTACAATAATAGAATTTAAACTGACAATCGATGTTGGAAAAATTAACTTTGGATATACTTGATCAATCGTAAGATGTAGATTATTTTCAAGTAAAACCGTGTCTACCTTCTTCTTCGCTAATTCTTTGATTGATTCCTTCGTATAAGGTATAAACATCGCTTCCCCCGATGACAAGTGGACCATCGGATAACCATAAGAGAATAATAAATTGTTAATGTCCGACTCCCTAAAAACTTCTACTTCAAACTTCGTGTAAGAGGAGGTCTGTTTCAATACTGTAAATCGAGTTAAGTGATACGATAATCCCTTATCTTCTAACGCATTTACAACGGAAGAAATATGCTTAATTTCATATGGATTATCAATATGCCCTTTGTATATTAAGCCCAATGGATTTAACTTATCATATTGAGAAGTATAAGAAGAAAGAGTTGCAAGTAACCCAATGGACAAAAAGGCCATTGTCGTAATTATCGACATGACAAAAAACATTTTCCCATTATTTTTTAAAACAAGGGTTTGCTCTGCCATAGGGAGCATTCTAGATTTTTTCCAATAGAATAATCTCTTATTTTTCATTTTATCTATCACATACTGCGTCGTATCGGTAAAAAAGAAATACGTTCCAATCACGATTAAGATAGTGATAAAAATAGAAAACATCGTCATATTCGATCTCGTTATAAAAAGGGCTAACACATATCCACCAAGTATTAGCACAATACCTAGAACGGCTCTCCTTTGTGTAAATGCCACTTTCGTTTGAATATTTTTATACCCATTAAGTAAATCAATTAGTTTTCGATCTGGCGAAAAATGAATACTAAATAAGGAAATAAGAATAAACGCACTTAAATATACAGCAATCGTTAACAAGAACGGTTGCCACGATATATATAAAGGCAGATCCTCGAGCATCAAAATTTCACGAACAATCATAAAGAAGAATTTTGAAAAGGCATAGCCAAAAATAACGCCAAGAATAATAGAAATTGACCCAATAATAACTGTTTCTAAAAAGATTAATTTTGACAGTTGCTTTCTTTCCATCCCGAGATGTAGTAGGATGGCAAATTCCTTAGTCCTTGCCTCTAAAAAAGCCCTCATCGAATAAAAGATAAAAAACCAAGAAAACAAAACCAAAATAACTTCAGCCACAACCATCCATACAATTGGCACATTTCCCAAAAACCCATTTTCAATTTCAGGATGAAACATAAGCATGGAATAAATAAAAAATACTAGGACTGAAAAAAAACTAGCCATAAAGAAAGCAGCATATATACGAATATTGCGAATTACATTACGGTAAGCGAATTGATGAAAGGTCACCTACTTGTCCTCCCCCTAACAAACTAAGTACATTTAGTATTCGTTGGAAAAATGTTTGGCGTCGATCATCACGATGAATCTCATTAAAGAACTCTCCATCTTTAATAAACAAAACTCGATCACAAAAGCTAGCAGCTATTGGATCATGCGTTACCATAAGGATAGTAGCTTCTCTTTCTTTATTGATTTTACTTAATAGTTCCAGAACTTCTCGTGAATTATTGGAATCTAAATTTCCAGTTGGTTCATCTGCTAAAATAATTCCAGGTTGATGAATTAACGCTCTTGCAATTGCCACTCTTTGTGCCTGACCACCTGAAATCTCATTCGGACGCTTATGTAATATCGAGGTTAAATCAAGCCTTTCTGCCAATACCATCATCCGTTCTTCCATTAGGTTTACAGGCTTTTGATCTAATGTAAGTGGGAGCACAATATTTTCTTCTACCGTAAGCATTGGCAGTAAATTAAAATCTTGAAATACAAAACCAAGTTCTCGTCTTCTAAAAAAGGCTAATTCCGTACTATTTAAATTTTGCGGCTTAATATCATTAAAAATAATCTCACCAGATGTCGGACGATCTATTGTTGAAATGAGATTTAAGATGGTTGACTTACCACTACCAGAGGGTCCCATAATAGCTAAAAACTCACCTTTTTCCACCTCAAAGGAAAGTTGATTTAGTGCACGATTTGTCACTTTGCCTTCATACACCTTTGTCACATCATTTACTTGTAAAATTGACATAGTCATCCCTCTTTATCTTTAAAGTTCACTCATGAAGTAATTTTGTGCTTAATGAAATGTAAGGGTGATTGTTGTCCCTACCCCAACTTCTGATTCAATTTCAAATTGATGACCTAATTTTTCACAGATTTCACTTGCCAGATATAAACCCATCCCAGTAGATTCACCTGTTTTCCGTCCATTTTCACCTGTATAGAAAGCTTTCGTGACACGAGTTATATCAGATTTTGGGATACCAATTCCTTCGTCTCGAATCGTTAGTTTTACTTCTGAATCACTTTTTGTTGCTGTCACGATAATTCTCTTATTTTGTTCAAAAGTGTATTTGACTGCATTTGTTATAAATTGCCCTAACATAAATTTTAACCATTTTGAATCACTTGCAACGAGTATATCGTCATCAATATGCGTTTCTGGAAAAACACGTTTTGTAATAAATAAACGCTTATTTTCATTGATAGTTGCATTCACTATTTGCTTTAAATACACTTGTTCGATTTGCATATCGTCTTCAAATTTCTCAAGCCGCGCATTGACTAAAACCATTTCTAGTCCTTTTTTAATACGATCTACTTCCTCTTGCACGCTTTTCTTATCAAGTGGAGCATCTTCCTGCAATAACAATTCCAAAACTGAAACAGGTGTTTTCATTTGATGAATCCATTGATTCAGAAATTTTTCTTGTCGATTTTGAGTCGCGTAAAGTACTTGCACTTCATGTTGATATACTCGATAAAGTTCATGTAAGTAACTTTCCGTTTGAATATGCTCAGACGTTTTTGCGTTTTTTTGCAATGCATCTTCCATTGTTTGCGGTAATAAGGTAATTTTCTTTAGATAGCTTTGCCGTCTAAAATATCTAGAAGCTAAAAAAGAAAAGATGAGGATAAGACTAATAATGATTGAGTATATAGCAGTACTCATATTACGAAACCCATCTAACCAGTAAAGTGACAATATAAAAATTACCGTTATCAGTTCAAACAATATGAAAGAAAAATGTTCTTTTATAAATAACTTAAAACCCATTACTCTTCCTCCGAATTTAAAACAAAGCGATAACCTGCACCACGAACAGTATCAATCACTGAAAGAATGTTGTAGTCAGCTAACTTCTTCCTTACTCGTGTCATATTAACATTAAGCGTATTTTCGTCTACAAAGGCTTGATCATCCCAAAGCTCTTCAAGCAGTTTTTCCCTTGAAACTACTTTAGGAGCTTGTCCCATAAGTAAATCTAAGATGATACATTCCTTCTTTTGCAGAGGAATCACAATATCCTTTTTATGTAATTCCATTCGCTCTAGGTGCAACGTTAATTGTCCTAATGTAATCGTTCTTTCTTCTTGACGTGCAGAATATTCCCCATATGTTCTTCTTAATTGACTTCGAATTTTAGCTAATACAATTTCATAGTTAAAAGGTTTGGTAATAAAGTCATCCCCGCCGTTTTCTAACGCAAAAATTTGATCCATTTCCCCAGATCGTGCCGAGATAAAGATAATCGGACACTTTGTATGTTGTCTAAATTGTCTACACCAGTAATAACCATCATAAGAAGGTAAATTAATATCCAACAAAATAATATGAGGTGCAAACGCAATACACTCTTCCACAACTTCTTCAAAATTTTTAACGATTTCAACTTCGTATTGATATTTTCTTAATGTATCCGCTAACAAAGAGGCGATTTTCTGATCGTCCTCCACAATAAAAATCCTCGTTATTTCCATACCCATTCCTCCATAATTAAATTGGAATGCAATTTATTTAAAAGACGTACTAATCAACAAAAATAAAATGAAATCCGTCTCATTATTCATCCTTATACTTCCCTTACAGTTTATCAAAAAAGAGTTGTGTCATAAACAAGCATCCCTTACGAAACTGTATGTAGGAAATCATACTATTCGATTGATTATGTTAAATGGATAATCCTTGTTTCTTCGCTGCTTACTATTTAAAAAAGTGACTCTAAAATCATTAGAGTCACCTTCTCTGCTAATAAATTAATTTTAAAAATTCATCTTTTGTTACTGCACCGAAATAATGTGTTGTATCAATCGATTCAATTGCATCTGCAATACTTGAACGTTCATATCTGACACCGACTAATAGCTTTTCAATATCGGCAACATCCCCAACACCAAAGAAATCACCAAAGATTTTAATCTCTTCAATTATGCCTTTATTCACTTCTAGGCGAATATCAATACTACCTGAAGGGAAACGATTTGTTTTTTGGATATTAAAACGTGGAGACTTTCCATAATTCCATTCCCATTTTTGATAACGTTCTTCAGAAATCTCATGGATTTTTTTCCAATCTTCATCTGTTAATTCATAGTATTGAATAAAATCTTCGCCACCAAAAATTGATTTTAATATTTCCATTCTAAATTCTTCAATTGTCAATGGCTCTTTTAAATAGTCCGAAATATTACCTACACGAGAACGAACAGATTTAATCCCTTTTGACTCAATCTTGTCTTTTTTCACTTTAAGTGAAGAAACAACCGCATCCACATCTGTCTTAAACATTAATGTACCGTGGCTAAACATTCTTCCACGAGTAGCATATTGTGCGTTCCCTGATACTTTTTTTCCTTCTGCTAAAATATCATTTCTTCCAGATAATTCAGCATCTACTCCCAATTTCTTTAATGCATCCACAACAGGTTGCGTGAACTTTTTATAATTATGGAAGCTGTTTCCATCATCTTTTGTTAAGAAGCTGAAATTTAAATTATTTAAATCATGGTAAACAGCTCCGCCACCAGATAAACGTCTTACAACAATGATGCCATTGTCTTCTACATAATCTGTATTAATTTCTTCAATTGTGTTTTGGTTTTTTCCAATAATGATGGATGGTTGATTGATATAGAACAGTAAAAAATCATCTTTTTCAATATCCATATTTCTAAGTACAAATTCTTCAATTGCTAAATTAATACGTGGATCTGTAATCCCTTTATTATCAACAAAATACACTGTCTTCACTCCTCTACGCCTTTATTTTACACGAAAAATCAATAAAATCACGACATTTGCAACTTGTGATCGTTTTTTATCTAAACCTTTCTGACCGTGATTTTAATCAAAATGAATTTCGCAAAAGGCATTTTTGGGAGCGAATTCTCATTGATTTCATCATTCTATGAAGCTTAAAAAAAGCTTTCAGAAAATTATATTTTTAATTTAAAAAGGGGTTGACGAATACAAACTGTTATAATACAATTAGAAATATCAAATCAGTAATATAACAGATATCCAAAAAGGAGGGACGAACGCATGTTAGAAAACGTTGTTGAGTTTTTCAAAAATCTACCTGATAAAGTATGTGTACAATGTGGAGAAAAAGTTGAAGAACAAAGTGAATGCTACAGCAGCACTTGCGATAAATGTAACGCTCTATAATCGTCGTCAGTTGTTTTATTATTGATTTTCGGACCCTCATCTATATATAGATGAACCTATAAGTAAACTGCTTACACTATAAACCCACAAAGCTCGCTCAAGCTTTGTGGGTTTTTTCGTGCTGTTATAATAAGAAAACAGTTGTGTTTGCTTACAGGGTTTGAGAATCTTTTTCTTCGACTGTTCTTGACTCATCTCGCTCACAACGTCTCATAGAACAAGCCAAGTCAACGCCCTGTTAGAAGCGGCATAAAACTCTTCCTAAGAGTCAAACTTCCACTCTAAAAAGTAAAACAGGTTGAAGAAAAAATACTTTTCCTTCAACCTGTTTAGATAACTCTTTTATTTCGTGATCATTGTATTTTAAGATTCATTTTCTTCATGATCCATTTCAACTTCATTTTCTGAAGTATCCATATTGTCATGCATTTCCATATTCATAGACTCTTCACTGTCTTCTTTTACTTTACTTAAATCAGGTTCCCCAACGATAATTTGTTGTTTTGGCATTACGTGTGAACCACGGGCTGTTGTGTGAGCATACATATAATATACTCCATCATGATCAAAGGTAGTTGTTGCTTTATAAACTCCGTCAGCATCTAATTTTCCCTCAATCTTTTTTGCTTCATCACGGTATCCTGATTCCCATACTTCAAATTCAACGGTTTGTGCATCATTCACATCTTCATTATTTTGAGAGACATGAGCTGCTAGTTCTACGGTTTCATTTACTGCTATTTCTTCTGGTGTTAAAATATGCACTTTTACTTCTAATGCCGCAATATCGACTGGCTCTTTATTTGTATCGACCTCTGTTTCATTGGATGAGCAACCGATTAATATTGCTGGTACTGCTACTAACCCTATTAACCATTTTTTCATGATAGTTCCTCCACTTGCCGTTTAGAAATGTAAAACATTGCATTTCAATCCCTTTTTAGTCAAAACAGGATATTTGCACCCTCTTAAGTATAACGTACTCTTGTAAAAATTGTTTCAAATGAATGAATTACAATAACAAACTGCCCAATCATACCAATGATTGAGCAGCTATTTTCACACTATGAATATTGTAATTCAAACATTTCTTTTAATAGTTCTTCGACAACTTGTTTTCCTTGTGTTACACAATCTGGCACACTGATTCCTTCATAAGAACTACCAACAAGCTTTACATTGGGGAATTCTGAATACAGTTTCTGTCTTATAACTTCTACTCGTTCATGATGGCCAACTGTATATTGTGGCATTGATTCCTTCCAACGTGACACGACTGTAAATAATGGTTCGTTTTCGATACCAATTGCCTTTTTCAAATCTTGTAATACAGTTTTCTCTATATCACTATCTGAAAGCTCAACAATCGCTTCATCTCCAACTCGTCCGATGTATACTCGTAATAAATCGTATCCACTCGGTGCAACATCATTCCATTTATGATTACACCATGTGCACGTGGTAATCGCAAAATCACTATTTCTTGAAACAAAAAAGTTCATAGCGTCCTTATACTTTTTTGCATCTTCTTGTTTAAATGCCATTGTTACGGTTGCAATCGTTGCGTACTGCATTTTTGGTTTGTTATCCAATAAACCCGATGGATCAAGAACTTCTTTTGCAATATTAAAAGGTGTTGTCATAATCACTGCGTCGCATTTTATAGGTGCAATATTATTTGAAAATATTTGAACCGTACCGTCATTTAGTTGATCTATTTTTTCTACCTTCACACCTTTTAGGATAGTCTTGGCAGCTAGTTGTGATTCTAAAGATTCTATTAAGGTTTCTAAACCATTTCGAAATGTCTGATAGAAATCATTTTGTCCATTTTTTAATGTTTCCCCAGATTTCTTTAATCCAACTATTAAACTCCGATGTTGTTTCTCAAGTTGATAAAATTGAGGAAACATTGCCTTAATACTTAAATGATCAATGTCTCCTGCAAACGTCCCTGCAAGTAACGGTTCAACTAAATTTTCTACAACTTCCTTACCAAAACGACGTCTGAAAAAATCCCCTATCGGTTCATCTGCTTCTTCTTTTGTTTTTGGTAATAGTAAATCTCCTGCAGCACGAAGCTTACCACTTAAAGATAATAGACCAGAAGTAATGAATGAAGAGACCTCAAGTGCTCCACCGAACATTAATAAGTTCGGAATTGGATATAAATTACTACCTACCGCTACATAAGTTTGCCCGTCGTTATTAGGAACCATCTGTTCTTCAATCCCTAAATCCTTCGCTAATTCCCTTACACTGTTTTTATAGTCTAAAAAAGATTCAGGACCCCGTTCGACGATAAATCCGTCTTTACGTAAAGTTTGGATTTTCCCTCCTAAACGGAGGGAGGATTCTATTAATACAACATCTACTGGCAAGTTGTTCAATTGTGCTTTCTTTTGTAAATAGTATGCCGCTGTTAATCCAGTGACTCCGCCACCTATAACAGCAACTTTTCGTCTACCTAGAGCCAACTTCATCCCACTTCCTACATTCATTTAATGTGCTAATTTATTATAAATAGCATCCACCATAGCATCTATGAATAGAGGATGCGTATTTGGCATTGGTGGACGTCGATAATTTGCTCCTAGCTCTTCACAAACAATTTTACATTCATAATCATTATCATATAGAACTTCTAAATGTTCCGTTACAAATCCAACTGGAACATAAACAAATGAACGGTAACCTTTTTGATTGTATAGTTCACGAGTTAAATCTTGAACATCTGGTCCAAGCCATGGTTCTGGTGTTTGCCCTGCTGATTGCCAACCAACTTCTACGTTTTTAACTCCTGTTGCTTCTTGAAGTAAACGTGCTGTTTCGATTAATTGTTCTTCATAAGGGTCGCCAGCATCTTTAATTTTTTCCGGTAAAGAGTGATTAGAAACGATAAGGCAAGCTTTTTCACGCTCTTCATCTGACATTTCAGCAAATGTTGCATCAATAGCTTGTTTCCAATATTCAATGAACTTTGGCTCATAGTACCATGATTCAACTGAAGTTAACTTCATATTGCTACCTAATTTTTCAATTGTTTCTTGCGCACGTCCATTATATGATTTGATTGAGAATGTTGAGAAGTGTGGTGCAAGAACGATTGAAACAGCTTCTTCAATTCCATCCTTTACCATCGCTTCAACAGCATCTTCAATGAAAGGATCAATATGTTTTAAACCGATATATAATTTATATTCTACTTCATTTTGCACTTCATTTAAGCGGGCTTCTAGAGCTTGTGCTTGTTTTTTTGTCATTTCTGCTAGAGGAGAAAGTCCACCAATTGCTTTATAACGGGCTTTTAAATCTTCTAGATGCTCATCAGAAGGTCTACGTCCGTGACGAATATGTGTGTAATATCTTTCAATATCTTCTTCTTTATATGGAGTTCCGTATGCCATAACTAATAGTCCACGTACTGGTTTCAATTTTTTCACCTCATAGTTTTTACACATTCTTCTATCATCTGTTCTTTCAAAAGTAATAGAGAGAACGTTTTACTTATTTAAATTAAGATAATTTTTTTTAAATTATACCGCGTTATTGTAATTGACTAACTTGTTCACGACTATATTCATGAATCAATGTTGTAAGGCGTTTTAACACATCTGGATTTACTTCTGGGAATACACCATGACCTAAATTGAAGATGTGACCAGGTGTTTCAAGTCCTTGATCAATAATGTCCTTAGTTCGTTGCTCAATTACAGACCAATCTGCAAGTAACAATGACGGATCCAAGTTACCTTGTACTGTTTTCTTAACGCCTAACTCACGAGCCTTACGAATTGGCATACGCCAATCTAAGCCAACAACATCAATTGGAAGATCATTCCATTCATTTACTAAGTGACTTGCTCCAACACCAAATTGAATTAGTGGCACATTTTCTTTACGTAATTCCCCAAAAATACGAGTCATCACTGGTTTAATAAATACTCGATAATCCTCTACACTTAATGCTCCAACCCAAGAGTCAAAAATTTGAATTGCTTTTGCACCAGCTTCAATCTGAGCCGTAATGTCAGCAATAATCATATCACCTAATTTGTCCATTAAAGCAAACCAGCTACGTGGTTCTGATACCATAAAGGATTTTGTTTTGTTGTAATTACGAGAAGGACCGCCTTCAATCATATAACTAGCTAAAGTGAATGGAGCCCCAGCAAAACCAATTAAAGGTACATTTAATTGTTCTTGCGTTAACATTTTAATTGTTTCTAGAACAAAAGGTGTATGTTCCTTTGCGTTGAATTCACCAAGTCTTTCAACATCAGCCATAGAACGAATAGGATTTGAAATAACAGGGCCTACACCTGCTTTTATTTTTACGTCCACACCAATACCTGGTAGAGGTGTTACGATATCTTTATAAAGAATTGCAGCATCAACATTATAGTTTTCCACAGGTAATCTTGTTACATAAGCACATAATTCTGGCTGATGCGTTATTTCCTCAAGTGAATACTTTTCCTTAATTGCACGATATTCAGGTTGAGAACGGCCTGCTTGACGCATGTACCATACAGGAGTGTATTCAGTACGTTCGCCTTTTGCAGCTCGCAGTAATGTATCATTAAACGCTTTCATGTAAGTTCCTTCCCCTCAAAAAAAGTTAATCCATTACGCCTTGGTATCAGTTTAGAAAATTTTTATGATTTTTACATAAATCATAAAAATTTTAACTATTTATAGCCAAAGCGAAACATTATTCTGTCGTATAAAATTTATTATTCATAATTCTATTGACTAAACAAATATTTTATATGTGTCATTGATATCCGTTTTCAAATATATACTTTTAGCACGATATTGTATAGTTTAATCCATCAAATGTCATAAAATTGTTCAATAGATGTAAGTTCTCCCACCATAAGTTTTGACAAAAAAATCTTATTTTGTTCTTATTATTATGAAGCCTATAATAATTTTTTTAACTATTCTAATTATTACTTCTACCCAGTAGTTTTTGGTAAAAGAGGTTTTCTTTTTCTACACTACTCTTTCCCTTTTCAATGTTGACTAAATCATTTCTAAAGGAGCTTGATTAATTTGTTTATATACTTAACTTCTGGTACTGCTGAATTTATGGAGAGTCTTAGGAAGAAACATGTTCCTAAACAACAAATGTTTATACTTCATGGATCCGGTACTGCAGTTCTACTTCATGAAACAGAAGGAAAAACTGTATTTTCGACCCCTCGGAAATACGAGGTAATAGATAGTGTTGGCACAATTGATCAATCAGGCTATTTCGTCTTTAATAACATTCCTGTAGTAGATGAAGGAAGACCCATCTTTGAAAAACGCTTTTTAAGCCGTTCAAAGACTCTTGAAAAAGAACCTGGCTTTATTGCCTATCGTTTATTACGTCCTATCGGCTCGGATTCGTATATTGTCCTTACACAATGGACGGGGCCAAACTCATTCGAAGTATGGAAAAACTCGCAAAGCTTTAAAGAAGCACATAGTAAACCAGATCGTACAACACCAGGGGTACAACAACAAAACATCTTTAATGCAGCAAGCTATGTAACAACTTATTCAGGAAAATTAGCTAAAGAAAATCAATAAAAAATAGGCTGACCTCCCCTAACATTAAACTGTAGTGGTGGTCAGCCTTTCTATTAGCATTTGAATGTTTCTTCCATATAAAGAAAGGAGTACAAAAGCCACATAACAGCTTTTAATACTCCTTTCTATTAGTATTCATTTGACGGATCTTTTGTCATTTGAAAAGTTAGTTCACTGATTAAGAGTACAAGAATCCCTGAGACAAAGAACCATGGTTGTCCGATTGAACATAGTAATACAATGATTGCTTGTACAACCATAAAGAGACGTATAACTTTTCTTACAGCATTTTTCCTTTGTGATTCATCAACAGGATAAAGTCGATCCATACGAAAATCCGTTGATGACAATAAGGCATATTTTAGTTGAATCGTTGTTGCAAATGATAGTGCTAAAGCTACAATCCATGTCACAATGGGTATATTAACGAACAATGCAATCAGGCCTGAAATAGCAGTTAATCGAACCCATAAATAAAAATGATCATCTGTTCGAATGAATGTACGGTATACTAAGTAATTTTGTGTACTTTTTTGACTATTTGGCACGATAGAATAAACGAAGTTCAACCAACCTCTTCTTCGAATAGAACCATGTAAATGTGGGACATCTGTAAAGTAATTTGCAAATCGATAAAAGCCCATCATTCGATTTTGCTCTACCTTTACAAAGTGTTCATAGGGTATTGGTTGTACTTTTACTCTTTTTGCTAATGTACGCTCATAGACAACCAATAGAATAATCAGAATAATTACATAGGAATACCCTAATGTAAGTGCAGATTGAATAGTTAAGATTGAAAGAATCCCTCTGGTAATTTGATCAATAATTAAGCTATCGCCACGATTCGCATAACGATAATTAAACTCAATATGCACATTTAAATATTTCAACACAACGATAATGGCTACTCCTAACCAAATCTGTGCTGACGATAACTCAGTAACTGTTTTTATTAGAGGAATTGCGACAATGTAAATAACGATGGTAAGTCCGATTTGCGACCAAAAAGTCCAACTTAATGCCTTTTTAAAATAGATAGGCATCTTTGACTCTAACGGTAATAAGTACACTTGATCGGGTTCTCTAAGTAAAGTAACAGGACGACTAAGGGCTAACACAAATCCTATAATAACAGCGACTATCCACTCTGCAGGAAATGAGCTTTCTACGACTTTTAACCACTCGCTATATTGATAGCCTACAGCACCTATAACAAAAACTAATACAAGTGCCAAATGTCCGGTAAAAACATATTGCATATACTTCTGCACTTCTGTTATATAGTGATTAAATCGCTTTGACCATACCTCTTGCAAATTATTCATGGTCTTGCTCCTTTGTCATTGCGATATAGATGTCATCCAAAGTAGCACTAGGCATTTGAAAAGCACGTCGAAGGTCATTCATTGTTCCTTGAGCTCTCACTCGGCCTTCATGTAACAAAATGATTCGATCACAATGCTTCTCAGCTGTAGATAAGATATGCGTTGACATAAGGATTGCTGCCCCATCCTTTTTCTTTTCGTCCATTTGGTCCAGTAATGATTGTATTCCTAGTGGGTCAAGTCCTACAAATGGTTCGTCAATTATATACAGTTGTGGATTTACTAAAAAAGCGCACATTATCATGACTTTTTGACGCATACCCTTTGAGAAATGTGATGGAAACCAATTTAGTCGTTTTTCCATACGAAATTCCTTCAGTAGGCTTTCTGAACGTGATTCTAATGTATGTTGATCTATTCCATATGCCATTGCAGTTAATTCTAAATGTTCTTTCAATGTAAGTTCATCATATAAAACAGGTGTCTCTGGAATATAAGAAAATGAGGAACGGTAACGATTAAGGTCTTCATTTAAAGTTACACCATTTAAACGAATTTCCCCTTTTTGTGGTAGGAGTGTTCCAATAATATGCTTAATCGTCGTACTTTTCCCCGCACCATTTAAGCCGATTAACCCTACCAACTCTCCTGCGCCAATTGTAAAAGACAAGTCTTTAATAACTGGTTTTCTCGTATAACCACCTGTAACGTCTGTTAGTTGTAACACTGTCATATTTTTCCGTCACTCCTATTCTTTCTACAGTTTAACAAAAAATACGAATGGAATCAGTTCTCATATGTTAAAATTACTATAAATTGTTTTTGAAAGGATGATCCCAATGAGCGATTGTATTTTCTGTAAAATTATTGATGGTACGATTCCAAGCACTAAAGTATATGAAGATGAAAACGTATATGCCTTCATGGATGTATCTCCTCTTACAAAAGGACACACTTTACTAGTTCCAAAACAACATGTCCAAGACTTATTTGAAATGTCTGAGGAAGTTGCAAAAAACCTTTACGCTGCAGCTCCTAAAATTGCAAATGCCATTAAAGCTGCTTTTCAACCACAAGGTATGAACACAATTAATAATAATGGAGCATTTGCAGGTCAGTCGGTTTTCCACTATCACTTACACTTTATCCCTCGTTATGACGAAACTGATGGACTAAAGGTTAAATGGGAAACCAAGCAAAACGAATTCACTTCTGACATTCTCCAATCTGTTGCAGCACAAATTAAAGAAAATTTAAAGTAAATTTCAACCCAAAAACTTTATAATAAACACTACTAGGAGAAAATTTATCACCTTTTTGAGTGTAGACAAAGTCGTTTGTCGACTTTGTCTACATGTTTATTTAAGAATAACTTTAAAAATAGATATTACACCAGACTGTCTTGAAAACGCTTGTCAGCCGCTTTTTTTCTGCATCGAAAGCGAAGCGGCAGATGCAAAGGCGCGAAGGCGAGCGAAGACGCGAATAGAAGTTGCCTTCATGAGCGAATTTTATTTGCGACGAAAGCGATAGCGTCAGGAGCAGACGAGCGAGACAAGCAACGCAGGATGCAAGCGTTTGTCAACAGTCTGCTAGGAGATTATTTATCTCCTTTTTTGTTAAGACCATCGGAATACTCGCAACCTACAAATAGAAATAAACTATATTATTAGTATTCTATTACGTGAGGTTGCAAAATATTTATATAGCGATTAAAATCAATGTAAGTTTCGCTAACGGCAATGAGTGCACGTTAGGAATCTAAGAGTTTAGAAATGTAGAGGAGAGTTTAGAGATGAATACAAAAAATTTAGTTTTAATGGCGCTTTTAGTAGGTATAGGTGCAGCACTTTATTTAATTATCCCTGGGTATGGTGAAGGGATGAAACCAGACTTTATGTTAACCATGATGTTTATCGGAATATTATTATTCCCTACGCTAAAAGAGACGTTACTATTAGCAATTACAACAGGTGTACTTTCTGGTCTATTTTCAACTTTCCCTGGTGGCTTTGTTCCAAATATTATAGATAAATTGGTTACAGCTATTGTATTCTTTGTCATTGTATTAGCTTTACGACAAGCAGCTCAAAAATTAGCAGCAGGCACTATTCTAGTAGGTTTGTGCACAATCGTATCAGGTACGGTTTTCCTATCAATGGCCTTATTATTAGTAGGTTTACCTGGTGGAGCTGCATTTAGCGCTCTATTCGTTGCTGTGGTTTTACCAGCTGTTCTATTAAATGGAATTGCATTTTTCATCATCTACCCAATTATTACAAACCTATTAAAACGCGCAAAATTCAACACATCTGTGTCACAAGCATAATTTTAGTGTAGACAAAGTTTTTAGAAACTTTGTCTACACTTTTTTTATACAAATAAGCTTGTCTTTTGTGGTTCTTTTTAAAATACACAATTCATGGTTTAATATGGGTAAGAAACGGAAATTTTATTTAAAAGGACATACTAATTATAGTAGTGAAAATTTCAAGGAGTGAACATAAATGCGTACAAAACCTTTTATCATCGGACTATCAGCTGGACTTATTGGAGGATTAACAACAATCCTATTTACTGCACCTCTTCCTGGAAAACAACTTAGAGCAAATATCACGCGAAATTCTAAAATTGCAAAAACAAATTTAGAAGAGATTAAAGATTATTCTATTGGTATAAAGAACTCAATCACTTTATTGAAAAATGAAGTGAAAAATAATATCCCCCAAATAATGAACGAGTTAAAAAGCTCATTTTCAACATTTACGCAAGAAATTGAACCTGATACAACCAAATTAAAAGCAGAAATTGATGGGTTACAGAAATCTATTATAGAAATGGAGAATAATCTTTCAAATTTAAATAATAAAAAGAAAGAAGATAGGTAAGTCAAGTAATACAATACTCCTAAATAATGGGGCTAATTTAAGTAATTTAAAATATAATTTTGGTAATCTATAACATTTTTTTACCTTTGTCCAATTATTTAACTTTTCTAACTTTAAACTTTTTTCTTTTACTGCTATAATATTTTCATAATGTATATGAAAGTAGGTGTTTGCTTTGTCAGAAGATTCATACACTATGAAAGAGGCAATGCTTTATAGCCAACGAATTGCACAATTGTCAAAAGCATTATGGAAAGCAGTAGAAAAAGATTGGCAGCAATGGATTAAACCCTATGATTTAAATATCAATGAACACCACATTTTATGGATTGCATTCCACTTAAAAGGCGCATCAATTTCAGATGTTGCTAGATTCGGTGTAATGCACGTCTCTACTGCGTTCAACTTCTCAAAGAAACTTGAGGAAAGAGGATTATTAGAATTCTCTAAACGTGATGACGACAAACGTAATACGTATGTTGAGCTTACACAAAAAGGCTCTGAGTTAATTTTAGAAATGTACGAACACTATTACGATACACATCATTCAATCCTTGAAGGATCTCTAGCATTAAAAGAATTATATGGTAGATTCCCAGAATTTTTAGATGTTATGGCCGTAATTCGTAACATTTATGGAGAAGATTTTATCGAGATATTTGAACGCTCATTTAAAAACTTTAAAGAGTCACTTATTGATAATGTAGATGATCAGCACATGATCGTAAAAAGATAAAATTTTAACAATTCATACTTGCTTGCATGAATATTAAATAGAATGTCAAGGATTATTATGAGTGTAGTAATACACTCTTTTTTCTTTTTGTCTAAAAAATAGCAATTCCCCTACATCTCATTTACAATTATTTCGTTACAATAGTACATACTATTGAATAGTTGCTAAAAAGTTCAACCAACGTTTTTACATATACGGATGCGCAAAACTTTTAGCTAAAAATCCGTAAAAAGGAGTTGTCCTTCTTGCATTGTTGGAAAACAATTAACATAAAAAAAGAATATGGAACAACCTGGCTAACAATTATGACCGCTTTTATATTTCTAATTGTTTTTTCTTTTTCTTTTTTAGTATTTGGTAATATTCATCCTACCTATTTTCGCGATGATTATTTTTGGTTTTTTGCTCTTTGTTTCGTTCTAACTTACCCGGTCCATAAACTCTTGCATTATTATTCATTATTCGAGTATAGAAAATCTGTTAAACTACGAGTGAAGATTGATTACAAATTTGTTCCTATCATAAGAATGCGTATAAAAAAATTCATACCCAAAAAACGTTATATCTTTACTTTATTAGTACCATTTATAATTATTAATGCAGTTTTAATCACAGTTTCTATTCTTTATGAAGAGTACGCTCATTATTCTTGCATATTATTAGGGTACCATTGTAGTATTTGTTTTTTGGATCTTTTATTTGTTAAAGATTTACTAGGAGCACCAAAAGAATCAGTAATTGAAGAAACACCTAAAGGCTGTGAAGTCTTAGTTCAGACAATTATTTAATCTACTCTTTATGTATGAAAGCATTGTCAAACTCGATACATTTACTTGTGTTACTTTGACATTTTTTGTATTCTTAAAGGAAGTGAAAGAGGGGAGGAATAGACTTGCTACTTTTAATTGTAGTGCTATTCTCGGTATTTTATTTATTCCAAATAAATCGAATGACATATGCACTTGTCACGCAGAAAGACATACCAGAAGAAAAACACGGGAAGATTTTTCGAACTATAAATATATTAATCACCATCTTATTAGTATCATTTTATGTTGAGGTTTATGTAGCACTGTAAAATGAATTTCGTGTGAGATTGGCAAACTTGGAAAATGTACAACTAATTTAAAATGAAAAGCTAAAGGCATCTGCCTTTAGCTCTCATTCTGTTATATTGTTACATATTAATTAGTAGATGAACGCTGCACCAACAATAATTAATAGGATGAACAATACAACTAATAGAGCGAAACCATTTCCATATCCGCCACCGTAGCTATTTCCCATCACGACACCCCCTTTCAAAAACTATACTATGCTTGCGTGTAAGCTGTGCATAGGCTAACATACATGCAACCATTTTGTTTTTGAAACGTTTATGATATAGTTACTATTGATTTCAATCCAAGTTAGGAGAGTATATAAATTATGAAAAAACCACTATTAGCACTAACACTAGCTACTTCTGTATTCGCTTTAGCAGCTTGTGGTAACTCAGGTGATGAGGTTGTAGTATCCTCTGAATACGGAGATATTACAAAGGACCAATTTTATGATGAGATAAAATCACTTGCTGGTAATGCATTACTAGAACAAGTCGTAATTGAACAAGTATTAGAAAACAACTACAAAGTGACAGATGATGAAATTGATGAACAATTCAATTCTGTAAAAGAACAATATGGCGACTCTTTTAAAGATGTTCTAGCTCAAAATGGTTTAACTGAAGACACATTTAGAGATAATGTGAAATTCCAATTATTACAAGAAAAAGCTACAAAAGATGTAAAAGTAACTGATGAAGAAATCGAAAATTACTACAACCAAGCTAAATATGAATTAAATGCCCGTCATATTTTAGTTGCTGATGAAAAGACTGCTAATGAAGTAATTGAAAAATTAAATGCTGGTGAAGACTTCGCTGCTTTAGCAAAAGAATACTCAACAGATGGTTCTGCTTCTGAAGGTGGAGAACTTGGTTGGTTTACAGTTGGCTCTATGGTTGATGAATTCAACGATGCTGCTTACGCTCTTGAGTTAAATGAAATTAGTAAACCTGTACAAACTGAATACGGTTACCATGTCATCCAAGTTACAGACAAACGTGAAGTGAAAGATTACGGTACATTAGAAGAGAAAAAAGATGAAATCAAAGATGCTATCGCTGCTAAAAAAGGTGACTTCACAGCAAAAGTATCTGAGTTATTAAAGAAAGCTGACGTAAAAATCAAAGATAAAGATTTAAAAGACGCATTAGCGACTTATTCAGCAACAAAAACTACAGATGAGAAATCAACTGACGAAAAATCATCTGAAAAATAAGCATATATAAAACGCGGATACTAAATGTATCTGCGTTTTTTGTTTAAATTTCATTTGGTAGTTAAACACTTTGTACATTTACACCCATGCATATCAAATGAGGCAGGGCCATAAGTGAAAAACTTAAAGAAATACCCAAAACGTAATAATAAAAAATTGATACTTCGAAAATTGATTGGAATGGAGGGTCGACTCCTGTGGGAACAGCACGCCGCCTGAGACGTTCGTGTCAGGCCGTGCCCGCGGAAAGCGTACCCGGAATGGAAATCAATTTTCATTAGAACATAAAAATAGCATTTTTCCTAGTGTGGAAAAATGCTATTTTGGCTTTTGTC
>Ga0182742_1001324_pt1 | contig 32244 bp, 29 predicted proteins | sample eDN5th37CBELigMG_FD_128880 | JGI IMG/M metagenome (GOLD analysis project Ga0182742, IMG submission 128880) | Enriched Miracle-Growth compost microbial communities from Emeryville, California, USA - eDNA 5th pass 37_C BE-Lig MG (version 2)... ... | reverse complement strand
TGCCCAACAGGAGTGTATTTTGATAAGGGGATGTTGGCAAGTGGTTTTTTAATTTATGCAGCCCCTACGGGTCTGCATAAATTAACTGCCATAACCTACATTTTTAGTCTGCCATAAACAATCAAGCTCTACTCTATCTCACAGGCATTCTATCGATCCCGGTTCTTTTGTTATGTTCCTTACTGTATCCTCACGCGAAAGATCCATTGATTTTTAGTGAACATACAATCAACGAAATGAATCAGACCTTATTTAAGGATTGCCTATGCTACGGGAATGGCATTCTCTTATATAAGAAATTTAAAATTAGTAAAATACATTGTAAGGAGATAAACAAGATCAGGTTATTCGAGAAACAGGTAGGAATATATACAACGTACTTCCTATCTTTCTGTTTATCGCAAAAGGAGATAACCTTTTCGTTTCCTGGCAGAAGCTTAATGTTTGATGATATTGACCAACTAAAAAGGTTAGTACAAACGATCCAGTGTGATCATCCTCATATTCTTGTGAGTAATAAATGAAGGGGTAAGTAGGTTCTATGTTGAATAAGAAGTCACTCATTGCAAGATAGGACGACGGTCAGCTCACAGAAGTGAATCGATTGTTGGCCGCAGTTACAGGAAAACATAACCTGAATAAGAAAGACCGCTCCTTTCTTCACCTTTGGACAAACCGAATCAAAACGTATTTTTTAACCTTAGCCCCTTCCACCAATAAGGTGGAGGGGGCTTTGCTTTCCCTAAGCAAAAGCCCCTACCGATATAATCTCGTAATCTAGTATAAAATATGCCCAAATTTGCCCCTAAAACAAACGATATTTGCAAATGCGAAGGAAGGTAAACCACGACACATAGGCCGTTTTTAGAGGCTTCTGCCCGCTCCCCTCCCAAAATATTTGCCGTCACTCATGGTGCGGCTCTGCGTATCGATTCTAACACAAAATTTTTTAGGCACCCTTAATTAAGGGTGCCTAGTTTATGGAAGGGTCTAAATGGTATAAGTGGATTCTTAGGCTATTACGAGTGTACTCTTTGTTTTAAAATGCACACTGGTGAATGCTTAATACAGCTACGCATTATTTTACGCGTCCTGAGCGACACTGAATAGGAGTCCGGTGTCTATTATTATTCTGTCGAAAAAAATACTTCTTCTTATGAACTCTTATTGATTAATAATTGAATATGCTTCTCTATTTTACGATCTAAGTAATACCTACTTCTGGGGAATTCCAATTTATTATATGCCATGTATGATTGGGTCAACGACTTCTTTTCTTGATTTTTCCCCTGTGAGTACTGTAGAAACTGGTAATTCACTTCAAAAGCTGTATCAATTTCAAGTAGAAGTCTTTTATTTGATCTTACCTCGCTCTTATTTTGATCAAATATCTTTTTATATATTTGTAAATTTTCTAAGTGTCGACTAATTACACCTCCATTTTTGTGAATTTGACATATAGTATTTATTGCATTGAAACATATCTGAAAAAAGACAAACTCATTAGATAGATTATTAGCTCTCAATAAATTAGATGCTTCCCAAAACAAATTCAATGCTGCTTCATTATCATTCACTATAAATTTAATAAATATTCCATAGTGAAATAACATTGAAGGATAGCTTTTTTCTTTCAACAATTCTCGGTTTGATAGACTCATTGAACGGCAGTTTTCGTATAATCTTATAGTTCGGTGAATTAATTCCTTTTTTCGAGGACTATTTATTTTATACTTGCTCTTAATTAACTCAGTAACTACCCTAGCATGTTGAAAATATACATATGGTGTTGTTTGTATGCTATATATCTCATTAAATTTAGTTTCAATCGCACTTTCGATTTTTTCAACTGCTTCTCTTTTCCCAATTAGCCCAATTATATCTCTAAAATAAAAATACGCTTTATAATTTGCTATTTGCTCAGCTTTATTTCTAGGCTTCCATTCTTGGATTATTGACTTTACACTATCTTTAGTTTCTTCATAGTCTCTTAATAAGGTATCCATTTCATTCATATACTCTACTATGCCTTTATGTAATATACCAACTTCCTGCTCATAACCTAGTATAAAACGATAATATACATAATGTGCTGCAAAATCATTTAGAACATACCCATTCTCTGATAATCTTACAGCATATCTTGCCGTTAAATCGGGGAGGTATTTTAATTCCAGATCCTTGAGAGATATTTTTGTAATTCTCGATATGTCGATTATTTCTGCCCCTTCAAAATAGTGAAGCGTAAGTAAGATGTTTTTAACATTTTCGTCACTCCTTACAAGAAAGTCAATAGCTTCTCTAAAAAAGTATTCTCCTAACTCCTTAATCGCAGTTGAACTGCTATCCTGAAGTATTGAAATTATTCTTTCAAAATCCATTGTCTTATTATTAACTGCCTCAATTGCCATTACCAATATTAATGTTACTCCGATTGATTCTTTAATTAATAAATCAACTTGTTCTTTTTTTAAAGAATTATTAATATTATTCGATTTACAGTATTCTTCGATAAACGAATGACCTTCCTCGTCTAAAAAGCCGCTCAATTTTATGTAACCCTCGATTTCATTTGGAGCCTTATCTTCCCTAGAGGTTACGATAAACTTATATTTGTTCCTTAGAACTTGATCACTTTGAATATTCTCTATCAATGTAAGTAGAGAATGCCTTGTGTTCAGTTCTAAATTATCAAAGTTATCTATTATTATTATCCCTTTATCTTCTGATTTTTGAAAGTAACCTTGATATAAATTATCTATATTATCGTAACGATAAATACCTCTAAAGTCACAAAACTCCTTTATAAACTCGCCTATTGAACTAAAGTTAGCCTTAATTTTACTAATCCGATATCCTGAGTTACTATCAAATCTAACTTCCTCTTCTTTAGAAGAAATCCAAAATATAAAATCATACTTATTAGAAATAAGTGCTTTTTGGGCGAATTCAAAAGCTAACCTCGATTTTCCAACCCCCCCCATTCCTAATACAGCATAAGAGGAACGATGTCCGTCAAGGATATACCTTATTAAATGGTTGCTCAATTCATTTTCACGCTTAATAAATTGACTTTTAAATTGATCTTCAACTTCATATAGATTATTAATTTTTACAGAATTTGTTAAAAATTGTATTATTTTGTTGCATTCTTGTTTATATAAATTTAAATTTAAATCTTTTATCGTATTGTTTTCCAAGAATTTAAAAGACTGTAAGATAAAGTTTATTATTGCTAACGTTGGAAGTGAAATTTTATATCTTGAGAAATCTACAATTTTGTTAGGATCGCTGACTAAATCATTCCACACCTCTTCAAGTTGTTCATGAGAAAAAGAATTCCTTATCTCTTTCGTTTGATTCAGATAATAAAATAATTGGTGTAAATCTCTAGTTATTGATTTGCTGTATGGCTCAAATAAAGAGATAAATACTTGAATAACTAGAATAATATCGTAAAATCGAATATTATTGTAAACGCCATTATATATTTGAATTATTTTACTCTTTCTTGTTAGTTCATTTAAGGACTCCAGTTTTACCTGACGATCCCTCGCTATATTATCGCTAACATCATTTTGAATAATTTTTTTTTCATTCTCAATAGAGTCTAATAATTCTTGGGGTGTTGCAAAGTTTTCATTTAGTATTGTAGTTACATACTGTCTGAGTGCATCTTCATATTTCCTAACAACTAAAAATAATGATTTTATTGTTTCGTTTTGAATAATGTCAGACATGATATCACCTCTGAATATTTTACACTTCCTGTAACTTCCTGTAAAAACCTATACTACATTTTTCCACACATTATTACAAAATCCTGCAGTATTATCTCATCAAGTGTGTAATTATGACTTTACTAAATGAGAGCATTTTATTTTTGCAGCAAGCCTGAACAGTAAGCAATTCCTGTTGTTCCGAGCAAGGCGAAGTAGAAGACGAATGACATATTCACGACTTGAGAATATCCGACCCCAAAAAGATCACCTGACTGGAAATGTATTATTTATCTACATTCGCTTTCTATAGATTAGAATATACCCATTCAGTAGCCAAGCATGGCAACTAAAATCAAAGCAACTAGATTTTATATCCTGACTGCTTTTTGGCAGTTCGTTAACCCCAACCATTCTCCTTGGCCAAACTCACATGATATGGAGCGATATTGCCGTATGATATTGGAAGTTTTATATCATGAAACTCAATTTAAGCAAGTGTTCCATAGGCAGCTGATATTCTTGAATCTATTGTAAAGGTAATTCACACAGGGAAGACATACGTACTGAACTGAACCTTTTATCGATAGCTTAATTACTGAAAATCACGAGCCATCATAGAACTTAATGAATAGAGCCAGTCCTGGGCGACTGCTTTTGTTGATTGGTGGAGACGAAGCTTGGCTAGAAAAGGTTATTTTGCTTGTTAACATAATGTTTCAAACTCGGGCATAAAAATTTGCTTTATTTGTGGTACGGTTCCCCCCGCCCAATCCGAAACGCCCGATAAATCTGCTCCACCAACACCAGCCTCATCAACTGATGCGGAAATGTCATCTTCGAAAACGACAGCTGCACATCCGCCCGCTTCAACACTTGATCCGACAGCCCAAGCGACCCGCCAATCACAAACGCCACCTGACTGCGCCCATGCAGCGCCAATTTATCCAACTCCGCCGACAGCTTCTCCGACGACCACATCTGCCCCTCGATCGCCAACGCAATCACATACTGATCCTGCTTGATCTGCGCCAGGATCCGCTCTCCCTCCTTGCGCTTCACTTGCTCCATCTCGGCCTGGCTCATCTCTTCCGGCGCTTTTTCATCATTAACCTCTACGATCTGCAGCTTGCAATACGCAGACAGCCGCTTGCTGTATTCGTCGATGCCCTCGCGCAAGTACTTCTCCTTCAACTTCCCCACGGTGATGATAGTAATCTGCACGTCGCCTACATTCCCTTCTCCCGCAATAGCGCAATCTGTCCCGGCTTGCCGCATACCCGGCAACGCTTGTCCAGTTCCTTCCCATCCGCATCCGCACCAGCCGCCGCTTCTACCGATTCTGCACGATATGTATTTGGTGCTACTTCGAACTCATTTACATAGTCGTCCAATTCATCTTCCACATGCTCCATGCATGCGAAGCGTACAGGAAATTCCGCAAGAAGCTCCACTTCTTTTCCATCGATCTTGATTGCCTGCATGTTTTCTGCCATCTCCTTAACTCCCTTTCCTAGATAATCCGTTCTCTCCAGCATCGCTCTATATTCTACCCCAGAACAGCGAGAAAACAAATGCCCGCTCCGAGCTAAGCCTTTCACAGCAAAAAAAAATGAGCACCGAAGAATGACGGTGCTCCAAGGATACATCTATGGTTCATAGATAAAGGGGAACTGCGGTATATGCAAACGGGACAGATGTCCCGGAATGCAACGTAAGTTGGTATTCCTTACTGCTGCGGATTTTTGGTCAGCTTGACGGTGGCTGTCTTCTTGAAGCCATCTCGGTAGAATGTAATCTCGACCGTATCGCCAGGCTTTTTGTTCAAGGTTAGGAATTTGCGCAATTGAGCGCCGTTGGCAATATCCTTGTTGTCCATTTTGACGATGACGTCGTATTGTCTCAGACCCGCTTCACCAGCCGGCGAGAATTTGCCGACCTCATTGCGGATCACGACACCAGCCGCGACATCGTCAGGCAGATTCAAGGTTTCCTTCCAATTATAACGAGGTACATTGGTCAGGTCGTATGGTGTGACGCCCAGATAAGCGCGCTCCAGTTTGCCCTTCTCCACCAGCTCGTTGACGATTTTTTTCACGTCGTTGATCGGCAGGGCAAAACCAAGACCCTCAATACCGGATTTGGAGATTTTCAATGTATTGATTCCGATGACTTGACCTTGGATATTGATCAGGGCACCGCCGCTGTTGCCAGGGTTGATCGCTGCGTCTGTCTGCAGAACGTCCAGCTCCCAGTCATCCTGTCCATCTCCATCCAGGTCCATCGGCATGGAGCGTTCCAGTGAACTGATGATTCCTTGCGTTACCGTACGGGAGAACTTCATCCCGAGCGGATTCCCAATCGCGATAGCTGGCTCTCCTACCCGCAAGGTGGACGAGTCGCCCAGCTCTGCTACCGTAAGTACTTTGGAGCCGTCGATTTCCAACACAGCCAGGTCATTGAATATATCGTAACCCAGCACCTTGGCCTCCACTTTGTCACCGCTTGGCAGTGCCACTTCCAGTTTTTGCGCCTGGTCGATCACGTGGTAGTTGGTAATAATTCTAGCTTTGCCGTCTTTCTTCTGAAAAATAACACCCGAGCCTTGCCCTTGCTCGACATCTTCTGTCGAATTGAACCAATTCGTACGGGCGCGACCGATATTGATAATACCGACGACTGCATTTTCAGCTTTCTCTACTGCTTTGACTGTACCCGTCTCTACCGATACCGATACAGGCTGGGCAAATAAATTGGCGGCCGGATTACTCATCACATTGGTCGAACTGGGCTCGACCATCTTGATGTATCCCGAGTTTGACAGTGTTGGCAGCATCAGCAGGACAACCATTCCCCCAATCACTGCCGATGTGATGGACGTCATGATCAAGCGTCCAACACCTGGAACACGCTGCTTTCGTTTTTCTACATGTCTCAGATCATCGTAAAAGCCCATGAATCCATTCTCCTTCCTCTATGATTAGGGTAACTGGTTTTGATGTGCTCTATACTTGTCAGGGGTGCCTTCAACCTCCTTGCCTCCCTTTGTTACCCAAAGTATACGCCGATTTTTTGGCAAAATCGCGTGAGAAATATGGAAAGGTTGTGGAATATCAAAAGCTCCCGGCATAAATCGCCGAGAGCCCGGATATGATAGATTAAAAGGCTTGTTCGCCGCCTGCCAAACGGCCGATAGAAAGGGTTGATAGATGTGAAAGAAGTTCACTTGTACGCAAAACTTGCCGACATGCAAGAGGTAGACTACCACAATACACTGGTGCTGCACGCCTTGACGGAAGTGCTGATCGAAAAAGGCTTTTTCACGAAGGACGAGCTGTCCCGCAAAATGGTGGAGCTCGACTCTCAATTGACCTTTCAGATCGAGACCTATACCCGCATCTCCGACAGGCTGCTCAACGGCGTCAATCAGGAGAAGTCTCTTTCGCTGGATTAATCGTTGCTACAACACTTCCAGCTTGGTCGGGCGATCCGGATAGGTATCGCGCAGATGTACGTCGTCGCCTACAGTCAGGCCTTGTTCTTCCAGAATATTTTTGACTGTCAGACGCGCCAGGTCGATCATATTGTTCTCTTTGCTCAAATGCGCGAGGTAGACCCGCTCCGCTCCGCCACGTAGACACTCTGTCAGCGCTTCGCCTGCCGATTCGTTGGACAGATGGCCGACATCGCTTAAAATCCGCCGTTTGATGCTCCATGGATACTGCGACATTCGCAGCAGTTCCACATCGTGGTTGGACTCAAAAATATAGGCGTCCGCACCGCGAATCGTCTCCTTGATCTTCTCGCTCACATACCCCAGATCCGTAGCCACGCTCAGCTTTTTGTTTCCCTGGTAAAAACAAAATCCCATCGGCTCCGCCGCATCGTGGGAGATGCCGAACGACTCGATCCCCAGATCCTCCAGCTCCCGCTTTTCGCCAACGGCAAAAAGCTTTCGCTGCTCCTCCTTGATCGTGCCGATCTGGCCGTCCAGTTCATTCCACGTCTTCGCGTTGGCGTAGATCGGCAGACCGTAGCGGCGAGCCATCACCCCGACGCCCTTGATATGATCCACATGCTCATGCGTGACCAGGATCGCAGTCAGCTCTTCCGGCTTGACCCCGATCGTCTGCAGGGCCGCTTCTGCCTGCTTCCCTGTAATTCCTACATCAATCAATACGGAGACGCGATCCGTCGCTACGTAGATCGCGTTGCCAGTACTTCCACTGGCTAACACACTAAATTTCACCCATCATCCCTCTTCCCGTAGCATTCCCTCGCTGTCTGTATGATCGAAAAACCCTCATTCTGTCACCAACTGCCGCTCTACAGCACCTGTAAAAGCATTGACGAAATGCAACCTTCCGTCGTGAATCACACGCCATACCGGTGCGAGCGACTGAATATCCGCATCATAAGAGCCGTAATAGCCCAAGCTCACACTCTCGATCCGTTCTCCCGGACCGATGATCTGCTTTTCCACCAGCGAACGAATCGCCTTGTACCCCGAAATCACCTGTCTGGCGCCTTCCTCTTCGCGAAGCTGGAAATACGTCTGTCTGTATCCACTGATCCCACCCGTATCGAGGCTGACTTCCAGCGGAGCGACGAAGACAGGCATTTTCTCATACGTCTGCCAGTACAACAGCCTGCTTTGATTCGATTGATACAGATCTGCCGTATACTGCTCCGCGTACATCAACAGCGGTCCGAGCTGGCGCAAAAGCTCATTCGGGACAATTTGTCCGTGAATTTGGATCGGCGGAATCAGCTCTGCGGACAAAGCCATCTTTTCCATCGTCGCCTTGACCCCTGGCAGCTCCTTCATATGAAACGGGTTGATTCCCAGATATTCGGCCTGCAATTTGGTCATTTCCGGCGTTTCCTGCGGGACCTCCGTCGCCAAGGTGATGTTCTGCTGGTTCAGGTACATCTCCATCTCACCCTTGTCCGTACGGGTCAGCTCCTGGTCGCTCCATCCGCTGATCCGCGTCACATAGACCTGATAGCCGAGAAAGAGGTCCAATAGCAAAAATGCCCAGATCAGGATCGTTTTGGTTTTACTCCAATCCAATAGACCCGCCTCCTCCTTCGGTGGATCGCGCAGGGATGTAAAGGGTAGGCTGATTCGGCACTTCCACTACCCATGTCGGAATCAGATCGATGGTGTCCTCTGCTACGAGCGTCTGATAGGCCAGATACGCGTTGATGATTTCGTCCGTATTGGCCAGATTTCGCTCCCGAATGAGATTGTACAGCTCCGGTCCCGACATGACCTTCCAATCCTTGTGAGCGACATACGAATCCAAGTCCAGCAGGGAACGGTTCATCGTGACGACCTGCCCCGCTTCTGAGGTAATCTCAATCGTATCGACGGGCTTGTCTCCCTTGCTGACCAGCGGGTAGGCGCCGATATACTGGCGAAACGTCATGACGTCCTTGTCGTTGTAGCTCTTCCTGAACCTCTCGAAATAGTAGTCGTCCAGCCAGCCGAGATGCTTGTTTACGAAGTTGACCGCTCCCTGTAGCTTTTCCGTATCGGAGAGCTGCACGGCCCGCTGCTGATAGGCTGGATCGGTAAAGGTCATTGCCATTTGCTCAGACCTCACCTGAATCGAACGGCTTCCGTCTGTGTAGATCATGGTCTTGTCCCGTTCCATGATCTGTCTCACCAAGGAAGGGTCGAGAAAGTAAGCCTCGATGACCCTCTCCACGGAGACAGGCTCATAGCTGTAGCTGAATTGATGCATCCGAATCTGATGCTTCGGCAAGTAGTACATGTGCCAGTAAGTCTGCCCTTTCTCCGCAGGCGACGCGTAGGTATACCTTTTCGGGATGACGACCTTCATGATCTGTTCCGGCATCTGATTGCCGTTCGCCAGATATGAATCACGCAGATCCTTCGGGCTGATCGATGTGCGGGAGCGTACGATCTTTTCCTCTTCACCCGAGAAAAAAAGGGCATAGACCAAGTCCTCTTCCGGTTCATGGTAAAGCCAGATGCGATCGATTCCCTTCAAAGGAATGTTGTAGTCCTCCCGAAATGTCACCAGCCGCCCGACTGCGGCGAGCGGAATGCTGCTTCTGAAACGAACCTCAAGCCCCAACTTTTCCCGGGCAATTTCCTGCCATTTATCCTCTGTCATGGTAAATGGAGAAAAATCGAGGAAAATCCATCTTGGCATTTCGCGCATGATCATGCTGAATTGCCCGTCTGTTGCCACTGCCTTGGTGTGCCGATCCTGCCCGTAGTGAAAAACAACAGCAGACGGTGTGATGATTTTCTCCAGTTGTTTTTCAAATACAGGCTTGGATTCTGTATACTTCGCCGGCTCGATCATCTGAAAATTGGGTTGATTGATCCAAATTGCCGCCGTCAGACAAAAGCTGGCGACCACAAGCAGGCAGAGAATGACGGTTTTTGCTGGTTCCAACCACCGCTTCATCCTGCACTCCCCCCTCGAAATGACGGAACCCAGAACGTAACGGTCGTTCCTACATTCCACTCGCTGGCAATCTCGATGTCAGCGCCATGCGCCTGCACCAGTTCCCGGGCGATGGCAAGCCCCAGGCCTGTCCCACCCTGACCGCGCGAGCGCGCTTTGTCTACACGGTAAAATCTTTCAAAAATTCGCTTGAGATCGCGGCTCGGAATCCCGATTCCGGTATCCGTGATCGAGATTTGGACCCGCTCCTGCTGTCGCAGATGCTGCGCATACACGACGACACGGCCGCTTTGAGGCGTATACTTAATCGCATTGGACAGCAGGTTGTCCAAAACCTGATTGATCGCGTCAGGATCGATATAGACGGATGGCAAAGCCTCCGGAATCTCCAGATCGAGCGCGACTTCCTGCTGCTCGCCGAACATGGAGAACCGATCGACCGCATAGCGCAGCATCTGATTCATGTCCACTTCCTTGCAGTGGAGGCGCACTCCTTGCGAATCAAAGCGGGACAGCTGCAGCAAGTCGTTGACCAGGCGTATCATCCGCTCCGTCTCTGACATCGTGACGCGCAAAAAGCGGTTGGACAGCTCCTTTTCCTCTACGGCTCCATCCAGCAACGCTTCCACGTAGCTTTTGATCGTGGTCAGGGGTGTGCGCAGCTCATGCGAGACATTGGCGACGAACTCCCTGCGCTGATGCTCCATTTGCTGCTGCTCCGTCACGTCTGCGACGACCGCAATGATGCCGCCCCGCTTGCCGCTATCATGCTGCAGCGGAGTAAAGGTGACACGCAAAATCACTTCTTCACGGTTGGGCAGCAGCATTTCGATGAAGAGCGGCTCCGTTTGCCGATGCAGAGGCATCTCGTCCTCGGGAGGCAAACCAAGCAGCTCGGGCAACGTCCGTCTTTTGCTGATCAGGTTCTCCATCTTGACTTGCAGCATCTCTTCGGCTGCTCGATTCATGAGAATAATCTGCCCATCCCGGCTGGTCGCGATCACGCCGTCGGACATGTTGCTCAGGATGCCCGCCAGCTTCTCTCGCTCCTCTTCCTGCAGCGAGATGGCTTCCTGCAGACGGCGGGTCATATGATTGAACGCCATCCCCAACTGCCCGATCTCATCCGTACCGTAGATGCGCACATGGCTGTTGAAGTCCCCGTCTGCTACCGATCTAGCCTGGCGGGTCATTTCCTTGACCGGTTTGGTAATCGTTTTTGCCAGCACAAATCCCAGCCCGGCCGTGATCAGCAAAGCGATCATCGTCCCAGATGCGAGGATCCCGTTCATTTTGCGGATCGTATTGTATGTGCCTTCCATCGAAGCGACCATATACACGGCTCCGTAGACGATCTGGTCCCCTTTGATCGGGAGAACCAGAACCTTCACGCGGGCTCCTGTTCGCGGGTCGATCCGCATGGACTCACTCCGCGTCCCGAGCAAGGCCACAGTCACTTCCGGCTGTGAGGTCCGCTGCCCGATGATGCTGCGATCTTCTGTGGTGCTGAGCACGGTGCCTGTCTGGTCGATCACTTGTACATTGGCTCCGTTGATCTTGACCAGATTGTTGATCAGGTTGTCGATATCCAGCCTCATCTGCTCTACGCTTTCTTCCTTGGATTCCCGCGTGCGCAGATCCCCTTCCAGAAGACTGGCCAAAAGACTTGCCTGCGCATTCAATGCCTCGGAAAAGTTGTTGATGTAGTAGCTCTCTACTTCCCTGGCAAAGTAAGCCCCAATAAATTGCATGGCCAAAAGGATCAACAGCATGTAGATCACGACGATTTTCCACTGGATCGTCTTGAAGAGCCGCCTCATCCAGGCGTTCCTCCTGTTCCCGGATTGCGCATGCTATAGCCCAAACCGCGCCGGGTAATGATATATTTCGGCTGGCTCGGATCGTCCTCTATTTTTTCTCGCAGTCGGCGGATCGTCACGTCCACCGTGCGCACATCGCCAAAATAGTCAAACCCCCAGACAGACTGGAGCAAGTGCTCACGCGTCAGGACCTGCCCTTGATGACGGGCCAGATAAACCAGCAGCTCGAACTCGCGATGAGTCAGCTCCTGCTCAAGCGGCTCTCCCGTCTTTTCGACCGTATAGGAATGCAAATCAATATCGAGATCATGAATACGCAGAAGATGGCTTTCCTGCGCTTCCGACTTTGGTTTGTTGCGGCGCAAATGCGCTTTTACCCGCGCCACCAATTCGCGCGAGCTAAACGGCTTGGTGACGTAATCATCCGCGCCTAGCTCCAGACCCAGCACCTTGTCCAATTCGGAGTCTTTCGCCGTCAGCATGATGATGGGAACATCATGCGCTTTGCGTACAGCCCTGCATACTTCCATCCCATCGCGTCCAGGAAGCATGACGTCGAGCAAAATCAAATCAGGTCGTTCCTGCTGGACGGCGACCAGCGCTTCTTCCCCGTCGTATGCGCAGACCACCTGATACCCTTCCCGTTCAAACGTAAATTTCAGAATATCTGCAATCGGTTTTTCATCGTCCACTACCAGGAGTTTTGCCATGACTGCTGCCTCCTCTCTCCAAACACATTCTACTTTTCGTCCCTGTATTCCTCTCCATTATACTATGCCAATCCTTTCCCCGAACGCAAAAAGGAGCACTCCATCGAGTACTCCTTGATTTTCCAGTTTGAAATTGCCTTAATTGAGGAAACGCATCGGGTTTTGGACTCGTCCATTTTGTATAACCTCAAAATGCAGGTGAACCCCGGTGGAGTTCCCAGTGGAGCCCTTCACACCAATTTTCTTGCCTTTCTGTACGACATCGCCAACCTTTACGTTAATCGTGCTAAGGTGGCCGTACAGAGTCTGCATGCCGTTTCCGTGGTCAATGATGATCGCTTTTCCATAACCGCCATCCCAGCCCGCAAACTTGACGCGGCCATTGTCAGCTGCCATTACGGAGCCTGCACCAGCGATGTCGATTCCTTTATGCAGTTTTCCCCAGCGCGTGCCGAAGCCGCTGCTGATATACCCTTGTGCTGGCCAAGCCAGACGGCCTGTCCCGCGCGAAGGAATAACCTTCGTGCCACGCTCGATTACCTTGATCACAGGTTCATCCAATACTTCCTGCTTCAGGATCTTGCGCTCGACGACTTGTCCATTTTCCTTGATGATTTCATATTCGACTTGTTTTGTACCGTTTTTGCCTTCCTGGACGACCTTGGTCTCGCCCTTCGGCAGCGTTTCGTTGTTGTTATATTGCGTATTGTAAGGAATTTCTTCTTTTTGCGTCACATTTTCCTTCACTTGTACGGTCACCAATGGGCGGATCGCCGTCACATTGATTTGCTGGCCGAGCTTGAGAACCGTATTTTCCGTCAGGCCCGGGTTGTTGTCGTAAATATCCTTCGACGTAATGTTGTATTGTTTCGCGATACAACCGACGCAATCACCTTCAACGACAGTATGTATCAATTCTTTATATGTTCCTTTGACCAGCAGATCCTCGAGCTTGTCCTCCGTCAAAACCTGGGCGGATGGCACTGCTTCTGACTGCAGCTCCACCTTTTCCTTGAACGCCACTTCCTTGACTGGACTCGCATCCGTCGCAGCTAGCGAGGCGGCAGCCACCGTGCTCTTTTTATCCGCTGCGGCTGTCAGGGTAGAGATTTTTTGTGCCGGAATTCCAGAGTACTTTTCTTTTACTTTATCCAGTACTTCATTGGCTGCATCCAGATCGGCTGCATAACCGACCACTTTTCCATCGATTACGAGTTTGACTGCATCAACCTTGAAATCTGCAATGGCAGACAATTCTTTCAATGCAGACTCATCGTCGTATTCGCCCTTGAACAAACGTTCTTCACGGAAGGCAATCGAGTCGGAGAGCATGAATGTGTAGCCGCTCTTGGCCTTCTCCTCTTCCAGCTTGCTTGCTGTCCATTTGTTGATGACGTCCGGACTGCTGACGACGCCGATCTCTTTTCCGTTCACAATCACATGGTAAATCGAGTTGATATTGCTTTTGTAATAATATTGTGCAGATGCACCCGTGGCAACTGTCAGTACGAATACGGATGCTACGGTAATCACTTGCTTCTTATGCGTGGTCATGTAAGTGCTTGTATGTTTCATCGTGCGTTTCGCCATTTCACTACATTTGCGAACGACCTGCTTCGACCGTTCCTGCAGTTCGGCCTTCCAATTGGCCCATTGCATAACTTGTCCCTCCTGAAAACAGATACAGCAGCATTCTCACCGTCTATTTCCTGAAAATTTGAAATTGACCAAATAGGTCTACCATACCAAATGTTGGTTTCCATTTATCTGCCAAAATGCCTAATGAAACCAACTATGTCGACTTTACCACAAAAATATTGCGATCAGCAAGTGTAAAATGCCGTCGAATAAAAAAGACAAGAATGAGTCATGATATGTTCATGAAATTGGGAAATTTTATGTGTGGAATGGAGTTGACTTTTGTGAAAGAACAAAATATTTTGGCTGGTTTCTCCAGCGAGGATGCCGCGGTTCAGGCCAAAAAGGCATTGAATACGGCTGGTTTTACAATCGTCCAAATCGATCATATCGGGCAATTCCCAGGCGATGGCGTCGATCATGTCCTCAATCCCATCACGGGACAGATCCCCTCTCTCGGAAGCTTGACTCTAGCTGGCGATTTCTCCAGCCGTGACGCCAGTGTATTGGCCGCGGCAGACCCGGATGCGAGCGGCATGGCTGATCGCGGCGATGAATTCAATACGCCGTTTTTGCTGACTGCTGTCGTACCCGCTGATCGCAATGCGGAAGCAACGGAGATTATTCGTTCCTTTGGCGGAATGGTGTAAAAAAATGACAGCCACCTTCTCCACAAAAGGGAGAGGTGGCTCAACTTTTCTTGGCCATGGAGCTGTCACACCTCAGACATAGACGTCACGTCTTTTAGCGCCAGCCGGCGGATCGTGGTCTTTTCATCATCCCGTTGCTTGTATGTGGTAATGAAGCAGAGGTATCCCTTGTTATAATGAGTCATGGTCCCTTTGATGACGCAGCCATTCACCATTTTCACCTGTACATTTTTGCCCAACAGCTTCATGGCCTTCTGGTCGAATCCCATCATCATCATCTGTGATCACCTCTCCATTTCCTGCCTTTGCTTTTACCATATGCCCAGAAGGTGCGGAATCGTGTCTGTCCTGCTTAAAAAAATGTGAAGAAACCTATGTTCCCGCAAAAATATGAAAAACGGGCAGGAGCCGCTTTCGTCTCCCTGCCCGTTCGATTGTTGTCATCTGTTAAGCTTGATTTGTGATCTCTTCCCCTTTTTCATCGACACCCAAGGCGTTGCGAGCCATCGTCATATACTCCTCCAAACCGGACTTCAGCGCAAAGTCTGCGAGGAGTACGGGAGATGCGGACATCCGCTCGATGATATGCTCTTGCATACGCGGCCATACACGGCCTCCTGCCTTCTCATATCGTTTGAGCAGCTCTGCCAGGCCCGATTCCCCAAATATCAGGCAATAAGCAGTAAAATCAGTAGCAGGATCGGCTACCTCTGCTTCCGTCCAATCCAAAAGCCCGGTTACTCTCCCATCAGGATGAACCAGGATATGACCAGGGTGAAGATCGCCATGTACGAGAACCGAGTGACGGGGCCAGCATGTATCATCTGCCAGCCAGGATTGCCAGCGTTCCCAAAGCGCTCGAGACACGCCAAAAATCCGCTTGATCTCCTCCATTTTCACCGCTAGTGCTCTGCGGACTTCCGCTGGTTGGTGGACCCGAATACCAGCATGGCGCACCGCTTCATGATCAATGGCGTGGAGTGCGACCATTGCCTCCGCCAGAGATTGAATGAATTGTTCAGGAATCGATTGCGGTTCCAGGTACCATTCATAAACTTTGGCTTCATGATTGATGGTCCCGATCGGAACCCCATCCAAGAGTCGGTAGGCGATCAATTCTGGCGTGTGAACCTGCCAATTCGGTACTGCCACAGGCAATCGGTCGATGATCAGATCTAACACTTTTTTCTCATAAGCAGCCGATTCCACGACATCGGGTCGACGGGGAGACCTCATGACCCAGGATGCGCCATCAGTCGAGCGTGCAAATACGGCAAGGAAATCCAAGCCTGATTCGTTGCTCTTCACGCTAAGCGGTTCCACTTCAATTCCGTGTTTTTTTGCAAGCGAAACAATCTCTTTTATTTTCGTGTTCATGTTTTTGGACATAAAAAATACACCTCATTCATTCGTTTCGTTCATGATTCAACCACAACACAAAGAAACCCAAGCCATTACTTGATTTAAAAATGGCTGAGCTTTCGCGGGGTAAAATCGAAATTAACGAAGCCGCATGAATGCGATGCCTCTCATCACAAAAACCTCCAATGCTGAAAATCCCATTCAGTATATCACATGCACCAACATAGAGCGACCCCGCCAAATGCATGACGGGGTCGCTATTTCGGTTATATCACATTCATTAGCCCCAGATGCCGCGAACAACGACGGTTTGTTCACGATCCGGACCAACGGAGAAAATCGACATCGGAATACCGGTCAATTGGGTAATGCGCTCGATGTAGTGACGCGCGTTTTCCGGCAAATCATTCAGATTGCGGATTCCCGTAATATCCTCGGACCAGCCTGGCAGTTCTTCGTAAACCGGCTCGCATTTTGCCAGCAGGTTCAGGTTGGCTGGGAAAGACTCGATGATCTCGCCGTTGTACTTGTACGCAGTGCAAATGCGCAGTGTGTCAATGCCAGTCAGAGTATCCAGCTTGGTAATCGCCAGGCCAGTGATTCCGCTGACGCGACGCGCATGGCGAACGACTACGCTGTCAAACCAGCCCACACGGCGCGGACGGCCTGTAGTCGTACCGTACTCAGCCCCGACTTCGCGGATGTGATCGCCTGTGGCATCGCTCAGTTCAGTCAGGAACGGTCCGTCCCCCACACGTGTGGTATATGCTTTCGCTACACCAATTACCTGGTTGATTTTGGTCGGTCCAACACCAGAACCAATCGTTACGCCGCCTGCTATCGGATTGGAGGAAGTAACGTACGGATAGGTTCCTTGGTCGATATCCAGCAGCACGCCTTGCGCGCCTTCAAACAGAACGCGGTTGCCATTGTCAATCGAATCGTTCAAGACTACAGACGTATCTGTCACATAAGGGCGAAGGATCTCCGCGTAGCCCAGGTATTCGTCCATAACCTCTTTCAGATCAAAGCCGGTTGTATTGTAAAGCTTCTCCAGCAAGAGGTTTTTCTCTGCCAGGTTGCGCTCCAGTTTGCGTGCAAATTCTTCGGGATCCATCAGATCCGCGATGCGAATACCGATACGTGCCGCTTTGTCCATGTACGCTGGACCAATTCCCTTGCGTGTCGTGCCGATTTTGTTGGCTCCACGGCTATCCTCTTCTACCCCATCCAGTTTGATGTGATATGGAAGAATCAGGTGAGCGCGGTCGCTAATGCGCAAGTTTTTCGTACTAAAACCAAAGCTGTGGATGTACTCCAGCTCTTTTACCAGCGCTTTCGGGTCAATGACCATGCCATTGCCGATAACACAAATTTTGTCTGTATAAAAAATTCCGGATGGAATCAAGTGCAGTTTGTATTTGTTCCCATCAAAAATAATGGTGTGACCCGCATTGTTACCACCTTGGTAACGAGCCACTACCTCTGCGCTCTCCGCCAAATAATCCGTGATCTTGCCTTTACCTTCATCGCCCCACTGGGTTCCGACGACAACGACAGTTGACATCGAAAAACACCTCCTGATATCATCATTTCCTTTTGGGCCTGAAACAATCTAAGTGTACTAAACCAATTCTTGTATGTCAATGAAAATACGAACATTCGGATGGTAAATACAGTATATGTTCGTCTATTTTGTAAAATGAAAAAAAGAAAAAAGCCGGATATTCTCCGACTTTTTTACTGACCCGCTGCATCGCGGAAACGATTGTCCAAGCTGACGAATTTATTGTATTCCTTCAAAAACGCCAGCTCTACTGTACCTGTAGGGCCGTTACGCTGTTTGGCGATGATGACCTCGATGACGTTTTTGTTCTCCGTCTCTTTGTCGTAGTAGTCATCCCTGTAGAGGAAGGCCACAATATCCGCGTCCTGCTCGATCGAACCTGATTCACGAATATCGGACATCATCGGCCGCTTGTCCTGCCGCTGCTCTACACCACGGCTCAACTGGGAGAGTGCGATCACAGGGACATTCAGTTCACGCGCGATTCCTTTCAGGGTACGGGAGATTTCCGATACCTCCTGCTGACGGTTGTCGCCTTTGCCCCGACCGTGGATCAGCTGCAGGTAATCGATCAGGATCATGCCCAGGCCCTTCTCCGCTTGCAGGCGGCGGCATTTGGCGCGAATGTCCATCACGGTCACCCCTGGCGTATCGTCGATGTAGATCGGCGCTTTCGCCAACGTCCCGATCGCCATCGTCAGCTTCTGCCAATCGTCTTCCTCCAGCCAACCAGAGCGCATTCTCGAGGCGTCCAGATTTCCTTCGGCGCAAATCATCCGCTGTACGAGCTGGGAAGCACCCATCTCCAGGGAAAAGATCGCCACCGTCTCTCCGGCGCGGGCGGCGACGTTTTGCGCTACGTTCAGCGCAAAGGCCGTCTTCCCTACGGATGGACGGGCGGCGAGAATAATCAGGTCGCTTCGTTGAAAACCTGATGTCATCTTGTCCAAATCCGTGTAACCGGAAGGAATGCCGGTCACATCACCACGTCGCTGACTCAAAAATTCAATGCGTTCATAGGTTTCCAGAAGCACGTCGCGAATGGGTGTAAAGCCGCCGCTGTTGCGGTTGCGGCCGATCTCCATGATGTACTTCTCGGCATCGGCGATGATTTCGCTTACCTCATCCTCACGCGAATAGCCATCATTGGCGATCTTTGTAGCTGTATGAATCAATCGCCTGAGCAGCGATTTTTCTTCCACGATTTTGGCGTAGTACTCGATGTTGGCTGCTGTCGGAACCGAACTGGCGATCTCCGTCAAATAGGTGACCCCGCCTACCTCCTCCAGCAGCTTGTGGTCCTGCAGCTCAGCGGTCACCGTCACCAGGTCGACCGGCTCTCCCTTTTCATACAGATCCACCATCGTTTGAAAGATGCGCTGATGCGCAGTCTTGTAAAAATCCTCCGGTCGGAGGATTTCTATGGCGGTGATGAGAGCTTCCTTGGATAAGAAGACGGCACCCAGTACAGACTGTTCGGCTTCCTTGTTCTGCGGCGGCACACGATCTAAAAACAGGTCGCTCACGTCTTACCTCCCACATCTTTCATCCCATTTTATTCTTCGACTACATGTACTTTCAGCGTCGCTGTCACTTCATTGTGCAGCTTCACTTTAATTTGCGTTACGCCTAAGGAGCGGATCGCATCCATCTCCAGCTTGCGTTTATCGACTTTGATCTTGAACTGCTCTTCCAGCGCCTGGGCTACCTGTTTGCTCGAAATGGCTCCGAACAGGCGTCCGCCTTCTCCGGCTTTCCCTTTTACCTTTACAGTCAGCTCATTCAGTTTCTCACCCAGCGCCTGAGCATCGAGTTTTTCCTGCTCCTTGCGTTTCTCCTCGCTGCGCTTTTGGGCATCCAGCGTTTTTACGTTGCTTTCGGTCGCTTCCTTCACCAAGCCTTTTGGGAGCAGGAAGTTGCGTACATATCCTTCAGAGAGATCCTTGACTTCTCCTTTTTTTCCTTGGCCTTTTACATCTTGAAGAAAAATGACTTTCATCATCGTTTCCCCCTTTTCATTTTGGCCCTATACTACCAGATCAATTGCTTCCTTCAGCCGCACGACAGCATCCTTCAGGGAAATGCCCTCGATCTGGGTAGCGGCCCCTGTCAAATGACCGCCTCCGCCGAGATGTTCCATGATGGATTGGACATTGATGTCTCCCAGGGAGCGTCCGCTGATCAGGACCGTACCATCAGCCCGTTTGGCTACGACAAAGGATGCTTGAATGCCCGACAAGGTCAGCAATTGTTCGGCTGCCTGGGCCACTTGTACCTGTGTATACTCTTCAGATGAATCGCCGATTGCGATCGCCATGCTGTCCCGATACGTTTCGGTATTCATGATGATTCGCGCCCGCTTCACGTATTGATTCAAATCTTCTTTCAACAAACGCTGTACGGCAGCCGTGTCTGCACCATTGCGGCGCAAGAACGACGCGGCTTCAAATGTCCGCGACCCTGTACGGAAAGCAAAGCTTTTCGTATCCACCACGATCCCTGCAAGCAAAGCAGTCGCAATCAGGCTGTCGATGTTGAGCCGCTCGCTTTGATACTGCAACAGCTCAGTGACCAGCTCAGCCGTAGACGACGCGTACGGCTCCAGATACAGCAGCACGGGCTCGATAAATTCTTCGGAACGGCGATGGTGGTCGATTACCACCACGCGGCTGGTCTCGCCCAACAGCCTTGGCTCAATCACCAGTGACGGACGATGGGTATCGACGACGACGAGCAACGTGCGTCCCGTTACCAGACGAATCGCCTGCTCCGGCGTAATGAACGATTCCGCCAATTCCTCGTTGGCGTAGATCTCCCGCATCAATCGCTCGACTGAGTGATTGCCTTCGTCCATAACGATATAAGCTTGCTTGTTATGCACCTGTACTGCCTTGAGGACACCTAAAGAAGCCCCCACGGAATCCATATCCGGCTGCTTGTGTCCCATTACGATCACATGCTCAGCCTCATGGATCAGGTCACGCAAGGCATGAGCAATGACACGCGCGCGTACACGAGTCCGCTTTTCTACAGCATTTGACTTGCCGCCGTAGAAAGTAAGCTTGTTGCCGATCTTCACAGCGGCCTGGTCTCCGCCACGTCCGAGGGCAATATCCAAGCTCGACTGGGCCATCTGTCCCAATTCGGTATACGTAGTGGCAGCCGCCCCGACCCCGATGCTGAGCGTGATCGGAATTTTGTTGTCGGCTGTCATCTCCCGCACGACATCCAAAATATCAAAGCGCGTCTCTTCCAGCTTATCCAGCGTTTCGCGTTCCATCAGCGCCAGGAATTTGTCCGATGAGATGCGGCGCAGGTAGATGCGATGCTTGTTGGCCCAATCTGTAATCACGCCAGCCACGCTAGTGGACAGCAGCGTGCGGCTTTGTTCATCCATCACTTGCCCAATCTCATCCAAATTGTCCAGATGGATGATGGCAAGAGCTGCACGCTCCCGATGGTAACGGTTGGTCAGCTCCTTGTGCTCGGTAATGTCCCTGAAATAAAGAAGATGTTCCTCGGAACGAATTAATACTTCATAGACCCGTTCGTTATAGGTGAATTCGATCCTTTTTTGCTCTGGTTTCCAGTTTAGTTGGGGGAATACCTCCGTAAGACTTTTTCCGATCGGCAATTCATCACCGGACATTTCAGTCATATACGGATTTACCCACTCAATTGCCTTTTCCTCGTTGTATAGAAGAATCCCGATCGGCAATTCGGATATGACACCTTCTCCAGCCTTTTTTACCCGGTGCGTGACCGTGGCCAGATAGAGACGAAGGTCCCTTTGAAATCCTTTTTCGGCTTGAACGGCATAAATCACCAGGCCAATCAAGCACACAATGCCGATCGCCCCATACATCCAGTGATGCAGGGACAAGATTCCCAACAACAGAAAGCTAAAGCTAAGTGCCAGGACCATATGCATCCCGTACCAACGCTTTAACAGGAATTTGGGCATTTCCTCAGCCCCTCTTCACTCTTGTTTCCAGCTTGTCTCGCAAACGTATTCCCAAATCAAAGATGCCTATTAGACTCAGTATAGTGCTTAAGAACGGAAAAATAAATAGAGAGACAATAAGCACCGGAGTCATTTTCTTCCATCCGTACAAGTCTGCCGCAAAGAGACAAAAGCTTAGTCCCTGCAAAAAGAAGACGATATCCAGGATCATTTTGACGTTGTACAACGCGCTTTCCCAAAATGTTCCTTTCAAATTCACGCTAAAAACCAGGATGCCGATCATCGCGATAAAATAGTAGTACAGCAAGGATCTCGGAAAATTCCATTGCCGGATGGGCATCAATGCCGGTACCGGCCTTTTCAGGCGTTTCCCGATCAAACGTCCTAATCCATGCGTTATCATGCTTTGCGCAAAGCTGGAGGTGACAAATACCCCGGGCAAAATCATCATAAATAGTTCTGTGTACGCTTTGTATTGCTCCACAGGCATGATTTCGGGACGGAATTGTTCGGCTTGCTTTAAGATATCTTGGAAGTTAATTTTCATGACAAATATCAAGATCACAAGCATAAGCACGTACCCCAAAAAAACAACGGCAGCCCCTGCTATGATGGCAGGAAGGGCCTTTCCTTTTTTGGAATACATGATCCCCATGACAGCGCCCAGTGCAGCGGAGATCAAAGCAATGACGGCAGAGGTAATATCCGCAATCAGGATACCCATTACTGTAAACGCCAGAGTGACCCAGACCATATTGGATATACTGCTGCGCTGGCCCAGGAGCAAAAATGGCAGCGGAATCAGAAAAACAGTAACCACTCCGAGTACGGTATATGTACTGAGAAACAAAAATACCAGCGCGAGCCCCAGCATCAGGGCGTTTTCTGCCAATTGCTTGGTTTTCGAAGGCATATCAGCACCTCTTTGATGAAACTCGATTGTTCGCACATGTACTTTCCTGTATGGAAAAAAGAGGGCCACGCAATTGTGTCCCCCTTTTTATAGCCAGTGAACTATTCAGCCGTGTAAGGCAGAAGCGCTACTTGACGAGCGCGTTTGATCGCTACAGTCAGAGCACGTTGATACTTCGCGGAAGTACCGGTTACACGACGAGGCAGAATTTTTCCGCGCTCGCTGATGAATTTTTTGAGCAAGTCTACATCTTTATAGTCGATGTGCTTGATTTTGTTCACTTTGAAAAAGCAAACTTTACGACGTTTATTAGGACGTCCTTTTCGTGCCATTTGAGTTCCTCCTTCTTAGGAAAAGTGAAGTTTATACGATCTTAGAACGGCAAATCATCATCTGAAATGTTGATCGGCTTGCCAGCACTCGCGAAGGGGTCACCAAATGGATCATCGTTTCTCTGAGGAGACGGTCTGTTGCTGCCGCCAAATCCAGGACCTGGATCGTACCCGGCATTCTCTCCACCCTCATTGCCTCTTCCGCCCAAAAACTGGACGTTTTCGGCAACGACTTCCGTTACATACACCCGTTTTCCTTCTTTATTGTCATAGGAGCGCGTTTGCAGGCGTCCCTCGATAGCAGCTTGTCTGCCTTTGCGCAAATAGGTTGCACACAGATCGGCAAGTTTTTGCCACGCGACAATATTGATGAAGTCGGCTTCACGCTCTCCCGCCTGATTGGTGCGCGGACGATTGATAGCCACGGTAAAAGTAGCAACGGCAACGCCATTTGGCGTGTAGCGAAGTTCCGGATCTTTCGTCAGGTTGCCGATGAGAATGACTTTATTCATCTTGGGTCCCCCTCTGACCGAGACGACAATTACTGCTCTTCACGAATGAACATGAAGCGGATAACGTCGTCGTTAATTTTCATGAGACGCTCTGCTTCCGCAACAGCATCAGGATTTGCTTTGAAGTTCATCAAAACGTAATAACCTTCACGGAACTTTTGAATCTCATACGCAAGACGACGCTTGCCCATTTCTTGAAGTTTGGTGATTTCGCCACCGTAGTTAGTTACAACTTCGCTGTAACGAGCCACATTGGATTTCACTTTTTCTTCTTCAAGGTCTGGACGCAACACGTACATTACTTCGTATTGACGCATACCTTTTCCACCTCCTTATGGACTTTGACGGCCCGTATCGGGCAAGGAGCGAGTGCTAATTGAACGCAGGTGAATGCACTCTATGACTACTCGCATTATTAGATTATAGCAAAGCAAAATTCTTGAATCAAGGTGAAAGTCTATACATTAAACCGGAAATGCATGACATCTCCATCAGCGACAACGTACTCTTTTCCTTCCAAACGGTACTTCCCACGTTCACGGGCAGCTGCTACCGATCCTGCTTCGATCAGATCGTCATACGCAATAACCTCGGCACGGATGAAGCCGCGCTCGAAATCAGTATGGATCACACCCGCCGCACCCGGAGCCTTGGTTCCGCGGCGAATCGTCCAGGCGCGCACTTCCTGCACACCTGCTGTAAAGTACGTAACCAGACCGAGCAATTCGTAGGCTGCGCGAATCAGGCGATCCAGGCCGGACTCAGCCAGACCGAGCTCCTGCAGGAACATTTCCTTGTCCTCGCCATCCAGCTCGGCGATCTCCGCCTCAACCTTCGCGCTGATCACGACCACCTGCGCTCCTTCTGCAGCCGCGTGCTCGCGTACCGTCTGCACATGCGGGTTCTGGTCAGCGTCCGTAATGCCATCCTCTGCCACGTTGCACACGTACAGCATCGGCTTGATGGTCAGCAGGTGCAGATCACGCACCCATTTGCGTTCTTCATCATCCAGCTCCACGCTGCGTGCGGACTGGCCTTCCTCAAAAGCAGCTTTCAGCTTTTCCAGCACATCCAGCTCTTGCTTGGACTCCTTGTCGCCAGCCTTCACCTTGCGTGCGATCCGCTCGATGCGGCGCTCTACGGAATCCAGGTCAGCAAAAATCAATTCCAGATTGATCGTCTCGATGTCGCTCAGCGGATCGACGCGACCGGATACATGCGTAATATTTTCATCCTCAAAGCAGCGAACCACATGAGCAATGGCGTCTACCTCGCGAATGTGGCCGAGGAATTGATTGCCCAGCCCTTCCCCTTTGCTCGCTCCTTTTACCAGACCAGCAATATCTACGAATTCAAAAGCCGTCGGAACGACTTTATTAGGCACGACGATTTCCGTCAGTTTGGCCAATCTTGGGTCTGGTACTTCCACGATCCCGACATTGGGGTCGATCGTACAGAACGGATAGTTGGCCGATTCTGCACCTGCTTGCGTAATAGCGTTAAACAGTGTCGATTTACCTACGTTAGGCAGACCTACAATCCCACAAGATGCACCCATCTATATACACTCCTTATACTCTTCCTGACATCCTTTTCAGTATATAGATTTGCTTTTGAGAATACAATTGTCTCCTTGTGGCAACTTTTCAGCCTTAGCCGCCCAGCGCGAATCGATACGTCCTCCCTTTGTCAACCACTGTACCGCAAGCTGGTAGGACAAAAAAAGGAATGGTAGACTGGGAGGCAGTTGAGACGAAAAAGGAGTGCTTTTCATGAACTTGCTAATCCTCGGCGCCACGGGCCGCGTCGGCAGCGAGGTGTTGAGACATGCCCTGCGGGACGGTCATCAGGTGACAGCATTCGTTCGCAATCCGGACAAGCTTGCCGTTACGGATCAAGACCGCTTGCAGGTAGCAGTGGGGAATGTTTTGAACGCTGCAGACGTCGAGACTGCCATGCAGGGGGCGGAAGTCGTCGTCAGCGCTTTGAGCACAGACGGGACAGACACCTTGTCCCAGGGAATGCCGCTGGTGATCGCTGCGATGAAAAAAACAGGCGTCTCGCGCATCGTAACCGTTGGAACGGCCGGCATTTTGCAAAGCAGGGTCTCGCCGGATCTGCTGCGCTACCAATCCAGCGAATCGAAGCGGACATTGACGCGGGCTGCCCAAGAACATCACCAGGTGTATACGCTGCTTGAGCAATCCGGATTGGACTGGACGATTGTCTGCCCCACCTATCTTCCCGATGGTGAGCGTCTTGGCAGCTACCGTGTCGAAGCCCATTATTTGCCGGAAAACGGAACACAGATCTCCGTTGCCGACACGGCCGATTGCGTATATCGGCAGGTGTTCTCGCGAGAGCATCTTCATACGCGCCTCGGAATCGCTTATTAATCGAGAAGCCTGGCAGAAAAAAGGGGCACTCCCACAGTCACTCGACTATTGGGATCGCCCCTTCTATCGTTTGCTTCATTATTTCTCGTTTACCAGCTTTTCCAGCTCGTTCAGTGTTTCTTCAAAAATCTCCATCGCTTGTTCGATTGGCTTGGATGTAGACATGTCTACCCCTGCTGCTTTCAGCACCTCGATCGGCGGTGCGGAATTGCCCGCCTCCAGGAAATTGGTGCGAATGCGATCTACTGCTGGTTTTCCTTCGTCCATTACTTGCTTAGCCAGCGCCTGAGCGGCGGCGAAGCTGGTCGAGTACTGATAGACGTAGTATTGGTAGTTGAAGAAGTGAGATACACGCGCCCACTCCATCGCGATCTCATCGTCGGAAACCATGTCTTTGCCATAGTACTTCTTGTTTATGTCATGGTAGATCTTCTTGATCGCTTCGGCGTTGAGCGACTCTCCAGCCTGCTCGCGGTCGTGGATCGCTTTCTCAAACTCTGCGAACTGGGTTTGACGGAACAGCGTGGAACGGAAGTTTTCCAGATAGTGATTGAGCAAGTACATCTTCTCTTCCTTGGTCTTCGCCTCCGCATACATACTCTTGAAGAGAAGCGTTTCGTTCATTGTCGATGCCACTTCGGCCGTGAAGGTCGGGTAATCCGAAGTGATGTACGGCTGATTCTTGTTCGTATAGTACGACTGCATCGCATGCCCCATCTCATGGGCAATGGTATACACGTCGTCCAAAGTCCCCTGGTAGTTGAGCAGCACATACGGATGTGTATCGTAAGCTCCCCATTGGTACGCCCCGGATCGCTTGTCATCCGTTGAATAGACGTCTACCCAGCCTGCTTCGAGCCCGTCAGCCAGCACGGACACATAGTCGTCGCCCATTGCTTTCAGGCCGTTTACGACCATTTTCTTGCCTTCCTCATAAGGAATGTACTTGTCGTCAGACTCTACGATCGGCACATAGATGTCGTACATATGCAGTTCATCTACCCCGAGCATCTTTTTCTTCAGGGAAATGTAGCGATGCAGCAGCGGCAGGTTGTCGTTTACCGTCTCAATCAATTCGTCATACACTTTGGTCGGAATGTTGTTAGGTGTCAGGCTTGCTTCAAGCGCAGAGTCGTAATTGCGGACGCTTGCATAAAAGTTGTCCGCCTTCACCTTCGCTGCCAACGTCTGGGCAAATGTATCCTGGAAGTTCAGCAGCGAGCTGTAGTATGCCTTAAAAGCCTCCTGTCTCACCCGTTGATCCTTGCTCTCCATATAAGAGATGAAGTTGGCGCGGGTAAGCTGTACCTCCTGCCCCTTCTCATCCTTGATTTTCGGGAACCTTACGTCCTTGGAAAGCATCCCGTAGATGTTGGTGGGTGAACTGGCCAATGGAGATGATTTCGCCAGCAGCTCCTCCATTTCTTTCGAGAGCGAATGCGGCTTGGTGCGCAGCATGTCTTCGATCACCAGCTTGTATGGAGCAAGGCTCTTGTCTGCCAGCAGGCTTTTCATTTTGGCGTCTGGAATCGACACCATTTCAGGCTGAATCCAGGATGTTTTCTCGGAGACCAGGGTGTACATTTTTTCGGCGCGGTCTGCCAGATCCTGCAGATCGGAATTCGCAGAGTTTACATCCAGGGCCATATTGGCATAGACATAAGCCTTGTCATTGATGCGCATCATCGCTTCATAATCTTGAAATGCCTTCAGCATCGACGCCGCGGAATTTCCCAGCTTGCCTTGATGCTTGGTAAAAGCCTTGGCCATCTCTTCGACTTTGGCTACGTCCTTTTCCCATTCGCTGACACTGGCGTATATGTGATCCAGCTTCCATTTATATTGGTCGGGTATTTCAGCACGATTTTTATAAATCGGCGCAGCCTCTGCTGCAAATGCTACCGCCGGCGAACTGTAGGGAATGAACGGACCGGACACAGTCGATAAAGCAATAGCAATGGCTGTAATAGAAGCAAAAACATGTTTCTTCAAAACAAATCTCCCCTTTCCGGATTATCATTGCCAATTATTGTTATAATAATTATCTTTACCAATCGAAAATTCCTGCTTGATTCATAAAAAATTCTAAAAATTCATTAAGTGCTGTCACTTTATCCAGAGATTTCATATGTATTGTGGATAAAACTGTGGACAACCTTGCCAACCTCCCCTGTTTGGCTCTCCTCATTCTTTCTACATCCCATTTTTGTGCGAAAAGTTGTCCACATTTTCTGTGGATATTTTGTGAATAACTTATTTTCCGCAAAATCGTGACACCTGCCCATACCCCTTTCCCTGTTCTGACATAGCATAAGTATTGAATCTAGGGTAGGAGGTGTTAGCAAGTGGGTATCTTTAACGGCTTCGACGACTTCGCGCTGATTTTGGTTCTCTTCATCCTGCTCGTAATCGTTGGTTGTGACTGCGACTAATCATCCCGCTGCGATCCAGCCTATCTGAAGGTAAGCAAATCTGCTTGCCTTCAACTATCAACATGACTTCATCAATCTTGCTGGAAACACCGTTTGCAAACCGCGACGAGCGGAACGTTTCTCTCACTGGGATCTGGGAGCCGGGCTTCCCTCCTCTCGATCAATGTAAAAACAGAGCTGCTGACCGTTTAGCCAAGCACGGCTATGATCAGCCATATCTACCTGTACTATCTAATGGCGGTCCCACCTGTGATAGTACAACGAAAAAAGGATGCACGCCCAAGCAACCGGCACGCATCCTTTTTTATCTTTTTATTCTGTGGAAAATAAAGATATCTGTCCCGATTTACGGCCCTTTTACTGTGTATCTTCCGGCGCCTTGACCAGGATCTTTTTCAGCTTCCGTTCAAATTCAAGCCTTGGAATCATGACACTGTGCTCGCATCCTGTGCACTTAATCCGAATGTCCATCCCCATGCGGATTACTTTCCAGGCATTGGTCCCACAAGGGTGCGCTTTTTTCATCTGTACGACATCACCCAGACCGAATTGCTTTCGTTCCATTTATTGTCCTCTCCCTCCTGCGTATTCCTGTCCTTTGGCGGGCATGGCAACGATTTTTTGGTACGGAATCTGTATGCCCAGTCTCGTAAACTCCGTTCGAATCATCGCCCGCATATTGCGGCTGACCCCGTGATGCGTGTTCGGCTTGCATTCAGCCGTAATCCGCATGACCACTTCTGATGGACCGAGAGCCTGTACGCCGAGAATTTGCGGCTCTGCCACAATGTCCGTCAGCTCCTCTTTTGCCTTCTTGAGAACATCCTGCAGGATCCCCTCCACTTGCTTGAGATCTTCTTCATAAGCAACCGATATGTCGATCACCGCCAACGTATTGGCAAGTGAAAAATTCGTCACCTGATTGATCGTCCCATTCGGAAAGATAAACACTTCCCCCGTCCAGCTTCGAATGCGGGTAATCCGCAGCCCGATTTCCTGAACGGTTCCGGTCATATTGTTGATCGTGACGAAATCCCCGACCGCGAACTGATCTTCAAAAATGATGAAAAAGCCGGTAATCACGTCGCGGACCAGACTTTGCGCTCCAAACCCAACTGCCAGTCCGAGAACCCCTGCGCTGACCAACACAGGCCGCAGGTCGATCCCCATTTGCTGCAAAACCATCAGCAAGGCCAAAAAGTAAATCGTGTATTGGACTACATTGTTGACCAGTACCCGCATGGTATCCACACGCCGCTGCTCCAGCTGGAGCTTGCCTCCCTTGCGATGGCGAAATACCTGGTTGACCGCAGCCTGAACGATCGATACAAGTATGCGGGACAAGATCAGGATCGCGATAATTTTCAGGACGATCAGTCCAAAATCTATCCACATCTCCGTGTCGGTGACGTATTGATACACCTTGTCATATAAACTGCTGAAGAAATTCTTCTGTTCCATCTGACTCACCTCATCCATTCGCCAGTTTCATCGACTTCTAGGCAGCGTCCTGGAAACTGGGGAAAATAGCTTCGCATCTTCTTAATCTGTTCCTCCATGATAGCCCTTGCCTTCCCATTTTCCACGATTGAAAAGTCAAGCGACAGGGAGCCATCCCGCTGCGATCTTTAGTCAGGGTACTCTCCCACCCATCTGCCTCCTCCCGACTTCTGCAATCCCTTTGGTCAGAATGGTATTCCTATTGTACCTGTTCAGGTTTTCTCACGCCAGCTTCGCTGATTTTTCACAACTGGCACAACCTTCCCATAAGCGGGTATGAAAATGGCATTTTGCTCCTATACTTTGAATACTGTAGAAGAAATCTTTGCTTTGCAGCCAAGCCTATGCCACCCACACCAAGCGCGCCTTTGCACGGCAATGCCATTTTCGATCAAAACCGCAAGAGTGGAGGTAGCCATATATGAATACACGCGAACAGGATCACCCTTGTTTTTTGCCACCGTTCAAAGTGGAATATCGCAGTGAAAACGCCGCTGATCATCTGGCCCAACATCTTGCACAAAGGCTGCGGTTGACGGAATACAACGACGAAATTGTAATCGTCTGCATCGGGACTGACCGCTCGACAGGAGATGCCCTTGGCCCTTTGGTCGGCAGCAAATTGTATGAACTCCCCTCCCAGCGCCTGCAGATCTACGGGACGCTGGATGAGCCGGTCCACGCTATGAACCTGAATGAAAAAATGGAGCAGATCCAAGACGCTCATCCAAAATCGACGATTATCGCGATCGATGCCTGTCTCGGACAGTTTTCCAATGTCGGCAACATTAACGTAGCCAATGGCCCGCTCAAGCCCGGAGCCGGCGTCAAAAAAGAACTTCCCTCTGTCGGAACCTTTCACATCACGGGAATCGTGAACGTGGGAGGCTTCATGGAGTATTTTGTCTTGCAAAATACACGTCTTGCCGTTGTCATGAAGATGGCCGAAATCATTGCTTCCGGTCTCTCCAAAGCCTCAATCCTCTCTTCTGGCGACAACAGGCTGGGAAATATCCTGCATGAAATGTAGCGGATCCTATCCGCAAATCGCTTGACAACTCGGTACCATCTCCACGGTAAACGGCGTATGAGCAATCACTTCCCCATCCGCTTGTACGAACAAAGGAGTTTGCGATTCGAGCTGGATGTGCTGACCTCTAAAAAAACGAACGCCTGGATGCTTTACGTGAGAGCCTGTAAATATCAGCGGAAAAGCTCGAAGCAATTGCCAACGATTGACGTTGCTCACTACACAGATTTCCGCTATCCCATCATTCGGCACTGCTCCCGGACAAATCAGCATGCCTCCTCCAAAATTGGGAATGTTGGCAATCGCGATCAGCCAGACATTTCGCAACTGATGCTTTTGTCCATCTACAGCCAAGGTCACATCTGTAGGCTGAAAGGAACAGACCACCCGCAAAACAGACAAGATATAGGCCACTTTGCCGAATCCGCCCTTATTTAGCCAACCTTTGTAGGAAGCTTCATTCGTGGTTTTGGCCACCTGCGCGTCAAAACCGGCCCCGACCACATTGACTGCCACTCTCCCATTGATCCGAAGCAGATCGATTACAGTTTTCTTTTCCTCCCGCAGGATTTGTTCCAATGCCGCAACCGGCTCTATCGCTATGCCGTGTCCTTTGGCATAATCATTTCCCGAGCCTGCTGGTATTACGCCAAATACACATGCTCGTCCCGATTGCTGAACTCCATTCAGCACCTCGTGAACGGTTCCGTCTCCCCCGACAGCGATGATTTTCGTTACTCCCTCTTTTTGAATCAACTCTACAGCCAGTTTTTGAGCTTCACCCATTCCCGATGTCTTCCGCATCTGATAAACGGCTCCTGAGTCCCTTAGAGAGCGTTCTATTGTCCTCCATATGCCATTTCCTTTGCCGTTGCCCGCCATTGGATTGACAATAAATCCGAGCATGATCATCCTCTCCGCTTCGTGTGCTGTCTATTTTTATTATCGCACGGCTTCTATCTACTGAAAAGAATGAGACAAACCTCTTGAGATGGGTGGTCGTCAGGCCTCAGTGGAGAAGAGGAAAAAGGGGGAAACGCTCCAGGATCGTTGGGATCTTCGCTGTGGGACATTCCTGGCCGGCTCCATTCCAAAGGCGGAACCGCGGCCAAAAGCAGCCGATTCCAAGGAGTGATTCAGGGTGTAGAGTAGAGAACTGACGCTTTCTGGCGACCGTTTGGTCGCCTTACTCCTATCAGTTCCCCCTCATCAAACCGTACGTGAGGTTCTCCCTCATACGGCTTTCCGATGTT
>Ga0182742_1001323_pt1 | contig 32279 bp, 25 predicted proteins | sample eDN5th37CBELigMG_FD_128880 | JGI IMG/M metagenome (GOLD analysis project Ga0182742, IMG submission 128880) | Enriched Miracle-Growth compost microbial communities from Emeryville, California, USA - eDNA 5th pass 37_C BE-Lig MG (version 2)... ... | reverse complement strand
CTGCTCGATCTGCTCGATCTTCTGCTCCGCAAGTTCGGCCAGAACGCTGTCGGGTGCGGATTCCCGCAACTCCCGCACCGCGTCCTTGATCTCGCTGATGGAACGCACCGTGACGAACCGGGCATCAACTCCCATCGATTTCCGCTCCATCATCCGCAACGCTCCACTCACCTCGATGCAATTGGTCGACATCCTGTGGCCCATGCCTGGGCATCCATCGGATCTGCAGATCTCGAACCGGTTCGAGCCCGATCGGTCTGGATCGACGAGCAGACCATCCCAGGCCCGGCCTCTTCGCCCGCATCCTGGGCGCTCCGGGCCAACCCGATGGTTACGGCTCCGTTACGGATGTGTAATGCACCTCTCCGTTCAGGGAGGTGCTTTCCGGCACATCACATTCACGCCGAGGCATGGTTCCCGGGTGCCGCGATAGGCGCCGGAACAGGAGCCGGAAACGAAGCCATCGTTTCAGCAAATTCGTCGCAAATGACGAGAAAATTACTTTGAAGGCTTTTTAAAGAAGCGATTTCGAACCCATTCTCAAGGCTGTAGTGCCTCTTTTAGAATGGATCTGAATTGGTCATAACGCCTTGATCTGAATAGCTTCTTTCAGATATCTCCTGATTGTCGCACCTGACCTCTTCAGGTTGCCCGCGATTGATCGAAACTGCCGACGAGATCTGTGAACGGCGTCATGTCATGACGCTGAGGCTGCGTGTTTGCCGCGACCTCCCGATGCTTGCCGGCACAAGGAGACCGGGACCATGCGCCGAAACAGGTGGAATGTCGTGAAGTCGATGATCGGGAGCGCCGCCTGCGTTTCCACGATTGCCTGCTTCGGCACCGTGACTGTCGCCCAGGAGGCCTCGAAGGCCACAGCGCCCCTGCGCGTCGAGTTGAACAAGATGGAACCGGCCGGAGAGAACTGCCGCAGCTATTTCCTGATCGACAACCGTCAGCAGGAATCCTGGCGTTCTCTCAAGCTCGATCTGTTCGCCCTCGACAAGGACGGTGTGGCGGCCAAGCGGCTGGCCGTCGAAGTGGGCCCAGTGCCGGGCCGCAAGACGCTCATCAAACTCTTCGACTTTCCTGGCCTGAGCTGCCCGCAGATCGGGAGCGTGCTCCTCAACGACGTCGTGGCCTGCGAAGGCGCCGCGGCCTCGCGGGAGGAATGCCTCGCCGCCATCGAGACGGCATCGAAGGTCGAAACCGTTTCATTCGGCAAGTGAGGACAGAGCCATGGACCAGATTGCCGCGCCGACACATGATCTTTCCTTCCTCGGCCTCTTTCTTCAGGCGGATTCCATCGTCAAGGGGGTCATGATCCTCCTCGTGCTGGCGTCCCTGGGCTGCTGGACCATCATCCTGGACAAGCTCCTGCGCTTCATGACCATCCGCCGCCAGGCACGCGCCTTCGAGACCGCGGCCCGTGCGGGCGGCAAGGTCGACCCGCAGATGCCCGGAACCAGCGGCCGCATCGTGGCGGCAGGCTATGAGGCATGGCGAGACCAGGATCCGACCGAGACCCGCGCCGAGCGCCGCGAGCGCATCGAGCGCGCCATGCGGGCGGCGCTCTCCGTGGATCTGCGGCAGCTCCAGGTCGGCCTCGCGTTCCTCGCCACCACCGGATCGGCCGCCCCTTTCATCGGCCTGTTCGGCACGGTGTGGGGCATCATGAACTCGTTCTCGGCCATCGCATCGAGCCAGGACACCAGCCTCTCCGTCGTCGCCCCTGGCATCGCGGAGGCCCTCTTCGCCACGGCGATCGGCCTCGTGGCGGCGATTCCCGCCGTGATCGCCTACAACAAGCTCACCACCGACCTCGGGCGCCTCCAGCAATCCTTCTCGGCAGGCATCACCGCGCTCGGCGACCGCCTGGCGCGCGACCGCAAGCTCCATGTCCGGGCGGAGGCCGCCGAATAATGGGCATGGGACCGCTCCGCACGACGGATTCCGAGGACGAGTTCGGCGCAGCGCCTCTGTCCGAGATCAACGTCACGCCAATGGTCGACGTCATGCTCGTGCTGCTGATCATCTTCATGGTCGCGGCACCGCTCATGACGGTCGGCGTTCCGGTGCAGCTGCCGAAGACCGCCGCGCCGAAGGTCTCGCAGCCGAAGCAGCCTGTCGTCGTCACGATCAACGATCAGGGCCAGCCCTTCCTCGACAAGGAGCCTTTGGCGTCCGAGGACCTCATGCCGCGCCTTCGGGCGCTGGCGGGCGAGGATCCCACGCAGGTCGTCCTGGTCCGCGGCGACAAGGCCGTGCCTTACGGGCGCATCGTCGAAATCATGGGCCAGATCAACGCGGCAGGTTTCCAGAAAGTGTCCCTGATCGCGCAAGCGCCCAGCGGCTCGGCACCTTAAGCGGCAGCCGCTCCCATGTTTGCTCAAAGGACACGATCGATGCCGGAGCCGGGCCGCGTTGGGCTGGCCTTCCTGACGGCGCTCGCCCTTCATGCGGGCGCCCTGCTGGCGGTGTCCCTCTGGCACTCGCAGAAAATCGTGAGTCCGCCCGGCGAGCAGGAAATCACCATCGACCTCGCACCCGCCATGGAAAATGTCGAGTCGATCGCGCCGGCGGAGGTCTCCGCGCCTGAAGTGCTGCCCGTCGAGACCGAGGTTCAGGCGCTCGAACCGCCCGTGACGGAAACCCTGCCGGTCGAAGATTCGGTCGAGGACGCGCCCGTCGAGATGACGGAAGCCACCGGGGTCGAGGCCGTGCCCTTGGAAGAGAGCATTGCGCCCGAAGCCGTGCCCGCCCTGTCTCCGCCGGAAGTCGTGATCGCTCAGCCGCTGGAAGAGAAGCCCGCGCCCAAGCCCGTGAAGCGGCCGCCTCCGAAGGAGGTGAAGCGCGATCCGGCGCCCAAGCCGCGCCGCGTGACGGCCGAGCGCAGCCCTCCTCCGGCGAATGCGCGTCAAGGACAGGCATCCTCGTCCCGCGAGAACACGGGAGGTTCGGCCGCATCGGCGGATCCGAACGTCCTCAACCGTTACGTGGCGAGCCTCGCGGCCGCCCTTCGCAACCGCCTTCGCTATCCCGAGCAGGCGCGCAGCCGAGGCATCTCCGGCGTAGCGACCGTGCGTTTCGCCATGGATCGCTCCGGGCGGATCATCAATGCGGCCATCGTTCGGAGCGCGGGTCACCCCATGCTCGACGAGGCCGCCCTGGCGGCGGCTCGCCCGGGCTCGTCGCTTCCGGCCGCGCCGGATGCTCTGCCCCAACAGCAGTTCACCTTCTCGGTGCCCCTGCGCTTCAATCTCCGTTGAGCAGAGGTCGCACGCTCGGATCAGGCCTGGCACGCCGGAGGCAACACCACGGACGGAAGACGACTTCCTCAAGACAACCCAACGGGCGGGACCTTGCTTCCTGCCGGTAAGGACGAAAGATGAGACAGGATCAGGACGTGACAGCGAGATCGTTCGGCCGGAGCGGGCTTTGGGGGCTCCTCGCCACGACAGCACTTGGCGGGCTCGTGCTCGCTTCTCAGGCGGCCCATGCGCAGAGCGCCGCGCAAACCGGACAAACGATACAGCTCGAGGCCGTGACCGTGACGGAGCAGCGCGAGAGCGCCACCGGTCCCGTCAACGGCTACGTGGCCACGCGGAGCGCAAGCGGCAGCAAGACCGACACGCCGATCCTCGAGATGCCCCAGGCGGTTTCGGTGGTCGGGCGCGAGCAGATCGTGGATCAGGGCGCGCAATCGGTCGTTGAGGCAACCCGCTATTCGCCGGGCATCCGGTCCGAAAGTTTCGGCGGCGACACCCGCAACGACTGGTTCCTGATCCGCGGCTTCACGTCCCAGACGACGGGCTATTATCTCGATTCCCTGCAGCTCTTCTCCACGGCCTTCGCGACCTTCAAGCTCGAACCCTATGGTCTCGAGCGCATCGAAATCCTGCGTGGTCCCTCTTCCGTTCTCTACGGCGGCACCAATCCCGGCGGCCTCGTCAACGCCATCAGCAAGAAGCCCCCGATGGTTCCGGTCCGTGAGATCACGGTCGGGGTCAATTCCTTCGGCAACACCTATGGGGCTTTCGATCTCGGCGGTCCCGTCGCGGTCAATGGTGATGGAAGCCAGTTCTATTACCGCGTGGTCGGCCTCGGGCGCGTCGGCGACACCCAGGTCGATCACACGGACGACAACCGCGTCTTCATTGCCCCGAGCCTGACCTGGAAACCGTCCGAGGACACCACGCTCACGATCCTCGGCTCCTACCAGAAGGACAAGACGAACGGTCAGAACTTCCTGCCTTATGAGGGCACGGTGGTGCCGGCTCCGTTCGGGCGCATCCCGACGAAGCTGTTCACCAGCAATCCCGGCTTCGATTCCTTCGAGCGCGAGCAGGCGATGATCGGCTATCAGTTCGAGCATCGCATCAACGATGCGTGGACGGTCCGCCAGAACCTGCGCTACAACTCGCTCAGCATCGACTTCACGAACCTCTACGGCCTTGGCTACGCGGTGGCTCCGACCGCCGACCAGGCACTCCTCGCCCGCGGCAACTTCGTCACGAAGCCCCGCGTCGATCTGTTCACCGTCGACAACCAGGCCCAGGCCCAGTTCGCGACGGGACCGCTTCAGCATACGCTCCTGTTCGGTCTCGACTACAAGCGCTACAGCATCAACGACGAGCAGGGCTTCGAGATGGGCCCGTCGCTCGATCTCGTGAACCCGGTCTACACTCCCGCCCTGCCGACCCTGTCGCGCTATACCCTGAACAACACCGACCAGACCCAGATCGGCGCTTATGTGCAGGATCAGGTGAAGTTCGACCGCTTCACCCTGGTCGTGAGCGGACGCCACGACTGGGTGGACACGGAGCAGACCAATCATCTCTTCCCCGGGGCGGACTGGGATGGGAGCGAACGCAAGTTCAGCGGCCGCGTCGGCCTCGTCTACACGACCGATATCGGGCTTGCTCCTTATGTGAGCTACGCGCGCTCATTCGATCCGCAGATCGGCACCAACGCCGCCACCGGGCGCCCGCTGGAACCTGAAACCGGCGAGCAGGTCGAAGTCGGCCTCAAGTATCAGCCGACCGGCATGAAGAGCTTCATCGGCGTCGCCCTGTTCGACCTGAAGCGTCAGAACGTCCTCACCGCGGACCCGGCCAACATTCTCAACGTGGTGCAGACCGGCGAAGTGCGTTCGCGGGGCGTCGAGTTCGAGGTCAACGCCAACCTGATGGATGGCCTCAACCTCATCGGGGCCTATACCGTGTACGATCTCGAGACCACCAAGGACCTCAACCCGGCGAATGTCGGCCTCGTGCCGGTCGGCGTGCCGGAGAACTTCGGCTCCCTGTGGCTCGACTACACCGCGCAGGACGGCCCCTTCAGGGGCTTCGGCGTGGGCGCCGGAATCCGCTTCGTCGGCTCGTCCTATGCGGATGCGGCCAACACGCTGCGCGTGCCGAGCTACACCCTGGCCGATGCGGCCCTCCATTACGAGCGGGACAACTGGCGCGTCGCGTTGAACGTGACGAACCTGTTCGACGAGGTCTATGTCGGCTCCTGCTCATCCCCGTCGGCCTGCTTCTATGGCGACCGCCGGAGGGCCACCCTGAGCGCGAGCTACAAGTGGTGATGCAGGCCTTTTTCCGGCAGAGCTCCGATGCGGCTTGTCCTGGTTCGCCAGGACAGGCCGGCGTCGTTTTTCAGATGGAGGGCGCAAGCCTCTCCATCGAAGGACAGGCGCTGCTCATGCCGACATCCCTCTCCCTGAAGCAGGGATGCGTCTACGGCATCATCGGTCACAACGGATCGGGAAAATCGACGCTCCTCAAACTTCTGGCCCGCCAGGTTCAGCCGAGCAGCGGCACGATCCGCTACGCCGGAACGCCGCTTGAAGACTTCCGCGCACGGGCTTTCGCGCGCCACGTCGCCTATCTGCCCCAGCAGATGCCCGCCTCGACCGGCCTGACCGTTCGCGAGCTCGTCCGCTTCGGGCGCTATCCCTGGCACGGCCCCTTGAGCCGCATCTCGTCCGAGGACCATCTGCGCATCGCCGAGGCCATGCAATTGGCCCAGGTGAGCGACCTCGCGGACCGTCTCGTCGATACCCTGTCCGGCGGCGAGAGGCAGCGTGCATGGATCGCCATGCTGGTGGCGCAGAACAGCAGCTTCATCCTTCTCGACGAGCCGACATCGGCACTCGACCTCGCGCACCAGATGGAGGTCCTGCGCCTCCTGCGCGGCCTCAGCCGCACCCGCAATCTTGGCGTCGTGGCGATTCTCCACGACATCAACATGGCGGCCCGGTTCTGCGACGAACTGATCGCCCTTCAGAAGGGCAGCATCCGGATCCAGGGCAAACCCGACGATCTCATGCGCAGCGACGTGCTCGAGACGATCTATGGCATTCCCATGGAGGTGATCCGTCATCCCAACTCCAGAGCGCCGATCGGATTCGCCCGATGAGAACGGGCCTCAATCGACGCGAATGCCTCGCCGCGCTCCTGCTCCCGATGGTTCCTGCCGTCGCGCAGGAAGACCAGAGAGCGCATCCGCGCGTCGTGGTTCTCGATTGGGGCCTGACATCGACGATCCTGTCGCTCGGCATCACGCCTGCGGGCGTCGCGGAAATCGATCTCTACCGGCGCTGGGCCGATGACTTTCCCATTCCTCCCAACGTTCAGGATGTCGGCCTGCGCACGGAACCGAACCTCGAGGCTCTCGCCGCGCTCAAGCCCGATCTGATCGTCACGACGCCGTTCAGCGAGAGCGTGCGTCCGTTGCTCGAGCGCATCGCGCCGACACGCTCCTATGCGACCTACACGCCCGATGGGCAGCCCCTGAACCGTTCGATGCAGGTGATGCGCGAGATTGCCCGTGATCTGCATGCCGAGGCGCAGGCAGAAACCGTGCTTGCGCGCGCCGAGGACACGGTCGCCCAAGCACGGCGCAGCCTTGCCGGCCGCAAGATCCGGCCTCTTCTCCTGGCAGGCTTCATGGACGGCCGCCATGTCCGCATCTACGGCGCCAACAGCCTCTTCGGCGATGTGCTCGACCGGCTGGGATTGCGGAACGCCTGGGACAGGCCGACGAATGTCTGGGGCTTCACCCTCGTGGGCATCAATGAATTGACTGCCTATCGGAGCGCCCAGCTTCTCGCGATAGAGCCCATTCCGGCGGATGCGCCCTTGGCCACGTCGAGCCAGGGCCTCTGGCGGAGCCTGCCATTCGTGCGCGCGGGGCGCGTCCGAACCATCCCGCGCTACTGGGCCTTCGGCGACGTCTCCACGGCGGAGCGGTTCGCGCGGAACCTGCCTGGGGAACTCCTTTCCGAGGAGAGCGTCCATGCAGGCTAGCTTACCGTCCCGTTCCGTCGCGCTTGCGGGCGCCATCGCGGCTGTCGGCCTGGCATGGGCCGTCATGCGCCTGAGCGGACAGCTGCCCCTGAACCTGTGGGCTCAGGCCGCCCTCAGCCCGGCCCTCCAGGATGCCCGCCAGCTTCTTTTCCACTACGCCTCGCTGCCGCGCCTCGCGACGGCCCTGCTGTGCGGAGCGGCCCTGGGACTTGCGAGCACCATCCTCCAGCACGTTCTGCGCAATCCCCTTGCCTCGCCCACGACCCTCGGGATCGAAGCAGGCGCGCAGCTTGCCCTCGTGATCGCGACGATCTGGGCTCCCTCCCTGTTCGGTGTGGGGCGCGAGCTGGTGGCGGTGGCCGGCGCCTTGACCGTCACCGCGCTCATCTTCGCGGTTTCGTCCGCGCGAGGCTTCTCGCCGCTGACGCTGACGCTGACGGGGCTCGTCACGAGCCTGTTCTGCGGCTCCCTCGTCGTCACGCTCAAGCTGCTGAACCAGGAATACATCTCCTCGCTTTTCATCTGGGGAGCGGGATCGCTGGCGCAGCAGGACTGGTCCACCGTCGTCTATCTCCTGCCGCGCCTGCTGTTCTGCATCCTCCTCACCGCCCTGCTGGCGCAGCCGCTGGCCGTGCTGACCCTCAGCGATCAAAGCGCGAGCGCGCTCGGCGTGTCCCTGCGCCTGCTGCGCGCGCTTGCCCTTTTCGTCGCGGTCCTGCTCACCGCCTTCGTCACGTCGTCCGTCGGCGTCATCGGCTTCATCGGCCTGGCGACGCCGCAGATCGCACGGCTGACGGGCGCGCGACGTTTCCAGGATCGCCTCGTGCTCGCCCCCGTCATCGGCGCGGGGCTCCTGGTGCTGGTCGATCAGGCGGTCCTGACGGTTGGCGGCAGTTTCGCGGATTTCCTGCCGACGGGCGCCGTAACGGCCCTGCTCGGCGCGCCTCTTCTCCTGTGGCTGCTGCCGCAGCTGAAGCCGGCGGTGGGCAGCGATCTCGCTCCCGACTTCATCGTCCCCGCGACGACCGGCAGGCCGGCATTCCTTTTTCCGCTGCTTATCGCAGGGCTCCTGGCCGCCACGGCGAGCGGCATCCTGCTCGGCCGCTCCGCGCAGGGCTGGTTCGTCGCCCATGGGGAGATCCTCTCGGCGGTCTCGGAATGGCGCATCCCACGGGTGAGCGTCGCGCTTCTTGCCGGCGCCATGCTCGGCATGGCGGGCGTTCTTCTGCAGCGCCTCACCCGCAACCCGATCGCGAGCCCCGAGGTCCTGGGGATCGGCACCGGTGTCGCCATCGGCCTTCTCGCGAGCATGGTGATCAGCACCGCGCCCAGTCGCGGGATGCAGCTGGCGACGAGCTTTGCGGGCGCCTTCTTGGTGCTCGCGTTCCTGCTCTGGCGCAGCGTCAGATCGCGCATCGCCCCCGATCAGTTGCTCCTCACGGGGATTGCCCTCAGCGCGTTTCTCGATGCGATCATCGTGAGCTTTCTGGCCCTCGGCGACCCGCGGGCCGCGCAGCTCCTCGCGTGGCTTGCCGGCTCGACCTACAGAGCCGATGGCACGATGGCGTGGATGCTGCTGGCGATCGCCGCGCCCCTGCTTCTGGTGACGCCGCTCTTCGCCCGGCCGCTCGACATCCTTCCCCTCGGGGAGGAGACCTCGCGGGAGCTCGGCGTCGATCTCGGCTCCACGCGTCTTGCCATCATGGTGTTGGCGGCTCTTCTCACCGCCGGCTCCGTTCTGGCGATCGGCCCCCTGACCTTCGCCGGTCTCGTGGGTCCGCATCTTGCCCGGGCGCTCGGTCTGCGCCGCGCCTTCGAGCAGCTGATCGGCGCCGCCCTGATCGGAGCGACCCTCATGGTCGCGGCCGACTGGCTCGGCCGCATGGTCATTTTCCCGTTCCAGTTGCCCGCCGGCCTTGTGGCGGCCTTGATCGGGGTCCCCTACCTGATCTGGCATCTCATGAGGCGCGGGTGATGAGTGTCGGCCCGCGAGGATCTCACATGTCTCAAACGTCATCCCACAAGGACGAACCAAGGCTGCAGCTCTGCATCCTGTATGTGGTGCGCGCCTACGACCTGACCCCGCACATGCGCAGGATCGTTCTGGGCGGCCAGGACCTCGCAACCTTCGACGTGCCGCACAATGCCCTGGGTCCCTACATCAAGCTGCTGATCCCGCCGAACGGGATCGAGCCCGAATGGCCGAGCCTGGGATCCGACGGCCGCCTGATCTGGCCCGCCCTCGACAGGCGCCCCGTCATGCGCACCTACAGCGTCCGCCGGTTCGACAAGGCCGCCCGCGAGCTGCATGTGGATTTCGTCATGCATGGGGACCGCGGCGTCGCCTCTGCCTGGGCCGCGCGGGCCAAGACCGGCGACCGGATCGGCCTGTGGGGGCCGGGCTGCATCACCACGCAGAACATCGACTGGTACCTTTTCGCCGGCGACCACACGGCTCTGCCCGCCATCGCCTTCATTCTGGAGAACCTGCCGCCCACCGCCCGGGGCGAAGCCTTCATCGAGATCCCGGATCCGTCCGAAAAGCAGAGGTTCTGCAAACCTTCGGGAATCGGCATCAGGTGGCTCGTCCACGACGGGGCGACCTCGGCCCTCCAGGAGGCGGTGAAGGCCGCGTCGTGGCCGGAGGGAAGCCGCGTCTTCGTCTGGGCGGGTGCGGAATGCGCGACCGCACGTTCCATCCGGGCTCACATGCGGAAAAAAACCGGGCTCGACCGGCGCCAGATGCACATCCTCAACCACTGGAGGCGCGGCTTGGCGGAGGGTGCATTCGGCTATCTGGATTAGCGAGACGGTGCATCGCCAGGGCGGACGTCGCCCGGCAGGAACGGCGGAGTTCGACCCTGGCCGTTCGACCCTGGCCGTTCGCGCCGGGTCAATAGCCTCCCCACCCCTGTCCAACGGGACTTGCATCGTTATATAGGATAAATTCAGGATGAACTGGAGCGGCGATGGGCCTCCCGTCCCGCTCCGATTGTCCATCGAATCGCAACAGCTTCTGGATCGGCCGGTGACCCAGAATTTCAACAAAAGCGTGAAGGACGCCGTACGCGCTGCCTTTGGCTCGCCAGGGAGCGCTCCCGAGCCGCAGTCGGCTGAGCGGCGCCTGGCCGACTTGCTCGAAGGCATGGGCGACGCCTTCTATGCCCTCGATCGGGACTGGCGTTACACCTACCTCAACCGGGCCGCCGAGGCCTATTACGGCCAGCCCCGGGGAGCGATGCTCGGGAAGGTGATCTGGGAGGCCTTCCCCTGGACCCATGGAGCAGCTCTCAAGGCCCGCTACGAGCAGGTCATGGAATCGGGCATCCCGGCCACTTTCGAGACGGCGTCGGTGCGGCTCCCGGACAGGACCTACGAGGTGCATCTGTTTCGGTACGATGATGGCCTTGGGGTCCAGTTCAGGGACAAGACAGATCAGGTTCGGACGGAAGAGGCCCTGCGCACGAGCGAAACCCGCCTTCGGCTGGCCATCAATGCGGGCCGCCTCGCGGTTTGGGAATACGACATCGGAACGGGGACGCTCCATCCGTCCCGTGAGCTCAAGATCCTTTTGGGATTCCAGGCGGATCAGAACCTCACCACCCACGAATTCCGTATTCGCTTCCGCCCCGAGGACCACGAACGCCTTGATCGGGCCGCTCGGGACACCATCTCCCGCGGCGAACGGCACTTCGATTCAGAGTTCCGGTTCCGCTGCGGGGACGGGATCTGGCGGTGGTTCCTCCTTCGGGCGGAGGTCCTCTTCAGGAACGGAGCGCCGACCCGGGTCATCGGCGTTCTGCTGGACATCACGGACCGCAAGACGGTGGAGGACGCCCTTCGCGAGAGCGAAGCGAGGCTGATGGCCGTGGCCGACAACATCCCGCTGACCATGATCTATCAGATCGTGAGTTCCCGGGACGGGTCCGAACGAAAGTTCGTTTACGTCTCGCGCAGTTGCCTGCCTGTGAACGGCGTGCCGCCGGAAGACGTTCTGAAGGATCCGTCCCTCCTCTACAAGCTGGTTCTGCCCGAATACGTCCCCATCCTCGCGGAGGCGGAGGTCGTAGCCCTTCGCGACCTGAAGCCTCTCGATGTCGAGATTGCCATTCGGCATGCGCAACGCGGCGACGTCCGCTGGTGCCGTCTGATCTGGGCTCCTCGTCTCTCATCCGAGAACGAAGTGATCTGGGACGGAGTGCAGATCGACGTGACGGAGCACAGGCGCGCCGAAAATGCCGTAAGGGCAAGCGAAGAGCGTCTCAGGATGCTGCTGCAACGCATGCCCGTCGGCGTAACGCTGGCGAAGATCCCGACCGGAGAGATCCTTTTCCAGAATGCCATGTCGATCAATCTCCTTGGGCAGGAGACCACGTTCTTCGACGACCTGGTAAGAGCCAGATTCGGAGCCGTCCACCACAACGGAGAAGCCGCCTGTGGCGAACAGGAAGCCATGGCCCGGGCGATTCTGCGTGGAGAATTCCTGGAGCAGGACGAAGTGATCTACCATAGGGAAGACGGCCAGGTCATCAATCTGGTCGTCAGCTCGGCGCCGGTCGATGGCATCGGCAACGAAACCCTGGCCATGAGCACATTCTACGATGTCACCGAGCGGACCCGGGCGGAGGAGCACCTGCGCCTCCTGATCAATGAGCTCAACCACCGGGTCAAGAACACCCTGGCGACGGTCCAGTCCCTCGCTGCCCACAGCCTTCGCGACGTTCGGCTCTCGGATGAAGGCGCAGCGCTCGCCGCGAAAGCCGCGTTCGAAGAACGCCTTTTCGCCCTCGCCCGGGCTCACGACGTCCTGACCCGGGAGAATTGGGAGAGCGTCAGCCTCATCGATATCCTCGGGCAGGCCATCGCCCCTTATCGGGGAACGATGATCGGCAACGATCCCTTCAGGATCTCGGGGGCGGATATCCGCTTGCCGCCTCAGACCGCCCTCAGCCTCTCCATGGCCTTTCATGAGCTCAGCACCAATGCGGTCAAGCATGGCGCCCTGAGCAAGCCTGGAGGGAATGTGCAGATCACATGGGCCGAGGGGTCGTCCGGCCCCGAGCCCTCTCTCGTGATCCGCTGGGAGGAGCATGGCGGCCCTGTCGTATCACCCCCGTGCTGCAAGGGATTCGGGACCCGCCTCCTCGAACGTGGCCTGGCCCGTGAACTGAACGGCGAAGTGCTGCTTTGCTACGAACCCGGCGGCGTGGTCTGCAGCATCAGTTTTCCCTTGAAGGAGACTCTCAGGCCCTCCTGAACGGGCATCTGGAAAGACTGGCGATCCCGGGAAGACTCGAACTTCCGACCTTCGGTTTTGGAATGATTAAATCGTATCGTTGCCGCAATCACCGGACGTACACGAAGCTTCACGAGAGTACGTGAAGTTGCGAACCTGCGGCTGCATCCCGCTGACGTCGCAGTCGGGAAGCAGCGGGCGAATTCACGGAACGAGGGTCTACCCCCGTGAAAGCGGGAAACTGCAACCCTCGTGTAACCGAAGGCTTCTATCGGTCTGAAACCAAGTCAGCCAAAAGCTTAGCATTATGCCTCTCACTGGTTGCGGCGCCTTTCGAGCTGCAAAAGACCCCGCAATCGTTATGTGAGTTCGACCTACTCACGAGCCAGCGGCTCATGAAGCCTCCGCCTCAGGCTGCCTGTTTGATTTCGCTGCCGGCGGAACAGCGAATCTGGTCTGCGGAGGTCTCTATGCGGATCTGAAACTCGCACGATGGGCATTGGCAAGGCCCTCCATGGAATCGAAGCGGAAGTCCGGTCTCGGCATATTCGGTGGTGGCATCGTGGCACCAAAACCTTCTTGGCCAACACGCCGATCGATCCAGGCTGTTGTAAGGCCTGCGGCCTGAGCAGGCACATGATCGTGGAATAAGCTCTGGGCAACGTGAAGGATTTCCCGTTTCTCGGTACCGAGATCAGCCAAGCGGTCGAGGAGATAGGCGAAGTTCCTAGGGTCAGGCTTGTAGGATCCAATGTCCTGAGCGGTGAAAACATGATCGAACTCGACGCCGAGGCGCTCATTGCTGCGAGCGAAACTCCCATGGTCGACATTGGAGAGGATTACGAGCTTGTAGTGTTTCTTTAAGTAGGCCAGGGCCTCTGCAGAGTCAGGAAACGCGGGCCAATCCCCTACAGATCGGCCGAATGCAATGTGGTCAGCCTCGCTCGCTTGAAGTCCCCATTCCGACGCGAGCTGTCGATGCACCGTCGCGAGCACATCGGGGTATAGCATATCCGGCGTCGCGGCTTCCTGAGCCGACTCAAGCCGGGCAAATGCTTCAAGTGCCTGCTCACGACCAATTCGGCCCTTGGCTTGCGCCAACAGCGGTTCCAGTGCGTTAATGATTCCGCTCTCCCAGTCAATGAGCGTGCCGTAGCAGTCGAATGTAAGAACACTAAAGTTCGTAAGCTGCATAACGATCTCCAATCGTCAGAAAGGGTCCAGTCGAATATTTCATCCTGCGCGCCGCTGGACTTTCCCGTGCCCTGCTTCAAAAATCTGAGAACAGATCCGCAGCGAGTTCGTTAGTAGCCCCGGCTCCGATCAACGAGGCCATTCAAAGGCCTCCCCTCACGATGACGGCGGATATTGTCGAGTACCGCCGCCACCGCCGTCTCAGGCTGCGTCATACCGGCGACATGCGGCGTCAGCAGAACTCGGGGGTGACGCCAAAATGGGTGGTCACTGGGGAGTGGCTCCGGGTCGCAAACGTCCAGCACCGCGGCTGAAACCTGTTCGGAATTGAGCGCGGCAAGAAGATCCTCCTGCACGAGGTGTCCTCCCCGTCCAGCGTTGACCACACTTGCGCCTCGCGGGAGAGCAGAGAATACCTCACGATTGAGGATTCCGCGGGTCTCCGGCGTGAGTGGGAGAAGGCAAACCAAGATGTCGGTGGTAGCGAGAAAGGTGTGCAGTTCCGCTGATCCGGCGTAACAGGTCACACCCTCAATCTCGGTGCGTGACCTGCTCCAGCCGGAGCAAACAAAGCCGATGCTTCGTAACCGCTCAATCGCCGCCCGTCCGATATTTCCGAGTCCCAATACTCCGACCCGCCGCCGCGACGCTGGGTAGACCCGGATCGGGTTCCATACCGCCTCTCGTTGGGACGAAATGTAGGTCAACAGGTCACGATGTAAGGTGAGGACCGCGAGGGTCACATAGTCCACCATGCTTGCAATCAACCCAGGCTCGATCATTCGCACCAACGGGATCGTGTCGGGCAGTATGTGGAATGGGAATTGATCTACGCCTGCGCCGGCTGAGAATACCAATTCGAGCTTCGGAAAGCGCCCAGCGAGATCTTCAGGGGGCTCCCAGACCGCCATGTAGCGAACGTCACTCGGATCCCCGATATCCGGCCAAATGCGAAACGGAATGTCCGGAGCCTGTTCGGCGAAGAGCCGCGCCCATTCTAATCCCCGGACGGGATCCGATTTATATACGAATGTCATGGGATATCTTCACTTACAGTGCTGGCGCCGCCTCACGTGCCGCCGCTTTTTCGAGGCGTTCCATGAGGTGCTGGGCGACAAAAAGGTCCAGGTGACCTGCTCCGCCATTCTTGTATAGAGTGATATCATCAGGAGTGCCGCGTCCGCTATTGTGATTCCCGCAGAGGCTGACCAAGTCGGCCAAGATGTCTTCCCGAGTGATCACTCCACGCTTTAGGGGATCGAGAAGCTCGCCAGATCTCTCCAGACAGCCGTAGCTGTCGACAAAAATACGTGATCGTTGGAGGAGTTCATCATCGGCCTCGCGCATCGATGGTGTGAATGAGCCAACGACATCCACATGAGTTCCAGGCCGCACCGAGACGCCATGGATCAATGGCTGCTCCGCCATTGTTGCGCTGGAGATGATGTCAGCCCGACTTACCGCCCATTCCAGATCGCGCGTCGCGGTGACTTCGACAGATTCATCAGCCATCACGCGATCGGCCAGCGCCTCCGCCTTGCTGGCGGTGCGATTCCAAATGATCACCTTGCGAATTGACGGGCGTACACTGAGATGAGCACTGATGAGATACGGCGCGAGTGCGCCCGCACCGACCATCAGAAGCGTCTCAGCGTCTTCTCGAGCCAGGAAGCTCGCACCCAGTGCCGAATCCGCGGCGGTCTTGCGGAAGATGAGGGCCTCTCCGTCGATGACGGCCTTGGGCACGCCACTTTCAGCGTCGAACAGAACATACAGTGCGTTGACAGTTGGAATGCCAAATCTATCCAGGTTGCCAGGGAACGAGGTAACAAGCTTGACGCCAAGCGCTTCGCCGGGTGTCCAGGCAGGGATCGCCAATAGAATATTAGGCTGACCGACCGCTCGTGGCTCTTCCAAGACGGCTCGGCCCGATTTCGGTAAATCTCTGCGATGCCTGTCGCGAAGCGATTCTATCAGAGCTGGCCACTCAAGCAATTGGTGAACGAGATCAGGACCAATGTACCGCATTGTCAAACCGCCGCGCTGCTTTCGCTCACCTGAGATGGATTGAAGTTTTCACGCACAAATCGGCCATATGCCGCGACTTCCCTGCCAATCCTCTCTTCATCCCAATCGAGAATGTCGGCCACGGCCTCAGCCGCTTTGCGTGCGCATGGCAAGCCCATCGTGCCACTCCATCCGACTTGAACACGACGGAACAAGAGATCAATGAGTGTCTCGACATGCTCGTGCTTCGCGGCATAGCGCAGGTCCGCGACCTTCACGTCTGGATAATCGTAATCCAACGGTGGTGAGTTCTGATTGTCGGGGAAGAGCTTGGCGCCGTACGAAAGTGGCGTCGCCTTCCGTGAGGGCTGTAGCATCTTTGATACTCTGCGCGCGATCTCACGGCCCGCATGCCGATGGAGCATGATTGGAGTGCCGGTAAGGGTCAGGGCATTCGGCATCCCATCGCCCTGCATGTCATGAATTGTGAGCGCCTTGACCCCTTCGTGACCAGCGCTCGCTGTGCGAGGCCGCACCCCGCTCCAACTGTAGATGATATCTTTTTTGCTAAGACCGAGATTTGGGAAGAGCCGGTTCGCTTCGCCAAGAATGAACTCAACCTCTTCGTTCAACACCCGGACGTCGTCTGGATCGCCTTCGAACACCGTCTCAGTTGGGCCAAAGAAGTGATACTTCCCCCAAGGCATGCAGTAGAAAGGTTGCCCAATGCTACTGATGGTCTCCATGCCGAGCCCCTCGCAATCATCCGGCAGCCGTACCATGACGTTAACGCCCTTGATTCCGACAACCCGCTTGCGCACATCCTTCGTTGCAAGGGCGTTCACGCTGTCCGCCCAGGGTCCAGCAGTATTGACCAGAATTCGGGCACGCACCTGCGCCGTGGATCCGGGTTCCTTCACGTCTTCGAGGGTGATGTTCCACGACGAGTCCGGAAGACGTTCAAGCTTCTTCGCAATTGTGTAGTTGCGCACGGTTGCCCCGCAGCGCTCTGCATCAAGTACGGTATCGAGGCAGATCCGCTCAGCCCAGTTATATTGATACTCGGTAAAGACTCCAACGCTTTCAAGCTGGCTGCGATCCATCAGTCGGACCAGGCCATACTGGTTTGTGGCCTGCTGCGCCGAAACTCGTCTGTAATCGAGCGGGGCCTTGGACGATCCAAAAAGCCCGAGAGCCTTGTAGCCGAGGTCAACCTTCCAGCCCGGAAACGGGCTATTGCGGAAAACTGGGAAAAGGAAGGTACAGCGCGTCAGCCGCTCAGGCATTGTGTCTACAAGCTGTGTGCGGCAGTTCATCGCTAGTTTAGCCATCCGCACCCGGTTCATGAGATCGCGGGGCCGGTACGCAAACCGCCAGAGTTCATAATCAGGCGAGAAATATGCAAGTCCACAGTACAGCAGCCGGCTCGAGCGGCTGCTTGTCCCGCTCGCGAAATCTGCGCGATCTACGAGAAGAGTTGCATACCCACGGGAGGCAAGGTGTTGCGCCGCACTTGCACCGGCAGCGCCTCCTCCAAGCACGACAGCATCGTATGTGCACTCATGCAGCTCGGACAGTGGCGCATGCATTCCTATCTCCCTTCAGACTCTAGCAAGAAGCTCAATGTCGCTGTTAACGAGCTTGTTCAAGGCGGCGAGGTTGCGATGCGTCGTAGGCTTGTTCACCCGAATTGAGAGACTGCTGCAGTTCGTCTCGTGCTGCCACGGCATCCTCAAGCCAGCCGGGCCGCAACTCCGGAACAGAGCTGACGAGAAGTTTGGTATAGGGGTTTTGCGGATTAGAAAGCACCGCCTCTGTCGATCCGCTCTCAACGATGCAGCCATTTCGAAGCACCGTGACGTCCTTTGCCAACGATGCAACAGTCGCCAGATCATGGCTAATGAAGATCACCGCGAGACCAAGCTGATCGCGCAATGTCTCAACCAACTCGATGATGGACTTGGCAACGATGTTGTCCAGAGCGGACGTGATCTCATCACAAATCAGAACTTCTGGGTTTGCGGCGAGTGCGCGTGCGAGGTTGACGCGCTGCTTCTCGCCGCCCGAGAGCTCTGTCGGACGCCTGGTTGCGTAGTGCGGCGGCAGTTGCACCATCTGTAGCAGCTCTGTAATCCGTGCTGCCCGTGCGTCCGCAGGCATGTTGTGGAAGAACTTAAGCACTCGTCCGATGATGCGGCTGACCGTGTGCTTCTGATTGAGCGCCGTGTCCGCCATTTGAAAGACGAGTTGGATCCGCCTGCGATCCGCAAGACTGCGTTGCTCCACCGATGGCGCCAGCGTTTCTCCCGAAAAAAGAATTCGACCCTGAGCGGCCGGGTGAAGGCCGGCGATCACCCTCGCCAGGGTACTCTTTCCTGACCCCGATTCTCCAATGACGCCGGTTACCTCGCCCTTACGGATGCTCAGATCGACTTTTTGCAGGGTGGTGATAGCAGGCCTGCCGTTTATAACGCTCCCGTATCCCGCCGTTATGTTTTCTACTTTCAGGAGCGGCGCAATCGTGGTGACCGGGACCGGCCTTCCGGAGCGCTGAACCGTGAACTCCTTACGAGCCTGGACGAGTTCTCTTGTGTAGGGCTCTCTTGGCGCCTCCAGGATCTGCTGGGTGCTCCCAAACTCAACGAGATTCCCAGAACGAAGTACTGCAATCTTTGTGGCTACCTGCGCTACAACAGCCAAATCATGGCTGACGAAGAGAGCGGCTGTCTGATTATCCTGGATTCCCTGCTTCAACGCGCGAAGAACCTCCACTTGCGTCGTCACGTCGAGTGCGCTCGTCGGCTCGTCGCAGACGAGGAGAAGCGGGGATTCTTGGAGCCCCATTGCGATCATGAAGCGCTGAAGCTGGCCTCCAGATACCTGATGAGGGAAGCGATTTCCTATGTGCTCCGGGTTGGGCAGATCGAGTTCTCGGTAAAGACGGTGAGCGACCTGGAGCGCCTCTTGATGTGACCGGGTACGATGGACACGAGACGACTCGGAGACCTGATGGTCCAACCGCATGCGAGGGTTGAACGCCGCAGCCGCGCTTTGTGCGATGTACGCGACAATACGGCCCCTCAGAGAACGGAGCGTCCGAGGCTCAGCTTTTAGCAGCTCCGTGCCGTCGAGGCTAACGCTGCCTTGCTTGATCGATAGACCCGGCCGCAAATGCCCCAATGCCGTGAGAGCCAATGTGGTCTTTCCCGAGCCGGAGGCACCAATCAGGGCTAGCACTTCTCCCCGGTCGACGGACAGCGAGACCCCATTCACGATCGGGCTGCCGCCATATCGCGGCTCGACTACGAGATTCCTGATACTGAGAACAGGATGAGTCATCGCGTGCCCTTCTGGTCAACCTTTTGCTCCCCGAGAGCGTCAACGAGGAGGTTCAATGCAATTGAGGTGACTGCGATGGCGAGAGCAGGATAAACCGCAGCCAATGAACCGGCAGACAGTCCACCTAGGTTCTCTCGAACCAGTCCGCCCCAATCGGCGAGCGGCGGCTGCACCCCGAGCCCGAGGAAACTGAGACTGCTCATAAAAAGCATGGCAAAGCTCATGCGAATCGCAAAATCGGCAGCCAATGGCCGGACTACGTGCGGGAGAATCTCCCCGAACAGAACCCAGCCAGTGCCCTCGCCCCTTGATTTAGCAACTTTGATGAAATCCATCGCAACGATGTCGTTGCCAAGAGCGCGGGCAATACGAAAAACACCGGCTGCGTACACGACGGCCGCGAGTATCACGATCACGGGAACCGACGGTCCGAGAGCCGCGACAACGACGAGACCGACGATGATCTTGGGAAGAGAGAGGATTACATCAGCAACCCGGCTGATGAATGCATCAACCCATCCACCTTTGATCGCGGCGAGGAGCCCCAGACTATCCCCGATCAGGTGTGCAAGAAACGTTGCCGCGAACGCCATGGCTAGGGTGATCCGGGCCCCATTCATCAATCGTGAGAGAATATCGCGGCCAAGATAATCAGAGCCAAGCCAAACTCCGGCCTGTGCCTTTGCAAATGGCTGGTCTGTCACAAAGTCTGTCGGATCCTGCGGCAAGATCCATGGCCCGAAGAACGCTACAAACCCACACAGGATCAGAAGCGTCGTACTGATCCAGAGTGTCACGTTGATTTCTGGGCGGGAGGCAGCGACGGTACTCATTTCACCCTTTCCGATCAGCCGCTTCTAGGTTGGAGCGCGGGTCATATATGTGAGCCAGGACGTCGGCCAGGAAGATCAGAAGGACATAGGTAGCGCAGAAGATGATTGCACAGGCCTGTACCACGGGAAGGTCACGCGCCTGTACTGAGTCCACCATCAAGCGAGCGAGGCCCGGGTATGCAAAGATCGTCTCGACGACAAGCACGCCGCTGACGAGGTATGCGATGTTCAAGGCAACGACATTGGCGAGAGGTCCGACCGCGTTAATAAGTGCATGCACACCCACCACCCGGCGCGGTGGGACGCCTTTCAACGTCGCCATCTCTATGAACGGTTGCGTCAGGAGGTTTCCGATAATGGCCCGGGTCATCCTCGCGATCTGAGCCATGACCACTATCGAGAGAGTGGCGGCTGGAAGAAAGAGTGCGCGAGCGGTCTGAGCCAGATCCGAACCCGGGCTCAGATAGGCGACGGCGGGCAGCCAGCGGAGTTGCACGGCGAACAACAACACACCAAGGGTCGCGATGAGAAACTCCGGGGTGGCGGATAGTCCAAGTGTCACGACGGAAGCCACCCTGTCCCATGCGCGGCCGGCTCCGACCGCCATGAGAAGCCCAAGGATGAGAGCCAGCGGTACTGCCACAACAGTCGTGACAGCGGCGAGCAGTGCAGTGTTTGATAAGCGCTCCGAGAGCATTCTCGCGACTGGAGTCTTTGTCGTGATAGATCGACCCCAGTCGCCTTGCAGGATACCGAACAGCCAGTCGAAATAGCGCTCGTAGGCTGGGCGGTCGAGGCCGAGCTCGATTCGAAGGGCCTGCACGTTGTCCGGGGTAGCGTACTGGCCCAGCGACACCTGAGCGACGTCGCCGGGCAGGATTTCACAGCCAAGGAACACGAGAACTGAAACTACGAGAAGAAGCGCAGCGGTCTGAAGAAGCCGCTTGATAACGAAGGCAATCATCAAAAGCTTCCCATCCAGCCGATTGGAACGGCTTAACCCTCCAACCAGATTCGGTCAGCGAAATTGAACCCACCGAGATTGCCGAGAGGAACTGGTGTAAGGCCCTTCACCTTCTTTGAGACACCGTCGACATAACTCAGGAAGCATGGGAGAACCAGCGCGCCCGAATTGTAGATGATCGACTGGATCTCATCGTACTGCTCCTTGCGCTTGGCCTCATCGAGCGTCGACTGGGCCTGGGTGATCAGGCTTTCCATCTTTTCACTCTCGTAATGGGAAAAGTTCCAAGCCGCACCTTTGCGCCACGCAAGGTTCAGAAACATGTTGTAGGTGGGACGCGGATGGAAGTTGGTTCCAAAGTAGGGCCGATTGCCAGCCACTGCCGTCCAATAACTATCCGTTGGTTCCCGGCGGAGCTCGAGATTGAGGCCTGCACGAGCTGCCTCGCGCTGCATGAGCTGCCCGATGTCGACGCTATAGACGACTGCGTCACTGATTGAGAGCTCGACTTTCGTTTGGCCGATTCCGGATTTCGAGATGTGGTACTTCGCCTTATCGAGATCGAGGGCCCGCTGAGGCAGGGCCTTATTATAATAGGGACTCTGCGGGCCGAACGGGTGATCATTGGCAATCGTGCCGTAGCCGCGCAGGACCGTATCAAGAACCCGCTTGCGATCGACTAGATATGCCAGTGCGAGGTTGAGATCCTGGTTGTTGGACGGAGCACGGTCGACCGCAGCTTGGATCGCGGTGTAACGCGTGCTCGGCGTTACGAAAACACTCCCGTTACTAGACTTGGCGACCTCGTCGATCGCGCTACCACGCAATTCGGTAATCATGTCGACGTCGCCCGACAGCAACGCATTTGCGCGTGCTGCAGGATCGACGATCGCAATCATCTCAATCTGGTCGAGGTAGGGGCGGCCCTCTTTCCAATAGGTCGGATTCCGCGCGAGCACGGTACGGATACCGGGCTGGAACTCTTTTACAACGAAGGGGCCGGTTCCGACTGGATTTGCGAAGTCGTAGGTTCCATTCTTCACAATAGCATATTGGAAGATACTCACGAGAACAGGCAGATCAACATCCGGGGACGCAAGCTCGATCACCAGCGTATCGGGACCTTGTCCGGTAACCGATGTGATGTTTCCGGTGAGCTGCTTTGCCGTTGATGCGACCTTGTCCTCTTTATGCCGCATGATCGAGAACGCAATGTCATCGAGCGTCAGCTTGGCACCGTCGCTAAAAGTGACTCCCTGCCTAATCTTGAAAGTCCATCGGGTCGCGTCGCTGTTGGGCTCCCACGACAATGCAATCTCGGGCTGGGGCTGCAAATTTTCGTCAAGCCGAGTGAGATAGCTATAGACGCTCGTGCCGCGGATGTAGTCGTTAGCCTGAACATACTTTGCGGAATTGAACGTGTCGTTTGTGTTCTGGGCTGCAAGAGCGAGGCGCACAGAACCACCACGGACTGGGTCTGCCTTCGCGGGGCTGATGATCGGCAGCCCGCCAGCTGCCAACACCCCGCTTGAGAGGAGGCCGACATTGAATAGTCGCCTACTTAGAACTGGTGGCCGCTCGGCCTGATCAGAAAGGCTACCTGGAACGAACGCGCCGCCGTCTTTAGACATCATGCAGTCCCCTCTATTGTCGTTGGGAAATACTTCTAATTGCTGTCTCAAATCCCCAGTGTATTTCTGCTTGCAAGACGACTTCCGGCCAGCAATCTGTTCGGACTGTTAGTGCTCGGGCGCCCCGCGTTAGTGTTATACCACATAACAGTGCGGTTTCGAGCAACTGTCAACTGCCATTCTGCCCCACGTCCGTTGCTACTGTCGCTGCTCCCAGAGGATTAGCCCGACTCGTACATGGCCATTGCGCCGAGATAGATTGCGGCTGGACAGCTTGCCGAGACTCGCAGCTACGCTGCCCCCCCAACCTGCTCGTCGAATCTTTCCATGATCCAGACCCCTCCCAAGTCTTCCTCTATGGCTCTTCGAGCGGCTTCGGGGTCTCGGCTGGAAATTGCAGCAGTGATGTTCTTGTGGATTGGTATGACGACGAGCAGACTGTCTCTGTCTGATCGGACCGGACGAAGAATTGGGCCTAGACGAAGCCATACGGTTTTTAGGAGAGACACGATCATCGCTGAGCCGCCGATTTCGGCAAGCGTCAGGTGGAAGTGCCAGTTGGTGCGCAAAAACGCTTTGTAATCGCCCGCGTTCGCGGCGTCCTCGATGTCCTGCTCACATTGGCTGAGTTGAAGCAAGCCAGCCTCGGTGGCATATCGCGCCGCGCGCTCGGCCGCCAAGCACTCGAGGGCGCGGCGAACTTCTATGATTTCCTCGACTTCGGCTTTGGAGAGTTGCGGTACGATCAGGGTCCGGTTAGGTCCGGCCGTAACGACGCCGGTGCTCGACAGGCGTTGCAGCGCATCGCGAACGGGCATCAGTGAGGTTCCGAGTGCAGCGGCTAGCCCACGCAACGCCAACTTCTCACCAGGGGCGAATTGCCCGGTAAGTAACCGCTCCTCCAGTTGCGAAAAGATCTGCTCCTGCAGAGTTTCCCGACCGACGGGCCTGTACGAGGCCCCGGTTTTATCCTGGCCGTCCACCATAGTTACTCCTGTACCTTCTGAGCCGCGAGAACCCGATTGACAGAATGCTTCCAACAGGTGTTATCTGATATAACACCTTTCGGGCACTCAGTCGTGCCTGTAATAATGATCATGAGGATACCGATACAAGATGATCGAACCTCATACTCCCGGAGAAGCAAGTCCTTGGCAGTGGCGCACAGGCGTGCTTAAGGCCCACTCCATGAGAAAAACCTTTTTATTCAGTGACTTATCCTGGCCCTGCATCACTCGAAGCTTTTCTCCAGGAATTGTGGGTCTATTCCATGACTGTCACTGACCTCCCGCCGTTGCTTGTCTTGTGCGCGGCAGTTCTCGTCTTGGCAGCCACGATCCTCGCTCGCTCCAGGGCGTGGCGGAGAGGGCAAGTCGGGAGGAGCGCGGATCTGCAGGCACTGCTGGCTGTTCCGCGTCGCTACCTCGTGGATGTTCATGCGGTTGTCGGTCGAAAACCGTCTGCGTCCCAGATGCACGTCCCCGCTGCAGGCGGGCTGCTCCTTACATTGGTGCTGGCGCTACTCGCAGCATTGGGCGTACTTTCCGGTCTTCTGGGAGCAGTCCTGATCATCGTCTCAGGGCTGTTCGGGATAGCCGGTGCGGCACTTGCGCTGCTGCGTCGTGTCCCATCCCGGCCGCAACACCTCTCAGGCGGGCTGTACTATACTCTTCCAGGCCTTCTTGCTCTTGCGAACGTGTTTTCCATGGGATTCGGGGTTTCAAATGCGTTGGGGACCCCGCCAGCATGGAACTCCGCCTTAGGCATCCTACTCCTCTCCGCCGGGACCATTTCCCTGGTGGGGCTCGCGGCCATTGCCGGTATTGGGCCGATGCGCCATGCCGTTGCGGGGGTCCTGCACTTAGCCTGGCACCCTCGAGCAGCCCGGTTCGATGGAGTTCCCGAAACCGCATTTGCTGGCGTTGATCCCAATGCTCCGAAGCTGGGAGCCGATCGCGTTGAGGATTTCACCTGGAACCATCTTCTTGGTTTCGACAGTTGCGTCCAGTGTGGCCGTTGCGAGGAGGCCTGCCCTGCCTTCGCCGCCGGCGCGCCACTCAATCCTAAGAAGTTCATCAACGATATCGCCGGCGCGAACGCGCCCGTTCACTACAGCGGCTCGCCACACCCCGGGCTACCACGTCGTCTGGGACAGGGCGGCCCATTATTGATTGGCGAAGGCGGCGTTATCGCTCCGGAGACGATATGGGCGTGCACCACCTGCCGGGCCTGTGTTGATGCTTGCCCGATGATGATTGAACATTTGGACGGCATGATCGCTCTCCGTCGCTTTGATACGCTTGAGCGGGGAGCGACACCTGGCAAAGCTCCAGAGCTGCTCGACAATCTCCATGAAACGGATACCCAGTCGGGTCGTGCACTCTCAGCTCGTCTCGATTTTGCGGCCGACCTTGCCCTCCCGTTGGCTCAGGAGGACCGGCCCGTCGATGTGCTGCTCTGGCTTGGCGAAGGCGCCTACGAGTTGCGCAACCAGCGCAGCTTACGCGCTTTCATTCAATTGTTGCGCCACGCGCATGTCGACTTCGCGGTGTTGGCCGAGGAACTCGACTGTGGCGATACGGCACGGCGCCTCGGAGATGAAATCGAGTTTCTCCGCTTGGCGACCAAGAACATCGAGACCCTTTCCCGGTTTTCATTCCAGGCGATTGTCACGCTCGACCCCCACGTTGCTCACAGTCTTGCACGGGACTACGTTGCTTTAGGCGGCCACTACAAGGTCCTTCATCATACGACTTTCCTCGAGCAGCTTTTTACGAGCGGCCGCCTTAAAGCACAGGCAGCGTTGGACGGGCGTTTCACTTATCACGATCCTTGCTACCTAGGTCGTTATCTGGGCGAGGTGGATGCACCTCGCAGCCTTCTCGACCGGCTTGGCGTGGAACGTGTCGAGATGGCTCGCTTCGGGCGGCAATCGTTCTGCTGCGGCGGCGGCGGCGGCGCACCAGCGACGGATATCAGAGGTGAGCGACGGATTCCGGACATGCGAATGGATCAGGGACGCGCTACCGGTGCAGACACTATGGTCGTCGCCTGTCCGAATTGCACGATAATGTTGGAAGGAGTGCCGCAACCCCGCCCATCGGTGCGCGAACTGAGTGAGATTCTCCTCGAGGCTGTTGAGGGGAGGAGAGCTCAATGACGGAGGAACCCCACATACCCTTTCGGCGGGACCCTCGATTAGAGCAGAATCGCCGCCGTGCCTCGGCGGAGGGAATACCGGATAAGGAGGAGGCGAAACCAACCGTCGCCAAGCGTCGTGACCCAAGGCTCGAACGATCAAGTCGTCGCGCCGGTTTGTCCGACGAGCCTCAGAATGTTCCTGAGCATACCTCTTCACCCGATCAGGGTTCCGGTGGCGGCCGCGTCACCAGCAAGCACGCCGCCACTCCTGCCTCTTCCGAGGCGCAATCACCGGCTACAGACGCGCGCCAGCTGCGACGCGATCCGCGCAGGGACCGCGGCCGCGAACGCCACAGCACATCCTCCGAGACCTCCGCGCTGAGACCTGACACGGACCCGGAGATTCGAAAGATTGACGATGCCTCGTTCTGGGTGCTTGTCGTCCCGGATGCGATATCAGGCGCGCTGAGTTCGCATGATCAGGACACGATCGCAGTTGCAAGGCTTATCGCCGATAACCACGAGGGAGGTGTGATTGCCCTCGCTCCGGAAGGCGCTGCCGATTATGGCCGTATGGGTATCGATCGTCTCGCCCCTTTTCCGAGCACGAACAGCGATGCCGAATTAAGACTCAGCATCACCAGCCATATCCTGGACGCCTTGGGCCCAAAGCACGTCGTTCTACCTGAATCGGCGTATGGGGCTCATCTTGCGCGCCTTCTGTCAGTGCGCCGAGGCCTGCCGATTGCGACGGGAGTAACCCGGATCTCTGAGGCGGGATGGGCGCGACCTACTGACGGGGGACGCCGAGAGCAGATCGTTGCACCAACTCCCATTGTGACCATCGCGCCTGAAGCAGCGGAGCTCAAGCTAGGACCTGCTCGCGAGGCTCGTCGGATCGCGCTTCCAGCCTTTCCGCCTCTTGAATCAGAGCTGGAAGATTGTGGCCTCCTTCCGCTCGATCCACAGTCCGTTCCTCTCCAGGAAGCAGAGTTTATCGTAAGCGCCGGGACAGGCGTCTCAGATTGGACCACCTTTGAGGATCTTGCCCGAGTTATTGGCGCTGCCATTGGGTGCACACGAGCTGTTTGTGACGCGGGCCACCTGCCTCGACACCGGCAAATCGGCGCGTCAGGAACGCTGGTCAACCCGCGCTGTTACCTGAGCTTCGGTATCTCCGGAGCGCCGCAGCACCTCCAAGGGATTGCCCGGTGCGAGCGCGTGATTGCGGTCAATACCGATCTCCATGCTGACATGATCAAGCGCGCTGACCTCGCAATCGTCGCCGACGCTCAGGTTGTGATGCGCTCCTTGGTCGATCTCCTGAGGCCCGCCCGATGATGGAAGGCCCTGCGGTTGTACTTCTGTCCATTGGGCGCAATCCCGTCTCAGGCCGGCCACGTCGCGCTGCGCGTGACGCACGGGCGGTCTCGATGGCGCTCGACGTGGGGGTTCCTGTTATTGGTATCCATGCTGGTCCTGGGAGCGATGTACTCGGTGATTATTTCGGGATGGGCCTAGCGCAGCTCATTCACCTCGTGCTTCCTGAAAGCCTTGATCCTATTGGCGTACTTCACTCTCAAATTGAAGCGTTGGGACCGAGCCTGGTCTTTGCGGGCACCCGGGCAGAGATTGGCGAGGGCAGTGGGATTGTTCCTTATGAAGTCGCGCGACGACTAAGTCTGCCGCTCGTGCCTCAGGTCGTATCGGTGAGCAAGAACGACGAGAAACTGCAACTTCTGCAAGCTCTCCCGGGTGCTCGCCGGCGATGTCTCAAGACCAACCGCTCGGTCCTGGTTACGGTCGATTCGCATGGCCCGCCGTTGCGCCAGATCGCTCGAGGGCCTGCGCGCCGGAGGGAGATTCAGCGTCTTGAGCGTCCCGAGAGCTTTCCAAGTCTCAATCTCTTGCCTGCGTGTCTCTCCGAACGGCCTGCCCGTCCGAGGCCCAAGCGGATTGGCCCCGCAACGGCGGCAAAAGGCGTGAATGGCCGGCAAACTCTCGTCAACCCCGACGCCGAGACCGCGGCACACGAGATCCTCCGCTTCCTGGAGGCGGAACGCATTATCACCCCACCAATCCGAACTGACCACTCACTTGAGGAATCTGCCCATGACGACTCACGCCGCTCTTCTCAAGCCTCTCAAGATTAAGAATCTCACGATCCGAAACCGTATCATGAGCACGAGCCATGCGGACCGGTTCGCGGACAACGGCCACCCAGGCGAGCGCCTGCAGCTTTATCATGAGGAGAAAGCCAAGGGCGGCATCGGGCTTACGATGTTCGGCGGATCCTCGTCTGTCGCACCGGACAGCCCGGCATCACTTTGGAACGGCATTTCGTTGGAGAGTGACGACGTCATCCCTCATCTTCAGAGTTTTTCCGACCGAATTCACCGGCATGGCGCGGCACTGATGGTGCAGATGACCCACATGGGCCGGCGCACACGCTGGGATGTTGCGAACTGGCTCGTTCCTGTCACTCCGACTCCGAAGCGCGAGCACTATAGCCGTTCTGTCTCTCGCGAGATCGAAGATTGGGATATTCGTCGGATCATCAAGGCTTTCGGACAGGCCGCGCGGCGCTGCAAGGAAGGCGGGCTCGACGGTGTCGAGCTGATGGCGAGTGCCCAACACCTTGTTGACCAGTTCTGGTCTCCGATAACCAACCAGAGAACCGACCAATATGGCGGGAGCCTGGAAAACAGGATGCGTTTTGGCCTCGAAGTGCTTGAGGAGATTCGAAAGCAGGTAGGAGACAGCTACATCGTCGGAATACGCCTTTCCGGCGATGAAATGATCGAGAGCGGATTGAAGGCGGACGACTGCCTCGCGATCACGAGGCGCTACGTCGGGTCAGGCATGTTGGACTTCGTCAACGTGATCCCGGGCCAGCTCAACGACATGATCAACTATGCGACGTATCTGCCTAACATGGTTACGCCATCCGCACCATTCCTGTACATGGCGAGTGCGATCAAGGCGGAAATCGACATCCCGGTGTTCCACGCGACCCGTATTACGGACCTCGCGACCGCGTCCCGAGCTATCGAGGATGGGCACGTCGACATGGTTGCGATGACCCGGGCCCATATCGCCGACCCACATATCGTCTCGAAAATGATGGAAGGACGAGCCGAGGACATTCGACCGTGCGTGGGTGCATCGTTCTGTCTGTCTGGACGCGGTGCCGTTTGCCTGCACAACCCAGTCACAGGCCGAGAGGCTTCGCTCCCGCATGTGATACCAAAGGCATCTTCACGCCGGCGAGTCGTTGTCGCCGGCGGGGGGCCAGCCGGCCTCGAGGCGGCGCGTGTCTCTGCACAGCGAGGCCACGAAGTTATTTTGCTCGAGGCCAGTGAAACCCTTGGCGGACAGATCAACATTGCAGCGAAGGCGACATGGCGCGAGGGTCTGGCCAACATAGCAAGGTGGCTGGAGGGTCAGGTCCGACGGTCAGGGGTCGAGATTCGCCTCGGCACGAAAGCGACCGCTGCTGAAATCGAGGGCCTCGATCCCGACGTGGTTGTGATAGCGACCGGCGGTCGTCCCAATCTCATGGGCTTCGAAGGGGGTGATCTCGCCGTCAGCACCTGGGAAATACTGACCGGAAAAACCGAACTCGCAGAGAACGTGCTTATTTGGGACGACAGCGGCTTTGAAGCGGCGATTTCCTGCGCTGAATTCGCCGCCAAGCGTGGGGCCCTGGTCGAGTTGGCGACCTATGACCGATATCCCGGAGAAGAGATCTCGAAGGCCAATCTCCCGATTTTCCTGCGAGAGACCTACAAGCACGACGTAGTGTTCACTCCTGACCGCAAGCTCAAGCGGATCTATCTAGAGGGGAACAAGCGCGTTGCTGTTCTTGCGAACGTGTTCACTGGTCAGGAGGAGGAGCGTGCTGTCGACCAGATCGTGGTTGAGCAGGGCACGCTTCCAAACTCGGACATCTATATCGATCTGAAGCCTCGCTCCAGCAATCTCGGCGAGGTCGACATAGACGCCCTCGTGGCCGGACGCCCCCAACAGCTCAAAAACAATCCGGACGCCCGGTTCCAGCTTTTCCGAGTTGGGGACGCTGTCGCAAGCAGGAACATTCACGCCGCAATCTACGACTCGATCAGGCTGTGCAAGGAGTTCTAAGGGAACCAGCTTGAACAGATCTCGAAGTTGATCAGTACCCTCGGAAAGGAGGCGCATTCGCCATGAGGATTCAATCGGTCCGGATCTACTTGGTTGAGAGCGGAGGCATCCGTCCAGTCATAGTGGAGCTATCGACAGATCAGGGCATCGTCGGGCTCGGCGAGGCCGCTATCGCGTATGGCGCCGGCGGCACTGCTGCAGCCGGAATGGTGAAGGACCTCAGCGAGCGCTACGTCCTCGGCCAGGATCCGTTCCAGATCGAGCGCCTTTGGGCTGAGATGTATGACCATTCGTTCTGGGCCAAGGGAGGTGGTCCAATCGTCTTCGCCGCGATCAGCGCGATTGAGCAAGCGCTCTGGGATATCAAAGCGCGAGCACTCAACGTGCCGGTTTATGAGCTCCTCGGTGGAAGAATCAGAGATCGGCTTCGGACTTACGCCAATGGCTGGTACTTCGGCTGCCGCAGCAATGCGGATCTCCCCGCTGCGGCCGAGCAGACCGTGGCGAATGGGTATGATGCTATCAAATTCTATCCATTCGCCCGAATCCTCGAGGATGGACGGCTGCGCCACCCGGCCAATCGCTCGTCAGACAAGAACCTTCGACAAGCTGCTGTCAAAACCATTGCCGAGGTTCGAAGAGCGGTTGGCCCCAGGGTCGAGATCATGCTCGATCTGAGCGGGGGGTTGAATCCTGACGAGACAATCCGGTTTTGCCGAGACATTGAGGAGTTCGGGATCACCTATGTCGAAGAACCGGCCGATCCGTTCGATATTGGGGCACTGAAGAAGATCGCGACATCGATCAACCTGCCGATTGCGGTGGGCGAGCGTGTTTACACGCGCTACGGCTTCCGCGAGATCCTAGAAAGTCGCGCCGTCGACATCCTCCAGCCTGATATTGGCAATACAGGCGGGATCTTCGAGGCCAAGAAAATCGCGGCTATGGGAGAGGCCTATAGCCTAAAGGTTCAGCCCCATATATGCGCTAGCGCTCTCTCCACGGCGATTGGGATGCATTTCAGCGCCTCTATTCCCAACTTCTACATCCAGGAGCACTTCCCTTACTGGAGTCGTATTCCGGGCTACTGCGAGGTGCTCGAAAACCCACTCGAGCCGCAGGTCGAGCAAGGTTATGTCCCAGTGCTGGACGCACCCGGTTATGGGGTCACACTCCGTCGAAATGCACTCGACCGGTTCGTTTGGGCAGAGTGCACTCGCGAGTGACGATGAACTATGATCGAGCACATGAGACTCTACGACAGCGCCATGTTGCCCGGTCGTCCGAATTCTACTCCCCTCTCCATCAGCACTGCGCAGATTGCGGGCGCTTTGCTTCGACATCCAAATGCACAGAGCCATTTTTGGGAGCGCTTTCTCCTTCAAATGACTTGTTCCGTTCACGGCTATAGCTGGCCAAGTAAATGAGGATAAAAGTATGAAAGTTGTAGTAGCAGGCGCACATGGGCAGGTTGCGATGCAGCTTCACCCTCTTCTCCGAGGTTCTGGCATTCAAGTGCGTGGGATCATTCGGAATCCCAACCATGCTGGCGAGGTTGCTCAAGCCGGTGCCGAGCCTATCGTCTTTGACATGGAGACCGAGTCAGATTTCAGCGGCGCGATCGGCGATGCTGACACTATTGTCTTTGCGGCCGGAGGAGGCGGCCCCAGTCCAGCGGCTCGAAAGTGGGCGGTCGATAGGGATGCCGCGATCAAGCTGATGAAGGCCGGGGAAAAAGCGAATGTTCAACGGTTCGTGATGCTGAGCGCGATAAGTTCAGGGAAGCCATTCCCGGACGACGAAATGATGAACGTCTATGCCGCGGCGAAAGGAGAGGCGGACCAAGCGCTTCGTCAAAGCAGGCTCCCATACACGATCGTCCGTCCCGGCCCTTTCACCAATGAAGCCGCGACAGGCCTTGTCGATGTGGCTCCGCAGCTGCCACGCCGATCAATCCCAAGGGCAGACGTGGCTCTCGTCTTATACAATGTTATCATCGCAGCTGGGGGACAACGCGTTGAGTTTGATCTCACGAGCGGTAGCATACCGATCGAGACTGCCGTTCGGAACATTCTCATGTGATCTGACCATGCTTTCGAACGAAGTACGGTGAGAGTCTGCCGCATGGCGGCGGTTGGGGTAACTGCCGCCGAGGGGTCCCTGCCTGGCCCCAAGGTCGCATGGCAAGAAAGCCGACCGCGCCAACAACCGGCTTTCTTAGGGGCCGAAGCCCGCCGGTTCGTATCTTAACACCACGTTTCCAGCCGGCCCCTCCTTAAAGATCAATGACCCGGCGCTTCGGACGGATCTCTTTCTCGCCCCAAGGAGGGGCGCAACCATGTTCGAGATCGACCGCGCTAGAGCATCGTGCGGACCCAGCGGGCCGCGCGAGCGAAAAGTGGATCCGGTTTTCCGCGCCGAACGATGCTCTTATCCAAAGGGAAAGCATCGGATGGATCCCAAAAGTGCAAGTCCACT
>Ga0182742_1001322_pt1 | contig 32283 bp, 25 predicted proteins | sample eDN5th37CBELigMG_FD_128880 | JGI IMG/M metagenome (GOLD analysis project Ga0182742, IMG submission 128880) | Enriched Miracle-Growth compost microbial communities from Emeryville, California, USA - eDNA 5th pass 37_C BE-Lig MG (version 2)... ... | reverse complement strand
GCCAGTGAAAGCCGCAAAGTTTGGTATGGAGCGTGCGAAAAGAGAACGAGTTGGCTGGTTCAGGCATCTCATGGCTTATGCCATTGGAAACTTGATTTTGGCAGGTATGATTCTTTTTATTGGGGATTGGGGTGAAACAGAACCCTTATTCAATCTATCTAAAACATGGACGACTGTTTTAGTTATCGATTTTGCCATCAGTTTTAGTTATACCATTTGGCCTCGAAAAGAGCCCAAATCCTCAAACTAAATCCAATCATAAATGATACGGCAGTTTCCCTTTCTGCCGTATTATCATATGAATTTCATGTTAGGTTCACGAAAGGTTTACCGCTTGAGGCAGTTCAATCGTGAACCGTTTACTCCAATTTGGCGGATTTGTATCTATTTCTATACTTCCACTATGCAATTCAACAATTTTTCTGCTTATGGACAAGCCTAAGCCAGAGCCATCATCCTCCTTTCGGCTCTTATCTCCGCGGACAAAAGGTTCAAAAATGGCAGAAGCCAGTTCATCTGAAATGTGTACACCGTTATCAGCTACTTCAATCATCATAGAATCGGTTCGTTTCCGTAATCGGATAAAAACAGTTGTTCCTTCAGGATTATATTTAATGGCATTTTCTAATAGATTGGAGAGTGCTCGATAAAATAGTCTCTTGTCGAAAGAATAGTCAATGTTCGTTTTTGGAATATCTACTATGAGCTGCATGTTCTTCTCTTCTATCAAGTGATAATATTCCACGATTACTTCTCTTATAAATTCACAAAGATCACTTTTTTCTTTATGTACTTGTAAATCCGGAGTATCTAATTTGGCAAACATGAACAGTTCGTCAATTAAAGATGTAACCCGGATGGACTTGTCATGAATGTATTGAAGGTATTTTTTCTCTTGATGGGGATTACTCGCTAGTCCATCCACTAATACTTTGGAATACCCTTGGATGGTCGTCATCGGTGTTTTTAAATCATGAGAAAGATCTGCAAGCATCTTTTTCTTACTTTCTTCTAATGTCACTAGCTCCTGATTCTTTTTTTCCAGCTGATGAAGCGCCAATGCCAGTTCTTCACTCATTTCCTTATAACGTAAAGAGGCCTTCATGATAAATGGCATGAAGCTGCCGCCAAACAGCGGGGGCAGGAACAGCAGATAAAATGGGGCAGCTATGTCAGCAGTAAAGATGACCACAAGGCTGCTAATAATAAAAGAACCGGAAAAAATATACATCCATTTTTGCGGCAGATTCGTCAAATGATAGACAAAAATAAACACTAAATATAAATACATAGGGTGATAGAGAAAGGCAAATAGCAGTGTGATTAGAAATTTGACAGGCAGAATATAGAGAACCTGTTGTGGGCTCCAGTAAGCCTGACGATAAAGAATTAATAAAGTGATTAATAAGAATAAACCAAGAAACATTTTTCCAATTGTTTCCTGAAGGATAAACAAAAGCGGGATGATGATATTGAATAGCCCCACATAGGGCATAAAGCCTTCTGTTGATGGAAAAAAGCTTTTATGGAGTTTAAACATGGTATCAAATCCTTACTACACAAATAATGGGACAAATGCTTGTCCTTTTTGTTGTTATATTCGACAAAATAATTGGTTTTCCTTTCTCCAATACAATGCAAGTTTCTAGAACGCTCCGTATCCTAGAGGGATTTAGTTTTTTCTAAGGTAATCTTTAGATTGATTTAAGATTCGCTCCCTATACTATAAGTAAAGAAAGGGTGGGAGGAAGATGAAGGAATCGATTGATATTCAATATGTGAATGATTTTATCGGACCAGAAGGAGGGACTTATATTCTTCTGGCTGAACCAAGAGAAGATGCCGTCGATCTCATTCACCTATATGGAAATAGCTATGTAACTGGGGAGAAGGACGGGGAAATTTATCTTCAAATAGAGAAGGAAGAAATTCCTGAACTGATGAGCTGTCTATTAAATAACGATATTAAAATATTCGGAATCGAACCAGCAGGAAAACTTTTCCTTCGTAACTTGGATTCTATTGACCAAATGAAATATTGTGGGAAAAAGAAGGGGGAATATGATATGGATGTCGATAAAACAACGATTGATTTAATGAAGCGCACGAAAAAAGGGATTCCGATGATTTATGTGGGTGTGGTCTATTGGTTTCTCTTAGGTGCAAGCAGCTTTCTAAATATAGAGATAGAATGGCTGGGATTGTTTTATCTTATTGGAGCTGGAATGATTTTTCCGATTGGTCTTCTTGTATCTAAGTTGCTGAAAATTGATTTTCTCGCTAATGATAATCCATTTTCAACAATGGGTGGAGTGCTTGGGGGAGTACAGATTTTATTTTCTCCTATTCTCATTCTGATTTTTATGGAAAGAGTGGAATGGCTGCCGTTTTTTGTTGCCGTGTTAACAGGTGCCCATTTCCTCCCATATGCCGTTCTTTATAAAAGCAAAGGATATTTGTTTCAGTCATTTGCTGTCGTGGGATTTACTTCCCTTATCGGTTTTGGTTTCATGGAACAAGTCTATACTGTACTGCCTTTTGGTATAAGCGTCATTTATTTGATTACCTGCTTATTGATTTCACAAGAAAATAAAAAGGTCCTAGCAGGTGGAAAAAGGGACATTTTTATCTAAAAAAAGAGGAGTATGATGGACCGAGGAGTAATCGGGAAGGGGACCCGTCCTCTTGGTCCTTTTCTTTTAAGCTAATTGGTGTAAAATAATCTTATGATAAATGTTGCTAGTCAGGGGGACTTTTACGTGGTAACCATTAAAGAAATTGCTGAAAGGGCAAATGTTTCGCGGACAACGGTTTCCAGAGTTTTAAATAATTCTGGATACGTTAGTGAGGAAGCAAAAAAACGAGTGTTAAAAGTCATTGAGGAAACGGGGTATATCCCTAGCGAGAATGCCAAAGCGTTACGTACGAAAAAGACGAAGGTGATTGGAGTGATTCTCCCTAAAATTAGTACGGAAACATCGAGCCGCCTTGTTAAGGGGTTGGATGAAGTATTTGCAAAGGAAGGGTATCAAATTCTCCTTACTAATACAAATCTTGATCCTGAAAAAGAGATTGAATATTTAAAGCTGTTAAAAAGCAGACATGTGGATGGAATTATCTTATCAGCGACGAATATCAACCGGCCATTAATGGAGGAAATTTTTAAGTTAAAAATTCCATTTGTAACCGTTGGACAATATATCTCAGGATTAGCCAATGTACTCTTTGATGACTATCAGGCTTCAAAAGAAATAATCAACTTTCTTATTAAAAAAGGTTATAAAAGGATTGCATTTATTGGTGTAGATGAAAAAGACCGTGCTGTTGGCTATTTGAGGAAATCAGGCTATTTAGATGCCATGACAGAAAATCATTTACTAGTTGAGGAAAGCTGGATTCAAAAAGGAAAATTTGATGTAGATTCCGGGTATCAACGCATGAAAGCAATCATGGATTTTGCTAAACAAAAGCCCGATGCGGTACTTGCCGTAACGGATCGACTAGCTGTTGGAGCGATGCAATATATTAAAGAAATAGGTTTGTCTATACCCGATAATATCGCAGTTGCAGGAATGGGGGCGTCTGAGCTATCCAGTTTTATTTCCCCAGCTTTAACAACGATAGATTTTTCAATAGAAGATGCAGGGCGTGAGGCGGCCGGCTTATTATTAGAACAAATAAATGGGGAAAATTTCCAAGAAATAATTAAGACAATAAAGTATAGACTTCTAGAACGATCCAGTATATAATTACGGTGTAATCGATTCCATAATAGGATTTTACGATTACACTTTATTTTTAAGTTATATGGAATCGATTCCATATAAACAAACATAATAAGAGATTAACTTAAAACTTTTTTATTTAATTATTATGGAATCGATTCCATAAAGATGAAAGAATAAATATGAATATCCAATCAAAAGATATTCATACTAATATTTTTTCGAATAAATGGAATGGGTTTCAAAGACAAATAGGGGTGAAATTACAATGTCAGAGAATCGTAAAATAGCAGAAGAGGTTATTGAAGCAGTCGGCGGCAGAGAGAATATTCAATCGGTTGCCCATTGTGCTACTAGACTTCGAATTATGGTCAATGATAAAGAAAAAATCAACCAGGAGAGGGTAGAAGAGATTAGTAAGGTAAAAGGAGCTTTCTTTAACTCTGGACAATACCAAATTATTTTTGGTACTGGTACGGTGAATAAAATTTACGAAGAAGTATCTAACCTTGGTCTTGACACAACATCCGCATCAGATCAGAAAAAAGAAGCAGTGAAAAGCGGTTCTACATTTCAACGAGCGATTCGAACTTTCGGGGATGTATTTGTACCCATTATTCCCGTCCTTGTAGCCACTGGGCTATTTATGGGTCTACGCGGTTTAGTTATGCAGGAACAAATACTATCTTTATTCGGTATGACTCCTGATGATGTTTCACAAAACTTCTTGCTATTTACTCAAGTGTTGACAGATACAGCATTTATTTTCCTGCCTGCTCTTGTTGCTTGGTCGACTTTCAGAGTGTTTGGCGGAACTCCGATTATTGGATTAGTCCTAGGATTGATGCTTGTTTCACCGGCGTTGCCGAATGCCTATGCGGTTGCAGGTGGCACTGCGGAGGCTCTTCGATTCTTTGACTTTATTCCTGTTGTCGGTTATCAAGGTTCTGTTATCCCTGCATTTATTGCCGGTATGATTGGAGCAAAACTCGAAAGAGCAATTAGAAAGCGTGTACCAGATGCTTTGGATTTAATTATTACACCGTTTTTTACTCTTCTTATCATGATTGTACTATCATTATTAGTTATTGGACCTATCTTCCATATGGTGGAACAAGGAATCCTAACTGTTGCGACAAACGTTCTTGCATGGCCATTTGGTATTAGTGGATTTATTATCGGCGGACTGAATCAGTTGATTGTGATAACAGGTGTTCATCATGTATTCAACATGCTAGAAATTCAATTGCTGGCAGAATTCAAAAACAACCCATACAACGCGATTGTAACTTGCGCTACTGCTGCACAGGGCGGAGCAGCTTTAGCAGTCGGATTAAAGACAAAGTCGGCTAAATTAAAAGCACTAGCGCTGCCGTCCTCTTTCTCAGCCTTTTTAGGAATTACCGAACCAGCTATTTTCGGGGTTAACCTGCGTTACGGAAAACCGTTTATTATGGGGCTTATCGGCGGTGCAATTGGCGGGTTTACGGCTTCTATTCTTGGGCTGAAGGCAACAGGGATGGCGGTTACGGTGATTCCTGGTATCCTGCTTTATTTAAATGGACAAATCCTTCAATATATTTTAGTTAACTTAATTGCGATTGCTGTCGCCTTTATTCTTACTTGGATGTTCGGCTTTTCAGACAAGATGAAGAATGAAATGGAACAATAGCAGAGGGGGAAGGGCAAGTTCAATCTTGCCTTTTCTTTTTAGAGATACAGAGGGGGTTCAGCTATGAAAGAAAACGAAGGTCTCCTTATTCAAAGGGCATACAATGAAGTGAAAAAACACAGTGATAACATTAAGAATGATCCTTACCGATTAACGTATCATTTGATGCCGCCAGTTGGTTTGTTAAATGATCCAAATGGTTTAATTCAATATAAAGGGGTTTACCATGTATTTTATCAGTGGAATCCTTTTGAAACCTCGCATGGCGCAAAGTTTTGGGGGCATTACACATCAAGAGATATGGTTCATTGGCAGGAGGAACCCATTGCATTAGCCCCTAGTGAATGGTATGAAAGGAACGGTTGTTATTCAGGGAGTGCCGTTGAATCGGATGGAAAGCTATATCTCTTTTATACAGGAAATGTAAAAAATGAAGATGGTACACGAGAATCCTATCAATGCTTGGCGGTTTCTTCAGATGGTATCCATTTTGAAAAACAAGGTCCTGTCCTTAAACTCCCGGAAAATTATACAGCCCATTTTCGTGATCCGAAGGTTTGGAAAAAAGGTGAACGTTGGTATATGATCTTAGGTGCTCAGACCTTGGATGAAAAAGGAACGGTCGTTTTGTTCACTTCAAGTGACTTGTATTATTGGGAGGAATTGGGGAGAATTGCCGGATCAGAAATGAATGGAATTGGAGATTTTGGTTATATGTGGGAATGTCCTGACCTTATCCATTTAAATGGGAAAGATGTATTATTGGTTTCACCGCAGGGGGTGGAGCCAGATGGATACTGCTATCATAATTTGTTTCAATCAGGGTATTTTATCGGGCAATTAGACTATGATACTGTGAAGTTTCAGCACGAATCTTTTACAGAGCTGGACCGTGGTTTTGACTTTTATGCTCCGCAAACATTTACAGATGAATCGGGGAGAACGATTCTCTATGCATGGATGGGGATAACAGATGAAACAGAAATCTATCAACCGACGCTAGCCAATCATTGGGTGCATGCCTTAACGATACCAAGAGTATTAGAGCTTAGAGAGGGAAAAATGTATCAAGCTCCAGTGGAAGAATTACAATCGCTTCGCAAAGAGAAGCTAAAAATGAAAATAGATAAGAGGGAAGGAAATCCTGTTTATATAGATGGGGGCAAATGTTCAGAATTACTGCTGGAAAAATTATATGTGGAAAAAGGCCTATTTCAAATCTCTTTTCGAAATGAAGTCTATTTCATTCTAGATTCTGGCAAAAAGGAAATTCGTTTGCAAAGGAGAAATCTAAAGACTGGTGCTTTAGAAACAAGAACCTGCAAACTATCTTCTGTATATCAGCTCCATATTTTTATGGATCATTCTTCCTTAGAAATTTTTATTAATGAGGGTGAAGAGGTTTTTACCGCCCGTTATTTTCCAAATCCTAAGGACGATACGGTTATCATTCACGGAGAGGCGGAATTTCATTTAACTAAGTGGACTCTTGGCTAAGTGTAGAATGATGAGATTATTTCTAAATGAGGTGAAAAATGTTGAACGGCGTAGTATGTATAGGAGAAGCACTGATTGATTTTATCCCTTTGGATTCGGATAATCTAACCTATCAAAAAGCTCCAGGAGGTGCACCGGCTAATGTTTCTGTCGGCATTGCGAAGCTTGGAGGGAAAGTTGCTTTCCTTGGCAAGGTTGGGAATGATGTGCTGGGACATTTTCTATTAAAGACGTTATCCGATTACGGAGTGAATACGGAATCCATGACATTGACGGATGAAGCTAGGACAGGTGTTACGTTTGTTACCTTAGAGCCTTCAGGGGAACGCGATTTTAGTTTTTTTATTAATCCGAGTGCGGACAGGTTTTTAACACATGAAGAATTAAACCAATCACTATTTAAACAGGCTAAAATTTTACATTTTGGTTCGATTTCACTCATCAGTGAGCCTTCCAAATCGGCCACACTTTTTGCTATAGAGATGGCAAAGGAAGCGGGCATGTTAGTATCGTATGATCCGAATCTTCGCTTAGGCTTGTGGGACACTGAACATCAGGCAAAGGAGACCATTCTTGGTACCCTTTCTCATGCGGATATTTTAAAAGTTTCCGAGGAAGAACTTATTTTCTTAACCGGCTGCGAAAATTTAGAGGAAGGGCTTGCACAATTACCTCATTTGCCTCTAATTTTGGTGACTTTAGGCGGTAATGGATGTATGTACCGTTTTAAAGGTCAGATAGGAAGCGTACCGGCATTAAAATGCAAGGTGGTTGATACAACAGGAGCAGGAGATGCCTTTGTTTCTGGCATCCTTTATTCTATTAATGAATCGGTAAAATCTTTAGCAGAGCTCACAGAACAGGAAATGGTCGAGATGATTCGATTTGCAAGTGTTTCTGGTGGATTGGCGACAACTAAAAAAGGCGCAATGACTGGTCTGCCTACACTGCAAGAAATAAAGGATAGGGTACATGAGTCGCTTCGATGAAAAATAACCAATAGAGAGATTAATTGGATTGATTGCCTTGACTTTTTATAATGACAATTTAAATGGGAAGCCTATTTTTGAGGATAGTATATGTGCTATCCTCTTTAAAATGGAAGAACGTAAAGAAGCGCTTAATGCAAATGATAGAAAGGTTTTAACTGGCTGAAAGGGTGAGAGATATATGAATCAACCTAATCGAATCATTTTATTAAAGGGTATGCAAATATATTCTGAGGATAGGAAAATAGAGAACGGATATATAAGGCTAAAGAATCAAAAAATAATCGAACTTGGACCAATGGAGGAATTAAGAGAAGCGGAGCATTGTGAAATCATTGCTCTTCCTTCCACATATAAAGCAGTTCCTGGTTTTATTGATGTCCATATTCACGGTGTAAACGGTGCAGACGTAATGGATGCCACAGAGGAATCATTAAACATTATGACAGAAGCTCTTCCAAGTGAAGGGACCACGAGTTTTTTAGCAACAACAATGACACAAAGCCGTTCGGAAATTGAAAAGGCCCTTTCAAATGCAGGTAATTATATAGACGGAAACCAAGAGGCGGGAAGAGCGGAAATCATTGGCATTCATCTTGAAGGCCCTTTTGTCAATCCGAAGATGGCGGGAGCGCAACCACGGGAACATATGGTTTATCCTAATCTCGACTTATTTAAAAAATGGCAGTCACTAGCAAAGAATCGCATTAAACTTGTCACCTTGGCCCCGGAACAAACAGGAGGACTTGACCTGGTGCGCTATTTAAAAAACACAGGGGTTGTCGCTTCTATCGGCCACTCGGATGCTGTCTATGAAGAGGTCATGGAAGCTGTCAAGGCAGGAGCAAATCATGTGACACATTTATATAATCAAATGAGGGGATTGCATCATCGTGAACCAGGTGTCGTTGGGGCTGTCTTCCTGCATCCTGAATTAAAGGCAGAAATCATTGTTGATGGAGTTCATGTACGGCCTGAAATGGTGAATCTTGCTTATAAGCAAAAGGGAAGTCATGGTCTTATTTTAATCACGGATTCTATGCGGGCTAAATGTTTAAAGAACGGCCATTACGATTTAGGCGGGCAGGACGTTGTGGTACAAGATGGGAAAGCGGTTCTAAGTGACGGGACATTGGCGGGAAGTATCCTCAAACTAGGAACGGCTGCGACAAATATATTAAACTATACAGGTTGTTCTCTTGAAGAAGTGATTGAAATGGCGTCTGCGAATCCGGCAAAACAATTAAATATTTTCAATCGGAAAGGCAGTATTAAGAAAGGGAAAGATGGGGATATCGTCATTCTTAATGAGAACCTGGACGTCGTCATGACCTTTTGCCGAGGGAAGGTTGCTTATAAGAAGGAGGAAAATGGATATGAATTTGATTGAAGTAAAAGATTATGAGGAAATGAGTGCAAAGGCTGCAGAATATCTTGTTAATAAAGTTCGCACTTCCCCAAAAATCACTCTCGGACTAGCTACAGGAGGTACCCCAGAAGGTACGTATCGGAATATAATAGAAGACCATAGGCACAACCATACATCCTATCATCATGTAACAACCTTTAATCTAGATGAGTATGTCGGCCTCTCAGGAGATCATCCGAACAGCTACCGCTATTTTATGAATAAAAACCTATTTGACCATATTGATATTCAAAAATCCAACACCTATGTTCCACGCGGTGATGCCCATGATATTCAGAAGGAATGCCTTGACTATGAAAAACTGCTTGAAACCAAAGGCGGAATTGATCTGCAGCTGCTTGGAATTGGAAGCAATGGACATATTGGGTTTAATGAGCCTGGCACGCCATTTGACTCAAAGACACATCTAGTGGAGCTGGCTCCATCAACACGGGAAGCGAATGCTAGATATTTTTCTAGTCCGGAACAAGTACCAACACAGGCGATTTCGATGGGGATTAGCACCATTATGAAGGCGAAGGAGATTTTGCTTCTTGTTTCAGGCGAAAATAAGAGCAAGGCTTTAGCTCAGCTGCTTCACGATGAAATAACAGAAAATAATCCTGCGTCTGTATTAAAGAATCATCCCAATGTGACAATTATTGCAGACCGTAAAGCACTCGTAGCTAAATAGGTCGCTGATAAACGAGCTCTTAGTCTTCGTAACTAGAATGAAAATTCAAATCAACAGTAATTATTACTTGACAGAATCTTTTAAAAAGAGTAATATTGCTGCTATAATAAATATGTAAATGAATTCTATAAATATACGATTATTTTAGCATATAGTTAATGAATCAAAGTTGACTAGATGAAAAAATAAATCCATATGAATAGAAATCCAATAAGGTAAGATGGGATAATTATCCTTATAATAATTGCATATTGAGGTAGACTGATAAAAGCCTATATAAGGGCTAGTTGATAGTAAACCGACAATTTTCTATGTGTTTAATGGTCATGAACTGACTATTAAATCATTGAAGTTGTCGGTTTTTTTTGTTTTTAACTTCATTCAGCAGAGTTTCTCCACTTCCTTAAGTAGGAGATGAATTCAAAAAGTGGTCTGATTCAGTGGAGGTCAAATCCAGCTGAATGAAGTTAAGCTTCCGGCGGATATCACGGATTTTTTAAAGGGTATTTATCGAGCGAGCTCAGGTAATCCGGGTACAAATTCGACGGGCAAATTTGATAATGAACAGGAAAGGAAGTTGCAAAATGATTGATTGGGGAAACCATAACAGCATACATAAGATAGTCATGCTTACTTGTATATTGCCATTCTATCGATTGGAGGGAGTAAGATGTTAGTTTCATTGCCATTTGTCTTTATTATCTTTCTTATTGTTTCATTCGTTAGTTCAATCATTCTATTAATTCCTAAAGTCTCTTTAAACTTTGTTCGTATTCATATTGGAGCGGTTTCGCTGCCTCCAGTCTTTGCTCTTTTTGCTCTTATTTTTCAGAAAGAAAGTTTCATATGGGGACCTTTTCATTTTGATTCCTTGTCATGGCTGTTGGCTGTATTTGTTCTGACAATGGGTCTCATTGTCCAACGATTCTCAGTCCGTTTCTTACTTGGTGATCGCTCCTATCGAAAATATTTTTTTCTTCTCACACTCACGACGGTTGCTGGTGCACTGGCATGGCTCAGTGATGATCTTCGTCTTCTATTAATCTGTTGGGGAACGACACTCCTCGGGCTGACTTTCATTATTAGACTAAAAAAAGAATGGCAGGCAGCTAAACGTGCTGCAACCACTATGGGTCGTTTATTTGGTTTTAGTTGGCTAATTTTACTAGCAGCTATCCTATGGATATCTCAAGCAACAGGACATTGGCAGCTGTCACAGGTGGTGTCAGAAGAGAGTCTGGCGGGGTTAGCATCATGGAAAAAAAACGGTATTCATTTGCTGTTGATCTTATCTGTTGTCATTCCGGCAGGACAATGGCCTTTCCATCGCTGGCTGCTAGACTCGGCTGTGGCTCCAACACCTGTTTCAGCCGTTATGCATGCTGGTATTGTGAACGCTGGAGGCATCATTTTAACTCTTTTTGCGCCGTTGTTTACCACAAGTTTGACGCAGATTCTTTTACTCATTCTATCAGGGATTTCGGTCATCATGGGAACGGGGATTATGCTCGTTCAAGTTGACTATAAACGACAGCTGATTGGTTCAACAATCGCGCAGATGGGGTTCATGCTCATCCAGTGTGCGTTAGGTGCCTATATAGCGGCCATTATTCATGCTGTATTACATGGTCTATTTAAATCAACGCTTTTCTTGCAAGCTGGTTCTGCTATTCACCATGAAAAGCCAGTAAAGATGTTAACCAAGTCAAATTCATTATTCGGTACAGTTTCTGGAGTCGTTTTAGGAATCTTAACAGGGATTGGTTATTGGGCAGTTTCTCCAGAAGAGGGGTATCAATTCATTAGTGCGATTATCTTAGGCTGTTCAGTATCGTTGGCTTGGAAGCAATTAGTCGTCTTTGGATACGGACGAATCGGGCGAATATCAGGGTTTGTGCTATTTGCAGCTGGGGCATTCATCTATGCTCTGATTCATTCCGGCTTTCATCGTTTGTTGCATGAAGCGATTAGAACAGGAATACAACCTTCATTTCCTGCCATTCTATTCCTTTTGATTCTATTGTTCATTGGCAGTGCAATCGGTTTATCGTTTGCTCGCCGTCACTCTTCAAGGGGTTTTACGATTCTTTATTTATGGCTCGTTAAGTTAGGGGAACCAAATCTTGATGTGGTTGAAAGCCATCCAAAATATCTAATGAAATACATGTCACAAGGAGGGCATAAATAATGAATTCAGTCTTAACATTACCAAAGACCTTACATGTTGAAAAAAAGTTAAGTGAACTTGAGATTAATGTAAAAGAATTAGTAGAGGCAGCAAGCTCTGTTATTGTGCCATTAGGGCCCCTCACTGCGTTTGCAGCAAGACATCCTTGGGCAGGTATGGAACATCATTCGTTTGAACAGGTTGCACGTTTTTTTAAAGAAATGACTGATGTAGATATTTATCCTAATGATTCTTTGATAAAATCGGCTTGGTTTCGCGGAGAGATTAAGGAGGAATTTCTAGAATCAGGCTTACAAAATTGGCTGGATGAACAGAATCTTGCAGTGCCTCGCGATGTGGCAAAAGCCTATTGCCGCGCTGCTCTTAGATGGGATCAACCATCTTCTGAATCATTATCAAAATCTGAGTTAACTCATTTGGCAAAGAAACTAAATCATTTTCAAACGAAACAGACGGAAAAACGTGTCGTTCAAACATACAGTCAGTTGATTGACAATCAAGAGGGGACGAAGGTTGCTAAAACTCTCAATTCCCATATGATCAAATGGTGTAAATTATACTTGGACGAATCCCAGGCAGTTTGGTCTATGCCCAATCGCAAAGAAGGATTTTATTACGCATGGAAGGAGCTTGTCCTGCATGATCCTTCATTGAAGCCTTCTGTACGCAAAAGGTTAAGAGATGCACCTAATAAAGCTAATCATGCTTTGCGGGAAATCTTAATCCGATTAGATATTCCTTATAGGGAGATACAGGAATATCTAGAAGCACACCTTCTTGCCCTGCCAGGCTGGGCGGGGATGATGCTTTGGCGCTCGCAGCAATATGATACGGACAAAACATTGTTAACCGAATATTTGGCTGTTCGGCTATCGATGGAGTGGGCTCTTATTCAACCTTTTTTGCCTCTGCCACAGCAAAGGATGGTGAATCAAGTATCTATCGAATCTCTTATTGCTAATTGGGTTCGCTGGGGGAATATGACCATCCACGATTGGTCGCAAATTTCTGCAACAGAAATAAAAGCGCGTTTGACACTTGCCTATCGTTTTGATACGATTCTCCGCAATCGGCTTTGGCTAGAAGCGTGGGAAAAAACGTACGAGGATCAGTTGAGAAATAAGATTACAGCCAACCTGTATCATAAAGCAGAACAGAAAAATCAGCCTGCATTGGCACAGTTTGTTTTTTGTATTGATGTGCGTTCAGAGCCTTTTCGCCGCAAACTTGAAGCATCAGGCCCTTTTGAAACCTTTGGCACAGCCGGTTTTTTCGGATTGCCCATTGAAACGTGCAAGCTTGGCAGTGAACATTGTCATCCTTCTTTGCCAGTACTGTTTAAACCGCAAATAAAAGTGAAAGAATTTTCAAGGGAGCCCGCGTTGGAAGCATATAAACAGCGATTGGGCGCGGTCCATGCATCTAGCAGTACATTTAAGAGTATGAAGCATCATGTGCTGGCGAGTCTAATGCTGCCGGAAGTCAGCGGCCCTTGGCTTACCTTTCAAACGCTGACTCGAAGTTTTGTCCCTCGGAGAGCAGGGGCAGCCTTCCGCAGAATTCAGGAAAAGTGGTTTCGAAAACCTGAAGCAGAACTTACACTTAACATCGATTATGCAGAAAAAGAGTTATCCACCGGCTTTACTGAAAAAGAAAAAGTGACCTACGTCAGACAAGCGTTGAAAATGATGGGGTTAACAGAACAATTCTCTTCTCTAGTGATTATTTGCGGTCATGGAAGCCGCAGTACGAATAATCCATATGCTTCCTCACTTGACTGTGGTGCATGCGGCGGGACATCAAGTGAATTTAATGCGCGGGTATTGGCCTCTCTGTGTAATCTTAGGGAAATCAGACAGACGTTAGCTATGGAGGGAATCATCATTCCAGAAGATACAGTTTTTATAGCGGCTGAACATGTCACATCGACAGATGAATTGCGTCCCATCTATGTCCCGGAACTTACAGAAAAAGCGAGGGAAGCGTTTGATCATATTCAAGCTGTATTGCCTAAAGTAAGAGAAGAGGTCAGTGCCGAACGGCTTATAGATATTCCTACTATCGGATATAACGGTAAACATCCGTACGAAGAAGCGGAGCGGTTTGCTGAAGATTGGAGTGAGGTGCGGCCGGAATGGGGTCTTGCACGGAATGCTACGTTTATTATTGGGGAACGTAAGCTGACTGGAGAGTGTGATTTAGAGGGAAGAGCGTTTCTTCACAATTATAACTGGCAGAAGGATAGAAATGGGACGATACTTGCCAATATTATTAAAGGACCTGCAACGGTCACGCAATGGATTAACCTGCAATATTACGCTTCCACTGTTGCGCCGCATTATTATGGAAGCGGGAATAAAAGAACGCAAACCGTAACTTCCGGTATTGGTGTGATGCAGGGAAATTCCAGTGATTTATTACCAGGACTTCCATGGCAATCTGTCATGAGCGCTGATCATGAACTGTATCATATTCCATTAAGATTATTAGTATTAATCCAAGCGCCAAAGGATATGATTGAAAAATTATTAAAACAAGATCAAGACTTTCATCAAAAAGTTCAAAATGGTTGGATTCGTCTTGCATCGATTGATGAGGCAGGGAACTGGGTAAGCTGGTCCTAAGCCTTTATCCAAATGGAAAAGGATAGTTGGCTTAGTCATTAAGAGATTATTTTAGGAAAAAGGAAAGTGAATGGTTATGGATAAAACAAAAGGAGCCCTTGAAGCGGAAATCAGTAAAGCTTTAACCCATTGGGAAAAGCATTATCTTGGAAGAGGCTCGGTATCCGTGAAATCAGATATTTTGCGGGAGATGATTATTGTCAGTCTTCGCGGAATCTTGACCCCCGCTGAATATTCATTATGTAAAGACAAAGAGGGGCTGCTAACCGTTAAAGAGAATAGAAATAGCCTTGTGGAATCGGGTGTCGACGAATTAAAGGAAATTATCTTCACCATAACAGGTTTTGAGGTCTTAAGTTTTTACACCGATCTTAGTACACAAACGGGAGAACGTGTAATGGTCTTTAAACTTTCAGGTGATTTACAACATGAGTTAGCTTAAGAAGGCCTCTATCCTGTTTTAAATATATAGTGTCCGTTAAAGAGGTAATAACTAGGATAAACATTCATGGGGGGATTGGATGTATTTAAACGAGAATAAAAAAGTACTATTTTTAGTAGGAAGGAAAAAGGAAATCAATTTTTATAATGTGAAACATAGATATCAGATTCTTCCGGAAGAAATCATCCTCTTAGAAAGCAGTGAACTAGATAACATAGAACCTTTTGGCGAATTAATGCGGGAGATTCTTTTACATGTTTATCAAAAAAATATAGAAGAAATAGTGGTTGTTAATACGAACAAGGATCGAAAGGATTCGGAGGATATTTTAGGAAGAATCAGTAAAAGCATAGACCAGCAAAAGAACATAAATACCTTTCATTATCTTTTTACCCATTGTCATCCAGAGTTTTCAAACACAACAATCATGGACTGGTTTGAAGGAAACCATAGTTTCATAGATACGAATCAGAAATCAGTTGAAGTGATTCGCCGCCATCCACTAATGCCGCCTTCTGTGAAAGTTACGGAATTACGGATAGGTAATGAGAATGAAACACAACATGAAATCGATGTTTTTTAAGAAAATATTATAGTTGATTAACTAAGTAGTTTTTATAGAAAAATGAAGCCCATGATTAATAAAGCATGGATTAAGTTCAAAAGCAGACAGGCCATCATAGCTTGTCTGCTTTTGTGCGTGCGCCCAGCATGGGTGCAATCTCTAGGGTGTAAGTCCCGAGCCGTGAAGGCAGAAGTAGCGGTTAGCTTAACGCAAGGGTGTCCGTGGTGACGCGGAATCTGAAGGAAGCGGACGGCAAACTTCCGGTCTGAGGAACACGAACTTCATAGAAGGCTAGGTATCATTGGATGAGTTTGCGTAACAAGACAAAGTCCTTTCTGCCGAAGGTGATATCGAGTAAATGAAGCAGATAGATGGAAGGAAAGATTGCATTCTTACCTGGGGAGGTCTGATGGATAGGTGAAGTACCCTTCATAACCTACTTAGTGATGAGTAGCTGAACCATCAGAAGTCAGCAGAGGTCGTAGTACGAATCGATCTAGAACGATTCGGAAGGACTGAACAATTAAGAGAGAATAGCCCTTGGCATTCAGTGAGTCATGAGGAACACAGAAAACGAAGTACCTCACTTGAGGAAGGAAACGGTGAATTCCGTGGGGGACCTCTTGGAGGGTGGAGTGACTACTGGCATAAGAAGATAAGCTATTCACGGAAGGAAGAATAACGATGCTTTTGAATCAAATCCTGTCACGGGAGAATATGCTTCTAGCATTAAAGCGAGTAGAAAAGAATAAGGGAAGCCATGGAGTAGATAGGATGCCCGTACAAAACCTACGACAGCACCTAGTCGAAAACTGGTTACCCATTAAAGAGGCGATTCTCAAGGGGGCTTATGAGCCAATGCCTGTCCGGAGAGTCGAAATCCCGAAACCTGACGGCGGTGTTCGGTTATTAGGTATCCCAACCGTGACAGACCGTTTGATTCAACAAGCCATTGCCCAAATATTATCGAAGATATATGACCCGATATTCTCCGAGCATAGCTACGGCTTTCGTCCAAATCGAAGTGCCCATGATGCCGTTAGGAAAGCAAAGGGATATATCAAAGATGGATATAGATGGGTGGTAGACATGGACTTAGAAAAGTTCTTTGATAAGGTGAACCATGATAGACTCATGAGCAGACTAGCGAAAAGAATCAATGATAAACCTCTATTAAAACTCATTCGTAAATATCTACAAGCTGGTGTCATGATAAATGGAGTCGTTTCCAGTACAGAACAAGGAACGCCACAGGGCGGACCTTTAAGTCCGTTGCTTTCTAACGTTGTGCTAGACGAGTTGGATAAAGAGTTAGAAGCCAGAGGACATAAATTCGTTCGTTACGCCGATGATTGTAATATTTATATGAAGTCAAAACGGGCAGGCGAACGAACAATGGCTAGCATTCAACGATTCATTGAAGGAAAACTTCGTTTGAAAGTGAATGAAAAGAAGTCAGCAGTAGACCGACCGTGGAAACGGAAGTTTCTAGGGTTTAGTTTCACGTCTTCAAAAGAGCCGAAAGTTCGGATTGCCAAAGAAAGTTTGAAACGAATGAAGAAGAAAGTACGTGAAATGACTTCAAGAAAGATGCCATTCTCTATAGAATATCGGATGGAGAAATTGAACCAATATTTAATAGGTTGGTGTGGTTATTTCGCGCTAGCCGATACGAAAACAATATTCATCAAACTAGATGGCTGGGTTCGGAGAAGGCTTCGCATGTGCTTATGGAAAAACTGGAAGAAACCAAAGACAAAGATACGCAATCTTATAAAACTAGGTGTTCCGGAAGGGAAAGCCTATGAATGGGGAAATAGCCGGAAAGGGTATTGGCGTATCTCGAGTAGCCCAATATTAAGTAAAGCCCTTAATAACTCGTATTGGAGTAATCAAGGGCTTAAGAGTCTACAAACTCGTTATGAATTCTTGCGTCACTTATCTTGATTGAACCGCCGTATACGGAACCGTACGTACGGTGGTGTGAGAGGTCGGAGGTTAATCACCTCCTCCTACTCGATTCTAGTGTGTTCTTGTTATGTATTATGATGATGCCAATGTCTGGAAGTTTAGGTAACTGAGCGGATGACGGACAAGGGTACTGCAGTGTTTTATTGCCTAATTTATGCTATTAATCAAGTAGTAATGTTATTTAAATATATTTTAAATTATGATAATATTAGGAGTGATACAACAAAACGGGAGGAATGTATCTTGGTCAATCGACTATGGACGAAGGACTACATATCAGTCTGTCTAACAGCTTTTTTTATGTTCTTAAATTATTATTATTTGCTTGTGACGATACCAATTTATTTAATTCAGGATTTACAAGGAAATACGGCACAAGCCGGATTACTTGTCTTAGTGTTCTATATTGCTGCCATTGTGATTCGTCCCATTGCGGGTAAATGGATTGAATCTTTTGGCATTAAAAAGGTTTTTTTAGCTTCACTGATTCTCTATTTAGCTGGGGCCTTGATGTATTTTTTCACGACTTCGCTTATTAGTTTAATGATTTTACGTGTGATTCATGGAGCAGGCTTTGGAATGATTACAACGACAACGGGAACGATTGTTGCGAATCTTATTCCTCAAAGTAGGCGAGGAGAAGGAATGGGATATTATGGCCTTATGATGAATATGTCTATGGCTTTAGGTCCTTTTTTAGGTCTGCTTGCCATCAATAAATGGGGATCAATTATCATGTTTGCTATCAGTTTTGCCAGTGTGATTATTGGAACGTTAACAGGACTTTTTATCTCTATACCTAAAGAAGTGAGAAAGGCTCGAGCGGAAGCGGGATTGAAGAAAAAAGGATTGAGCATGAATGATCTCATTGAAAAGTCTGCTCTTCGGGTATCGCTTGTCTGCTTCTTTTTTGCTATTGTCTATTCATCAATTGTTTCGTTTGTGTCCGTCTATGCAAAGGAACTTGGGTTAACAGAAGTAGCAAGTTATTTCTTCATTGTCTATGTAATTGCGTTAATTATCTCAAGGCCATTTACAGGGAAATGGTTTGATCAGTACGGAGCAAATGTCATTATCATCCCATCCATCGTAAGCTTTGCGATTGGTATGTTCCTATTAAGTCAAGCGAATGGTGCATTTATGTTCTTATTGTCTGCAGCCTTTATTGGACTCGGCTGGGGGACCATTTTTCCAACGGTCCAAACGATTGCCATCGCAGTTGCACTTCCTAATAGAAGGGGTGCTGCTACTGCTACTTTCTACTCTACGATGGACTCAGGCATCGGAATTGGTTCATTAATCGTTGGAATTCTTGGAGCGAAAATCGGTTATAGTTCGTTATATTTTTATAGCTCCTTTTTTGCTCTTGCAGGTTTGATTGTCTATTACTATTTACATGGAAGAGTAAGTCGGAGCATAAGAGAAAGAGTACGCGCCTTCGAATTGAGAAAAGTAGAATAATGAGAGTAAAAGTGCCAGACATCATCCGGAAGTGGAATGGTGTCTGGTATTTTTCATGATAGGGTAATGAATTAAAGTGTGATATTCATATTGGAATAAAAGAATTTACATTCTCTGTGAAAATACAGGCTCTTCTAATTTCTCGTTAAAATCAATCATTAAATCTTTATCTTCAAAATACCAAGTATCATCATCTTCAATGAAGAAGGTAATACCATCTTTCTCCATTCGAGTATGAGATTGTTCCGGTCTATCTTTATCAATTCCTAAAGAAAATCCCTTAACAAAAGAATTCAAACCACCGTATCGGACATAAAATCTTACAAAATCTCCTTCAGTTAATGATAAATCCTCTTTGTACCATTCTACTGCTTTATCAGACATTGTAATTTGCATGAGTTCTCACCTCGAAAAATAATAAAAAATCTAATTGTGATTTTTTTCACAATTAACTTCTTGTTATGAGTATAGCACAAATAGGATTGATTAAAAGTGTATAATATGTGAATCATTTCCTATGTTTATCAAACACGTGGTATCGTATGTTTTTTTATACGGATTATTGGTTAAGGATATAAAGGAATAAAAATCGTGCGTAAAATGGCATAAAGGCTTAAATAACTTGCGAGTAATGGATTAGCAATGATGTATAGAAAGGAAGCTGTATAATGAAACAACTTTGGTATGGTGGAACCATCTATACGATGGAGAAAGAAAACGAAACAGTAGAAGCGGTACTTGTAGAGAATGACAAAATTATAGCAGTTGGCACCTTTGCTGAATTAAGCAACCTAGCGGATGAAAAAATCGATTTACGGGGTGCTGCCATGTATCCAGGCTTCGTCGATAGTCATCTGCATATGATTTTTCAAGGAGAAAAATTAATTCGACTTGATTTATCCAAAGCAGGTTCAGCTGAAGAGATGCTTAATATGATTAAAGAAGCGGCCAAAACAACTCCGCCGAATAAATGGCTATTTGGGGAAGGGTGGAACGAAAATAACTTTGCGGATGGCAGAATTCCAACCAAGCAAGAACTTGATGAAATCAGAAAAGAACCTATCCTTTTAACAAGAGTTTGTCACCACGTGGTCTTAGGAAACACGGCAGCGTTCGAAGCGGGCGGTATTCATGAAGAAACAAAGGCTCCTGCAGGTGGAGAAATTGGACGCACTCCGGAGGGGAAATTAAATGGTCTTCTTTACGATCAGGCGATGAATAGGGTAACTAATGCCATTCCAAGGGTCGGAGAAGGTTATATTCAAGATTTAGTCCATGTGCTGAATCTTTGTATCGATGATATGTTATCAAAAGGATTAACAGGCGGACACACAGAAGATATGCACTATTTTGGCCACTATAGCAATCCCTTGAAGGCATTTTTACAAGTGATTGGAGAAAAGCATCATTTTCGAGTCCATTTATTGCGCCATCATGCTGTGTTTAAAGAAATGATGGAGGATCCTATCCAATATGATGAACCTTTTGTAGAACCCGGTGCGATGAAAATCTTTACGGATGGCGCATTAGGCAGTTCGACGGCAGCCTTATCTAAACCTTACTCGGATAACACGAGTAATCGCGGACTTTTAATTCATACCGATGAGGAACTGGAAGAGCTAGTGAAGCTCGCACGATCATGTAATGAAGCGGTGGCTGTCCATATGATTGGAGACAGAGGTGCTGAGCAAATCATCACTTTATTAGAAAAATATCCTGCACCTATTGGCAAAAGAGATCGTCTGATTCATGCCTGTGTATTACGCGAAGATTTAATTGAAAGAATAGTCAAATTACCGGTTGTCATTGATATTCAGCCTTTGTTTGTTCCATCTGACTTTCCGTGGGTAATGAATCGGCTCGGTGATGACCGGCTTGAATATGCTTATGCATGGAAAACCTTATTGGATAAAGGGATTATGTGTGCCGCTGGAACAGATGCACCTGTAGAAGAAATCAATCCCATCGCAACGATTTATGCAGCGGTTGAGAGAAAAAAACCAGGCCAAAAGCATGATGGGTATCTTCTTGAGCAAAAATTATCCCGCTTTGAGGCAATTCGTGCCTACACAGTGGGCAGTGCGCAAGCCATCTGTAAAGAACATGAACGCGGGTTAATTAAACAGGGATACGATGCAGACTTTTCCATTTTTGACCGTGATTTATTTAAAGGGACATCAGAAGAAATGCTTGAAGCGAAAGCGGTCAAAACCGTTGTTGCGGGGAAAATTGTTTTTGAACGGAACTAGATGTAATATCCAGGGAGCATTTGAATTTGCTTTTATCGTGTGCGGAGCGGTTTTTCTCGTTTTTGGCGGACTTGTATGGGCATTAGTCAGACCGAGAAAGTCAGAAGTACCTGTCACTACCGAAGAATTACCGGAATTTGTTTGAAAAGTGAAAGCACTAGGCACAATCCAATTTTCTTGGTATGTGCTTGGTGCTTTTATTCTTTCATTATTTGTGAGCAGTTCAAGAAGATTCAACAAAATGTAGAATAATGTCAAAATTAACTATCTTTTGTCATATAAATATGTAACAATCATTGACTTTTTTCCTATTGGTATATTATTCTATTATTATCAAATAATTACATACATTGGATAAATATTGTGGGAGAGTGTAGAACTTAGCTGCCAAAGGAGTAAGTTCTAAAAGATTATCGGGACAAAACTCCTAGATTGATGGAACCGCAATAGGACGCAATTCTGGAGAAATCGTATAAGTAAAACACGACACCAAAGGAGAAGACTCTGTGATTAATAGAGTTTATCTCTCGGGTAAAAAGGACGGAGAAGGACATAAAAGCTATAGTTTCCCTTTTCTGTGTTTTTTGTATGCAAAAATACGATTGAAATACTAGAAGTATACGGATTAGTTTATATTTTTTTACTTATTATACATAAAATGGAGGATTCATGATGCGTTTAGAAGGAAAAGTGGCTGTTATTACTGGAGGAACATTTGGTATTGGTGAAAGCACAGCATTACTGTTTGCTGCAGAAGGAGCAAAGGTAGTCATTGCTGCACGTAATGAAGAAAAAGGGGCAAAGGTTGTTAACCAAATAAAAGAGCAAGGCGGAGAGGCGCTATTCGTTAAAACAGATGTGTCTAGTGAAGAGGATGTCAGAAACCTGATGCAACAAACGGTAGATGCTTATGGGAAATTAGATATTCTGTTTGCGAATGCAGGAGTTGGCAGCATGGGAGACCTTGACTCTATCAGCCTTGATGACTGGAATTATACTCTTAGTGTGGACCTCACAGGTGTGTTCCTATGTAATAAATATGCCATTCCGGAAATGGAGAAAAACGGCGGGGGTTCCATTATAAACTGCGCATCTATCCTAGGACACGTTGGTCAAATGTCTGTTTCTGCCTATGCCGCAGCCAAAGGCGGGGTAGTTAATATGACTCGTACAGCTGCTGTGACCTATGCAAATAGAGGAGTCAGAGTCAACGCTGTATGTCCAGGTTATATTACCACAAATATATTAGATGATTTAAGTGATGAAATGTTGGAACACTTAAAGTCCTTACATCCAATTGGTCGTCTTGGAAGACCGGAAGAAGTAGCCTATGCGGTATTATTCCTTGCTAGCGATGAATCCTCATTTGTAACAGGCGCCAACTTGTTAGTCGATGGCGGTTATACTGCGCAATAATTTAATCATAGGGTAATGAAGCGTCAAGAACCATTCAAAATCGGATGGTGCTTGGCGCTTTTTCTTTTCAGCCGAATCATAATATGTGTAAAACAAAAGATATTCTCATATAATAGTTGAGAATAACCGAAGAGGGGGAATTTATCATGCATATCGAAATGTGGACAGACTTTGCATGACCATTTTGCTATATTGGCAAAAGGCGTCTGGAGGACGCTATTAAACAAATTAATCATCCAATAGAAGTGACGTATCGATGCTTTGAATTGGATCCGACGATGAGCAAAGATGTAAAAGAGAATATGTACGAGGCATTAGCTAAGAAGTATGGCATGAGCTCGGACCAAGCAAAAGCAAATGTTCAAAACGTTGTGCAAATGGCAAAGGAAGTTGGATTGGAGTATAAGATGGATACGCTGATTCTAACCAATACCTTTGATGCGCACCGCTTAACGATGTTTGCCAAAACAAAAGGCTTAATGAAAGAGATGACCGAGCGAATTCTTCATGCTTATTTTACGGAATCCAAGCATATTGGAGATCATGAAACCCTTTCAGAATTGGCTGTGGAAGTGGGGTTAGACTGGGAAGAAGTGAAGAATATGCTTGAGAGTGAAGCTATGGCAGATGTCGTTCGGGAAGATGAACAATTAGCACGGCAGTATCGCGTAACAGGTGTTCCGTTCTTTCTTATTAATAAAAAATATGCTCTAACAGGCGCACAGCCAACGGAAACGTTTGTACAGGCATTGAAAAAAATCATTGCAGAAGATCAGATTGTCGTTTTGGACAATCAAGACGGCCTTAACTGTGATGAAAATGGTTGTGAAATACCTAAAAAGGATGAATGAAACAGGGGGACGGTTCTTATGTTTCACTAAATATTTCCATTTAAAATGGTGAATATTAGGGAAACGCGAGAACCGTCCCTCTGTTTCGGGTGGAAATTAGATTACTGGTTAAAGATACATATAAAGTATTTCACTTAAATATGGGGAAAACGTGCTATAGTTATTATATAGAGAAAATGTGAAATTAAATACAAACTGGCAAAAATTATGTGTATTGGTCCAGTGTATTGAAGGGAATAGGGAGGAAAGCAGTAGGATGATGGTTAACACTTCAAGTAAAAATTCGGTAAATCTTCACTCTGGAACGAATTCTGTTGTAGATTCTGATTGGTTTTATCGTTCATTATTTGAGCATAACCCTGATATGATTTTCTTTTTGGATACTCATGGCGTGATTGCTAGAGCGAATGAGTTATTTTGTGAATCCCTTGGATATACACAAGAGGAGATAGCATTAAGTCCGTTAGAACGATTCTTTTCATCAAATGAAATCCCAGCTTATAGAGAACTTTTTAAAAAGGCTCTTATTGGAAAAACGCAACAAGCTCATACTACATTATTACACAAAAATGGAAAAGCCATTTATATTCGTTTAACGATAATTCCTGCAATAGTTGAAGAAAAAGTGATGGGCGTTTTTGGAATAGCAAAAGATATTACGGATATAAAGAAATCTGCACTAGACCTAGCTGAATTTGAATTAAAATTTGGCAGTATTGTAGAGGAAGCTATTATTGGAGTTTATATTGTACAAGAAGACGGAAAAGTTTCCTATGGAAATAAGAAATTCTATGAAATATTAGGAATAGAGGATAACAGAAGAAAAGTAAATTTTCAAGATTATATTCATCCGGAAGATTTGTCAGATTTAATTTCTCTTGGTAAAAGGTTAGTTAATGGTGAAACAGGTATGACCCATACTTATAGAATCATCAAGAAAGATGGGACTGTTTTGGATATTGAGTCACATTCAAAAAAAATTTATCTCCAAAATAAACCACATATGGTAGCCTCACTTCAAGACATAACCGAACGTAAAAAGGCGGCAGAACTAAATGAATATTTGGCCTATCATGACTTTTTAACGGGTCTTCCAAACAAACGATTATTCTATGAAAAATTAAAACAAGAATTAGTCATCAGTAAAACATCACAACAAAAATTAGCTGTTATGGTGCTAGACTTGGATCGTTTTAAGTATGTGAACGATACATTAGGTCATTTCATCGGGGACAAATTACTCCAAAAAGTTTCTAAAAGATTAAAGGCTTGTTTGGGTAAGGATGATATACTTGTACGATTTGGCGGAGACGAATTTGGTGTTATACTACCAAACGGAGGATATACCAATCAGGTGATAGAATACGCCGAAACCATGATTGCTTCATTAGAGCAACCCTTTCATATTGAGAAATATGAACTTTTCATTACAGCAAGCATTGGAATCAGCATCTTTCCAAATGATGGCGAAGACGCTGAAACCCTTACAAAACATGCTGATTCGGCCCTTTATAAAGCGAAAGATAAAGGAAGAAATACTTATCAAATCTTTACCTCTTCTATGGATACAGAGGCCTATAAACTATTTACATTAGAGTCCGATCTTCGAAAAGCATTGGAATTAAATCAACTGGAATTATATTATCAGCCCCAAATTTGTGCAATTACGAACCAAATTATTGGCGCAGAAGCCCTTATTCGCTGGAATCACCCAGAATGGGGAATGGTTTCTCCTAATGAATTTATTCCGATAGCTGAAGAAACAGGAATGATTATTGAAATAGGAAAATGGATTAAAGAAACAGCGTGCAGCCAAAATAAGGCGTGGCAGGATGCTGGTTTACCATCGATTCCTTTATCTATCAATCTCTCGGCTCATCGCTTCCTAGAAAAAGACTTGCTTGTAAATATTAGGAACATATTAGAAAAAACCAAACTTGATCCAAAGTATCTTCAAATAGAAATAGTGGAAACATCTCTTCTGGAAAATGAGAAGGTGGTTTTTTCTATTTTAGGGGAATTAAAGAAGATAGGAATTAAAATTTTTATGGATGATTTTGGTACAGGTTATTCATCACTCTCTTATCTGAAACGATTTAAAGGAATGATTGATACCTTAAAAATCGATCGCTCTTTTATTAATGATTTAAGCGGAACAGACGTGGAGGGCTCTAATTTTATTACAAAGACTATTATTGAATTGGCACAACATTTAGAAATGAATGTAGTCGCTGAAGGAGTAGAAACAGTAGAACAACTAGAAATATTAAAAGAGTACAATTGCAACAATATTCAAGGGTATTTATTTTCGAAACCAGTTCCAGCAGATGAGTTTACTGCACTTTTAAAGAAGGGGAAAATAGAACCCCCGTGTGATAATAATAAAAATATGGTCATTGAGGATCGACGAAAGCTCTTTAGGGTTAATCTTGACTTTCCTTTAAGTGCATCCATGACTCTTATAAGAATTCATGGCAGAAACGTGGAACTTGGAAGAACAGAGGTATTGGTCGAAAATATTGGATTAGGAGGATTACGGTTTCTATCTGATATAAGATTACCTATTCATCGAGATATCATCTTGGAATTTGAAACAGAAATTTTAGGTAACACGATTAAAATGTATGGGTCAGTGGTATGGATGAAGGAATTGAAGTCCGACATTTATCAGTATGGTCTGAAATTTTCGGAAGACGAAAGTGAACGTTCTGTTTTAACTCCAATCCTTAATAAACTAGCTATCCTTCTTAGAAAAAATCCACTTATTCCAGGTTGTAATTTTGTTAAAGGGAATCCATTCACCTTTTTTAAGCATAAGAAAGAAATAAAACGGGTTCATCAAGTTGAATGAAAATTCATTACTCATCTTCAATGTTGTTTGAAAGAATACTAGTTAAACATAAGCATGAATGATTTCACTTCATATAGAGGCAGATGGTGCTATGATTTCACTTCAATCGAAAAGAGCAAAATCGTTGAAAAACGATGACGCAAAGCCACAGGTCTAAGGCTGATTGCTATGACAGCTGGGCTGCCGGAAGGAGAAGTACACATGGAGAAATTTACATCTAAGATTAAACTGGTCCTTATTTTAATTGCACTATTTGCCATAGTAGACAGTTTTGATGACCATCTCTTAATACTAGCGGGTGTAAGAGATAACAGTATGGGAGAACTTATTTTCGATACATCTATTTCGTTTATATACATCATCCTCGTTTTTTGGGCTTTTTACAGTGGGAAGAAAGTAATTATCCAATATAAAAGAGAAAAAAAACACTACCAGCGCTTGATTACCTTATCTCCTGAAGCTATTTTTGTTTTTAGGCAAGGTAAAGTTGTCTTTGTAAACAAAGCTGGAGTTACTTTACTTGCAGCAAAAAGTATAGCTGATTTGCTCGACTATAATTGGAGAGAACTTATTCATTATGATACCTATAATAGAGAAAACCTTTTAGAAGAATTTAAGTATGATACAAATCAATTGTTAAATCACCAAATTAGAGCCCGAAGATTAGACGGAAAAGTAATTGATGTAGAATTTACTTCAACAAAAGTGGAATTCAATGGGATGCCTGCATGGGAGGTCATCGCAAGAGATATTACTTTTAGAAAAAAACAAGAAAAGATTTTAGAACAATTAGCTTTTCAAGATGAGCTAACGAAACTCCCAAATCGCAGAGCATTCTTGTACAAATTAGAACAACTTTTAAGTGTTTCCGAAAGATATAAAAATACGTTTGCATTATTATTTATTGATTTGGATGGATTTAAAAAAATAAATGATTCTCTTGGCCATGAAGCAGGCGATGAGCTTTTGAAAAAAGTTAGTATTTATTTGAAAAAAAGTGTGAGAGAAAAAGATACGGTCGCTAGATTAGCGGGAGATGAGTTTACAATCTTATTGCCTGACGCTAATGAGGAAGAGTGTATGTTAGTAGCGGGTAAAATCATAGAAAATCTGACTAGCCCCTTTTTAATAGAAGGTAAAGAGGTCCGTGTCACACCGAGTATTGGAATTTCCTTATACCCACAAAACGGTGAAGATGCCTTAACATTATTGAAACAGGCAGATATGGCCATGTATCAAGCAAAACAAAAAGGAAAAAATCAGTTTCAGTTTATAGAGGATGAATCGATAGCAGGATAAATAAACGTTAAAGCCGATTTCAAACTAGAAATCGGCTTTTTGATAAGTTAAATGAAGTGATACAAGAATCCATTAAAGAGAAGGAAGAGGAAATAGAAGATGTTAAGAAAGAAGAAGTAGAAGAAAACTGGACAGAAAACGATAAGAAAGAGTTAATTGAAGAATATATGGAAGAGAATTATCAGTATCAAAAAATGGTAGAGCGTATCACATCTGGACATGTTCCTTCATTAAATTTTGAAACTTATAGTACTGGGGCTTGCTGTTTGGATGTAAAAGACATAATTATCCTGAATATCAAAAATAAAATGATTCGGCTGCTAATCTAGGTGGATTTTTTCTTGAACTAAAGAACGAAAGGACAGTTTAGTTGAAGAAGATACTGTATGATATTTAATATCTAATTATTCAGGAGGATTAATTATTATGGGTCATACATTGTTTGCGTCAGATGGTATGTTTGTTCTTTTCACTTTTTTACCTATTATTTTTTATTTAGTTCTTACCGTTTTTGCTATTTATGTTGTAATTAAAGTAATTAAGTTCATGAATGAAAAGACAAGATTAGACCGAGAAAGAAACGAGAAACTTACTGAAATAATTAAGGTTCTTAATCAGGATAAAAAGGATTAAAGAATATTAAATTGTATTCATTTTTGAACAGTGACAACGGGCAGTTTAGTTGAAGGTCATTAACTGCTTATGTCACTGGATAAGAAAGGGAGAAAATTAATTAACGGTATAAACCTTTATTTGATACTATCTTGTTTATAAAAAACCTGAGTTAAACGAAAACTCAGGTTTTGGCAAATCATCTATTGTGGCTTAGTTGTCATTAATTTTAGACCAACACCAATAAAGACAACGCCTGCTGCTTTATTCAAAATCGCATTAAATATTTTACTATCTCTCAAGTTTTTAGTTGCTAAAGTTGTACCATCTGAAACAAAGGCGTACCACCCAATGAGTATAAGCAATGAGAATGTTGTACCCAAAATTAGGAATGGTAATGAAGTATAGCTGTTATCTGCTGAAACGAATTGTGGTAAGAAAGATAAGTAGAGCGAGATACTCTTTGGATTTGATATATTTGTCAGGACGCCTTTCATGGTTCTTGTTTGTAGATAGTCGTAGTAACGAAAGCACAAAACACAATATAAAAGAAATTCTTTTATATTGTGTTTGAAACGAAGGGTACTTATGATAGTTTGCGTTTATCTAAATTCAGTATGTAATGGATGGTGAATACAGGATGAAACTTCCTAATGGAGTAACTGGTTTTTATCATTCAAAAGTCAATAAACCTCCACAAATAGATGGAAAACAGTTCAAGCAATTATGCATCGACTTTGCTTGCCGTAACAGTGGAAAAGTAATAGATTTTATTACGCCCCAATACCCATCAAATTTTTATTATGCTCACATTGAGATTGAACGTAAACGGTTATATATTCTGCTTAATGAACATTATCCTTATCTTGCATTCGCCTCATTGGCTGAATTTGGAAACATAACATTTATCAACACATCTGTTCTCTATGAGATATTTTCATCTTTCTATCGGGTAATAGGTACAGATGGACTAAATGTTCCTTTAAATCACAATCTTTTAAAGCAAACGAAATTAAATAGTGCCGAATTGGAACAAATTGCGTACTGGAAGCCCGACACGGTAAATCAAATAATCTTCAATAATTGGGATTAAGCAGTTAGGAACTCCACAAAAATTGAAATTCCTACATGTTATTTAAAAAACAACATTAAAGTTTAACAAAGCCTATTAAAAAAAAAACGCTAATATTGGGATGATATTAGGTTATGGATGTTCTGTAAAATGGAGGGCTTATTATATTTTATTACTTACTGAAATGTTCTATTAAGGCAGTTCTTTTGAAAGAAGGATTGTGAAGAAATATACTTAAACTAACGAGTGCAAAGTTGAAAATATTACTCTTTTATTTTCAATGTAAAATCATTTTTAATCTAATTAGTATGAAAATTAAAGCTCAGAAAAAAATATTGGTAATAAGCTTGATAGAGTATGAGGTGATGCGAGTATGCTAGATATGCAATTAAAAAAGATACTATTAGACATAAAAAGTAAAAAACCTAAAAAGCGATATATGGCACTAAATAAACTTTATGAGCTCAAAAATAATAAAGAAAGCGAAGTAGATATTAATACCTTAAAAGATATTATCAAAATAGCTGCCTATTCATTTCCGGAACCGTATGATGATTGGGATCGTCCAAGCTACTATTTACTTGATTATGTATCAGATTTCAAACATTATGCTTTGGTTGATCCGATGATTGATTATTATGATAAATTCAATATGGCTGAGAAAGAAATTGTTTTGAATTTTTTATGTGAATTTGACGATGATAAGTGTTTTAATGCAATTATGGAAATTTATGAAAGGGAATTAAAAACAGATAGTGCCATTATACCTATTGATGGTTTGTTCAATCATCCGTTATGGATAAAGCGGATGATTTCAAAATTTTACAACCTCTTAATAAAAGAAAGATATAGAGAATCATTTTATCGCATGCTTCTATTTTGTTTTCGAATGGAAGTCATGGTTGATTTTAAATCTGAACTTGTACTTTCTATTCTTGTTGATGACTATAAAAAAGAAAGAGAAAAGTTCAAAGACTACAATTCCTCCTATTCCGCAAAAGATGTTTATATGGCATGGAAGGTAAATTATTTGAAAATACGTGAAAAACTAGTGCGGTACCTTTCATTAATGGAATATTATTTTGATGAAACAACAGAAAACCTTATAATTGAAGCATTGCACTATAATGATCCTCTTATCAAAATGAGAGCGATTCGTGTAGCCTTTCAGAGAAATTTATCAGTTGAAAAGCATATATTACTTGATTGTGCTAAAAGTATTGAGTCATCTGAAGCTCTTTATTGGGAGTTATTGGACATACGAAAGGAACATTTATATCCTATAAAAGAAAAGAAACAGCATTTATTCGCCAAAAGCCATTTTTTCCACTATTTAATAAATGAAACGGATTTTGATGACTTTCCAAGAGAAATAAAAGTGATGGATTCCATTGAGACGATGTATAACTATGATCAGCCTGTAAGGTACTACTTATTATCCTTTTCTAATAGCTTTAATGAAACTTTTATAGGATGGGTCGGTGGATATAACCTTGAACAAGGCGATGACAATATTTATATGTGGGATGGAACTTATACGACCTTTGAAAGTCTAGAAGCTCATTCGATTGAAAAACATAAACGTCATTTCATGAATAAACAGCAAGAATTAAAACAGGCATACTCAAACGAAATTCATTATAAAAGCAAACCATCTTTTCCAACGGGGTATTATGTGCTTTATGTTTATTTTACGATTCAGTGGATTCGGTTTATTTTTACTGATGTAAAGTTTGATAGTTTTCTGCTTGTATTGACTCTAATTGCAAGTATTCTTACCATAACCAAATGGATGGAACGTAAAAAATATACAGTCAAACTGGTGGGAGATAAACTGATATATAACGTTGGTAAAGAAAAACATGAACTATTGTTACATACAATTAAAAGGATAACGGTTGAAAGAAAATCCATCCATATATATAACAAGGAAAATGAATTAGTCTTTCAAATCAAAAAGAATCACGTGAAACCGAAATATTTTCTTTATTATATCCGGCAATTGACAAATGAATTGAAAGAGCCCCCGTTTATAGAAGAATATTAAATCACTAAACCAATGGCTGCTGGGCAATCTTATGTTCAGCAGCCATTGGTTGCTAAAGTAAAAAGAGGAAACCTATCGTACAGATAATCTAACAGTAATTAATAAATAATGGCTATGAGGGTTTGTTAATTGGTTATAGATTTTTCCATTTATTGATTACATTTCAAATAATGGCTTTGTTAAAGTACTGTGTTGATAAGCCAGATTTTTGACTCATTCGTGTGAAATGACCATACAGCTTAAATGAGTCAAAAATCAACAATATTATTTAACAAAGCCCAAATAATAAAACATTGCGTGAAACCTCTTATGATACAGGATTTTTAAATCAATTCTCCAAGCGTTGTTATGTGTTAAATTTACATATGAGTTTCTCTTTTTTTCGATAATAATGATGGTTGAAAGACCATAGCAATTTATTATAGTTTAAGACAGTGTTAGAGCAATATATTTAATAATAGGAATTTATGTATTTAACTATTTTTTTCTATAAAAAGGCATTTTTAATCATCGAAAAGATAATCTTCTTGTTTATTGCAAAATAAAAGTGCAGAGCTTTGCAACAGAAAAATGCAGAGTCCTGCACTTTATTAAATGAGTGCATAAAAAAAGACTTGCCAGTCACCCCAAGTCCCACTAGATTAATTGTG
>Ga0182742_1001321_pt1 | contig 32290 bp, 32 predicted proteins | sample eDN5th37CBELigMG_FD_128880 | JGI IMG/M metagenome (GOLD analysis project Ga0182742, IMG submission 128880) | Enriched Miracle-Growth compost microbial communities from Emeryville, California, USA - eDNA 5th pass 37_C BE-Lig MG (version 2)... ... | reverse complement strand
TCAATGTCATTAAAGTGTTACCACCATGGGGAACACTAGCTATATTGGCTGGATTATTATTCATTCTTTTCGTCTTTGTTTTTTTAGGGTGGAAAAATTTTCAGTATTTATTTATGGAAGATAGAATCATTATTTACTCAGGTATATTTACTAAAAAGGAAAAAACAATCTACTATCAACGAATTCATTCCGTTAATATTTCTCAAAATATTGTTCATCGTCTATTAAATTTTGCCAATTTATCGATTGAAACTCCTGGAGTAGCAATCGGGAAATCAGATGGTGAAATACGTTGCTTATCGCTTGATAAGGCAAAATATTTACAGAGCCTATTACAGCGTATGGGTGATGCATCAAGAAATGATGCAAGCGAAAAGAAGGAACATCTTTTGCACTCTATCGTGATGAATATGGAAAACTCCACTTCTCGTCGAGTTGTAGAAATTCCAATTGACGAGCAAGCTCTAGACTCTAAAGATACGACACTAGAAGCATTTAATAGCATGCAGCAAGTGGATGTAGCTAAGCAGCAATCTAGTAGTCCTTTAGCAGAAGAAGTACAGAAAAAGCAATCAGACATTAATGTTTTACTTGATAGCCTGTTAATGTTTAAATCTGCTATCACTTCATTAAATATTAATATTGTACTCGTATGGTTTGCCGGTATATTTGCCTTTGCGGATGACATTTTTAATGTATTATTCCCTGAAAGCTCGTTTTTTGAGGATTACGTTAAAAAGGTGGAATTTAGTGAATCCATTATTCTCGTTATCGTAATAACGTTGCTAAGTGCAATTGTAGTGACGTGGGTACTATCAATTATTTTTTATGTGATTAAATTTTTTGATTATAAGCTAGAGCGAAAAGGGAAACAAATTCACGTTAGCTATGGCTTGTTTAATCGTCAGAGTACGGTATTCAATGAAACAAAAGTTCAATCCATTGTGTTTGAAGAAAACCCGATTCGTCAAATGCTTGGCTATGGCGAATTGAAGGTGAATATTGTGAAGTCTGTACAAGATAACAGTCAGTCGTTTAGTACGTATATTGTTATTCATCCTTTTATTAAAAAACAGGATGTAGCCTCTTATATTGAAAAGCTTATGCCGAAGAGAAAATTAAGTGATCATGCTGCTACAGAGAAGCTTCCTCTAGCAAGCCTACGCACCTATTTATTTATACCATTACTCATTTCCTTGATTCCAGCAGTAGGAAGCGCATACTGGTTAAAATGGTCTGCCTTATGGTTATTAGTTATTCCGCTAATTGTTTTGACTTGGCGTTATATACAGTTTAAGTCTGCAGCTTTTTCACTAGATGGGGCTGAGGTTAAGCTTGTAAAAAGGGTTTTTGCTAAGCAAACCTTATATGTAAAGCGACAAAGCCTTGTTTTATTATCTGAGCATGCCTCGCCATATCAAAGAAAAAGAGGTTTGCGTAAGCTGTCATTTAATACATTAGGTGGTCTTATGTCTACAAAGTATGTTTTGCAAGGGATTAGTAAGGATCAAATGGAAAGAACAAAGCAATGGCTATTAACGTATTTGAAAAGGTAACAAAAATGGACTTCTAGCGTAAATATGCTGGGAGTCCTTATTACTTATTACAACTGTCATGAGTTTTTGCAGATGCTACAAAAACGATTAAGATAACGTTATAATATGAATAATACTAATTAAGGGATGTGAGCAATATGAAGTTGCATATAGAACAATCAGCAGCTAAATGGTATAAAGAGCAGCTAGAATTAAAATCAGGGGAATATGTAAGAATTTATGTCAGATTAGGAGGCTGTGGAAGCGTGCATCCTGGTTTATCATTAGGTATTACGAAAGACACACCGCATGACATCGGTTTAGAGCAAATTGCTGAAGATGTTCATTTTTATATGGAGAAGGACAATCTTTGGTATTTAGACAATAAAGATCTTACAATTTCTTTTGACCCTGAAAATGAAGAAGTTTCAATGAAGGTTCAATAATAAAAAAAGTGATTAAAGCTGCTGCTTTAATCACTTTTTTGTTCTATATTCTATACGCCAGAGTAAGCCATAAAGCCGCCATCAACAGGAACAGTAATACCTGTAACGAAGCCAGAGGCTTGGTAATCACAAAGCCAAATTAAAGTACCAAGTAAATCCTCAGGTTTTCCGAAGCGACGCATTGGTGTATGGGTAATAATTTTGTTGGAACGATCCGTTAAGCTACCGTCCTCCTTAACTAGCAGCTTGTAATTTTGTTCTGTTAAAAAGAATCCTGGTGCAATAGCATTTACCCGAATGCCTGCGTCTGCCATATGAACGGCTAACCATTGTGTAAAGTTATCGATGGCTGCTTTAGCTGCACTATAGCCTGGAACCTTAGTCATCGGACAAGGCGCACTCATCGATGAAATATTAATAATAGTTGGATGTTCTACTTCAAGCATGTGCTTAGCAAATACTTGGCTAGGGATTAACGTACCTGTAAAGTTTAAGTCCATAACATTTCTTATTGCTGTTGGGCTTAAATCAAAAAATGAAGTCACGTCAGGGTTAGTAACATCCTCAGCTCTGTAGCTTTCATTTGTTGTATTAGCACTAGCTTGATTACCACCTGCACCATTTATTAAAATTTGACATTTACCAAGCTGCTGTTCAACAATGTCACTTGCTTTTGTAACCTCTTCAACGCTTGTCACATCGCAAGCGATAGCAATGGCTATACCATTTTGAGACTTTATGTCAGCAACAACGTCCTCTAGCTTAGATAGTGTACGTCCCAATAGTGCCACTTTAGCCCCTTGACGTGCTAATTCCTTTGCCATTGCAGAGCACAGTACACCTGAGCCTCCAGTCACTACTACAACTTTATCTTTGATTGATTCATTAATAGTAAGCATTACATACAAACCTCCACTTGTTTAGCTGCTGATTTATTTTGCTTGATGTTTTACTAGCTCATAAGCATCCCATAAGCCCCATAGATGCATAATGCCTAGTGCTCTATCATATAAACCATAACCAGGGCGGCATGTAGCCTCCTCACCCCATATATGACGACCATGATCAGGGCGAGCATAGCCTGTAAAGCCCACATCATGATAAGCTTTAACAATACCAGCAATATCAACAGAACCATCCTGAGTGCGGTGAGAGACCTCAATGAAATCACCATTATTATCAAGACGTACATTTCGAATATGAGCAAACGCAATACACTCATGGAATTCGTAAATCATAGCAACAATATCATTTTCAGGCTTTGCACCTAAAGAGCCACTGCAAAGCGTTAAGGCATTAGATGGACTATCCACTTCACGTAGTAATCGACGCAGATTTTCCTGTGTATTAATAATTCGAGGTAAGCCAAATAAGGAGTATGGTGGATCATCTGGGTGAATCGCCATTTTTATGCCGTTTGCTTCGGCAACAGGCACAATCTCCTTTAAGAAGTAAATTAAATTTTGGAATAATTGCTCTTCATCAACAGCCTCATACTTTTTCATTGTCTCACTTAATACGGCAAGACGCTCTGGCTCCCAGCCTGGTAAAGTGAACGCTTTATTTTCATTCATATAATAGTCCACTAGCTGCTGTGGGTTCATATTAATAACGTGTGCTTTTTTGAAAAATAATGCGTTAGAGCCATCCTCTAATGGCTCATATAGGTTAGTACGTAGCCAGTCAAATACAGGCATAAAGTTGTAGCAAATCACCTTTACTCCAACCTGACCTAGCTTCTCTATTGTTTTTTTATAGTTTTCAATATATTTATCTCTAGATGGTAAGCCAAGCTTAATATCCTCATGAACGTTGACGCTTTCGACCACATCAATGTGTAGACCAGCAGCATCTGCTTGGGCTTTTACTTTTAATATTTCCTCCATAGGCCATTCTTCGCCTGCTGCAACATGGTGTAAGGACCATACGATACCGTCAGTCTGAGGGATTTGCTTAATATATGCTAATGGAATAGGGTCATTGCCTTCCCCAAACCAGCGGAATGTCATCTTCATTAGAAAAAACCTCCAAATATTAGTTGAAATAATTAGGGTACTTTTGCTTTAGTATTTCAATATCATGAATACTCGAAGATAAGTGAGTTTTCATCATCGATTTTGCTGCGTCACAATCTTTGTTTTTAATAGATTCAAATATAAACAGATGCTCATTATACAGATGCTGCCAATGGTGGTTATCCAACAAGCGTAAACGACGACAACGATCTAAATGCATCGTTAATATATTCATCGTTTTCCAAATATGTTGTTTTTCCACACCATTAAATAAAGTAAAGTGAAAGTGCTGATCTAGGCTAAAAGCTTTTTCAACATCATCTTGTTCTAAATATCTCTTTTGTTCAAGTAAGTTTAATTCTAGCTCTTTCATGGATGTAATAGGAAAATAGTTACACGCTTCTTCTACAATTGCTAATTCAAGCTTCATACGCATAAACCTAGCTTCATCAACAAGGGCGGTGTTAATTAATGAAACGAAAGTTCCCTTTTGAGGAATCACTTGTACTAGTCCTTCCTGAGATAAGCGAACAAAACTTTCACGGATTGGAGTACGGCTCACTTGAAATTGAGTGGCCATTTCATTTTCCGAAAGTGCTTGACCTGGGAAGTATTTTAGTTCGATAATCTGCTGTTTCATTGCTTCGTAAACTTGTGCACGAATAGGCTGTGATCCATGTGATGAAAAGAGCATGTTTAGCCTCCTTAAAAAATGTTATACGCTTACACTTACATACTACCATACAAGTTAATTTGATGTAAATGAGTTAAATTGAAGTGAAATAAGGTTGAATATTTAACTATTTTCGTGTCAATGCTGTATACGTTAAAGTTAAGTAGAATGATTTTAATTATTAAAACATAAATATTTACATCTAAGTTTTTCAAGAGGAGCAATGAATTTGAATATATATGGAGCTATAAAACGAATGGTATTTTTAACGCTAGGTGCCATCATGATGGGGATTGCGTTAGAGCTGTTTTTAGTCCCCTATAGTATTATAGATGGTGGTATTGCTGGTATTGCTATTATGTCAGCACATCTTACTCATTTACCTTTGAGTATATTTCTAATCCTAATTAATATACCCTTTTTAATATTAGGCTATCGACAGCTTGGAGAAGGGTTTGCTTATGCGTCCTTGTACAGTATTACAGTGATGTCCTTAACGACACACTTTTTATATCATATAGATCCATTTCCAGATGATAAGCTGCTAGCAGTCTTATTTGGAGGGATGATTTTAGGTGCTGGAGTTGGACTAGTTATACGTTATGGGGGTAGCTTGGATGGTATAGAAGTGCTATCAATTCTTATCTCAAATAAGATTAAAGCATCAGTTGGTACCATTATTATGATTTTTAATGTGCTAATATTTTTTATCGCAGGCTTTGTTTTTGAGTGGAGCTCGGCTATGTATTCAATTGTGACATATTACTTGGCGACGAAAATCATTGACGTCGTCGTGGAAGGGATAAATAAATCAAAATCAGTTACCATTATTACACAAAAAAGTAAGCCGATTTCTGATGATATTGTAAAGATATTAGGTCGAACAACGACAATTATGCCAGCAAGAGGAGGCTATTCTGGTCATAATACAGAGGTTATCTATTGTGTTGTTTCGCAATTTGAATTAGCAAAGCTTAAAGCAATAGTGCAGCAAAATGATAGCAAAGCATTTATCGCAGTTGAACAGGTATCAGATGTTTTTGGAGGTAGCTTTTCAAGAAAAAAGAAGGTATGAACGATGGCTTAAGCCTCGTTCATACCTTCTTTTACTTGGAGCTTAAATTCGATTGCTTATGCTCGTTTGGATTAACAATCACTAAAAATAACAGTGCGATTGCTAGTCCGCCAGCTCCCAAAGCGAATAAATAGGTATAGCCGATTAAGTCTACAAATTTACCCATAATGACTGGAGAAGATAAGGCAGCTAATGAAGAGGCAATATAGTAAATACCTGTACGTGTACCGATACTGCTTTCTTTCCCCAATGAAATAACAAATGGATAAGAGTTAATGTTAATAAAGGCCCAGAAAACGCCTCCTAATATAAGTAATAATCTAATAGCAAGTATATTTGTAATAAAGCCAATGATTGAGAACACGAGCATCAGACCGATAACCCCGAGGAGAATAGTCGTCTTTTTTCCAAATTTCTTACCTAAAAATCCTGCAGGAATAGCTGCAGCTAAAAAGGCTAATGAGAAAAAGGTAAGCATAAAGCCTGCTTGACTATCAGTTAAGCCTAAACGGTTCGTGCCATATAACGTAAAAAGAGCTTCTATGCCTTGATAGGAGAAAAACCAGAAGTAGATCGCTAATAGAAGTAATATCGTAGCGGGAGTCCACTCAAGACGATATTTTTTTAGAGCTTCTTTTAACCTTGTTAGCCTTCCGATACGGTCAGTTATCGCATGTGTAACCTGCTCTATAACATTATCATCCACAGCTTTTGTACGACTCTGATAATGAATAGAAAGCTGCCTCTCCTTTATAAATTTTAACAGCATTCCTAATGCAAAAAAGCTCATTAAAGCTGAAAACATAAACGGATAGGTAATATTTAAATTATACAAAAATGAACCAATAGAAAAAGCCATAATGGAGCCTAATCCACCCATTAAGTTAATAATGCCATTTGCTTGAGTTCTTTTTTCAGGCTCTGTAATATCAGGCATTAAGGACACTGTTGGAGAGCGGTAAAGGGCCATTGAAATATTCATTAGTACCATTGCAAATACAAGTAACGCAAGACTTGGCTCTACATCACGAATGAGACTGAAGGCGTTAGCTAATGGTTGACCGATGTAGGTAATAAGAAATTCATTTTTGTAAAACGGTATAAACATACAGAAGATGGCTGCTAGTGGAATACCAATAACGAGATAAGGCATACGTTTTCCTAATTTCGTGTTAGTGTTATCACTTTGTCTTCCTATAATCGGCTGTAAAAATAAACCGAAATAATTGTCAATGGTCATAAGAAAACCGATAACCATCGCTGACTTAATAAAATCGTCTAGAAAAAGTGGAACAAACGCATTGTATAGGCCCCAAGTTAAACTTATGCTGAAAAAACCTAGTCCTAATAACCATGTTTTTTTCACGCTAATTGTTCAGCTCCTTTAATAAATTAGTTTTGTTGCTGTAACAATGCTGCGAGTTTATCGGGATAATCTGTAATAATGCCAGCAACGCCAGCTGCAATAAATTCTTGCATTTGCTTATCATCATTTACAGTATAAACATTGTACTGGCATCCATGCTCTTTGGCCTCAGAGATCCATTGTGGGTAAGCGGCATAAAATGGTGCATGTAGCTTTGTAGCTCCGATGCTTTTGGCATAGTGCCAAGGCTCATAAATACCTTCCATATATAAAATTCCAGTTTTTAAAAGTGGTCTAAGCGTGTGACATTTTTTTAACGAATAATGATTAAAGCTAGAGATTATAATGTTGTCACTGTAATCGTACTTTTCAATAAGCTCAATGACCTTCTCTTCTAAATCAGGATACAATACTAAGCCATTCTTAAGCTCAAGATTGATAATCAGCTTGTGCTTCCTGCCTAATTGGAGTAGCTCCTCAAGCGTTGGTATAGTCGCATCTTTAAATTGTGGATCAAACCAAGAGCCTGCATCTAATTGTTTAATTTCGTCGTAGCTCATATCTTTAACATATACATCCACACCTGTTGTACGAAGTAATGATTCATCATGAATTAAAACAGGAACTCCATCTGCAGTTAATTGCACATCAGTTTCAAACCCTGTTGCACCAAGCTCAATTGCATATTCGAATGCGAGCATTGTATTTTCAGGACGATAACCACTTGCACCTCGATGAGCATAATTAATTACGGTCAATTTACATTACTCCTTTACAAATTATTGACTATATCTGGATATTAACATATAAAAAATGGTCATCCTAGTAATTTTTTTGTTAAGAAATATTAACTTTCGTTATTATGCTTAAAACGTAACGAACTAGGCAAAAATGCTTATGAGGTGAATAATTTGTTTGTACAGGTTATAGATGTCATACTGCATACTTTATTAGCGATAGCGAGTATGTTTTTACTAACTAAATTATTAGGTAAACGTCAGCTTTCTGAAATTTCCTTATTCGGTTATATTTCTGGTATTTCAATTGGGAATATATCTGCTTATATTGTGTTAGAAAAGGACGACCGCTATTTTGCTCTTATAAGCTTAGTTGTATGGGTTTTAGTTACATATATATTAGAAAAATTTACTTTAAAAAGCCCAAAGCTTCGTCAAGTTGTTGATGGTAAAGCGACGATGCTGGTGGAGGATGGTATAGTCTATAAGGATGCTTTTAAAAAAGAAAATATTACGGTAGAAGAGTTTTTAGAGCAGCTACATGACCACGATATATATAGAATAAGTGATGTACAAACAGCAACAATGGAACCAAGCGGTGACGTCACAGTATTACTTAAGTCTGATGCGATGCCAATTACACCGTCAACATTAGGCATTAAGGTAGAAGATGAGCGTGAGCCGGTCACGATTATTATAGATGGTAATTGGCAGCCAGATAAATTAAAAGAGAAGCACTTAAAACAAGAGCATTTTGAGAAACTCATGAAGCAGAACCACATTAATATTGATGAAGTATTTATTGCACAGGTGCTAGATCAAAAAACAACCTATTTCTGCTTTATGGATGGAAAATCAAAAATGGTTAACAGTCAAGAAGAACAACCTATTATGACGATTAATGAGCTAAAGGATACACTGGTGCGCTTACAAAAATTCCTAAAACAACAACAGTAAAAGGAAAAGAACGTATTTCTACATATAAAATGTAGAAATACGTTCTTTTATATCGAGATACTATTTCACATTTATCGGAGTCGGCTCTGTTGCTCCCTCAGCAAAGTAATATTGTACAAGGACATTAAATTCACTTAAGTAAGGCTGTAAGCTTAATTCTCTTTTATCAAGCTTTACAAAATTAGCAAGCTGATGCAGGAAGTCATGATTTGTACTAATAAATACTTGTCTAGGTGCAGCATAATTGTTAACAATACGTCCTATATCATGAATAAGCTCATTAGTTTCACTATTTTCTGCTGTATAAAAATGGTCATAAGGATAAGAAGCTATAGTGCGTGGTGCTACTTCATGGCGATGAAATTCATCATAACCCTTTTTATTTGTTTTTTGTGCATGCTCATCTTCAGAGAACATAATGCCAACATACGCATTTTTATTTGTGGCAAATACATAAGCTACAGCAATACCATGCAGCTGATCGATTGCATTAGATACATCTGGCCAATAATCTAAGTACTCGTTTACATGCATCGTAGAAGCAGGTGTGTCATCTGAATTAGAATAGGGTCTTATTCCTGATGTTATTGGCTGAGTGGATTGCTCTGTCCGTCGATTCTCTAGCCCCTTTAACATATTGCTCTTACCTCTTACGACCATCATGTCATAGGTTGAGTTTATTTTGTCGTCATCATGATTAGTGCCGCATCCAGTTAAGCCAAATACAATGACAAAAATAAGTGAAATGCTAAGCGTAGAACGTAAAAAATTGGTCTTCACCGAACTCCCTCCAAGCATATTGTTTAAGTTAGACATAGTTTTTAATAAATGTGAAAGAAATATGCAAAAAAAGAGTTGGTTAATTTTGATTATTTTACTAAAATAGAAATAGATTAAAAAATATCCAAAAAAATCAAGGAAAATTATAGAAAAGAGCTAAAAAAATAGAGTTATTATGACAACTTTCCGAACAATCTGTGAACTTATTGGTATTCATTGACAAATGTTATACACAACTTTATATTTAATTAAGTGATTTATGTTCTTAAAAATGTGAAACATCTGTGTACGGCGCAGCAGACTGATGCCACAGTAAGAAAGGCTGCTGTGAAAAAGTCAAAAGTGGGGTTGATTAATATGAAAAGGTGGCAGTATCTACTAAAACGTCTTATGCCATTAACGGCACTGATGGTCCTAGTTTTGTCAGCTTGTGGTCGTGAAGATTTATCAACGTTAAACCCGCAAGGACCAGTAGCACAATCACAACTAGAATTAATGAAAATCTCAATCGCTATTATGTCAATTGTGGTCGTTGTAGTTTTTGCAATTTGTATTTATGTTGTAGTAAGATTCCGCAGAAAAAAAGGGGATAACACGATCCCTAAACAAGTGGAAGGCAGTCATAAGCTAGAGATTATTTGGACAGTGATCCCGATTTTACTATTAGTTGTGCTTGCTGCTGCAACTTTAACACGTGTTTATGATTTATCAAGGGATCAAAGGGATAATCCTGATGCATTACAAGTCAGAGTTGTTGCACATCAGTATTGGTGGGAATTCCAGTATCCTGAACTTGGCATTACGACTGCACAAGAGCTGGTCGTACCAAAAGATAAAATTATTTCCATTACTGCAGAATCAGCAGACGTTTTACACTCGTTCTGGATTCCAGCATTAGCGGGTAAAATTGATACAAATAGAACAGGAAACGTCAACTATATGTATTTTGAAGCACCTAAAACAGGTGTTTACTTAGGTAAATGTGCCGAGCTTTGTGGTCCTTCCCACGGCTTAATGGATTTCAAAGTTAAAGTCGTTGAGCAATCATCCTTTGATCGCTGGACAGTTTCTATGATGGAGCCATCTGCTCTACCTCAAGATACTAATATTGCTGCAGTATTTGAAAGTCAATGTTTAGCTTGTCATGCTATTGATCAACAGTCTCCAAGTGCATATCCTAACTTAAAGGGGATAGGCTCTCGTGAAAGTGTTGGTGGTATCTTAATAAATGTCGAAGAGAACGAGAAGCAATATAAGTATGAGGATACGATTTATAATAACTTAGTTACATGGATTGAATATAACAATAAGAACAGTGAACGTGATGTTAGCATCAAACCAGGCAACCATATGCTAGATACATACTCGCTAACTAAGGAAGAAATCGAAGGAATTGCTGAATACTTATCAGAGCTTAAAGTAGATTTTTAATTTACTTACTCATCGAGTTTAAAAGGAGGTTACTGCCTTGGCACATGCTCATGCGCCGGTTAAGCGTTATAGCGGTTTGATGGACTGGCTGACAACGGTTGACCATAAAAAAATTGGTATTTTGTATTTAATGTCAGGTGCTTTTTTCTTCTTAGTTGGTGGATTTGAAGCATTATTAATTCGTCTTCAGCTTATTTATCCTCAATTGGAAGTTGTAAGCGCACAAACGTATAATGAATTGATTACGATGCACGGAACAACGATGATATTCCTAGCAGCTATGCCTATGCTGTTTGGATTTATGAATGCGATTATTCCATTACAAATCGGAGCTCGAGATGTTGCGTTCCCATTTGTAAACGCATTAGGCTTTTGGACCTTCTTCTTTGGAGGTTTACTATTAAATATCAGCTTCTTCGTGGGTACTGTACCTGATGCAGGCTGGACAATGTATTCACCACTTGCTACAAACGAATTTACTCCTCACCATGGTACTGATTACTATGTTATCGGTCTGCAAATTGCAGGTATCGGTACATTAATCGGTGGTATTAACTTCTTAGTCACAATCATCAACATGCGTGCACCGGGTATGACGTTTATGCGTATGCCGATGTTTACGTGGGCATCCTTTATAACATCAGCACTTATATTATTTGCATTCCCAGCGTTAACGGTTGGTTTAGCAGCACTGATGTTTGACCGAATTTTTGAAGGTAATTTCTTCAATGTTGCTAACGGTGGTAACGTCGTATTATGGGAGCATATTTTCTGGATCTTTGGTCACCCAGAAGTATATATTTTAATCCTACCAGCGTTCGGTATTATTTCTGAGGTTGTTTCAACATTCTCAAGAAAGCGTCTGTTTGGTTATAGCTCAATGGTATTTGCTACAATTCTTATTGGCTTTTTAGGCTTTATGGTTTGGGCTCACCATATGTTTACAACTGGTTTAGGCCCAATTGCTAACGGTCTATTCTCAGTAGCGACAATGTTAATTGCAGTACCAACGGGTATTAAAATCTTTAACTGGTTATTTACAATGTGGGGCGGCTCGATTAAATTCACTACTGCTAATTTATACGCAGTAGGCTTTATCCCTACATTCGTTATGGGCGGAGTAACAGGCGTTATGCTATCTGCGGCTCCAGCTGACTATCAGTATCATGATACGTATTTCGTTGTTGCTCACTTCCACTACGTTATCGTTGGTGGTCTAATAATGGGTATTTTCGCTGGTCTACATTACTGGTGGCCAAAAATGTTTGGACGTGTATTAAATGAAACAGTAGGTAAAATTACATTCGTATTATTTTACGTAGGCTTCCATTTAACGTTCTTCGTTCAGCATTTCTTAGGCTTACTAGGTATGCAGCGTCGTGTATGGCAATATTTAGATGGTATGGAGTTCAATACACTTAACTTTATAAGTACGATTGGTGCTTTCTTAATGGGTATTGGAACACTGCTATTTATTCTTAATGCTGCTAGTTCGTTTAGAAAACCTAAAAATGCTTCAAACGATCCATGGGAAGATGGTCGTACATTGGAGTGGACGATTTCAAGTCCAGCACCAGAGTACAACTTCGCTCAAACTCCACTTGTTCGTGGTTATGACGCATGGTGGAAAGAGAAAATGGATGGCAAAGATAAAATGGTTCCAGCTGAACCAATTGGACCGATTCATATGCCATCACCGTCAATTCTTCCATTCTTTATGGGCGTAGGTCTTTTCATTGCAGGCTTCGGCTTTATGTATATGAATGATTGGGGTACAATTTTTGGTGCTCGTATAGGCTTAGTCATTGGTATAGCTGGTCTTCTTACATTATTAACGTGTATGCTGCTTCGTTCATTAATTGACGATCATGGCTTCCATATTGAAGAAGACGAAATATTAAAGGATCAGGGGGTTAAAGCATGAGTTCACATGTAGAAGAAACGCTTCCTCATGAACCAGAACGTGCAACCCTTGAGGGACGCAATAAAGTAACGGGCTTCTGGTTATTCCTTGGCGGTGAAACTGTACTATTCGGGACATTATTTGCTGCTTACTTAACTTTACGTGGTCAGCTTAATGGTGGTCCTAGTGCAAATGATCTGTTTGATTTTTTACTCGTTGCTATCGCAACAGCACTACTATTAACTTCAAGCTTAACGAGTGTGTTCGCTCTGCAAGCGATGCATGCTAATAAAGTAAAGTCATTGATTGTTTGGTTAGTAGTAACACTACTATTAGGGGTAGGCTTCCTTGGTCTTGAAATTTATGAGTTTGTTCATTATGTTGACCATGGACATGGCTTTACAACTAGTGCATTTAGTACATCGTTTTACACCTTAGTTGGTTTCCATGGTGCACACGTTGCGTTCGGTATTTTATGGTTACTATCAATTTTATACCAACTAAAATTCCGTGGCTTAAATACAACAACAGCACCTAAGGTATATTTATTCGGAATGTACTGGCACTTTATTGACGTTGTTTGGGTGTTTATCTTCACTGTTGTATACTTAATGGGAAAGGTGGTATAACGCTATGAGTTCACCTACTCAAGACACAACAACACAATATCCTAACGCAAAACGTACAAGACCAGAAGGTGCTAAAAAGCATATTATTGCCTATGTCTTTTCACTTATTTTAACGTTTATCTCATTTGCTATCGTGATGGCTGGTGAGTTAACAAATAGCTTTGTATACACATTATTAGTGGTGCTAGCTATATTACAAGTGTTTATACAAATGACATTCTGGATGCATATGAAAGATCGTGGACACACATTTGCTATCATAGCAATCCTAACAGGCTGCTTGTTTGTTATTACATTTATTATAATGGCAGTGTTCTGGACTTGGTGGTAATAGTTGATGGAAGGGGCCTTATGGCCCCTTCTTTTATATCTTTTGATAGCTGTAAAAATATTGTAATATAGAGTCAAGATGGGAACATAAGAAAGGAGTACAAATATGTTAGGCTTTCAACACTTTGATTTTGAAGCAATTTGGAGTCCGATGTTTCTTTTTTTAACAGCTGCTATCGTTATTGCTTATTTATATTTTGTCGGGCCATGGCAACAAAAGCATTTTCCTAAAGAAGCACAGCTCGGTTTATTTAAAAAGCTATTATTTATTTTAGCAGCCCTACTATACTATTTAGCAAACGAAGGTCCATTGAGCTTATTAGGTCATATCTACTTCTCATTCCATATGGTCAATATGGCAATTTCATATTTAATGGTACCACCATTAGTACTGCTAGCAATGCCAAATTATATATGGAAGTACATATTTGATAGACCTGTGTTTAAAAAGCTACGCTTTCTTATGCATCCTATCTTTACAGCCGTATTTTTTAATATGAGTTTTTCAATTTATCATTTTCCTGTTGTTCACGATTACGTCATGACAAACTTTACGATTCATCGCGTATACTACTTTGTAATGCTTATTGCTGCATTTATGATGTGGTGGCACATTGTTAGTCCGGTAAAGGAGTGGAACCAGCTCACTCATGTTAAGCGTATGGCTTATATTTTTATTGATGGCGTGCTGTTAACTCCTGCTTGTGCGTTTATCATCTTTTCACCAGAGCCGATGTACTCAATTTATAATAGTGCAGAGCTATGGGTAAAGGCGATGGGCTTTTGCGTGCCTGGTGATACTAGCTATCTATTTGCTCTATTTGAAGATTCTAATAGTTTTCAATTACTATCTAAGCACGAGGATCAACAATTGGGCGGTATAGTGATGAAGCTATTACAGGAGCTGACCTTCTTTATTATTTTATTTTATGTATTTAAGCAATGGTTTAAAAGAGAACATATTGATGAAGACGAGCAAAATGAAAAACTACTAAAGCAATATGCATTTGATAACAAATGATAATAGGTGAGGGTTTCATATGAAAGAGATACTATACACATTATGGCCAGGAGTAAGTACCCTTTTTATTGCAATTAGTGCGATTTTAGTTGCTATAGGCTGGAGACAAATTATTAATAAAAAACGTGCAGAGCATCAACGTACAATGTTTTGGGCAGCGATTACCGCTATTATATTTTTTATATTGTATGTATCACGCACCTTATTTATTGGAAGTACGACATGGGGAGGCTCTGAGGAGCTAAAGCCATACTATTTAACGTTTTTGTTTTTCCATATCGTTATGGCTATTTTTGGTGCTGTTTTCGGTATTACAACATTAGTTTTAGGCTACAAAGAAAAGTTTGCAACTCATCGTAAGTGGGGAAAGATTACGGCAATTATCTGGTTTATATCGGCTTCTACAGGGATATTAGTCTATTTATTACTTTATATCTTTTTCCCTGGTGGTCATACAGATTCATTAATAAACTCCTTATTTAATCAATAATCTATTAAATTAAAATGATATATAAACATAAATAAGCAAGCTTGCTGTGAGCCATAGAGCTAAGGATTAACCTGCTCTATAGTCAACTACAAGCTTGCTTTTTTTCTAGCACATTATTTTGCCAGTTTTAATACTTGCCCTGGGTAAATTAAATCGGCATGTTTAATATTGTTAAGCTTTTGTAGCACTCTCCAGGTTGTTCCAAACCTTTTTGCAATGCTATATAGTGTATCACCTTTAACTACAGTGTACGTCGTCTGTTGATTAGTAGCAGGTGCTGGCGTAGCTGCTGGTGCTTGAGCTTCGCTAGTCTCCTGACCATTAACAACTGTAATACGGTTTTCGATTATTGCGTTAACAGTACCTAGCTTTTTCATATAGCTAATCAATGCTTCATCTAAAGAACTAGCATTATTAATAATCGTATTATTAGCAAACATGGTATAGTTATCACCGCCTGCTGCTAAAAAGTCATTTGTTGCAAGGGTATAGGTTTTTGTTAAGCTAAGCGGTGCACCGTTCACTTTAACTTGCTCTACTCTTTGACCGACATCCTTAGCTGCATTGATCGAATAGGTTATGCCAGCGACATGTGCAAAAGCCCCGTGTGCAGAAGGGTAGCCAGCTGCCCCAACCTCTAATGCATCCTTCAATTCTTGTCCTGTCACTTCAATTGTCACAATAAAGTTACCGAATGGTAAAACGGTGATGATATCTCCAACAGTGACCTCACCTTGTTCAATAGAAGCACGAATACCGCCACCATTAGTTAATGCAATTTCAGCACCTGAAGCTTCAAGCATAGCATTGGTTATAAGGTTTCCAAGATTAGATTCAGAAGTGCGAACGACTGCGCGGTCACCTTCTAATTTTGAAGCCGTTTTTGCAATAACTTGATTTAATAATTTAGCTTGCTCGTTTACTGTTTCATTAATGATGGATTGAATTTTAGTATGAGGTGCGATTGTTTTAGCATCATCAGCAGTAATAGCATAGGCTGTTTTGCTTATAAGCTCTTTTTTATTAAATTCAAGTGTAATAATGCCTACCTGTTTACCGTATTCACCAAATTGTACGAGCAAAGTATCATTAATCGTCTTATTTACGATTTCATGGCTATGACCATCAATAACTAAATCTATACCATTTACTTTAGAAGTGACATAATCTGCACGATTAGCATCAGCCGTCGATCCATCTGTACCTAAGTGAGCTAAATTAATAATAACATCAGCCTTTGACGCTAGCTCTGCAACCATTTTCTTTGCTGCTTGCTCTGGATCTGCAAATGTTAATCCTTCAACATTGTTAGGATGAGTCTATAGACAGTTTCTGGCGTAGCGATGCCAAAAATACCAACCTTAATGCCTGCAATCTCTTTTATTGTATATGGCTCAAATACATAGTTTCCATCCTTATCCAAAACATTTGCAGCAAGAATAGGGAATGTAGCTTGCTTACTCAGTTGCTGTAAACGTGAGTAGCCATAATTATAGTCGTGATTTCCGGTTGTCATGGCATCATAGCCTATATTGTTCATTAGCTCTATAATGCTCTCTCCACTTACTAATGTAGAGAACGTTTGACCATGAATCGTATCTCCTGCATCAAGGACTAGAGTGTTACTATTTAATGCTTTGTATTGATCGATAATGCTCGCCATTTTTGCATAGCCCATACCGTCGCCTTCAACTACACGAGAGTGTATATCATTAGTTGCAATGATTTGAATACGAGTAACATCGGATTTTTTGAGCTCATATAACGCAATTGTTCCGCTTATTTCATTTGCAACAACAAGCAATGCTGTTCCAGTAGGGCTATCAATTGCTGGAATAAAAGTTAACCCTTCTGGTGCTACATCGCCACTAGGCTCTGATTCATCTAAATTATAGCTACGAGAAGAGAAGTATAAATCGAATGTTGGGTTAGTAGGCTTTGAAATATCGTAGGCCATAATCCCACCTGCTCGCTCTAAGCCAATAAATGCATAAGGTGCTCCATCGACGTGTCCTACGACAACAGCTTCAGGCTCTACACCTTTATCGTCAGAGCGAGAGTCAAACGCATTTTCTTCATTGTTTGTATTATATGCATGTGGAATAGCGAGCTTAGTTATTCGTTCAAATTGATCGCCGCTATCAAATACTAATGTCATTGAATCTGCATCCCAAATAGAAAACGAGCGAGTACCGAACGATTCAATATATTCTTGCTTTCCTGCATCATTTAATGGGGTACTTAATGTTGTTTTTAATCTTCCTAGCATAGCAGGATCGCTTAATGCAGCTTTCATATCATCAAGCTGCTGCTGTGTATATCCTTTATAGTGCTTAGCATTAAGCTCTATACGGTCAGCGATATCAGCTACACGAATTTCTTCTGAAAAGCCATCATAGTCTTTTGCATCGCCTTCATTAGCTGTTAAAATATACGTTTTACCATTTACCGTATAGATGCTCATACCATCAGGCATAAATAATCCACGCGTTGGCCAATTACGAAGTGAGGCTTGCTTATCCTTATCTGAAGCATCAAAAGCAAAGCCATGCATTGAATGATCAATGCTTCCTAAGCTATGTACATTATCAAACGTTTTAGTTTCTAAATTTAATGTTGCAATGGCGTTGTTTTCCTGTAATACAACATAAGCTTTTTTACTATCCTCAGAAACAACGATATATTCTGGCTCTGCATCCTCAGCAAAGCTTGCACCAGGTTTGACGATACGTATATCCGAAGCTTGAAGCTTATTAAAGCCGGCAGTTGTAACATGCTGTGATTGAAGTGACTTAATATCACCAGATACATCAATAATAGAAACAGAACCTTCAGGATCTATTTTATAATCATCACTTGGTTGTCCTTCATTTGCAGATAAAGCAAATTTCCCATCTGGTGTGAACGTAACCATATCAGGAAGTGAGCCAACTTTAACATGTGATAAATAAGTCCCATTGTAATCAAGGAAAATGATATAACCATCATCCGTTTCAGGTTTAGCAGGGGCTGCTACAGCGATAAATTCCTGTGATGGATGAATCGCAACACTAGTAATATCAGCTAATTTTAGTATTTTGTTATTTAGCTGCTCTAAAGCTACACGCTTAGTTAGTTTAAGATTTTGAAAGCTGGTGCTTCCTTTCAATGAAGTAAGTGAAATGATGTCTAATGCTTTTTTTGCACCATTAACAGAATATAGCTGGTTATATTTTTTGTTATAGACAACAATCTCAGTTCCTCCGTCAGCAAATGGAGCACCGCTAGTATAGCGTGCAATAAGTGAGGCTTCGAGATTTCCTTGACCAGTAAAGCTTAGCCAAGGTTGTGTTTCACTAGCATGTACAGCATTTTGCTTTATTCCAGCTGTCGTCGTAAGCAGTAGTATACATGCGAGTGTTAAGGTAATCAGTCGTTTTACAAAACTCATTGGTATTGACCCTCCTAAATTAATATTGCGATACGCTTTTAATCTAACAATGAAGTGTAAACTTAATGTTTTCAGTTTTTAAAGATTTTATAAAAAAATGGTAAAACTGATGTTGACAACAGTGTATATACTGTATATACTGTGTATATAGATATATACAGTATATACACCTTGAGTTAATAATAAATGAGGAGGACGATTTATGAAGCTTTATCAAGATGCATGGTTTTTGTTTGTTACAGAAATAAAGCGTTCAAAATTAAGTGTGGCAATGGTTATTGCAATGATCATGTTTACTATTTTATTAAGTGCTCCAACTTACTTTCAAATACTGGAGCTTTCCCACCCTACCTTTAGGGGAGAGATTCACTTTATAGCGGACTATATATTTGTACTAACATTTGGTAGTGCTGGAGTATTAATAACCTTCTTGTATGGAGGAGGCTTCAAAAGAGATGTACTTGCAGATCGACTAGCTTATTATAGAAGCTTACCTATATCCACTGAGCATATCGTGTTATCAAAAATAATGAGTGCTTTGGTTGGAACGTTCTTATCCTTAATGCTTTATTATGTTGTTACTCTTACTTCATTTTCAGTATTTGCAGATCTTAATTTTCAAGCATTAGGCTATGAGTTTTTTGTTCATATTGTTGTATTATATGCGGTAATGATCATACTTAATTATATCTTTGTTTGGGTCGATCTTTGTAAAACATATAAGTGGTATACGATGTTTTCATTTGTTTTTGTATTCATTGTTTTAGTCGGTACAATTTTACTTCAGGCTTTGTCTGATAATAAATTGAGCATTATAGTAACGGTGTATAACTTTAGCATAGCTTCACCATTACTTGCACTATTAGTTAGCCTAGTTGTTTTAATACTATCGACATGGCTAGCTTTTAAAGTGGTGACTTCTTCTCTAAGAAAAAGAAATTTAGGTTAATAAAAGGCGGTGAAAGAATGAAGCTACCAATTACAATAAATGAGCATAGTGGTGAGCCGCTTTATCTACAAATTGAATCTCAGCTAAGAACATTAATTTTAAGTGGAGTTATATTAAGTGGAACGATGCTACCATCGATTCGAGAGTTAGCAAGTCAAATGAAATGTAGTGTCATTACTATAAAACGAGTATACAGTGACCTTGAAGCTGAAGGGATAATTCGAACGAAGCAAGGAACAGGGACTTATGTTCTCGAATTACAGGAGGGTTCATTTGTGAAGCAAAAGGAAGAAGCGTTACGTGAAGCGATAGATCAGTTCTTAACTACAGCAAAGCAGCTTAATGCAGATAAAGCTACGCTGAAAAAATTGTTTGAGGAAGCGATAGATAGCTTAAATTAAGGGAGTGATGAGTATGGATAACGCAATAGAGCTAAAGGATGTTACGATTGAACGAGGTTTATTTAAGATGGGACCAATTAACTTAAACATACCTAAAGGCTATATAACAGCGATTGTTGGTCCAAATGGCTCTGGCAAAACCTCTATATTTAGAAGCATATTAAAGCAAACAAACATTACATCTGGTGAAATTAATGTGTTAAATGAACGGATTGATGATGCAGAAAACAAAGAAATAAGTCAACGTATTGGTTACTTAATGGAAAATCAATCGTTTTTCGATGATGGATTAGTGGCACATGAAAAGGCTGATTTCCACCGAAGATGGTATAACAATTGGAATGAGCATATATATAAAAATTGCCTTCATAAATTTGGCATATCAGATAATATCAGATTCAAAAACATGTCAAAGGGTATGCGTCGTAAATACGACTTTACTGTAGCGCTATCTCATGAGCCAGAACTGCTTATATTAGATGAGCCTTCATCTGGTTTAGATCCGATAGCATGGAGAAGCATGATAGAGGTTTTAAATGCTTATATGGATCAAGGAGAGCGTACAATTTTAATGGCAACTCATATTATTGATGAGGTTAAGAGATTAGCAGATTTCATCGTATTTATGGTAGATGGTAAATTACTAGGCATGTATGAAAAGGATGAGCTATTGCAAAACTGGGCTACTTATTATGTGGAGGTAAATCCACATACGCAAGCTGTTATAGCAACTTTACCAGGTTTACTTTCACAAAAAAATATTGGCTCAGATCGTATTGAATTTACAACAAGTGAAGCGGTTAATGCTGATGCATTATTAAAAGATTCCAACATTACTATATTAAATAGACAAGTTTTAGAGTTGGATGAAATATTACTTTATCATATGAACAAAACAACTAATAAAATATTTGGATAAGAGGTGTAGTAATGAAAAGATTAGTCCTGCAAAATGTATTTAAGCAGTATGCCGATAAGGTAGCTGTAAATGGCATTTCATTTGAAGTAGAGCAAGGCGAAATTTATGGTTTACTAGGTGCTAACGGCGCGGGTAAGACGACGACAATGCGTATGATTTTAGGGTTAATTTATCACGATAAGGGTTCCATTTTATACAATGGTCAAACATATAGTAAAGCATTACTAAATGATTTTGGTTATTTACCAGAAGAACGTGGCTTATATCCTAAAATTAAAGTTGGCGAGCAGCTAAACTACTTGGCTCAGCTTAAAGGAATGAAAGCAAGTGATGCCGATAAAGAAATAAAATATTGGTTAGAGCGTTTCGGCGTTCCAGAAAACTATAATAAGAAGGTTGAAGAGCTTTCTAAAGGTAATCAGCAAAAAATTCAGTTCGTTTCAGCGATTGTCCATCGTCCAACTTACATTATTATGGACGAAGCGTTCAGCGGACTAGATCCTGTAAATGTTGAGCTACTAAAGGAAACAGTAAAGGAATTACGCGATAATGGTTCAACAATCGTGTTCTCAACACATCGTATGGAGCATGTTGAGGAGCTTTGTAAAAACATTAGTATTCTTCATAAATCTAATCAAGTTGTAAAAGGTAACCTAAAAGAAATTCGTAATCAATTCCCTAAAGAAAAAGTATTTTTAGCAACAGCAGGCCAAGTGACAGGTATAGAAGCAATAAACGGTGTTGAGCATGTTAAGCAAAATGAAAACGGTCTTGAAATCAAAATTTCAAAAGAAAAGGCAGCAAAAGATATTTTACAGCACGCTATCTCACAAACAGAGGTTACACACTTTGAGATTAAGGCTCCGACGTTAAACGAAATCTTTATTAGAACGGTTGGTGAAAATAATGAATAATATCGGTACAGTAATTAAGTTTACCTTTTTGAATAAAGTGCGTAGTAAATCTTTCCTTATTTCAACTTTGGTGTTTGCAATCATTATTTCTATTGGTGTTCATATTCCGTTTTTTATTAAAATGTTTTCGGGAGACAGTGAAGCAAAATTAATTGGTTATGTCGTTCAAAATGAGCAAGAAGCAGCATTTGCAAATCAACTCGAACAGTATACGAATTATGATGGCTCAAGTATTGCTTTAAAAAAATATGAGCTGCCAGCTGGTTCAAATGCAGATCAGTTCGGTACAAAGCTTGTAACTGATGGTGATGTAAGAGGTTATATTATTTTCAGTGAGTTTGATAATAACGGTATTCCAGCTGTAACTTATAAATCAGAAGCACTAGGAGACTATACGACAGTATCTCAGCTAGAGCAAACGATTCAAATTATTAAACAACAAAACATTATTGCTAGCTCTGGTCTATCCAATGACATTATTGAGCAGCTGTCAGCACCTGTAGTAGTCAATTCATTACAAATTTCATTTGGTAGTGAAGAGGGCTTAAGTGAAGATGAGCGCGGCATCAATATGTGGATTATTTACGGTTTAATTATCGTGTTATTCATGGGTATTATGATTTCTGGTCAAACGATAGCAGCAGAAGTAACAGCAGAAAAAAGCTCACGTGTGATGGAAGTGCTTGTAACAAGTGTATCTCCATTAGCAAGTATGTTTGGGAAAATTACAGGTATGTTTTTACTAGTCGTGACACAGCTTGTTACTTATATCGCTGTAGTCATCATTAACGTATCGTTACCACACAATAACGAAATTTTATCTGGACTAAACATTAACTTTAGTGCACTTGATCCATTTGTATTAATATACGGTTTAATTTACTTCTTTGCGGGCTTCTTCTTATTCTCTGTTTTATATGCAGCACTTGGTTCAATCGTAAGCCGTACAGAGGATTTAGGCCAAGCGGTAATGCCTATGACTATTATTTCATTAGCAGGTTTTTATATTGCAATGTTCAGTATCGCAACACCTGAATCAACATTAGTAACAGTATCGAGCTATATTCCTTTCGTATCACCGTTTGTGATGCTACTTCGTATTGGCTTAACTAATATTGCAACTTGGGAAATTCTTGTTTCACTGGCGATTTTATTCGTAACAATTTATGTTTGTGTAGCTATCAGTGCAAGAATTTATCGTACAGGTGTTTTAATGTATGGTAAACGTCCAAGTCTTAAAGAACTATATAAAGCAATGAAAGCTTATAAATAATTTTGAAAATAAGCTAGAAATAAAGGTAGAGATAAAAAGACAACTAGAATCGCACACATATAAATACTGTAAAAGGGTGATAGGGTATGTGGGAGCAATTTTTGCAAGGATTACAGAATTCAAGTCCGATACTTCAGTTTTTAGGTGTAATGCTAGTAGCAATGGTTCCGTTTATCGAGGGTTACTTTGCGGTTCCTGCGGGAATTGCGATTGGCTTCTCTCCAGTATTAACTATTGCAGCAGCTATTGTTGGAAATTGGATTTCCGTCATGATCGTTATTTTTGCAGGTGATACTGTAAAGAAATGGTTCAATGGCAGAAAGACATCTGCTAAAAAAGAAGAAAAGAAGCTTAAACGTCTTGAACGTGGACAAAAGCTATTTAATAAGTATGGTGTAGCTGGTGTATCACTTCTTGGTCCACTATTTGTCGGTGATCATATTGCAGCACTAGTTTGTATTGCCGCTGGAGCATCTAGACGTAACGTTATAATTTGGCAAACGATTGCGATTATAGTATGGGCAGTAGGTACAGGTGTACTTGTTATGCTAGGTATAAATATTGTGAAGTAAAATAATACAAAGTTACAAAAGGCGATGTAGGTTTTCCCCTACTTCGCCTTTTGTAATTGAAAAATTAGAGGTTTATTACGACTTGAATATGATTGTACCTACTTTGACCACCAGTGTTATTAGACTTGACAGGCAAATTCTAAGACATACTCATTTGTATTGTCTATGGTATAATGAGATATTCCGTTTGATGAGGAATGAGAGAGGAAACCTAAATGAATGAGTTTAAAGATTGGAATTTAAAATTAAAGGAAACATTTAATGCAACGAGCAGAGTAGTTGTATTAACTGTTACTGAGGCAGGAAGCTTGTTAGGACTTACAAAAGACCAAATGAAGGTATTTGTAGATAAATACAAATTAACGAAAGTTCCTATAATGAGAAGTACCCATAGGTACCTATTATTGAAAAGTGAAATAGACGAACTTATCGCGAAAAATAAATGATGGATGTTTACAGCTATAAAATTGGAGTTAAAAAGGAAACAACGCCCTTTAATCCACTATAAAGGGCATTCATTGTTTATAAAAAGTAGCATGAAAATGAAAGCTATACATTTTTTACATTTTGTACCTTGCATTATTCAGTAGTGAGGTATATAATTTCAATAGGTACTGAATAATGAACACTACTGAATATTGAATTGTAGAGGGAAATTGAGCAGTAGAAAAACAGAAGGCAGTGTGAGTGAATAGCGGCTATAGGATTAAGTAAAAATAGATGCAATAGACAAACTTGAAAAACGACACATGGATGGAGAAACAGTATGTGGGAGCAATTTTTAGAACAGCTAGTTGATTCAAAGCCTATTTTTCAATTTCTAGGTATTATGCTTGTAGCGATGATTCCTTTTATAGCTGGCTATTTTGCAGTGCCAGCAGGAATAGCGATTGGCTTTCCTTCTGTGTTAACAATCACCGCAGCAATTGTAGGAAATTGGATATCCGTTATGGCAGTTATATTCGCTAGTGATCGGGTAAAAAGATGTATACAAGATAGAAAAATTTCTGCAAAAAAGCAGAATAAACAAGCAAAGCGTATAGAACGCGGGATGTGCCTGTTTAATAAGTATGGTGTACCGGGTGTATCGCTAATTGGACCGTTTATAATTGGTGATCATATTGCAGCATTAGTATGTATTGCCGCAGGAGCAAAGAAGCGTAATGTTATTGTTTGGCAAACCATCGCAATCATTTTATGGGCGGTTGGAATGGGACTTGTAGTGTTGTTTTGTAAAAGCTTATTGACTTAACTGTTTTAAAAATCGTTATTCAATAAAAATGTTATAAAGATGTAAAAATAACATTTTTTTACTTAGTATCTTGTATTATTCAGTACTGAAGTATATAATGTACTTTGGTAGTGAATAATGAACAATACTGAACATTAAATTATAGAGAGCTAATCTACTTATTTGTAGAGGTCAAAGCAAAGGTGAGGTGAACAGTATGGAAATTAATGTGCAATTTAAGAAGGGTGCACTAGAGCTTTGTGTTCTTGTACTCATTCATCGTCAAGAGCGATACGGTTTTGAGCTGGCACAACAAGTATCTAAATATGTACCAGTTGCAGAAGGTGCATTATATCCACTACTTCGAAGACTAGTTAAAGAGGGATATTGCACAACATATTTACAAGAATCAACGGAAGGACCACCACGAAAATATTACAAATTAACGGAGGCTGGTGAGCATTATATGAATCAGCTTGTATTAGAGTGGAACTACTTTGTAAAAGGTGTAACGAATTTATTGGAAGAGGGTGCAAGACGATGAATAAGGCACAATTTTTAACTCAATTAAAAAATCATCTACAAGAAATACCAGAGAAAGATAGAAATGAACTAATTGAAGATTACGTTTCACATTTTGAGTTTGGAATGCAGGATGGCAAATCGGAGGAGGATATTGTAAGAGAGCTTGGTTCTCCAGAGGAGTTAGCCTTCGATGCTATTAATGAGTTTAAACGTACGCAAGAGGTAACTCCAAAAATTGCAGTAAAAGCACCATCATCTAAAACTCCGCGAACAATATTTTCAATCATAGGTCTTTTTCTGCTTAACTTTGTATGTGCGGTAATTCCACTGTTCTTATCTATTTGGGCAGCTTGGCTTAGTTTATTTGTGGCATTTGCCATTGGCGTGTTAAGCCCAGTTGCAGCTATAATTGATTTTTCTTTATATAGCTATTTTAGCCCTAGTAAGTTATTTGCTAGTTTAGTGATGTCTGGTATCTCTATCTTTGCAGTATATGGTGTAGTTTATATTGGTAAGTTTTTAGCTAGAGTAACAATGTCCTACATCAAATGGAATATGAAGATTATTAAAGGAGCTGAGTAGGATGAAAAGAAAATGGATAATTACAGCGTCCACACTAATTTTAATAGGGTTTATCGGACTATTGTTCTCAGGCTTTAAGATTAATGATAAAGAATTAATCGAATTTGAGCATGAATTTGAGTATAGCGGTCCGATTTCTTTGAACGATTTAACTATATTAGGAAGCTCAACTAATGTAAATCTGACTTTTTTAGAAAGTGATGTGACAACACAAATCATTAAAATTGATGGTAAAACAGATATAAAAACAATTGAGAAAATTAGACAAGCGAACTTTATAGATGGACATTTCAAGCTTGATTTAGGTGAGGAAGAAGCATTTAGATTACTCAGCTTTGGTTTTCAAGAAAGTAAAATCAACATAAATGTGTTTATGCCTAAACCAGACAAATTAAGTCAACTCGTTTTTAATTTGAAATCAGGCAATATTGAAATCAATCAATTAGCTGCTAAATCTGGTTTAGTAGAAGTTAAATCTGGCAAAATACAAATGAATAATAGTGAAGTAGATGAGCTACAAGTTAAAGCAACATCAGGCAATATTAAAGTAACTGAGCAAAAAGGAAATTTAGCAGTGAAAATTGGCTCTGGAAATGTAAGTATTAATCAGCTAACAGGATATACGAGTATAGACTCTACTTCTGGTGAAATCAATGTAACCCAGCATGATAAGCAAGGGGCGTCAATTAAAGCAAAGTCTGGAAATGTGAAATTTGTTCAGCATAAAGCTAGTAATGTAGATATTGATGTGTTATCAGGAAATGTAAAATTTGAAGCAGCAAATGATTTTGCAGGCTTTTATGAGTTAAAAACCACTTCTGGTAACATTGATTCACCAGATTCTAAGCGATCATCACAGCATCTAATAAAGATTAATACAACATCAGGAGATATTAAAGTAACACAGTAGCTATACAAAAATTAAACGCTATACGCTTTTATTAAGCTGCATCCGAATTGATAGTTAAGGCTATTAATTAGGGTGTAGTTTTTTTATGTACAATAAATAGCATATCATCATGTAAAAAAATGGTAATTTTTCAATTACAGTAGACAGTTGATATGTGATAGGGTACAGTTTGATAAAGTAATGATATTAATAAATGAGATGAGAACTTAGATTAAATAAAGAGGTGAGGCTATGACTTTACAGCAATTAAAATATGTACTGACCATTGTTAATTGTGGATCGATTAGTGAAGCAGCCAAACAGCTTTATATTTCGCAGCCTAGCTTATCAAATGCGGTAAAAGAACTTGAACAAGAGCTAGGTATAGAAATATTTTTACGCTCAGTAAAAGGAATTGCATTGACGAATGACGGTGTAGAATTTTTATCTTACGCCAGACAAATTATTGAACAAGCAGAATTAATGGAACAGCGTTATTTAAGTGGTAAGCAACCTAAAAAGCTATGTTCAATTTCGACGCAGCATTATGCTTTTGCCGTTCAAGCGTTTGTATCCTTATTAAATGAATTAAATGAAACTGAATATGAATGTACGCTTAGAGAAACAAGAACATTTGAAATCATTGAAGACGTTTATCAATATCGAAGCGAGCTTGGCATACTGTTTTTAAGCTCATTCAATGAAAAGGTGCTTTCAAAGCTAATGAAGGATAAAGATATTTCCTTTTTTCCACTATTTGAAGCGCAGCCTCATGTATTTATGAGTATCGAGCATCCACTTGCAAATAAAGAGGCAATTCATATTGATGAACTTGAGTCTTATCCCTTTTTAGCGTTTGAGCAAGGTCAGCAAAATTCATTTTATTTTTCTGAAGAAATGCTAAGCACAAGGCAATATAAAAAGAAAATCTTAGTAAGTGATCGAGCAACGCTGTTTAACTTATTACTCGGTTTAAATGGCTACACTATTAGCTCAGGGGTATTAAACTCCGATTTAAACGGCGAGGAAATTAAATCAGTTCGTTTACTTACAGAAGAAAAAATGCTAATAGGCTATATCGTTAATAATAAAGCTAGCTTAAGTCCACTTGCGAAAAACTATATTGAAAAGTTAAAGATGATTATTGAACAATTTGGCTTTACAATTATAAACCAGCAAAAATAAAAGGTTAAATAGCAACGCTATTTAACCTTTTATTTTTAATGAGATAGTGCTAACTTTTTTCGGAAACGTTTGGTGGCTTCTACAAGATTAGCAAGTGACGCCCAAGTTTCATGCTCTCCTCGTGTTTTCAAGCCACAGTCAGGATTTATCCAAAGCTTGCTAACGTCCACCTTATCATATATACGCTTTATAGCTTGCTCAAGCTCATCTACACTTGGAATACGAGGGGAGTGAATATCATAGACACCTGGTCCAACCTCAGTTTGGAAGCTAACTGCATGCAGCGTATCAATTAAGCTTAGATCTGAACGAGAGGCTTCAAACGTAATCACATCGGCATCCATGGCATCAATGTCTTTAATGATGTCACTAAACTGGCTATAGCACATATGAGTATGAACTTGTGTGTCTGCCTGTACCTTACTATGCGTTAATCTAAAAGCAGGAATGGCCCAATCTAAATATTGCGAACGCCAGTCGGACTTTCGGAGCGGAAGCTTTTCACGTAACGCTGCCTCATCAATTTGAATAATTTGAATACCGTTTGCTTCTAAATCGAGCACCTCATCTCGAATCGCTAGTGCAATTTGATAAGCCATTTCCTTTAAGCCTATATCCTCGCGTGGAAATGACCAATTTAATATCGTAACAGGTCCTGTTAACATTCCTTTGACATGCTTAGCTGTTAAGCTGTTTGCATAAACGGAATATTCAACTGTAATAGGCTTAGAGCGTGTTATATCACCCCAAATTATAGGTGGTTTTACGCAGCGAGTGCCATAGGACTGTACCCAAGCAAACTGTGTGAAAATAAACCCATCTAATGCTTCTCCAAAATATTCGACCATATCATTTCGTTCAAACTCACCATGCACAAGCACATCCAAACCGATTTCTTCTTGTTTCTTTATACACTCTTTTATCTTTTCAAAATTAAATTGCTTATACTGCTCTTCAGATAGCTTTCCTTTTTTATAGGCTGAGCGTTTAGCACGGACATCGGCAGTTTGCGGAAATGACCCAATCGTTGTCGTAGGCAGCTTTTCTAAATTGAGCCTTTCCTTTTGAATTTGTGCACGTTCTTTGAAATGTGGATGACGTGTAAATTCATCTTCGCTTAATTTTGCTATGGTTGCTGCCAGTTGCTCCTGCTTAGCAAATCTTTCAAGGATACTAACTTGCTGATTAGCAATATATAGAGGGTGCTCAGCTGGATTAGCAAAGCTGAGTATTTGCTTTAACTGTGCTAGCTCTTCTAGCTTTTCTTCAGCAAAGGCTAAATGGTTAATTACGCTTTGCTCTAGCTTAGTTTCTTGTTTTACCGAATAGGGAACGTGAAGAAGAGAGCAAGAAGTTCCGATAACAACGTGAGGGACAATCTTCTTAATTTGATTTACTAGAGCAATCGTTTTTTCATAATTGTTTTTCCATATGTTTTTACCATTAATAACGCCAGCGAATAAAAGCTGCGTTTCTGACCAATTAGACTGCTCTACCAATGCTAGTGACTCCACACCTTCAACAAAGTCTAAGCCAATCCCATCAAACGGAAGTGTCTGCACTATATTAAAGCTATCACGAATATCGCCAAAGTAGGTTTGACAGAGCACTTTACTCGTATCTTTAGCTGATAAAATGCCTTGATATAGCGTTGTAAATAAATCTAAGTCCTCATGTGATAAATCTGTAACAAGATAAGGTTCATCAAATTGAATCCACTTCGCTCCAAGGCTTTCAAGCTTTCTAATCACGTCCTGATAAGCTGCTATAGTGCTTTCGATAAAATACTCAGCTGTTTTTGTTCCTGTATATTTTGCTAGCTTTAACAAGGTAAATGCACCAACGAGAGTAGGCTTTGTTTCTATGCCAAGAGCCTTTGCTTCGTTATATTCATTAAATAGTTTTGAACCAGCTAGCTTTATAGTAGTGTCTTGCTCAATTTCAGGGACAAGATAGTGATAGTTTGTATTAAACCATTTTTTCATCGCTAAAGCTTTTACATCACCATGTTGACCTTGATAACCTCTTGCCATCGCAAAATAAGTGTCTAATTCGTTTAATGCTAATTGAATATAACGCTTAGGAACAATATTAAAGAGAAGTGCAGTATCTAAAACGCCATCATAAAATGAAAAGTCACCAGAACTGATATAGTCAATCTGTTGCTTTTGTTGAATCGTCCAATGCTGTTGACGTAGTGTAGAAGCAGTATGTTGTAATAGTTCAAGTGATACTTGTCCTTTAAAGTAATCCTCTAGTACAAATTTTAACTCTCTTGATGCCCCTATTCTTGGATAACCAATTACTGATGTTTGCATCGCCACCAACTCCTTATCGATATTACATTTATTATAGGTGAGGAGATTTACTTGCAGGTAACACATAAAAGCTATACCGAGCTATAGCTTTTACATATAGCTTAGATATCGATATAAAAGCATAAAAAAGCACCTATAGTTGAGAGATTTATCTAATAACTAAGGTGCTTTTAGGTTGTATTAAAAATTAAGCTAGTAGCTGCTCAATAGCTTCTTCAATATCAACAATTGAATCGGTAGGCTCGAAGCGTTTAATTACTTCACCCTGGGCATTAACAAGGAATTTAGTAAAATTCCAGCGGATGTTATTACCGATAAAGTTTTCAGGATATAGATCCTGTAGTTTAGCGTATAACATTTTTTCTTGCATACTCGCTTTATCGATTGATTTTACATCAACTGCATTTTTTAAGTATAAAAATAGAGGATGGGCTTGTTTTCCGTTTACATCGATTGCTTCATAAATGGGGAACTGAACACCAAATGAAGTACGACATGTCTTTGCCGTAGTTTCACCATCCTCTGGATTTTGATTGGCGAATTGATTACAAGGAAATGAGACCACTGTAAACTGACGATCCTTATATTTAGCGTAAAGACGCTGTAAATCATCGTATTGGTATGTAAAATCACAATGTAGCGCCGTATTAACAACTAGCATTACTTTATCTTTATATGTTTGCATTGAAACGATATCACCATTTGGCTTCTTAGCTGTAAAATCATAAATATTCATAAGTTGTTCTCCTCCTGAAGTAAGTGTAATAATACCTCCCAAATAGCCTAGTAATAGAATATATAGGAGATGTATAAAGAAAATATAATTTAATTATACAAATATATTGTTTATAAATGCAATCAACAATGTCATCTATATATTATAAAAACACTCTGGCTTTGTTTATAAAAGTGTTAAGAAGGCTCGTCATCCAATTTGATAGTTTATGATGTTCATATGATCATCCTGTATGTTAACATAAGTAGAACAGAGAGGAGAGGACAAAATGAATATTACAGTATATTGTGGAGCAGCTACAGGTAACAATTCTGCGTACAGTGAAGCAGTTCAACTTGTGGGCAAATGGATGGCAAGTAACAATCACCAGCTTATATATGGCGGCGGTAAAGCTGGATTAATGGGCATACTTGCAGATGAGGTTTTAAAGAACAATGGTGAAGTGATTGGTGTTATGCCTACATTTTTAATAGACCGTGAACTAAGTCATCCGAATCTAACGCAATTAGAAATTGTTAATACTATGTCTGAACGTAAAAATAGAATGGTAGAGCTAAGCGATTGCTTTATTGCACTTCCAGGTGGGCCAGGGACCCTTGAAGAAATTTCAGAGGTTATTTCTTGGGCAAGAATAGGTCAACATAAAAACCCTTGTATTCTCTGGAACATTAACGGCTACTATAATAAACTAAAGGAATTTTTTGATGATATGGTTGAAAGTGGCTTTTTAAGTGAATCAGATAAGTCCATCATGTTATTTACAGATTCTATTGAAGAATTAGAACAGTTTATTGAACATTTTAAGCCTGTAGCTGTTCGAACTTATTAATATATTTTATATAAATCACTAGATGTTAAAGAGGCTGGGACAAAAATAACCTAGCCAAACAAAAATGCCGATGTCGTTTTTACGAAAGTAAAAATGGCATCGGCATTACATTTTTAAATACAAAAAGAACACCATCTGTTACAATTTTA
>Ga0182742_1001320_pt1 | contig 32356 bp, 30 predicted proteins | sample eDN5th37CBELigMG_FD_128880 | JGI IMG/M metagenome (GOLD analysis project Ga0182742, IMG submission 128880) | Enriched Miracle-Growth compost microbial communities from Emeryville, California, USA - eDNA 5th pass 37_C BE-Lig MG (version 2)... ... | reverse complement strand
TTCATCGTCGAGGGCGACAGCGCCGGCGGCTCCGCAAAGCAAGGCCGCAATCGCGAATTCCAGGCGGTGCTGCCGTTGCGCGGCAAAATCCTCAACGTCGAGCGCGCGCGCTTCGACAAGATGCTGTCCTCAGCTGAAATCGGCACGCTGATCACCGCGCTCGGCACCGGCATCCGCGACGAGTTCGACATCAACAAGCTGCGCTATCACAAGATCATCATCATGACCGACGCGGACGTGGACGGCTCCCACATCCGCACGCTGCTGCTGACCTTCTTCTTCCGGCAGATGCCGCAGATCATCGAGGGCGGCTATCTCTATATCGCGCAACCCCCGCTCTATAAGGTCTCGCGGGGCAAGTCAGAGCAGTATCTGAAGGACGAGCGCGCGCTGGAAGACTATCTGATCGCGCACGGCCTCGAGGATTCGGTGCTGCGGCTCGCCAATGGCGAGGAACGCGCCGGCGACGACTTGAAGAAGGTCGTCGAGAATGCGCGCGTGGTGCGCAATCTGCTGCACGGTCTGCATAGCCGCTATAATCGCAAGGTGATCGAGCAAGCTGCCATTGCCGGCGTGCTGACCCCGACCGTCACCGGCGATCCGGAGGCTGCGGCGGCCGCCGCGGAATATATCGCACGGCGGCTCGACGTGCTGTCCGACGAAACCGAGCGCGGTTGGCAAGGCCGTTTCGACTCCGAGGGCTTCCATTTCGAGCGCATCGTGCGTGGCGTTAAGGACGCGGCGCTGATCGACCAGGCGCTGCTTGGCTCCGCCGACGCGCGCAAGCTCGACGAATACGCGCCGCTCCTGCAGGAGGTCTATGTCAAGCCCAGCATCCTTCGCCGCAAGGGCGAGGACACGCCGATCTATGGCCCGGTCGGGCTGTTCGAAGCAGTGACCGCGGTCGGCCGCAAGGGCATCTCGATGCAGCGCTATAAGGGGCTCGGCGAAATGAACCCCGAGCAACTGTGGGAAACCACACTGAACACTGACGTGCGCTCGCTGCTGCAGGTCAAGGTGCGCGAGGTGGATGAGGCCGACGATATTTTCGGCCGTCTGATGGGCGACCTGGTGGAGCCGCGCCGCGATTTCATCCAGGAGAATGCTCTGCAGGCCAGCGTGGACGCTTAGCGATCGCGGCGCTCCCTGCCGCCAATCGCCCGTCTAAAATCTAAATGCCTGCTGCATGGGTTGCGGCGCATCGGTGCCAACCCCTTCAAGCGCCAGCATCCGCGCCTTGGCTGCGGACCCGCCCGGCGCGGAGAAGCCGCCGATCCTGCCGCCTGCAGCCAGCACGCGGTGGCAGGGAATGATCAGCGGGACCGGATTTCGCGCCATCGCCTCGCCGACGACGCGCGCCGCCTCGGGACCTGCGCCCAGGTGCTTGGCAACCGCGCCATAAGTGGTGGTCTCGCCCCATTTCAGAGAGCGCACGCGTTCGTAAACCCTCACGAAAAACGGCTCCTGTGCTCCGAGGTTGACTGCGACACCGGAGAAATCAACCGCCTCGCCTTCGAAATAGCGTCTGGCGGCAGCAACCGCTTCCGCGACCGGCGAGGGTGGTTCGGACGGGCAGGCATCGCGCAACCTGCGCAGCATCGCGCGCGTTGCGTCGCTCGCGGTTTTTTCGGGCAACCGGAAACCGAAGATGTTCGTGCCGTTCCATGCGACGGCACAGAAACCCATTGCCGTTTCGAACGTCAGATAGCAGGGCACATTCTGGGCCATCGGATCATCTCCACGATCACGATAGAGCGGTTTTAGCGCCGGGGCGCGACCCGGTTTCTGAATCCGCGGACGCGGCGCGTCAGAACAGGTCGAAATATTCCTTCTGCTCCCAGCGGGTGACTTCGGCCGTATCCTCAGTCTCCTCGGATCGGTAGCGCGCGACCTCGGCATCCTTGATCCGGATGTAGTAGTCGATGAAGTCGCGGCCGAAGGCCTGCCTGAAGCATGCATTCTCGCCAAGCGCCACGAGCGCCTCGCCAAGCGAGGTCGGCATCATCTCCGCCTGCATCTCGTATGGCGCATCGGCCGACGGCCCGGGATCGAGCCGGCGCGAGACACCGTCCAGCCCGCAGGCGATCTGCGCCGCGAGATAGAGATAAGGGTTTGCCGCCGGCTCGCCGATCCGGTTCTCGAGATGAGTCGAAGGATCGCCCGGCTGACCGATCACCCGCACCATGACCCCGCGATTGTCCTGCCCCCAGACCACGCGGTCAGGCGCAAGCGCATAGGCGCGATAGCGCTTGTAGCCGTTCAGCGTCGGCGTGGTGAAGGCCGCGGCCGCCCGCGCATTGGCAAGAAGGCCGCCGAGCCAATGCTCGCCGAACGGCGACAGCGTTTTGCTCGCGTCAGCCGATACAAAGGCGTTCGCCTTCGTCTTGCGGTCGATCAGCGACTGATGCAGGTGCCAGCCACTGGAAAATGCGTTCGGCAGCCCGGGCCGGCACATGAACGTGCAATGCAATCCGTGACGGCGCGCGATCTGCTTCATCGCGCTGCGGAACAGCACCATCATGTCGGCCGATGCGAGACCGATCTCCGGCCGGAAGGTGAACTCGCACTGGCTCGGACCGAGTTCCACTTCTAGCGAACGGAACGGCAGGCCCAGCGCCACGGCGGCGCGCCAGAACGGCTCCAGAACGGGCTCGATCTGGTCCGCGCGCGCCTCGTTGAGAAGCTGAAATCCCTGATGGATGAGGTTCACTTCGGGCGGTTCGCCGGGCCATGTCGCGTCGGTCGCCGCGAGGCGCGGATTCTCGAGGCGGTAGAGGTGAAATTCGACTTCGAGGCCGGCCATTATGTCGAAACCAGCCTCGCGCAGCGCGGCGAGTTGATCGCGGCAAAGCTGGCGGGTCGAGAACGGCACCGGCTTGCCGTTCGGGAAATAGATATCGCAGAGCAGCCAGCCTGTATTCGGCGCCCAGGGCAGGACGCGGAAGGTCGAGGGATCGGCAATCATCAGGAAGTCGGCCGCGCCCTGCATCTCCGGCATGGCGAAACCGCCGCCACGCGTGAACACCGGAAACACCGTGCGGTGCGATGTATCCTTGGCAAGCAGCGTCGTGACCATGGAGACGCCGCCTCGCATAAGCTTCGCGGCTTCAGAGGCGACCACGGTTTTGCCGCGCAAAATCCCGTGCTGGTCGGGAAACGAGAATCGTACGAGTTCGAGCTGCCGCTCTTCGATCTCCTTCTCGACCGCAGCGGCGAGCCGATACTGCTCGTCGCTCCACAGATTGTGGCGCTCGACAAAGCTCAAGGATGCAAGGTCGCGCGAGGACATCATGTTCTGTCGTACCCGCGAAGGCGGGGACCTATAACCACCGGTCTGGAATATGGGTCCCCGCCTTCGCGGGGACGACCGATCACGTATAGCACGGGCTGCGACAAAAGAAGCTAATGCCCTTTCGCCCAGCTCTTGGTCGTGCGCCGACGTTCATGAGCCATCCGCGCATAGTCCTCCCAGCCGGCGACCGGGCCCACCCCATCAACACAGACGGGGCCGGTGATTTGCGATGCCTGCCTTTCATCCAGCACCATCAGCGTGCGCTCACCCTTGCTCGCCTGTTCGATCGCCGCCCGCAGCAACCGCCGATAGGCGGTGATCGCCTTGTCGGACTGGCCGAGATGTTCCTTGGTTCGATCCTGAATCGGTCCCATGGATTCACAGGCCCACTGGTCGTGAATGTTGATGTCAGCACCCATGCCAGTAAAGGTCTCGTGCGCCTGCTCGTGCGGATCGAACCCGTAGTCGTTGGACTTGTTCTTGCGCGGCGCATAATTCGGCAGCTCGTACAGTTCGAGGCGCTGGCGGCGCATTTCGTCCTTGTCCACCTTCGACCCGAAGCTGGTGAAGATGCAGTACCAGTAATGCGTCGCCTCATCGATCGGGACATGCCACTGCGAAATGGTCATCTCCTGACTCATCGGGATCATGAATGCGTTGGGGAACACCAGATTGGTGGTCCGCACATGCATCGACTTGTCGCTGATCTGGCGCAGCGTGTTGAGGCGCAGGCCGTAAGCTGTTTGCTCGACCTCGATGCGCGGACGGGGAAAGTCTCGCATGATCTTGGTCATCGGCATGTCCGCATCGGAAGTCGAGTCGCGGAACATCTTGCCGTAGGACTTCGACGTATCCTCATCCTCGAAGAATCGGTGCAGCCAGGACGTATGTGCCGGGTCGATGCCGACTTCGAGCGACTGCAGCCAATTGCATTCGATCAGGCCCTTGAAGGCGAAAGTGTATTCGTCGGGCGCGACAAAACAGTCGAAATCGGGAAAGGCCGGCGGTTCGCCGGGTCCCATATAGGCGAACAGGATGCCGCTCTTCTCGACCACCGGATAGGATTTCTGCCGGATGTTGGCGCAGAGGTTCGAACCGTCGGGCTCGGCCGGGGTTTCCAGGCACTTGCCATGAACATCGAACTTCCAGCCATGAAACGAACAACGCAGACCGTCTGCTTCCAGCCGTCCGAACGCAAGGTCGGTGCCGCGATGCGGACAGCCGCGCGCAATCAGACCGTAGCGGCCCTGACCGTCCTTAAAGATCACCAGATCCTCGCCCAACAGCCTGACCGGCTTGATCGGACGATTGGTGGCGAGTTCCTCGACCAGAGCGGCCGGCTGCCAGTAGCGCCGCAGCAGGTTGCCGGCCTTGGTGCCGGGATTGGTGCGGGTGATGAGTTCGTTCTGTTCTGCGCTCAGCATGGCAGGTGCTCCTCAGGAAAGCGGCAAACACGAACCGAAAGCCGATTTGTTCGTTGACCGAACATTAGTTCGAATTAGACCAAATCGGAAACGGGTGCGCAAGGCCGCAATTCGGGATACGCTCGCGGTCGATCCAAATACGAACATTGGTTCGATCATCGGACATCCTTTGGGGTTAAAGTCTGTAATGACCGAAGCTTTTGTTGTTGTGGGCGCATCCTATGCCGGCCTGCAAACCGCACTGTCGGCGCGAGAATCCGGCTTTGAGCATCCCATTCTCCTGATCGGCGATGAAAGCGAACTCCCCTATCAACGGCCGCCGCTGTCGAAGGGTTTTCTGCTCGGCAAAGTGTCAGACACTTCGCTTCCGATCCGGCCGCGGCAGGTGCTCGACCAGCAACGCATCGAATTTCTCCCAGGCACAAGGGTGACGTCGATCGATCGTAGCGCGCGCACGGTCGAGACCGCGGACGGGCAGCGTATCGCGTATGGCCGCCTTGCGCTGGCCACCGGCTGCGGCCCGAGGCGGCTCCCGGTCGGAGGGGTCGATCTGGACGGCGTCCAGTATCTGCGCACGCTGGACGATGCGCGCGCCCTGCGCGCGCGCCTGGACGGCATCGGCAGCGCCGTGATCGTCGGCGGGGGCTTCATCGGGCTCGAAGTCGCGGCTTCGCTCGCCATGCTGGGAAAGCAGGTCACCGTCATCGAAATGCAGGACCGCCTGCTTGCGCGGGCATTGCCGCCCGTCATGTCGGAATTCCTGGCGGAGCGGCACCGGCAGGCGGGCGTCCATATCTTCCTGCGCGCGGGCGTGCGCAGACTGATCGGCGAACAGGGTCGCGTCATCGCCGTGGAATTGACCGACGGACGCGTCCTCGATGCCGACCTCGTGGTGGTCGGCATCGGCGCGTCGGTCAATGCCGATCTCGCAGCAGCGGCCGGCCTTGCCTGCGACGATGGCATCGTGGTCGATGAATTCGCGCGCACCGGCGATCCGCGCATCGTCGCCGCAGGCGACTGCACGCGTCATCCGAACCGCTCTGCCGGACGCATGGCCCGGCTTGAGTCAGTCCAGAACGCGCTCGATCAGGCCAAGACCGCAGGCGCAACCGTCGCAGGCCGGCACAAAGCCTATGATGCGGTGCCGTGGTTCTGGTCCGACCAGTACGATCTCAAGCTTCAGATGGTCGGCTTTTCCGAAGGTCACGATCGCGCAGTGATGCGCGGCTCACGCGATGACGGCCATTTTTCGTTATTCTATTTTCGCTCCGGCAGATTGATCGGGATCGAATCCGTCAACAGCGCCGGCGATCATATGGCCGGCCGGCAGATTATCCCGGCCAACATTCCAATCACGCCGGAACAGGCAGGCGATCCGGGCTTCAATCTCGCCGCGCTCGTGAAAGCAGCGCGCGCCCGCGAATCGGCGCTGGAAGTCCGGTGACGCACATGCCGCGGCTCAGACGATCGCAGGCGGACTTGCAGCGGGCGGAGACCGCCGGCCCCGAATTTCTCGAAGCGCTTGCACGCGGCCTGCGCGTCATCCAGGCCTTCGATCGGGACCATCGTCAGCTTTCGCTCAGCGATGTGGCGCGCCTCGTCGATTTGCCGCGGGCATCGGTCCGGCGAACGCTGCATACCCTTGTGCAACTCGGCTTTGCGCAATGCGATGGTCGGCAGTTCCGCCTGACCCCGCGCATCATGACATTGGCCGGCGCATATCTGATGTCCAATCCTGTATCCACGATCCTGCAGCCGGCGGTCGAGCGGCTGAGTTCGGATATCGGCGAAGCCTGCTCCGCAGCCGTTCTCGATGGCGAGGATGTGGTGATGATCGCGCATGCGTCGCCATCGCGCGTGCTGGCGCTCAATGCACAGATCGGATTCCGCGTGCCGGCCTTCGCCAGCTCGCTCGGACGCGTTCTGCTGGCTGCCTTGGAAAACTCCGAGCTGGACGAATTTCTCGCCCGCATTCAGCCGGAGCAACTGACGCCGCTCACCCTCGTGGACAAGAAGGCATTGCGCCGGGCCATCCTGAAAGCGCGTGACGAGGGCTTTTCGCTTGCCGATCAGGAAGCCGAACTGGGTTTCCGGTCGATTTCGGTGCCCCTGCGCCGGATCGACGGCAGGGTCATCGCGTCGCTGAATGTCGGCCTTCACAGCGAGCGCGGACCGCTCAACGCGATGTATGATGTTTTTCTACCGAAACTGCGCGCACTGGCTGACGAACTCCAGCCGCAGCTGATCTGAGCGGAAATCTGACGTCATGCCCAGCCGGAGGCCTTGCGCCGCTGCAGATAGGCGCGCCTCAGGCCGTTCAGCCGATCCTCTTCGGCACGGGCCTCTTTGATCGAGGCAGTCGCGCAAAACCGGTATTCCAGATCGGCCGGGCGATAGACAATGCGGCGGCGCGCAAAGATCGAGCGCAAGCCCGAAGCCTGCGGCTGGATCAGGGTTGCGAGGCTGCCCGCGACATTCGCCGAAACCGCGAAGGCAACCTGCTCACCGGTCGCGATATGCCGGACTTCGAACACACCGGGGCCAGCAGGCGCAGTGAGTGAGCATCCCGAATGCGGATCGGGAAAGGTTTTCCAGGGAGTCCAGGCCACGATCATGGGCGTCATTCCCGGCGAATCGTTTTTACGCGTGTTAACGAATCGAGCGCGCAGCTTGTGCCGCGTCGCTCAACGCAACTCAAGCGTTTCCGTTCCGGACCATGCATCTCGATCGTAAGCTACCGACGCCGCAGGACGGCCGCGGGGATGGCCCGCGCCTTGTCAGGACAGCATGCCGTCTTGGCTAACGTCAGGGCAGCACCAGAACCTTGGGCTTGGCGGGAAGCGTCGCCTTGGAGACGACCACCGAAGGTGTATCGGACATCTCCACATCGAACTTCTCACGCATGCGGTCGAGGAATCTATTGAGCGTAAACACGCTGAAATAATGCATCGGGATCATCAGCGGCGCCTTCAGCCCTTCCAGCACTTCAATCATTCCATCGAGATCGAGCGTGTAGCTGCCGTCGACAGGCACCAGCACCGCATCGATCCGGCCGATATCGTTCATCTGCTGCTGGGTCAGCGTGTGATGCAAGTGACCAAGGTGCGCGATGCACATCCCCGCAATCTCGAACACGAAGATTGAATTGCCGTGCCGCTCGGTGCCGCCGCCCCAGTCGCGAATATTGGTCGGCACATTGCGCACCCGCACGTCCTTGACCTGCACGTCATGGCGCATCGGCTTGCCGCGCTCCTCCGCCCAGCCCCGCAGCACATGCGCGATGCCCGGCTCGGGATTGTCGGTGTAATGCGTCGAGTGCGCGCGATTCATCGTGACGATATCGGGCAGAATCGGCGGCCGGACATAATCGTTATAGTCGGTCGCAATGCGTACCACGCGTGGGCTTTCGATCAGGAAAGTGGAATGGCCGATATAGGTGATGCGCACCTGATCGGCCTTGAGTTGCGCGAGGCGGAACGCGGCGGGAACGAAGCGCGGCCGGTCCGACGCCACCAGACCGGGGCAGTTCTCGGTCATTTCCGGCTTTGCGGCCGGAGCCTGCATGCGCTCGAAGGCGAACGAAGGTCCGCTCACGACGCAGAATGCTGCGATCGCCGTTGCAGTCGTGACGCCGATTGCTGCCCGCATGCGCGTCGCTCCTTCGCGCCTCTAATATGGCATGGCGGAACCGAGCCGGACAATTCACCGATAGGTCAGGCGTTGGCCGAATTGTCAGAGCGTAGCGCGGATGGGCGATAAGGGTCCGGAGCGGTTCCGCATGTCGCGATCCAGCCGCCCAACAAAAAAGCGGCGCCGATCGGGCGCCGCTGCCACGGAACTGTACAGCCGCGGCTCAGCGCTGCGACACGATGAAGCCCTTCGGGGTCACGACCACCCAGCGCCCGTCCTGGCGACGGATGGTCTCGACCCGGCCGAGACCGGGCAGGTTGGCGCCCGGCACCACTTCGAATACGCCCATGCGGTCGTTTTCGACCAGCGCGCCGCCTCTGAACACTTCGCGCAGCATCCATCCGTTGACGACGGCGGGGCGATCCTCCTGCTTCGGCGTGACCGAGCCGGTGGTTTCGGGCGCCTGCGCCGAGGCGAGCGCCGCGGTGACATTGGCGGTGCGCTTGTCGATCCGCTCCAGCAATTCGGAAAGTTTGGCGACGCGCGTCGCGGGTTCGGCCTGCGCCTTCTCGGCGCGCTCGACGCGGTCGGCGATCTTCGCCATCTGCGCATTCGCGCTCCGGGCCTGGCTCTCGATGCTCGCCTTCAGCGATGCGACCTCACTCGACAGCTGCGTGATGACGCCGCGCAGTGCGTTCACTTCGATCGTGCGCGCATTGTCGGACGACGACGCCTGTGGCTTGGCGAATGCGACGGCAGCCATCGCGCCGACGGCGGATCCGGCCGCGCCGGACAACAGGATCGCAAGAGCAAGCATCGCAGCGCGGCCAAACCGCTGACCGCTGGCAGGCACGAACAGGATGGGAGCCTGCTCGTCATCGAGCGGGCGATGCCGTGCATGCCCGGCGGTCTCGACGTTGATCTCGGGAGCGCCGCTCTCGGCGGCGCCGGCTTCAGGCTTCACCGGCTCGGACGCACTCAGCTCTGCGTTCTTGCCCGGCTCGTCGACAGGACCCATGGCGGACACTCTCCAGGAGGTGACACTTCACCAACCGGTAACCAAGGGCGCTTACAAAAAAGTTAAATATTGAACGATCTGCGCCGAGGTGATCGGAGCAGCGGTTAACAATGGCTTAATGGCCGTTCGCCCGCGGTCTCAATGAATGAGCATGCGTGGCGAATAGCCTGGACCGATCTTGCCGTAGCTGTCCGGCGCATCCTTGCCGCAGCGAAATGCGCGCGCCTTTTCGTCAGCGACCTTGCGCGCCAGCGCGTTGGCATCGGGATTGGCGCGTCCGTCGACATAGCCGACATGACACACCCCGCCCGGATTGAGGCGCGTAATCACCAGCACCTGCCCGCGCACCACCTCGCCGTCGGGATTGGGCTCGTCCTTCTGCACCGTAGTCGACCAGCGCATGATCGCGGCGAACGGCCGCTTCTTGCCGCCCGGCATTGTCTCGATCCGCCATTCGACAACGTCGCCGTGCCCGTTGAACGCCATCAGCGTCTCTCTGTTCGCGAGTTCTTTGCGTGCGTTGCCCCCATAGCTCACGAACGAGCGCTGATCGCCGCCGCTGATGTATATCGGGACGCCTGCGTAGCCCTTGCACAGCCATGAGCCGTAGTCTTCCGCGATCCGGCCTGGCGTGTGCTCGCAGGCGTTCAGGTCGATCTTCGTATAGGCGTGCTCGATGGATTGCGCGAAGGCTGGTGAGAGCGCTGCCAGGAAGAGAGCGAACGTCGTCCCCGCGAAAGCGGAGACCCATACTCCGCGTCGGTGGTTATGGGTTCCCGCTTTCGCGGGGACGACGGCGTTCAGCATTTACGCCTCATCGGCTCAAGCAGATCACACCTTGGGTTCCGGCAAGCCCGCCGACGCACAGGCCGCGCGCAGCGTATTGAGGATCACGCAGGCGATGGTCATCGGGCCGACCCCGCCCGGCACCGGCGTCACCGCGCCGGCCACATCGAGCGCTTCCTTGTAATTCACGTCGCCGACGAGGCGCGTCTTGCCGCTCTCGCCCGGCACCCGGTTGATGCCTACGTCGATCACGGTCGCGCCCGGCTTGATCCAGTCGCCGCGCACCATTTCCGGCCGGCCGACCGCCGCGAACAAGAGATCGGCGCGCCGGCAGACATCCTTCAGATCCTTCGTCTTCGAATGCGCGATCGTGACGGTGCAGTTCTCCGCCAGCAGCAATTGCGCGAGCGGCTTGCCCACGATGTTGGATCGGCCGATCACCACCGCATCCATGCCCGTAAGCGACGGATTGATTTTCTTCGCGAGGATCACGCTGCCGACCGGCGTACAGGGCACGAGCGCGCGCTGTCCGGTCGCGAGCCGTCCGGCATTCACCGGATGGAAGCCGTCGACATCCTTGCCCGGATCGATCGAATTCAGCACCAGCGTGGAGTCGATCTGTGCCGGCAATGGCAATTGCACGAGGATGCCGTGCACGTTCTTGTCTGCATTCAGTTGCTCGATCAGCTTAAGCAGATCCGCCTGCGAGGTATTTGCCGGCAGTTTATGGTCGAAGGATTTCATGCCGGCCTCGGTGACCGCCTTCGACTTCGATTTCACATAGACTTCACTCGCCGGGTCGTTGCCAACCAGTACCACCGCGAGCCCCGGCACGATGCCCTGCTCTTTCGCGAGCTTGGCCGCCGCCGTCGCAATATTGCCGCGCAGTTCCTGCGCGATGGCCTTTCCGTCGATGATCGCTGCCGTCATGTGTCAATCCGCCAAAAGCTGTTGAAGCCGCGCCGCAAGCGCGGCGCCGTCGCCTTCAATCTCGATCCTCTTGATCCGCGAGATATCCCCGGCCGCCAATGTCACCGTGCGGCGCGGCACGTCAAGCGTCTTGGCCAGCAGCGAAAGGAGCGCAGCATTGGCTTCGCCTTCAGTGGGCGCTGCCCGCACGCGCACCTTCAGCACCGTCCGCCCATCGTCGCGCGTTTCGATCCCGTCGAGCACATCCCGCCCACCCTTGGGCGTCACCCGGATTGCGATCGTCAGGCCCGACGGCGTGACGGTCCAAGGCAATGGAGACGCGCTGCCCACCCGCCGGTCAGAACACGTTGGGATAGATGTAACGGGTGATCACGCTCTGCAGGAAGATGATGATCAGGATGACGATTACCGGAGAAATATCGATGCCGCCGAGATTGGGCATCATGTTGCGGATCGGCCGCAGCACCGGCTCGGTGATGCGCCACAGGAAGTCGCCCACCATCGCCACGAACTGGTTGCGGGTATTCACCACATTGAACGCGATCAGCCAGGACAGGATCGCCGCCGCGATCAGCAGCCAGATATAGAGCTGCAGGACGATCAGGATGACGTCGAGGAGTGCGCGCATCGGCAAAGGTCTTCTCTCGGGAACCGATGGGCCTGATGTATCGGCTCAACCGATTCCCGGCAAGCCGCGGGGCGCAGCGCATGATCGAGACCCGCCCCCGGTGCAGCGGAGCCGGGATCCAGGACGATCGGACTTTCGCCGAGGTTGATACCCTGCTGCTTGCGCGACCCGGCAGAGCAGGGGCGCGGGAATGAACGGCCCGGGCCCTCCTTTAGGACGCCTCTCGGACCGCCGGCTTTGCGTCCTTGACTCGGGGAAAGCCGGGCCCTAAATGGCCGCTTCTTCGCCCATTCTCGCGCATCCGGACGGCGTTTGGCCGGTTGCGCCCGGCGGGGGGCCGTAGCTCAGCTGGGAGAGCGCCTCGTTCGCAATGAGGAGGTCAGGGGTTCGATTCCCCTCGGCTCCACCAACAAGTCCGCGTAGCTGCGCATCGACAGCGCAGCCCTACCTTCCGCCACCCTTGATCCTGCCCTCCACCCGCGCGACAGCCTGCGGACCGTCCGCATCCTGCGGCGACAGCTCGGCGAATTTCTTGAAATCCGCCAGCGCGTCGGAGAGCGAACCCTTCATCTCCAATGCGTTGCCGCGATTGAAATAGGCGCTCGCATCTTTCGGATTGAGCTTGATCGCCTCATTGAGATCGGCGATCGCCTTGTCATATTCCTTCTTGCGGATCAGCGCGACGCCGCGGTTGTTATAGGCCTTGGCATAGCGCTTGTTGAGCTTGATCGCTTCGGTCGAGTCGGCGATCGCCTTGTCGGGATCGCCCTTCCTGTTCCAGGCGACGCCACGGTTGCTGAGCGCTCTGGCATGTTTCGGGTTGAGCTTCAGCGCCGCGTCGAAATCGGCGATGGCCTTGTCCTGATCGCCCTTGGCGCTCCAGGTGAAGCCCCGGTTGCTGAGTGAGTCCGCATCCTTCGGATTGGCGGCGATCGCCTTGTCGCAGGCCGCAATGGCCGCGTCACCGGTGCCCTTGGCGCATAACTCGCGTTCGCTTTGCGCCGCAGCCGGGGCGGCAGCAAGACAGCCGGCGATGACGACAGAACAAAGCAAAATCCGGGGCCGTCGCATGGCGTTCCCCTGTGCAAGCCCGTTGCGCCTTTGCCCTAGCCTAGCTTTTTGGCGGAAAGGAGAAACCGCAATAAGGCAGAGGCCGGCCCACATTTTTGAGTTACCCTGCACCGTTGCCGCCACCCTCCTCTACCGCCGGTACATCATGCACCGGGCGCGATATGGACGCCCGGCCCGACGCGACCACCATGCCCGATCCCGCCGCTCGCCTCGGCCGCAACCGCGCCTTCGTCCTGTTCTGGTTTGCCCGCGTCTCGGCAAGCCTTGCGCTGCAGATGATGGTCGTGGCGGTCGGGTGGCAGGTCTACGACATGACCGGGCGCGCCCTCGACCTCGGCCTGGTCGGCCTTGCGCAATTTGTGCCGGCGTTTCTCCTGGTGCTGGTCGCGGGCGCGGTGGCGGACCGCTACGATCGAAGCAGGGTAGTACGGCTCGCCCAGCTCACCGAGGCAAGCGCCGCGCTGGCGCTCGCGATCGGCACCAGGCACGGTGTCCTGACCCGCGACTGGATTCTCGCGCTGGTCTTCGTGCTCGGCGCCGGCCGCGCCTTCGAGGCGCCGACCCTGCAGGCGCTGCTGCCGCGGCTCGTGCCGTTGCCGGTGCTGCCGCGCGCGGTCGCGGGCTCGGCTTCCGCGAACCAGGCCGCGACCATCGCAGGGCCGGCGGTCGGCGGACTCCTGTATGTCGTGAGCCCGACGCTGGTCTATGCGCTGTGCACCACGCTGTTTCTCGGTGCCAGCATTCTGGTGGCGCTGATCAGGATCGAGCAGGTGGCGCCGAAACGCGAGAAGGTCGACTTCTCGACCTTCTTCGCGGGCATCCGCTTCATCCGCAACAATCCGCTGATCCTTGGCGCGACCTCGCTCGATATGTTCGCGGTGCTGTTCGCCGGCGCGACCGCACTGATGCCGGTCTACGCCAAGGACATTTTCCAAGTTGGGCCGTGGGGGCTCGGCATCATGCGCGCGATGCCTGCGGTCGGCGCGCTGCTGATGGCGATCGCACTGGCCCGCTGGCCGCTGGTGCGCAATGCCGGGCGCAAGATGTATGTGGCGGTCGCGCTGTTCGGGGTCGCAACCATCGTGTTCGCGCTGTCGACCTCGTTTCCGCTGTCGCTGTTCGCCCTGTTCGCACTCGGTGCCGGCGACATGGTGAGCGTCGTAGTGCGCCAGACCCTCGTACAGGTGCAGACGCCGGACGACATGCTCGGCCGCGTGATTTCGGTCAACGCGCTGTTTGTCGGGACCTCGAACCAGCTCGGCGAGTTTCGCGCCGGCGTGTTTGCGCACTTTGCCGGAACGGTGCCGGTGGTGGTGTTCGGAGGGGTCGCGACCTTGCTGATCGTCGCAGCCTGGACGAAGCTGTTTCCCGATCTTTTCAACGTGCAAAGCCTGCAGAAGGATACGCGATGACCGGAAAGTCCGACGCCGGAAAGCCCGATGTCGAAGTGCTGCGCTCGAACGCCGTGCTGCCCGCCGGCCTGCCGTTCCCGGACGGTGTGCGGATCGGCGATTTCGTGATCCTGTCGGGTCAGCTCGGAGTGAAGCCCGGCACCCTCGAACTCGTACCTGGCGGCATCGAGCCGGAAACCCGCCAGACCTTCGAGAATCTGCGGCTGACGCTGGAGGCGCACGGCATGGCACTCGCCGACATCGTGCGGGTGCAGGTCATGCTCGCCGACATGGCGGAATGGCCGCGCTTCAATGCGGCCTATCTGGAATTCTTCCCCGACGCCGCGCCGGCGCGCTGCGCGTTCGGCGCGACGGGACTGGCGCTCGGCGCACGGGTCGAGGTCGAGGTGTTCGCGGTCAGGCGGTGAGCGAGGCCGGCTCGCGGCCAAGCCAGCGATCGAGGAAGTGCGACAGCCAGTTCTGCATCGCATAGTCGAACACGAGGCGATCCTCGAAATGCGCGGCCCGCTCCTTGGCGCCCGGCGCTTCCAGGCGCTGCTGCCCCCGGATGGTCCAGCGGCACATCATCGCGTGCGTCACCTCCGGGTGGAACTGGATCGCATAGGCATGGTCGCCCTGCCGGAACGCCTGCACCGGAAATGTGTCGCCCTCGGCAAGCAATGTCGCGCCGCGCGGCAGTTCGAAGCCCTCGCGATGCCACTGATAGACATGGTCCGGCCAGACATCGCAGACCTGCCGACCGTCCGCGGTCGGCCGGATCGGATAATAGCCGACCTCGACCTGGCCTTCGCCGTGAGCATCCACGCGCGCGCCGAGATGACGCGCCAGCATCTGGCCGCCGAGACAGATGCCGAGAAACGGCTTGTCCTCCTTCAGCGGCACGCCGAGCCAGTGGATCTCGCGCCGGATGAAATCGAGATCGTCATTGGCGCTTTGCGGCCCGCCGAAGACGATCGCGCCGGCATGATGTTCGAGCGTCTCCGGCAGCGGATCACCGATAATCGGCCGGCGGATATCGAGCGGCACGCCGCGCTTGCGCAGGTACTGGCCGACGCGACCGGGCGTGGAATTTTCCTGGTGCAAGACGATGAGGACGGGCAGCGACATCGGGTCAGATGGTTTCGGGCTCCGGCGACACGCCGGAAAGCTAACCGGTTTAGGCGGCCTGGCAAGCGTGCGCAGCGGACAGGCGCTATGAGAAAAGAACTTATCTCCCCCGCCGGACCTGCCGCTCCGCCACCATCGGCAGCAGCTGCCGGCGGGGAATGAAGGGCACACCATAGGCCACGAGCTTGTTGAGAAAGCCGGGCACCACCAGCCGCTTCCCGGCCATCAGGCCGCGATAGCCCTCCTCGGCGACCCGATCCGCAGAAGTGGTCATCGGGCTTGCGGCAAACCCCTCGCCTGTCCCAGCCACTGCCTGAAACTCGGTCGGAACAGGCCCCGGACACAGCGCGGTGACGCGGATATTGCTCGCACTCCATTCCTGATGCAGCGCCTCGGTGAAGGACACCACATAGGCCTTGGTCGCGTAATAAACTGCGTGCTGCGGGCCCGGCAGAAAGCCTGCAACCGAGGCGACATTCATCAACCCGCCCCGGTTTCGCGCGAGCGCATCTGCGAAGCGCAGCGACAGATCGGTCAGACTGCGGATGTTGAGGTCGATCATTTCGAGCTGACGCGAACGCGGCTGCGATACGGCCGGTCCGGCAAGCCCGAATCCGGCATTGTTGACGACGAACTGGGGCTCGCAGCCCTCCCTTGTCAGCGCCGTCTCGATCAGGTCGCCGCCATTGGCCTGCGCCAGATCGACGGTGATGACCAAAGGACGCGAACCGCCGTGCTTTGCGATCTCGTCAGCCAGCGCGTGCAACCGCTCGGCACGGCGCGCCGCCAGGGCAAGCCGATGACCATGGCGCGCAAAAACGCGCGCGAGTTCCGCCCCGATGCCCGACGATGCGCCGGTGATCAGTGCGACGGGCTCAGGCATCGTCGGACAACTTGTTTGCCCCAGCAACCTCGCGCCGCATCTCGACCCGATCGCGTTGTGAAATGCCGAGGAGGTCGGAGGCGCGCCAGACCACATTGTCCTCGAATTCGTTCATGTGGCCGTCGGCATAGACCATTTCCCACATCATCCTGACGATGCGCTTGCGGCCGTCCTCGTCGAGCGAGCGATTGATCAGACGAGTGAAACCGTAGAGATCGACGGCCTCGCGATCGGCGGCCGTCGCCGCCACGATCAATTCCGACGCTGCGTCGTCATCGAGCTCGAACTGGCGCTTGAGCAATTCGTGCAGCTTGTCCTGCTCCGCACCGGTTTCGCGTCCGTCGATCGACATAACGTGAATGAGCAGCGCAGCCGCGGCCAGTCTGTAGTCGTTCTCGCTGAAGCGGCTCACCGGCTTCTCGCCGACGCCGACGTCGTTCAGAAACTCTTTCAGAAGCTGAAGCATAGAACCTCGATCATGGATGCAGCAGAATGTGGTTGCCGGGCCGTACGTTGTAAAGCGCACGACGCGAGGCAAATCGTGCATCATTGCCGATTTGTCATCCTGGTCATCCTCGGTTCGTCCCCGCGAAAGCGGGGACCCAAGAGCCTGGATTCCGGCTTTCGCGGAATGAACGGAGAGAGGGAGAGAGGGACGCTCGCCCCAACCAGCTAGCGCACCGCCGCGCCTTCGCGCAGGCTGTCGTCCAGCAGTTTCAGGTTGTTCTGGATATACGGATTGCTCGGATCCTTGCCCTGCGCCGCGAGCAGCGTTCTACGCGCCCGCTGCCGGTCGCCGCGGAGAAGATAGGAGTAGCCCTGATTGTTCAGGATTTCCGGCGTCGGTCCGGCGAGGCGGATCGCCTGCGCATAAGCGCGATCGGCGAGGTCGAAGCGGCGCAGCTTATCGTAGCTTGCGGCAAGACCCACCCAGGCTTCGAGATCGTCGGGTCCCTTCTCCACCGCGCGGCGGAAATGCTGCTCCGCAAGCCCAAAGCTGTTGTCCCGATAATGCTTCTTGCCAAGCTCGAGATCGCCCTTGGGATCTTCGCCCATCAGCCCGGTAGAGGCAGGCGTATCGTCCTTCATGCCCGCCACCGAGCCGGTATGCTCGCTGGTCGTCTCGCAGCCGGCCAGGAGGACGAGGCACGCAGCCGAAATTGCAATACCGGAAAGCCGACTCAAACGCATTCTACGCTCCGGACGCGGGGGCGACCTGCAAGTGGGGGGCGCACACACGCCAGCCGGCAGTTCGCGCCGGCGGGGCGACGGTAGCGAAGGGTGGTTAAGATTTCATTCCGCGAGTTAACGGCGCGGTAACGAAGCACCTACTGGAAGCCGCCGGTGGCCAGGCGGACCGCGACCGGCAGGAGGATCACCACGAACAGCACCGGGAAGATGCACACCATCATCGGCAGCGAGAGTTTCGCCGGCAGGCTGTAGGCTTTCTCTTCGGCTCGCGACAGCCGCTTGTGGCGCATGTCGTCGGAATAGACCCGCAGCGCCTCGGTGATGCTCGATCCCAGTTCGTCGGATTGCTGGATCAGCGTCGCGAAGGATTTGGCCTCTTCAAGTCCCAGCCGGTCGGCCAGATGTTCGAGCGCCTCGGTCATGGCTCGTCCGGCCCGGATTTCCAGATTGGCCATATGGATGTTCGCGCACAAGGACGGATAGGTATCGGCAAGCTCGCGCCCGACACGATCGAGCGCGGCTTCCATGGAGAGGCCCGCGTCGGCGCAGACCACCAGAAGATCCATGAAGTCCGGAAAGCCGGCGCGGTGCTCTTCGCGCCGCGATGCGATCCGCCGATCGAGATAGAGGCTGGGCAGGACGTAGCCGAAGATGCCGGCCGCGCCCACCAGCATCCAGTAGATCGAGCCGCCTTCGCCAGGAGCAAGCATCATGGCGGCCGCGGCAAGTCCGACCGCAAGCGCGGTGCGCGTCAGGAAGAAAACGGCAATGCCGCGCGGATCGTAGATGCCTGCAAGCACCAGACGCTTGCGCAGCACCTTCATATCCTTCGAGTCGTCGGCGCCGTAATGCTTCTGCGCATAGGCGATAATGCGCTCGGCCGCCTTGAAGCCGGCTTTCTGCTGCGCATGCTGCCTGAAGCTTGCGGCCTCGTCAGTCAGCTTTTCGTTGATTCCGGCCGTCCGGCGGCGCATCGCGCCGTGCACGCGAACCATCGCCATCATTGCAAATGTCAGCGTCGCGGTGGCCAGAAAGACCATCAGCGTCAGCAGCGCCGATTCCATGTCGCCGAACAGGGTGAAATTGAAATCCATGCTCAGATTCGGAAATTGACCATGCGATACATGATGAAGACTCCGACGCCCATCCAGCAGGCCGCGGCCGCCAGCGCGATCTTGGTCATGTCGAACCTCCAGACGCTGGCATAGAATTCCGGCGAGACCAGATTGATGATGCCGAACATCGCAATCGGCAGTGATGCGAGGATCATGGCCGACGCCCGGCCTTCGGAGGCGAGCGCACGAACCTTGCGGCGCATCTTGAATCTGAGCCGGATCACTCCCGAGAGGTTCTCGAGAATTTCGCTCAGATTTCCGCCGGTCGATCCCTGAATGGCAACCGCGGTCACGAATAGCGGCAAGTCGTCCTGCCCGACCCGGAAATAAAGATTGCGCATCGCCGCTTCGAGATCGGCACCGTAGGTGACCTCGTCGGCGACGATACCGAATTCCGTGCCGCAGGGATCGGGCAGTTCACGTCCGACCATGCTGATCGCAACCGGCACCGGGTGCCCGGCGCGCAGGGATCGTACGATGATATCGAGCGCGTCCGGGAACTGTGCGCCGAACTTCTTCTGCCGACGGCTGCGGAGCAGCTTGAGCCAGACCAGCGGCGCGACCGCAAAGAAGAAGGCGAAGGTGAGCGTGGCGTAAAGGAGATCACCCTTGATGAATATCACCAAAGCAGCGCTGAGAATGGCGACGGTGAACACGTAGATCGCGAGCTTGGCGACACCCACCGTTAGCCCGGATTGCAGGATCAGGCGGTTGAGATATTCGATCGGCAGCCGGTAATCGCCGGCCGTGTTCAGTCCACGCTCCCTGCGCAGCTGGACGAGAACGCCCTCCCGATCCGGCCGGTCCTTCAGAAGCGCGATACGGCGGTTGACGCTCTTGCGGTAGGAAGCGCTTCGGAAAAACAGAAGGTAGATCGACTCGAAAACGAGGAAGGCCGAAATCCCGATAAAGGCGTAGAAGAGATATTTGGTGTCGAAATCGAGCCAGGCCATCGCTTGCTCCTATTGCAGCGGTTGGCTCGGATCGAAATAGGCGCCCGGAATGCGGATGCCGCGGGCGGTCAGCTCGGCAAGGAAGCGCGGGCGCACGCCGGTCGCCTGAAAATGCCCGATGACGGTGCCGTCCTCGGCCGTTCCGGTCCGCACGTAGCGGTAGATTTCCTGCATTTGCACGATGTCGCCTTCCATGCCGGTAATCTCGGCGACGGAGGTGACTCTGCGCTTGCCGTCGGACAGCCGCTGAAGCTGCACGATCATGCGGATGGCCGCCGCGATCTGGCCGCGGATCGAGGAAATCGTCATCGGCAGCCCGGCCATGCCGATGAGCTGTTCGAGACGTGAGATCGCCTCGCGCGGATTGTTGGCGTGGATCGTGGCCATCGATCCTTCGTGGCCGGTATTCATCGCCTGCAGCATGTCGAAGGCTTCCTCGCCGCGGCACTCGCCGAGAATGATCCGCTCGGGACGCATGCGCAGCGCGTTCTTGACGAGTTCGCGCTGACGGATCTCACCCTTGCCTTCGATATTGGGCGGCCGCGTCTCCATGCGTGCGACATGCGGCTGCTGCAATTGCAGTTCGGCCGCGTCCTCGATGGTGATCAGACGCTCCTTGTCGGAGATGAAGGCGGAGAGCGCGTTCAGCATCGTCGTTTTGCCGGAGCCGGTGCCACCGGAAATGATGGTGGTGATGCGCGATTTGACAGCCGCGGCCAGCAACTCCGCCATCTGCGGCTTGAGCGCGTCGATCTCGACAAGCTTGTCCAGGTTGAACGGCTTCTTGGAGAATTTGCGGATCGAGACCAGCGGTCCGTCAACGCCGACCGGCCGCACCGCGACGTTGACGCGCGAGCCATCGAGCAGGCGGGCATCGCAGAGCGGATGCATTTCGTCGACCCGCCGTCCGACCGCCGAGACGATCTTGTTGATGATGCGCAGCAGATGCGCCTCGTCCTTGAAGCGGCAGGCAACCGGCTCCAGCAGGCCGCCGCGCTCGACATAGGTGCATTCGTGGCCGTTGATCAGGATGTCGCTGATCGAGGGGTCCTTGAGCAGCGGTTCGAGCGGACCCAAGCCAGTCATCTCGTCGAGAATCTCGGCGACGAATGCGTTCAGCTCCTGGGCGTTCAGCGCCAGCCGCTCGCTCACCACATACTGGCTGACGAGTTCCTGGATATGCTCGCGCATCTGCTCTTCGGGCAACTTTTCCAGCGCCTGAAGGTTGACCTCCTCGAGCAGGCGGCGATGCAGCCGCACCTTGGCGTCGAGCAGCTTGTCGGAATGCAGCGGGTTGACCGGCGCGGCAGGCGCTGCGGGCGTGACCGGCGGCGCGGCCACGGCCGCAGGCACCGGCTCCGGGTCGGCGAGCACTGTCCACGAGGCACGATCCGGGACGGGTGCCCCAGCCGAATCCGCAGCCGGAGCGGGCTGCGGTGCCAAATTGCGTCGGGCGGTGAAGCGGCCAGCCATGGTTCGTGCTTCCGGGCATCTATCGCGCGAACAGCAGGCCGGGCCTTTTCGACCCAGCGGGCGCCTTCGCGACAGCCTTGGCTGTCTGCGGCGCCATCAGCTTGCGCAGTTCGTGGGTGATGTTGTTGCCGCGCTTGACTTCCTCGAGCGGAACCCCGCGGTCGATTGCCTCGCGCACTAGCCGGTAGTTGTTCGGGATCGCCGCCGCGAAATCGTCGCCAAGCGCCTGCTCGATATCGCTTCTCTTCAGGCCGGGCGCGAACATGCGCTGCTCGAAGCGGTTGATAATGACCTGCGGCTGCGGACCGTCCGGCATCCGCACGCGGATCGCTGCGAGAATGTTCTTGGTGTTCTTCAGGCTCGGCACGGTCATCTCGCTGACGATGAACAGCCGGTTGGAGCCGAGCAGCACATCGTCGGTCCAGGAGAACCAGGTGCGCGGCATGTCGATCACGACGTGATCGAAATTGGAGGAGACGAGGTCGAGCAGCCGCGTCACCACATCGGGATCGAAGGTGCGCATCTCGGCCGGTTGCGGCGGCGCGGCAATCACCGCGAGCCCGGAGGCGTGATAGGCGGTCATCACCTCCAGCAACTGCTTGTCGAGGCGGTCCGGGCGCGGCTCGATTTCGGAAAGATCAAGCCGCGGGTCGAGGTCGAGATAGTCCGAACACGCGCCGTGCTGAAGATTGAGATCGACGAGGCAGGTCGATTTACGACCGCGCGGCCCGTCCGACAGCAGGAGGAGGGCGGTCTGGATCGCCAGCGTCGTAACCCCGGCGCCGCCGACGGCCGGGACGAAGGTGAAAATCTCCGCATCGACGCCGTCGGTCGTCGCCGGCTTGACCACCCGCGCGCAGGTGCGGACCAGTTCGGCTGGCGGCACCGGCTTCACCAGGAAGTCGGCGATCTTCATCTGGATCAGCGTGCGCGCGAGCTGCGCGTCGAACGCGGATGTCACAACCACGATCGGCGGCCGGCCGCCGGTGCGCGCAGCGAGCCGTTCAAGCGCCTGCATCTCGTCGTCGCGGCCGGCATCGAGGTCGATCACGATCACAGTCGCGCCATCCGGCTCGACCCGGTCGCCGGCCGCCGCCACGGTCTGCGGCACGAGATCGAGGTCGATCTGGCTGGCGCCGAAGGTCTGGCGCATCTGCTGCTCGAAGTCCGCGTCCGCCGTCAGCACGACCACCCGGGTCTTGCCGCTCGTCGGGGTATTCCGGCTGATACGCATGGCGAGGATTTGTACTTCCAGAAGATTACTGTGATTGGGATTGCGTTTTCTGCGGCCCGGCCCAGGGCGAGGGCGCCGGTCCCGGCTGCGGGGGCGGCCCATTCCTGCCGGGTTGCGCAGCACTCCTGACAGACTCGGTGGTGTAGTCGGGCGGGGGCTGCATCTGGCTGGCCGATTCCGACGTGAGCGCGCTCATCGGCCGGATCACGTTGCGGGTGCGATAGCGCTCGACCGCGCCCTGCATCCGCTCGCCGTTGAATGCGATATTGCGATTGGCGCTATAAGGCGGCCAGGGATCGACCATCATGGTGACCTGATTGATCGCCTTCGCGTCGCCGGCATACGGCACCACCGTTTCACGCCGGTCGACATAAAGGGTCGAGCAGGCGGACAGCGCGAAGGACGCGGCCACAACGCCAAGCGTCACAATCGTCGCTTTAGTATTTGACGGACAGGACATGGCCCACCTCTTTGGAAGCGACAGCGGCCGGACGCGGCGGAACGTAAGGCTGTACGTCCAGCATGTGGCCGGTATAGGCGCGCATTACCCCGTTCTGCGCCTTCTCCATCGCCCGCGGAATTTCCGGCTTGCCCATCAGGAAGAAGTCGACGTCATTGGGCGGCAGCGTCGAGTCGAGCGGTGTCGCGATCTTGTCGCCGGGACGCGCGGGACGCACCAGCCGCGGCGTCACGATGATGGCGAGGTCGGTCTCTTTCTTCTTGTAGGCCGCGGAGCGGAACAGCGCCCCGAGAATCGGCACGTCGCCGAGCCAGGGCAATTGCTCCTGGGCGGTCTCGCCCTGGCTCTGCAGCAGTCCGCCGATCACGAAGCTTTGGCCGTCTCGCAGTTCCACCGTGGTCGATGCACGCCGCACGATCAACGGCGGCACCGAGACGCCGGCGACCGAGACCGGGTTCGAGGTGTCGAGCTGGCTGACCTCCGGCTCGATCTTCAGGTTGATCACGCCGTCATGCAGGACGGTCGGCGTGAAGGCGAGGCCGACGCCGTATTTCTTGTAAGTAATCGCGACCGATCCCAGTCCCTGCGGCACCGGCACCGGGAATTCGCCGCCGGCAAGGAAGCTTGCGGTATCGCCCGAGAGCGCGGTCAGGTTGGGTTCCGCCAGCGAACGCGCCATGCCCTTGGCCTCGAGCGCGTTGATCAGCACATCGACCGACAGGCCGTTGGTGATCAGCTTGCCAATGAGAAATCCGAATGGCGCTGCGCCCGACAGCACCCCCGCCGCAACGATCTGCGAGATCGGAAGCTGCCCGGCCTGGACGTTCGGGCCACCGCCGGCGATGCCGGGCTGCTTCCAGGCGTCGGCGCCGGGCGTCGCATTCGTGGGCGTGACCGGCAAACGGTTCGCCGGCTGACGCGAGCCGATATTGCCGAGAAAACGGCCGTTGCTGGCAGTCGGATTCCACTGCACGCCCAGTTCGCGGCCCGCCTGGCGGTTGGCCTCGATGAAGCGCACCTCCAGCATAACCTGCTGCGGCGACAGCACCGTCATCGAATTGATGATGTCGGGGCCGAATTGACGCGCGAGCGTCACCGCCTTGTCGACCGTGGTCGCGTCGTGGACCGCGCCGGACAGCATGATGCGACCGTTAACGGAAGCCGCTCTGATCCTCGATCCCGGGAAGTGCCGGTTGAGCGTGGACTGCAGCAACGACGTGTCGTAGCTCACCTCGATGTCGAACACGCCGACGAGCTTCTTGCCCTCGGCATAGGCCGAGACCCGCGTGGTCCCGCTCTTGCGTCCAAGAATGGAGAGCGTGCGGTCGGTCAGGGGCGACACATCAGCAATTTCCGGATCGGCCACGACGAGTTCGACGAAGCTCGCATCGGTCCGCACGTCTTCGGTCTTGCCGATCGAAACCTGGACCTGGGCGGTCCGCTTGGCTGCGATCATCTGCACAACGCGTTGCGCCGAGGCGATCCCGAGCCCGGGCAGAGCCGGCTCCGCCATCACGAGCGCAACACCGGCGGCGAGGATTCGAAAGGCCGGCGAGCGCCGCTCGCCGGACTTGCGCTTTTGGTCCGTACGCGCCGGCAGCGCGGCGGAAATTCTTGTCTTGTTATTCACGACACACTCCCCACCCAACCAGGGTCCCCGTTATTGCCCACGTGCCCGCGTCCCCCCGGACGCGAGCCGTGAATTCCCTGCGCCTTCGACCGGCACCTCGTAACTCTGCCGCTCGCTGCCACGCCGAACCGACACGCTGGTCATGCTCTCGTTGTTCTGCGGCATGGCACGGTCCGGCTTGCTCAAATCGTCGAGCGTCACGCGCCGAGTCGGCTCGGCATCCACCTCGCCGGCCTTGCGCAAAAGCAGCGAGAGGCTTCCGACCGACGCCGCGAGCCAGATTTTCTGAGCGCCCACGGTGTCGACTTCGAGCGTCACCGCCTTTGCGACCGCGGCCTTGCTCGTACGATCGTCAGCGCTCTGATCGACCGCGAGCACGCGCGCGTTCTGCAGCACGACCTCGGTCGACGCATTGCCCTTTTCGAGCTGGCGCGTCAGCACCACGTCGACGCGATCGCCCGGCAGCACGAAGCCGCCGACGCCTTCGACATCGTTGACGCGCACCGACACCGCCTTCATTCCCTCGCTCACGATCGCCGAGAGGGTGGCGCGCTGGCCGGGCCCTGTAATCTTGATCGCGAGCACCGGCTCATTGACCTCGACCGGCGCAAGCACCACGCGCTTGCCGGCCGACAGGACGTCGCCGACAGTCGCAAACGCACCCTGCGGCTGCGCCTCTGCCGGCCACGGCACTTCGCGCAGATGCTCGCGCGTCAGTTCGATGCCAAACGGCAGCCGCTGCGTGGCCACCACCACCGTATTCGTCGCTGCCGGCTTTTTCTGCGCTTCGAGGCTGCGCATGCGCCGCTCGGCCTGGCTGTTCAGCCAGGCCTGCGCGATGAAGACCGCGAGCAGCCCGAAGACCACTGCAAACGCGACCATCACGATTGTGGATTTGCGCACGACGACCTTCCCGAACCGGCGCGGTTTTGTTTGCGCCTTTATCGGGGCCACTATCGCGACGCGGTCGTGTTGAATTGGTGAAGCGGTATCGGCTTCTGCCGCTATGCTGAAAATAGATTAAATCGGCAGGCTTTATGAAATCTGTCGCGATGTGCACAACGCACGATTAACGCTTGCAGTACCGCGCGCCTCGCGAAGGCGCGAGCGCGCTCTCTCTCGAAAGAAAGGCGCAGGCTCATGCGTTTGAACGCATCGCTCGTCTAGACGCATCGCTGCGCGATGGTCCTCTATGAGGTCGGCGCGGACGCAGTGGTAAATTGAATCGGAATCGCCTTGGTTAAGCGCGATTCACCACGCCGCGACCTTAGGCCGGCACGGCCGGACGCGGCTGTGCGGCTTGTGCCCGTTCTTCTTTCGCGAGCTTGGCCAGCGTCAGCAAATCGACCTTGCCCGAGCCGAGCATCGGCAGCTTCTCCATGACGATCACTTCCGCAGGTATCATCAGCTCGGAGGCGTGACGCGAACGCGCAAAGGCGACGAACTCGGAACGGGTTGCCTTTGTGTTGTTGGTGTAGAGAAGCAATCGCTCGCCCTTGCGCGCATCAGGCACCGACACGACTGCCGAAGCGGCATCCGGCCAGAGATCTCCGGCCAGAGCCTCGACAGCCGCGAACGACACCATTTCGCCACCGACCTTCGCAAAGCGCTTGGCGCGGCCCATGATCTTGATGAAGCCCTGCGCATCGATCGTCACGATGTCGCCGGTGTCGTGCCAGCCTTCCGCAGGACGCTCCAGCACGCCCGGATTTTCGACCCGCAGGTAGCCGAGCATCACATTCGGGCCCTTCACGAACAGCCGGCCGCCTTCGTCAACGCCTTCGACCTTCTCCAGCTTCGCTTCCATGCCGGGCAGGAGCCGGCCGACCGTGCCGAACTTGTTGAACATCGGCGTGTTCAGCGCGAGCGCCGGTGCGGTCTCGGTCACGCCATAGCCTTCGAGAATGCGGATGCCGAACTTCTCCAGGTAGATTTGCCGGGTTGAATCGCGTACCGGCTCCGCGCCGGCCAGCATGTAGCGGATCGAGCGGAAGTCGTACGGGTTGGCCGCCCGCGCATAGCCATTCAGGAAGGTGTCGGTGCCAAACATGATCGTCGCGTTGGTGACGTAGACCAGCTCCGGCACGGTCCGGTAATGCAGCGGCGACGGATAAAGGAAGATCGGCACGCCCGACACGATCGGCAGGATCACGCCGACCGTCAGCCCGAAGGAATGGAACACCGGCAGGATGTTGAACACCTTGTCCATCCGGTTGAAGTCGATGCGGGCTCGGGCCTGCGCGGCATTGGTCAGGATGTTGCGGTGGGACAGGACCACGCCTTTCGGCACGCCTTCAGAACCGGAGGTGAACAAAATCGCCGCCCAGTCATCCGGCTTTCGCTGCACGATCGGCTTCTTGTAGCTCACCATTCCGGACAGCTTGTCGAACAGGCCGACCGTTGCGCGAACATCTTCGAGATAGACGAACTTCACCTCCGCCGACATATTCTCGACCAGCGACTCGAGCTTGCCGCGTTCGATAAAGGCGCGCGAGGTGATGACGGTCTTGATGTCAGCGGCGCGGCATCCGGCAAGGATGTTGGTCGCGCCGGCGGTGAAATTGATCATGGCCGGAACGCGGCCCGCGGACATCAGCCCGAAAATCGTCACCACTGCGCCATTCGCATTCGGCAGCATCTCGCCGAGCGGCTTGCCGAGATCGGCGAGCGGCATCAGCTTCTTGCCGAGAATGCGGGTGCCGAGCAGGAGCCGCTTGTAGGTCAGCGAGCCGGTGACGAGGTCCTCGGTCGCGACCGTCTTCATGCCGTGCTCTTGCGCGGCCTCGACCAGCGCTTCAACGATCGTGCGATCGGTGCGCGTGGTCTCGTAGATCATGTTCGACATGATGTCGTAGAGCGCAGCGCCCGCCGCCCGCCGGCGCGCCTTGCCCCGCAGATCCGGATCGAGCTTCAGCTTGGTCGGCTCGAGCACCGTGACGCGCACCTTGGGGAACAGCTGCTTGCGGATCTGATATCCCGCCAGACGGGTGAAATAGGAGCGTTCCAGCCCTTCGATGCGGATCGGCACGACCACCGCATCCGATTTGTCGGCGATCAGTCCGGCGCCGTCGTAAACCTTCATCAGCGAGCCGGTCATGGTGAGCCGGCCTTCCGGGAAGATGATGAGCGTTTCCCCGCTCGCCACCGCCTGGATCAGCGTGCGGGTCGCCATTGGCTTCAGCGGATCGATCGGCAGCGCACGGGTCATGCGCGCGAACGGCTTGACCCACCATTTCTGCGCAATGGTGGTGTCGATGGCGAACAGCGGATCGCGGCCGAGCAGCGACAGCGCGATGCCGGCGTCGAGGAAGCTCACATGGTTGAGCGCGAGGATGACGTTCGGCTGCTGTACCTTCTGCAGGTTTTCGAGACCGTTCACCTCGGCGCGGAAGAAGGCGCGATAGAGGATCGACAGCGCATCCGCGAACGGCCGGGTCGGCATGGTGACGGCGATCAGCCCCGCCACGATCAACGTGGCGACGCCAAGCCCGATGAAGAGGACCGGTGTCGTGATCCCGGCCAGGCCCTGCAGCATCGCAACCACCAGGGTGGCGACGGTCATGAACAGCGCGTTGAGAATATTGACGCCGGCGACCACACGCGCTCGGCGGTCGGCGCCCGCCCAGGCCTGCACCGCGGCGAAGGCCGGCACAATGAACATGCCGCCGCCGATCGCGACCCCGATCAGAGCGATCGCGACATTGATGCCGCGAGCGGTGCGGAACACTTCAAGCGGGCCGACGAACTGCGTCGCGTGCGGCGCGCCGTAGAGCGAGAAGCCCAGGAACATCGCGAAGCCGGCAATCAGCAGAGCGCCGATGAGCGTCGGCAGGAGGATGATGCGGCCGCTCGCCAGAAAGGCCGCAAGACCGGAACCGATCGCGACTGCCACCGAAAAAATCGCGAGATAGGCGGTGACGGCATATTCATCGCCGCCGACCAGCGTCTTCACCGCCGGCGGCAGCAATGACAGCACGATCACCCCGGCAAGCCAGAACCAGCTCGTGACCAGCGCGCCCCACCACAGCCGCCGATCACTACGCAGGTCCCTGATCAGGTTCCAGGTGGAGGTTGCGATATTCTTGTTGATGATGAGATTGGGCGCGGCCTCGCCGGTGCGCGGGATCAGCAGCGCCGAGACCCAGCACAGCAGCGCGAATACCATCACGAGTGCCGAGAAGGCGGCCGGACTGCCGCCGCCCTTCGCCGCGATGCCGCCGGCGATGGTGCCGAGCAGGATCGCGATGAACGTCGCGCCCTCCACCAGCGCGTTGCCCGCGGGCAACTCGCGGCGCTGCAAATGGTCGGGCAGAATGCCGTATTTGATCGGGCCGAACAGCGACCCGATCACGCCGAACCCGGCCAGAGCAATGAACAGAATAACCAGAGAATGGGTGACGAAGCCAACCACCGCGACGCCGGCAACGGCGATTTCGACGAGTTTCAGGCGCTGCGCCACCACCGCCTTGTCGTAACGGTCGGCGACCTCCCCGCCGAGCGCGGACAGAAAGAAATAGGGCGCGATGAACACCGCCCCCGCGAGCGTGATCAGCGCTTCGCCTTCCGTTCCCATGTGAAACAGGATCAGGAAGACGATCGCGTTTTTCAGGAAGTTGTCGTTGAAGGCGGAAAAGAACTGACACCAGAACAGCGGCGCGAAGCGCCAGGACAGCATCAGTGGCTTCGACGTTTCTGCCATACGCGTCAGTCGTCCGATGTTATGCGGGTTGTCATTCTAACAGCTTTCGGCCAACGCCGGTACGGCGCAGCGAGCGAGCCCGGTGCAGCGGTTCAGACGGCGCGCGCAAGCACCGTCGGCTTCTTCGTGCAGTCCGCGTCGACGCCGTTATGCAGCTTGAACTGACTGAATCCGACATGGCTCGCCGGGGATCCGGACACAACGACCAGATAGGCGAATTCCGTGCGATGCCGCGGAGCATCCCCGAAAGCCTCGTCATACTCGGCCCAACCCCAGATCAGGAGCTTGCCCTGCAGATCGCGCACCTGGCGTAGAATTGCCGGCTCCATGCTGATTATAGGCGACAGCGCGGTGGCGCGCGGCCCGACAATCAGCGGCTTGTAGGCATCGTAGGAGAGGATGCGGTTGCCGAGTTCGTCGAAATCGGCGAAATCGAAATCCGCCGGCACCGAGCGTTCAAAATATTTCCAGTTGACGTGGCCGCGACCATTCCGGGTCGGCGTCGTTCCGGTATTTTCCCAAACCGGCTGGATCGTGCAGGTCTGGATTTCGTCGTTCAGCGGATTCTTGGTCATCGCCACCTGGAATTCGCGCAGGAACACGTAGGCGCGCTGGGCCGAGACCAGTCCCTCCTGGACAAGGTCCGCCGTGCGATTCGACGCGCGCACCGCGCGCAGCATCCATAGGCCCTGGAATAGGCTCGCAAGCAGCAGAAACAGCGCAAAGCAGACCAGGGCAAGGTCGGTGACGCGGATGTCGCAGAGGAACCGCTGCTGCCAGGTCCTGACCGCCGCCTGCGGCGGCGCGGCCTTGTCCTGCGCCTGCCAGACGAGGGAGTCGATCTCCGCGCGGGTCGCGATGGCATACTGGACCACGGCATCCGGCGCGGCGGCCTCGAAATGGATCGGCAGCCGTCCCGGCGTGCGCTCCGGCGCCGCGGGGGCCGGTGGCGGCTCGACCGAACAATAGTTGGCGAGCAGACCGGTCGCACCCGCGACCACGCCCAGCGCGATCAGCGCCGAAAACAGAAATGCACTGATGGTTTTCATTACAGAGAACGCCTGGCGGTGCCGCTTAAGTCCGTCATAGCGCCGCGAGGCCCCCCGCGACCGGCTTGACGTTAGAGAGCGCGCCGGGATCAGTCAAACCGTACCGCGAACGGGAGCAGAACAACCGCGTGCAACCCATTTTTTCGCGCGGCCATGGCTGCGATCCGCGCGCGGCCATGGCCAGATGCCAGCCAGCCGTATATCCGGACAGCGAACCGAACGGAAACCGCGCTTGCCAGATCACCACCGTCACGCCGGGCTCTCGGCCGCCGCTGTTGGCGCGCTGTGCGGGATCGCCGCGGCGGCCTGCTGGGCAGCCGGCTTTGTCGCCGCCAAGCACGGCATGGAGGCGGGGCTCGCGCCGGTCGACGTTGCGTTCCATCGCTTTGTCTGGTCCGGCCTCCTGACGCTGCCGGTCGTCATGCGCGCCGGCTTTTTCAAGCTCGGCGGCCTTGGCTGGAAACGCGGCCTGATCATCCTCACGCTCGCCGGCCCTCTGCAGGCCATCACCAGCTATACTGGCTTCACGGTAGCCCCCCTTGGCCATGGCGCCGTGATCCACCCCGCCGCCGCGGCGGTGGGCGGCCTGATCCTCGCCTATTTCGTGCTCAGCGAGCCGCTGACCCGCGGCCGCGTGGTCGGGGTCATCTTCATCCTTTCCGGCCTCGTCGTGCTGGCCAGCGAGGCTGCCACCGCGATACGCGGCAACGCCCTGACCGGCGATCTCCTGTTCGCGACTGCGGGTTTCATGTGGGCGGCCTTCACCACATGCCTGCGCGGATGGAGGACCGGAGGGATTCTCGCCGCGCAAGTCGTCGGCGTGCTGTCCCTTCTGATCTATGCTCCGCTCTACACCATGCTGTTCGGCTTCGACCGCATGTTCGCGGCCGGCCTGCAGGAGAACCTCATACAGGTCGCCGTCCAGGGCGTGTTTGCCGGATTGCTGGCGATCTATCTGTTCGCACGTTCGGTCGCCGCGCTCGGCGCCGGACGCGCCTCGATGTTTCCCGCGCTGGTGCCGGCGATGACGATCCTGATCGGCTTTCTGGCGCTCGGAGAGGTACCGACCATTCCACAACTCGTCGGTCTTGCGGTTGTCGGCGTCGGGTTCTGGTTCGCTTTGCGGCCCTGAACGCCTATTGCGCCTTGCACAGCGTTGCCTTCCGTTTCGGTCGCTTCAGCCTGGCTTCATCACCCTTGATCCAGAAGGACACGCCGCTCTTGGCATAGCGGGCGCCGGAAGCCGAAATTCGCTGTGGCAACGTATAAGCGTGTCCGTCGAATTGCAGGCGGATCCTGTTGTCGTCCTTATAGAGTGCGGAGACGACATTGGTGCCGTCGGCGCAGAAATAATTCGCGAAATTCGACTGAGCATGCGCCGCCGTGACGCCGGCAAACAGAACAAGCGGAACGAATCCCAACCGAGTCATGTGCACACCGCTGAAATGCTGAAATAATGTCCTTGTCCCGGTCAGGCCACCTTCCGGGTCGCAAGGAACTCGTCGATGCGCGCGAGCGCTTTCAGGATATTATCGGTTGAGTTGGCATACGAGAGCCGCACATAGCCCTCGCCGAGAATTCCAAAATCCGGGCCGCCGATGATCGCGACGCCGGTATCCTCAAGCAACGACGAGGCGAGCGCCTTGGCTTTCCAGCCGCTGCGCTTGATGTTGGGAAAGGCATAGAAGGCCCCTTTGGGGGTCGCGCAGGAAATGCCGGGCAGCTTGTTCAGCCCCTCGACCACGACTTTGCGGCGGCGGTCAAACTCGGCGACCATTCGGTCTACCTCGTCCTGCGGCCCGGTCAGGGCCGCAAGGCCCGCATATTGCGCTGACGCATTCACGCACGAATGCAGGTTGACCGCGAGCTTGCGCGCGTAATCGTAGAGCTTGCCAGGCCAGACCGCATAGCCCAGCCGCCAGCCGGTCATCGCATAGGTTTTCGACCAGCCATTGAGCAGAATCAGCCTGTCGCGAATCGAGGGATAGGCGAGAAGGCACACATGCCGCTCGCCATCGTAAACCATGTGGTCGTAGATCTCGTCCGACAGTACGGCGACGTCGGGGAAGCGATCGAGACCTGCGACCAGCTTGTCAACCTCCGACTTTGGCGTCACTCCGCCGGTCGGATTGGCGGGCGAGTTGACAATCAGGAGCCGCGTGTTGGGCGTGATGAGCTTCAGCGTTTCGTCAGCGGAAAACGCAAAGCCGTTCTCTTCCCGGATCGGCACGGGAACAGGATTCGCCCCGGTGAACTCGATCATGGAGCGGTAGATTGGAAAGCCGGGATCGGGATAGAGAATATCGGCGCCCGGCTCGCCGAACATCATGATTGCCATGAACATGGTCGGCTTGCCGCCCGGCATGATCAT
>Ga0182742_1001319_pt1 | contig 32392 bp, 27 predicted proteins | sample eDN5th37CBELigMG_FD_128880 | JGI IMG/M metagenome (GOLD analysis project Ga0182742, IMG submission 128880) | Enriched Miracle-Growth compost microbial communities from Emeryville, California, USA - eDNA 5th pass 37_C BE-Lig MG (version 2)... ... | reverse complement strand
CGTCGTTCAAAGTTTGAATGAGGCACCGGAGTTGCGTGCCACCGATGTAATCAGTGGACGAAGCAAGGTGGTAACCGACCTCAATCCTCAGTTCCGCGGCCTCGAAATGGGACAGGCCGAGGCGTTTCACTGGACGGACGCGAACGGACGTCCCTGGATGGGCGGATTGCTCAAACCCATCGGCTATGAGCCAGGCAAGCGTTATCCGCTGGTCATTCAGACGCACGGTTTCGATCCAACGAAATTCCTGATCGATGGACCGTTTGGTTCGCCGAGTGGATATGCGGCGCGCGCGCTGATCAATCGCGGCATCATGGTGCTGCAGGCGCAGGATGCACCGCCGCCGTATGGGGTTCCAGAGGAGCCCGTCAACCAAGTCAAAGGATTCGAAAGTGCCGTGGCCACGCTGGCTCGGGCGGGGCTCATCGATCCCGAACGGGTAGGCCTGCATGGCTTCAGCCGAACGGGATTGGCCGTGCAACACGCACTGGTGTTCTCGACCATGAAGATTGCAGCGGCCAGCGTCGCGGACGCGAATTCAGTCGGCATGCTCAACTACTTGTTGAGCTTCGGTGGCGGCTATCCGGCGATGATGGATACCGAATGGATCGTCGGCGCCCCGCTGTGGGGTGATGAGAACGCCCAGCGCTGGCAGGAGCGCGATCCGATCTTCCATTTGGATCGCGTTCGAGCACCACTGCTGATTCATGCCTACATGGCGCCCGGGTGGTTCGATGCCTATGCCATTCTGCGACGGCATCGGCGGCCCGTCGAATATTGGGCCTATCCGGATTCCGCGCATAATCCAGTCAAGCCGTGGCACCGGCGCACCACCCAAGGGCTGACCGTCGACTGGTACGACTTCTGGCTCAACGGACACGAAGATCCGGATCCGGCCAAGGCAGATCGGTACGAGCGATGGCGTGAGCTGCGCCGGTTACAGGACGACACAGTTTCCGGCGGTTGAGTTCGCAACGCTGGGCATGACTCTGCCATGGCCTCACGGGCTGGGATTACCTGGCTGACCACATCGCCAACGCTCGCCATCTCTAGCCACGGGCGGTGCAATCCCGTTGCGCTGGAGGGGCAAGGTACCCGAATGGGCCCAAGGGGTTGGCAGACAATGTGCTGCACTGAACACCCATCGAGGCTCTGCGATCAGAGGCTACCGTGCCAGTCGCGGTATCGCGCCAAGTCTTAGGGAACGTCTGATTAATCACTGCTAACCAGCATGGTCATGCAACGGGTAATGCTCAGGACGAGATATTTGGCATTGAACGCAGTTCGCCGGCCATCTTGCACCCGGCGCTATGCGCCGGGAGCCCGATCATTTTCATCCGCTCGCCCGCAACAGGTGCTTCCGAGCGCTGAACAGGTTTGCCAACGCGCACGTCACCTGCAATCGATGCAGGTTCTTGGCCAATCCGCGATAGCGAACCTTGTTGAAGCCGAACAAACGCTTGATCACATAGGAGCAGTGTTCGACCTTGGCGCGCACCTTCGACTTGGTCCGATTACGACTGCGCTGTTGCTCACTCAGTGGGTGATTGGGCGTCGCGTGCTTCTGCGTAAAGTCACGCGCATGTCGGGCGTGCTTGCGAATCACTTCGCGCTGACCGCGATAGGCCGAGTCGCCCCACACCCGACGCTCTTTTCCATGCAGCAGGTAGGGCAGTGCCTGGCTGTCGTGTACGTTGGCCGCGCTGGCAACCACCGAGTGGATCAGTTTGCTGCGACTGTCCACACCGATGTGTGCCTTCATGCCGAAGTACCACTGATTTCCCTTCTTTGTCTGATGCATTTCGGGGTCGCGCTGCTTGTCCTTGTTCTTCGTCGAAGATGGGGCATTGATGATGGTGGCATCGACGATCGTTCCCGTGCTCAGCTTCATTCCCTGGCTCTTCAGGTGTGCGTTGACCTCGGCAAAGATCGCCTTTCCGAGGCGATGCTTTTCCAGCAAGTGCCGGAACTTACATACCGTGGTTTCATCCGGCGCCGCCTCGCGGCCCAAATCGATGCTTACAAACTGCCGCATCGAGGCGGAGTCGTACAGCGATTCTTCCACCGCTGGATCCGACAAATTGAACCATTGCTGCAGAAAGTAGATGCGCAGCATTCGCTCGAGTCCCACGGTGGGGCGGCCAGCGCCTTCACCCTTCGGGTAAAACGGCTCGACCAGAGCGCACAGCTTGGCCCATGGCACCACTTGGTCCATCTGCGAGAGAAACACATCGCGCCGGGTCCGCTTTCGGTAGATTTCGAACCCTGCCGTCGCCAGACTCTGCTGCGTGAGTTTCATCTTTTGTTCTCGCGCAATTGCGTTCCGCCGATTCTATGCGATTCGGCGAATAAATCAGAGATTCCTTAGTTTCAATTCTGGCTACAGGACCACGGAGATGCCGCGCCCGCCAAACAGGAGCAGTGCGAACGCTGGCGGCGGTTGCGAGAGCTTCAGTGCGCGAATCCACGATCGGTGCGAGCTTGCGGCGAAAAGTAGTAGCGACCGCCGGAATAGCAGAAATCAGGTACCGTGGGTTCCGCATCGCGCTAGGTGCATGGTACTACCGAGATGCGTTTGCAATCGAAATGGCGCGTGCATACGGAAGCTAAATCGCGACGATGTGCGGCCAGTTCGTGCCGGGCGCGGATAAGAGAGCCCCCGCGCCGGATGGTCCCGAACGCGTCAAGCCGCCGGCCGCACGATTTCCGGCATGATGAGATAGGCCAGCTGATCATCGCCGCTGAAAATTGAGATCCACACGGTGGGGGCCAAGCAGATACCATCTGGCTTCTTCTTCCTGCCTGACGCAGAGAACATCAGTGCGGTGCTGTTGTCAGCGAGCGGTACAATCTCGAAGTTCAATCGCATCGGAAGACAAAGCGGCTACAAACATCCAGATGTGACAATGATTTGGCAAGGTGTGTGTCACAACCATGATCAGAATACCGCTGTGCCATAACGCTTTATCACGAGCTTCTTCACAACATCGGGTTCTACGATCACGATATTTATGGGCGCTTCGAGAGTCCATGCATAGGACCGCTGTGTAACAGTTTCGCTAGAAGCGGCGAACTAACGTCACCAACGACATCGAGGCGAAGATGTGCAGGGAATGGCTGCGAAGATCGAACCTATTAGTTCTTTGCGCTGTTGTGGCGATGGCGGGTGAGTGTGCAAGGTCCACTCTGCCTGAGCTGGCTCAACTGGTGCTTCGACAAGCGCTGGAAAATATCCCCGCCGAGTTCGTCGTATGTGTGGCTATTGATGATCGTGACGCCGATGCGACCATGCTGCGTGGCTTTCTGTTGCGCGTGGCTGACATCTGAGCGTCGGCTCTGTCTCACCGGGACGAAAAACTCATGTCGACCACCTTAGTCGTATGTCTCGGCACATGTCCGTGCTCGGTTTCGTTGATTGCTTCACTTGCGGGCCTCAGGGTTCCAACTGTAAGCAAGTAGCTAGGCCTCACTGCTCGTTCAACGCGCTCCCCAGCGCATTCACGAACTCTGCGATCTCGACGCCGCGGTTGTGACGCTCGATCGCTTTGTTGAGTGCGGCGATGCCGGCGTTCAGGCGTCTGACTTCGATGTTGCGAGCGAGGGTGAACAGATCGTCGGCATCGTCGACCACAGGTGCGATCTTCGTGAGCATCGCGTCCTGCACGCACTTGGACCGCTTCGGCATCTTCGAGCACCGTAGTTCTTCTGCCTTGAGGGCGAGAAGTTTCGCACCATACAGGCGCTCACCTGCGGCGACTTCCTGCGGGGTGAGGCTGTCGTGGATCTCGATCTCGGGGAGCTCGAGCCATCTGCCCAGGCAGTTGCGATATCGATCGAGGTCCGCATTCACTTCTTCGCTGTCCATGCCCGAATTGAACTCCGGTACGCGGTAGTCGCCGCATTGCGATTGCAGGTGTCGCGTGATGCCATTGATCGCGAGCTGGCGATCCGCCTGGATCCTTGCGAGACCGGAAGGAGTGATCGTTTCATGGATGTGGACGAGTTGCTGAGCGCGCGTTTGCTCCTTGCTCACGTCCCAGTCCGGGCGAGTCTCCCTTGCCTTCGCAATGTCCGCCAGGGCTGCGGCGCCATCGCCCATCTCGAGGTACGCCGTGGAACGCAGAGCCAGAGCGTCGGCGTAACCAGGGTCGTCCTGCAAAGCGGCGGTCGCGACGCTGATTGCCTGCTCGTAGCGCCCGAGGGAGATCAGCGAATCCGCATGCGCGGCCTTCGCTTGTACGTCGTTCGGGCGAGCGCGCGCGACTCGGGCGAACAGGCGCTCCGCTTTTGCATGCTCGCCGAGGTTGCTATGGACCATGGCTTTGATCGTCAGGCTGTCCGGATTCTTGGGCGCGATCTTCAGTGCCTTGTCCGCACTCGCATGGGCCTCGCTGTTCTTGCCAAGGTCCAGTAGCAGTCGCGCGTGCACGCCGTACGGCACGATGTCCTCGGGCTTCAGCTCAATGGCGCGCTCGATGTGCTGCAAGCCCGCCTGCGGTGACGGGGCCGTGGTCGCTGCAACGTATAACAGCTCGTCGTCGTCGGGCTCGTGCTGCAGATACGCGACGGCGTCCTTGTACGACAGTGCGCGCTTGCCGATATAGCGATACTCGATTGCGCGGCGCCTTAACGCGGCGACCGTCGTTTCGTCGGAGACCGTGAGATCGACGCCGTCGAGCGCCTTCGTGTAGTGCTCGATCGCGCCTTCCGAGTTGTCTTGCGACGAGAGAATGTCCCCGTAGAGCACCAGGCCCTCGCGCGATTCCTTCGCGGCGGAGGCGCAGACGGCGATCGCCTCGTCGACGACTTTTTCGCCACCCAGCAGTTCGAAGCATCGATCGGTGGCCGAAGGCTCGTCAGCGAAGGTGGGAGGGGATGCGAGGGTGAAGGCTAGCGCGGCGGCGGTCGTAATCTTTGCGAAGTGCATGTCATCAGCAGTCATTCCCGGCCATCCGGGTCGGGCAAACGATGCCGCTGTTCGACACGCTTGTCACTCGACGGCGTCACAAGCATCGCCACGACATCGATGCGATGGCCTGGCGCCCGGCCCCGAACCTTCGCGGCCGCACTCGACTCGCCGGAGAGCCCTCCCGCGCTGATTGAGCGGATGCTTGCTTCGGGTGCATGGCGGAGGGCGACTGCGCGGGCCGTGCTGCCCATTTTGTGCTCCCGTTCACAAGGATCGAACCGCTCGTTCGACGCGCATCACGGGCGGGCGGGGCGGGTTCGTGGATGCTGTCTCGATGAAGAATCAATAGGCGTGTGCATGGGATATGCGGCTGTCCAACACCCATCCCGGAGCGGGTTCCTGGACGTGCCCTGACGGTTCGGTTGTGCAATGCGTGACCTGGCTCAACGCCAATTGAGTGGACAACGTGTGCAATGCCTGGCCGCGCGGCGGCCCTGCGCGGCGTTCTTCACAAAAATAAGCGTTACGCAGAGATTGAAATGACACGGTCATACGCTCGTCTATTCCTCCTGGCTCTCATCGGGCTGCCGGCGGTGAGCCTCGCGAAAGGCGACCCGGTCGCGGTCGTGCCGGGTGAGCCGATCGTGGACCAGTTCGAAGCGAGCGATGAACGCTTCCTGGGCTATTCGTACGACACGTATACCTTGACCGGCAAGGGCGGCGAGCAGTTCAAGGTGAAGGTGGAAACGGACGTTGATATGGTCCTCAACATCTCGCGTTCCTCCTCTCGTTGGAAGAACACGATCGTTCTCACCGTTGGAGAGAAAGGTGGGGGAGCTGGCGGGGAAGGCATATTGGTCCTGCCGGACGACGGCACGTACTACCTGCAGATCTACCATTACGAACGCGGCGCGTTCGGCCCGTATACGCTCAAAGTCGACCGCGTCGAAGGCTATGGCGGGCAGCAGGCTGTCGCCGATGTAGAACCCGGCGCGCCTGGCTCTGGCATCAAGGCATCTGGTTTGCCTGTCTTCCCCGAAGTGCCGAATCTCCACGAGTTTGCCGAAATCGCAGCCGCGCGCCGCCTATACGAAGAACTCACCGCGGATGATTGGACACCGGCCGTCAGCAGTGGCGCGCTGGGAGCGATTGTGCAGGCCAACGGTATGCCGATTACCTACATCAAGGGCAATGGACTGTGCGATGGCAAGAGCGGCGCCGTCGAAGTGCGCTATCAACCGGTCAAGGATGCGCCGCGCCAGATCGTCGTATTTCGCGGCAAGGATGCAAGCTGCGGCGGCGAGATGAACGGTTTCACGCCCGGCTTCTACTGGCTCTCCGATGGGCAAATCGTCATCGGCAACATCCAATTGCGGCGTGGCAATCTGCGCGTAGCAGCGACCGGTGAGGCGGTCACCTGGAACGATGGCCAGATTTGCACCGGGATAGTCGTCGAGGACGAGGCGCCGCTGCCGAAGACGTGTTGGGACCTTGCCAGTAATGTCGCCAAGACAGTCAGCGTCAGCTCGATCAACTCGCTGGTGCCGGTGCCGGGACGGATGATCTATCCGGGGCTGGGATATGTCGAAGGTCAGCTCCGCCGCGGCAAGTTCGAGCCTCCCGTCGATGCGGTGTTCGTCGCGGAAGACGGCTCTTACCGCACGACCGGTACGATGGCCGTGTATGCACAGGCAGCGGAAGGCGCAGTGCGCCGCACGAACGCGCCCAATCAGTTGTATATGACCGGCACGACGCGATTCGAAACCAGGCTGCCAACGGCGCTCGGTCCGGCCGGCGCATACCTGTATCACGGCGACATCGAGGTCGGCGCGCTGCCGCCGGACGCACGACCCGAGCCAGGCACGCTCGCGCAGTACGCATCGCTCGCTGCGCGTTGTCCGTTGCAGCCTTCGCTTCCCAAGGGTTGGCTCGCATGGGGTCCGAGCTGCATTGATGCCCCGGATCGTCTGGATGCCTGGAGCGTAGACGGTCGCTTCAGACTGCGGTTCACGAAAGACTCGGTGACAGTGCTGCAAGAGTTCGGCGCGGGGCAGCCCGGCCGACCTATCGCGGAATGGCGCGCCGAAGCCTTTACGACCGATCGCGTTCCAGGTGTCGTGGGCACCGGTGAACTGTGGCGCGGCGATCAGCTGGTGTTCCGTGGTGAGTTCGATGGTCTGGCGCCCGAAGGCGACGGCGATTGCGGTGTGGGCGGTAGCTTCGAGCTCGAAGCTTGCACATTCGCAGCGGGCGAGCGCGTCGATGCGCTTTATCTCGCACGCGTTGAGCAGCGCAAGCTCGAGGAAGAGCGTGAGGCCGTGATTCGTGCGCGTGAACAAGCGGCCGCCGAGGAGCGCGCGCGTATTGCGGCCGCGCAAGCGGCAGCGGCCCGCGAGGCCGCTGCGCGGCGTGCTGCGCAAGGCGGCGGTTTCCAATGGGGCAAGTTGGCCGCACTGACGCTGGGTGCGGTAGCCGCAGGCGCAGGCGAACTCGATGTGGGACAGCAGGCCGATCTCTTCCTCGGCGCAGTGAAAGACAGCATGGCCGGTAATCAAGGCATGTCGAACCTGCAAGCGGCGGCAGCGGGCGTAGGCACGAGCGTATCCGGCATTGCGAGCGGCAGCGTCGCGGGCGGCGCCTCGGGTGGTTCGTATCCGCCACGTCTCAATACACTTGCCGGTCATCCTGCATGCAGCGGCTACACCGTTGACAACTACAAGGAGTATTTCGCCGCGAACAAGAACAGCGGCGATACGCAGCTGCACACGATGTGCGCGGCCGCGTACAACTACTACTGGATGTACTTGAACGCGATCCGGCAGGGCTATAGCCAGCAGGATTCGGATCGGACCTATGCAGCGTTCCAAGACGCGGCGCGGGTCGCGACGAGCTACTACCAAAGCGCGCGCTAACCGCGTTTGAGATTGATGTGCGCATGATTGTGGACATCTTGCGGGGCGCGCGTGCGCTGCTAGCCGGTTTCGTGCTGCAGCTCATCGCGCTGCCAGCGCTTGCTGAGCTGCGCTACTTCTATTGTTTCGTGCCTGATCCGAAGGCGGGCGTGGTGTACGCCTCGGATATGCAGCACGTCGGCCCCGTCGCCGAGCGCAGCCGTTACGGCGATGAGTTCGTTGCTTATCTCAAGCAGCAAGGTCTGGCGAACAGTGTGAGCGCCGGTTACTGCACGATGCGCGCAACGGAAAGCGAAGTTCAGCAGGCGCAGCGAGAACTGCTATCCGGCTGCCGCGAGTGCAAGGGCGCTACGCGTGTGTCGTCGGTGCCATGGAACAGGCAATCTGTGTCAGCGCCTGCGCCAGTGCAGATTCCAGTGCCGAAAGCCATAACGCCGGCGCGGGTCGCGACGTCTGGCACTCCGGTCGAGTCTTCATCGTCGAGCGCCGCGCGTGCTGAGTTATGCGTTACGAGCAGCGCTCACACGACCGCGCGACGACAAGACTGCATCAACGAGAAGAGCGCGCCGCCACCCATCGCGGAGCCATCGCCCAAACCAACGCTGCCAGTAAAGAGCCGCACCCAGTCGCCACAGCAGACTCGTAACGAGTCGCCGAAGGATACGACGAGCACGCCTGCTCCGGCGCCACGCCGGAAGACGCAAGCGTGCACGACGTTACCGCGCGAACGCGATACTGTGATCGTCATCGTGGATCCGGAGATCTTCGTAACGATGTCGCCCGGCACGTTCCTTTATATGCGCGATCACCTCGGCAATGAGCTGAAGCTCGGTTACGGAAAGCATCGCGTACGACCGGGCACATACAAGCTAGGCATCTACGGCGTAACCGACCCGCGCAATACGCTCAAGCAAACGCTCCACGCCTGCGTCACGTACTACGCGGATTTCTAGATTGTCAGCTCATCAACGCGCAGTACGCACGACAGGAGCCGACGGCGGGGGTCGAAGCGCCAAATGATATTCAGACATTGATGTTGGATCACAATCTAACGAGCCCCGATCAATCAAAGGGAGCATATCAGGAGTATCTTGGATAGGTATGCCAGCTACTGTGGGCTGCCTAGCATTGGCTACATAGCGTCTGATGAATTTCTTGATAGATTGGCTCTGTACGCGGCCGCAGTGCCACGCGATGCTCTGATGCTCTGACTTTGTTCGTAAAGTCAATCGCACGCTCTGTCCTCAAGCGGCAGAAGTCGCTTTCCATCACAAGCATGAATGCTGCTGCGTCCGAAGCCATCGAAGAGAGGTGTGTCGTTCGGCTAGAGAGCCGAACTAAGAATCGCACCAGCCTGGCTCTCCCGGGCAGGGGGTTGGCGGCGAGCCAAACGTGGGGGCGTCGAACATTCTCGTTGTGGGTTCCGCGCCGGAGCGCCTAATGCCCAGCAGCATTGAGCGCGCGAGCGGTTGGACGCCATTTCATGTAATCAATCGCTTAGAGATTGATGGATCTCACCCCTTGCCTGCCAGCGACGTTATTACTATTGCGGTAACGTGGCTGACCCGGGTTGTTGCCCCGACGAGGTGAACATGGTCGCGCTCAAAATCCGCAAGGTGGGAAATTCGCTCGGAGTGGTCCTTCCGAAAGAGGTCATCAGTCGTCTTCGCGTGGACGAGGGGCAGGATGTGTTCCTCGTCGAAGGGCCGAACAACACCTATCGCATTACGCCGTTTGATCCGGCCTTCGAGAAAAAGATGGAAAAGGCGGAGGAGATCATGGCGCGCTACCGGAACACGCTCCATGTGCTCGCCAAATGAGCGAGCCGATCTGGAACGAGGACGATCTTGTATTGGCGATCCATGATCGACTGCTCGTCGAGCATGGTGGCGCTGAGGGCGTACGGGACGCCTCGCTGCTTCAGTCTGCTCTGGGAAGGTCACTGAATCATATCGCGTACGCCAGCTCGGACATTATTGAACTTGCCGCCAAGTACACGGCAGGCATCGTACAGAATCATCCCTTTATTGATGGCAACAAGCGAACCGGTTTTGTGATCGGCGTGCTGTTTCGCGAGCTCAATGGTTATCGGTTTACGGCGAGCGAGGAAGCCGCCGCACAAGCCGTCCTCGAGCTGGCGGCCGGCACTGTTGATGAAGCAGGATTTTGTGAGTTTCTTCGCGCCAATGCGCGCAAACGCAAGTAACAGCGATCGAGGGGGGCGAGGGGGCGTAACAGGGCTCGTGTCGAAACCATCGATTCTTTGCGATGTGGGCGTAAAAGAGAAGGGTGAGTTTCGCGGATTATTCGGGCGAAACTCGCCTTACGCGGACTCGAAAACTCGACCCCGATTCGGAGAATTCGTAAGTTACGGAATTGTGGTTAGATCGAGATCCTCGGAATACCTCCAGAATCCCCCCGTTTGGCACTGGATTTGACACTGAGATTCGGTGCGGAGAGTTTACGATCACGTGGCGCTGATATCCGTTGATGCGCACACTCTAGCGTTGTGCGTCAGTGCCGCGCGCTCCGAATCGGCGTCGCTTTTGTGTCAGCGCTGTGGCTTGGGAGGCTGCAGATCTCTGGGGTCGCCACGTATCCCTTGCGTTCGTGGATGATCGCTTGGTTCTGTTTCGATCGACGCCACGATGTCTCGGTATCTAGCATAAAGACTGCGAGCTGAATGTCGGGCACAGTCGGGCTATGGAACGAAAATTCATTCCGAAATCCCAGCTAATACACGGCGTCTACTACGCAGGTACTTGCCGAAACGCCTCTGTCGCTCGATGGAATGCAATGGATCAGCGCTTCTATCATTGGCGCCATAAGTTCGGATTCAAGTTCGTCGAGACCATCCACGCTCCCGAAGGCGACGACAAGTACGACGTTTTCTATTGGACGATACGTGATCGAGACCAGTCATGCACGCTCCTAAGTTGAATCCGCTCGGCCCAGCGAAACATCGCGACTGATCTCGGCATCTACGTTACGAGCGACCTCGGAGTGACTCCGGATCCAGCCCCTATCAGCGATCGTCAACCGCCGACCAAGCCCGGTGACAACACCCCCGGATCATGGACGACCGGGGCAGGAATCATGCCGGGCTCCGCTGGGATGTGAAGAAGGTAAACGGGGGGGCGGCCGCGGCGATATCGCAGTTACGTCGTAATTTACTGATCACTAAGTTGACGGCCTACTAAACAGTCACTTAGTATAGTCCATCGTCGAAGTCGATCATCGTGCGCAGATAGGTGCTCCTTGTGTGTACGGACTCCAATAGGCGCGACGGCTTCCGCCCAGAGCGAACTTACTCAAATCGGTGGCGAGACGCCTCAAGAAATCTTTGAGCTCATGGATATATACATTGCCGGAGTAGCGGAAACGCCGCTCGGAAAAGTCAGCGATCACAATGAACTCTCAATGGCCGCGATAGCGGCGCGAGAAGCGCTTGCCGAGGCAGGCATGAGGTTTGCCGACGTGGACGCTCTGTTCACGAACTACATGCCGGAGGTGGGAGGGGACTGTGCGTCGGTCCGAGTTGGGGAGTACCTGGGAATCTACCCGAAATACTCGGATGCCACTGATCTGGGGGGCGCGGCCTTCGAGAGCTTCGTTCACCACGCGCTGGTGGCGTTAAGGGAAGGCAGGTGCGAATGTGCGTTGATTGTATATGCGTCCCGGCAGCGTTCGCGGCGCAACCGCCCTCGCACCACTGTTGAGAATCACTATTCCATCACCGGGCAGTTCGAGCAGCCGTATGGATTGGCGTCGCCGATTTCTCAATACGCGTTGCAGGCGGCGCGTCACATGTATGAGTACGGAGTGACAAGAGAACAGCTTGCCAGCGTGGCAGTATCGGCAAGGGCCTGGGCGGCGCTCAATCCGAAAGCTTGGCACCGCACACCGCTGACCGTTGCTGACGTGATCAATTCTCCATTGATCAGCGATCCGCTGCGCCAATTGGACTGTTGCCTGGTGACAGATGGCGGCGGTGCAGTGGTGGTAACTACGGCAAGCAGGGCGCGTGATGCTGCGAAACGTGCAATCAAGGTGATTGGCGTAGGTGAGGCGCAATGTGCCTTTCATGTCGCGCAAATTCCGGATCTGGCCGTGACGCCTGGCAGGCAATCCGCCAGAACTGCATTCGCGATGGCAGGCGTCACGCCCCGGGATGTAGATCTCTTCGAACCCTACGACAACTTCACCAGCGCGGTGATATCTCAACTCGAGGACGTTGGCTTCTGTGAGCCTGGGCAAGGAGGGGCGTTCGTCGAGGCCGGGCACACGCTGCCGGGAGGCTCGTTGCCAATGTCAACCATGGGCGGTGGACTGTCTTATTGTCATCCTGGCGCGCTTGGTTTGCTACTGCTCGTCGAGTCCGTGCGTCAGCTTCGCTGGGAAGCCGGTGAGCGGCAAGTGCCCGGCGCCGGTATCGCCGTGGCCCATGGGATCGGCGGACCTGCTTTCTCCACTTCGGCCACGGTGGTGCTCGCTCGTGATTGAGTTCGATTGGCAAACTGAGGGCGATCCGACCCATCGTCCTTTCTGGGATGCGGCGACACGGAGAGTGTTGGTCATCCAACGCTGCGCGGACTGCGGCCAGCATCAGTTTTATGCTCGCCCATTCTGCATTCGGTGCCAGTCCGACGCGGTCTCGTGGTCTGCCGTGAGCGGCGCGGGTACGGTGTACTCGATCACCACTGTTCGCAAGCAGTGGGTACCCGGGTTTACTCCGCCCTATATGGTAGCCGTCGTAGAACTAGACGAGGGTCCGCGATTGCTGACCAACATTGTCAATGGTGAGGCGCGCATCGGTACGAGAGTCCGGGTTACTTGGCGGGATCGCTCCGGTCTGCCTCCAGTTCCGGTCTTCGAGCCGTTGCTGCGCGAGCAAGGCGAGGGTTAGAGCCGTGGGAATTCATTCCGTCCTAACGCAGTGGCATGAGCAGATGAAGGCGTGGCGCCGTGATCTACACGCCCACCCTGAGCTTGGATTCGAAGAGCACAGGACTTCGCAGTTCGTCGCATCAAAGCTGCAGGGTTGGGGGCTGGAGGTCGAGCGCGGTATTGCAGGGACGGGCGTCGTTGGGACGCTGCGTGGTTCGGATCCGAAGAGCAAGGCGATTGCGCTTCGCGCCGATATGGACGCGTTGCCGATGCGCGAGGAGAACCAGTTCGCACACGCATCAGGCGCGCCAGGACGAATGCACGGTTGTGGGCATGATGGTCATACCGTGATGTTGCTCGGCGCGGCGAAGTACCTAGCGACCGTCGCTCCGCCGGCCGGTACCGTTCACTTCATCTTTCAGCCGGCGGAGGAGGGGCTCGGCGGCGCCCAGCGCATGCTGGATGACCGGCTGTTCAGTCGCTTCGAATGTTCCTCGGTCTATGGGCTGCACAACTGGCCGGGGTTGCCGCTCGGCAAAGTCGGCATCCGACAGGGTCCGATGATGGCGTCGATGGATCGGGTAGTGATCGACATCGTCGGCAAGGGAGGGCATGGCGGACTGCCGCACCTTACGGTTGATCCAGTGGTAGTGGCTGCGCACGTCATCACCGCGTTACAGGCGCTGGTAAGTCGCTCAATCGATCCGCTGCAGGCGGCGGCTCTCAGTATCACCTGCGTAACGGCTGGCACATCACACAATGTCATCCCCGAAAGCGCGCGACTCACCGGCACGATACGAAGCTTGACTCCTGAAGTTAGAGATCAGCTCGAAGCCGGCATCCGCCGGATCGTCAGCGGCGTTGCGCAGGCGTTCGGGGCGACCGCGCAGATCGATTACGAGCGACAGTTGCCTGCCTTGAGCAACACAGCGCGCGAGACGCAGTTGGCACGGTGTGCCGCGGCGACTGTCGTTGGCGAAGGCAATGTGGATGAGGCTATCGATCCTGTCCTCGGATCCGAGGATTTCGCCTGCATGTTGCAGCAGAGGCCGGGCGCCTATGCTTTTCTGGGGCAAGCCGACGCCGGCCATCGCCCAATGATTCACAGTCCCCGCTACGACTTCAATGATGATCTGCTGCCGATCGGCAGCAGCTACTGGATCGCTGTGGTGGAGCAAGAAATGGCGCGCAGCGCTTAGCGCGATTTGCTGCGCGGGTCGGTTCGGTGCGAGTTGAATCAACCGGGACAGTCGGGAATGGATAAGAAACATTGGCAGGTCCTGATCCAGGTATTGCTGATGGCGCTCGCCGGACAGGCCATGGCGGAGGCCGTTGACGAATGCGTCTCCGACGGCGGGCGCTATACGCGGGTCGACCCGATCTTCGAGTCCTTCATGCGCGATCAGCACGTGCCGGGCATGGTGTACGGAATCGTGCAAGGAGGGCGTCTCGTGCATTGTCGGGCGCTTGGTGTTCGTGACATCGAGAGCGGCGAGCCAGTCACCTTCGACTCCCTGTTTCGCATAGCGTCCATGAGCAAGGCGTTTACGGCGCTTGCGATATTGAGATTGCGCGATGAGGGGAAATTACAGCTCGATACACCCGCCGAACATTGGGTGCCGCAGCTTGCCGGGCTGCGCTACCCCGGCGCAGAGGCGCGACGGATACGCGTGCGAGACCTGTTGGCTCATACGGCGGGCTTCGTGACGGACGACCCGTGGGGCGATCGGCAGCTCGACATGCCGGAGGCGCAGTTCACGCAATTGATCGCACAAGGCGTCCCGTTGGCGTACGAGCCGGGATCGACCTACGAGTATTCCAACTATGGTTACGCACTGCTTGGCCGTGTTGTGACGGCGGCGTCCAAGACCCAGTATCAACAGTACGTACAGCGAGAGATCCTTCAGCCGCTTGGCATGCAATCATCGAGATTCCAACTGTCCGAAGTTGATTCAAGGCGTCGCGCCGTCGGATATCGCTACGAAGATGCGGGTTGGCAGGAGGAGCCGATCCTGGATGACGGTGCGTTCGCCTCCATGGGAGGGTTGCACGTGAGTGCTCGCGACTACACCCGGTTCGTGCGCTTCATGCTCGGTGCATGGGTTTATCGGGACGAGCACCACTCGCGGATCGCTTCCAGGTCCACGCGTAAGGAGATGGTTCAGGCTGCATCGTTTCTTCAGTCCATGCCACCGGAACCGGGCGATCCTGCAGCATGCGCCGCGACTCGCGTTTACGGGTTTGGTCTGCAGGCCTACACCGACTGCCGATTCAAATCGTTCTTCGGGCATTCCGGGGGCTTGCCGGGGTATGGGTCCAATGTTCTGTTCTTTCCCGAGTACGATCTGGGCATCTTCGCCTTTTCCAATCGGACGTATGCTCGTGCCGAGATTGCGGTAAAGAAGGCTGCCGCGACGCTGTACGACTCGGGCGCATTGCAGGCGAGGACATTGCAGGCGAGCGACGCGTTGAGGGCGGCCGAGAACCTCGTGACTCAGATTTATTCGGCGGGCTCCGTCACAGCTGTTCCGCAGTCGCTAGCGAACAATCTGCTGCTCGATCGTTCCGCGCGGAAGCGAGACGCCGAGCTTCAGGCTGTGCGCGTGAAGCTCGGCGCCTGTCAGCGTGAGAGTCAGATGAATGTCAGAAACATGCTCGCGGCGGTAATAAAGTATCGCTGTGAGCGGGGCACGCTGGCGGTCGATGTATTACTTGCCCCGCTGCAGTCGCCATCTTTTCAAAGGCTCGAATTCACGGCCCAGGATTGAGAGATGCGACTGACGAACGGTCTTTGCAAAGCTCAGGCGATGTTCTCATCGAGTGTCGCCGACGCGGTCAGGCTCAGCAACTGGGCACGATTGCGGATGGGGTCGGCGCCGACGATGCGCAGTGCAAAGTCCGCATACATCGTGGAGAGCTTGTTCATATCGAGGCTTTCGTTCGGCTGGTACCAGTAGTTTATCTGCTGGCTCATCCCGAAGATGGCGTACGTTGTGGCGGTAGGGTCCACTTTATCGAAGGATTTGTCCCGTACGCCCGCCACGATGATGTTCCGAAGGCGGTCTCGAATGCTTTTCATGAGCTCGATCAAAGGCGCGGCGGTGTCGGCGGGCACGCTGGTGATCAGCTGGGACGCGCCATACGGCTGGCGGTCGGTCACCGACTCGGCGCGCTGCATCCGAGTGTGAAGGTGGACGAATGTCCACAGTCGCTCGCGCGCGGAGAGTTCAGCGCTCACGGTGTCGTGGGCCATCTGCAGGTTTTCCAAACTGCGCTTGAATGCCGCGACCAGCAGTTCGTCCTTCGAGCGGAAGTAATAGTAAGTTGCCGCAACCGTGATACCGAGCTCCTCGGTGATCATGCGAAGGCTGGTGGCCTCGTATCCGACTCTTTTATAGAGGCGCAGTCCGACGCGCATCAGCGCCTCCTTGGTGAGCTGCCCGCTCCGGATCGCCAGCGGGGGCGGGGCTGATTTGGTCGGTGCGACTCTTCTGGCTTTCATGATGCGTTCCTTGGTTGATACGTGCCGGCACTCGCACGATCTTGCGCAGTGCTGGGCGAGCGTCCTGAACTGCGGCGCATACTACAGTTAAATGACAATCCAATAAATAACTGATCAACCAGTAACTGAACCGTCACGCATGCGATCAAGTATGGCCGCCGACAAAGACGCAGCGTAAATCTCCGTTGCGTCGTTTTTTACTAAGTGATAGCTTAGTAAGCGTTCACTGAGTGATTGATAAGTAGATCGGTCGATCGTGATCTGGCGGCAAGGAGGAAGGCTCGCCAGAACAATCAATGTCTCGCCGCCAGCGCATGCGCTGCGGCCCGGCAGGGCGTGATGGCCGGTTGAAAAATGCAAGTGGGGATGCCGAGCTGCTCGGCGGTTTCAAATAACTTCTGTGCGTGGAGATTCCTCGTGATGAAGACGGATAAATTTTCCCGACCGACTCGGGCGCTGGCAGGTGTGGTAGTCGGGGCCCTGGGTAGCGCCGGCGCCATTGCAGCGGAGAGCGAGACGAATCGGGCTGCGGCTCGCAACCTCGAGGAGATCGTCGTCTCCGCACAGAAGCGGGAAAGCTCGCTGCTGGACACGCCGATCAGCATTTCGGCGATCGGCATGGAGGATATCGCCGAACGCAACCTGGTCAGCATGGAAGATTATCTGAGCGCCATGCCCAGCGTGACCCACAACAACGCGGTCAGCGTTCTGAACGACATCACCTTCCGCGGCCTGGGAGGGTTCTGGGGTGGGGACGCGACCGTCGGCGTCTATTTCGGCGAAGTACCGATGACCAGTCCTCAGTACAGCATCTTCAGTGCGGACATGAAGCTCGTGGATATGGCGCGAGTGGAGGTGCTGCGCGGCCCGCAGGGATCATTGTACGGCGCAAGTTCGTTGGGTGGCACTCTGAGGAGCATCCCCAACGCTCCCGACCTGAGAGAAAGATCGGCGAACGTCAGCGTGGGCCGTTCCCTCACCGCTAGAGGCGGAGATCCCAATACCTCATTGACCGGCATGATCAACATTCCGCTGGCTGAGGATCGGCTGGCGCTGCGCATCGCGGCTTACGACATGCACAACGGCGGCTATGTCGACAACATCGCGCCGGAGGTGCCGTGGGCGATCGCCGAAACGCAGCGCTACGGCGGGCCCATCAAGTATGACGCGAACAATGGCGCGGTCGACTTCAAAGGCGTTCGCAGCACGTTGCGCTGGCAACCGAACGACCAGTTGCGCGCGACGTTCATGTACGCCTGGCAGAACGTGTATCAGGATGGCGATAACCGTCCCGACGATAGGCTCGGGCCTTACCAAGGTGCGTTCTGGCCGGTGACCGGCGGTTATAGCAAGAGCGATCGCACGTTCTTCCAGGAGACCCTGGATCTGGCGAACCTGGTGATCGAGTACGACATGGGGTGGGCGAGCTTGATGTCCTCTACCTCGTGGTACGAGGGCGGCTACAAGTCCGCGCAGGCGTTCGTGCCGCCGCTGAATCAAGCGAAGATCGCTCGCGTGAAGAAGGGCCCCGATGAGAGAAAGGCGGTGTTCGAGGAGTTGCGCCTCGTCTCCGATTTCGGCGGCGCGGTTGAATTCACCGCCGGCTACTTCTATCAGCAATCTGAGGATGGCGACAGTTACAACTGGGTCTGGATGGGCGATCCGGCGCTGTTTCCGGCCGACTACCGGTTCCGCGGCATTCCGGTTTCGAACGTCAACAGCGTTCTCGCCTATACGCACGCCTCGGCGGAGTTGACGCAGCATGCCCTGTACGGCGAGCTCTACTACAAGTTTCTCGATCACTGGACTTTGACGCTCGGCGGGCGGTACTTCGACTACGAGCGCACTTCGGGGACCGGCGTGGTGCCCGATCCGGTGGGACCCATCGACCCTGCGGCGCTCACTTTTCGCACGGCGAAGGAAAGCGATTTCGTGAGGAAGGTCAATCTCAGCTACAAGTCCTCGGACAGTGCGACGTACTATCTGGAGTGGGGCGAAGGATTCAGAATCGGTCGGCCCGGCGCCTTTCCTGCGGTGCCTACGATCTGCGATGCCGACGGTGATGGCGTGCTCGACGGCACCAATGCCCGCATCGGTCAGAATCTGAAATCCGATACTACCGATAACCTCGAGCTGGGCGCCAAGATGCGCTTCTTCGACAACCGCATATCGCTGAATACCGCGGTGTACAGAATCGATTGGAAGAACCTGCCGACGCAGATATTCAGTCCAGTGCAGGGTTGCGCCACCACGGTTGCGATGAATGCATCCGAGGCAACTTCCTTCGGCGTCGAAGCCGAAGCGCAGGTTCAGTTGACCGATGGCCTGCGCTTGGATATCAGCGGCTCCTATAACGATGCGACCCTGTCGCAGGACGACCCAGGAGTTCGCGCGCGCAAGGGCGACCGTATTCCTCGCGCGGCGGAGGTCAACGCCAGGGCCGCGTTGGAGTACGAAACGTACTTCGGCGACCACCGGGCCTTCGTTGGCGCCGACTACTCATATATCAGCGGCTTCTGGACGGACATCGCCAAATCTCTGCAAGAGATGGGCGATTACGGCACAGTCGGAGTTCGCGCCGGCTTGGACTTCGATCGAATCAGAGTGCAGCTGTACGGCAAGAATTTGACCAACGAAGACGCCTACGTACAGGTGTACTCGTACGGTGTCGTACCGTTGCGTCCGCGCGTGATCGGCATCGAGCTGAGCTTCGATTTCCTCTGATCAGGCTGCTCTCGGCAGGTTGACCGGGGCGGCGCCGAGCCGCCTCCGTTCGCCGCGGTGCTATCGGACGGGTACAGTTGTGTACCCAACAATGAAAGATCGCATGCGTAGGGTGGGCCGTTCCCCCGTACATATGCACGTAACTAACCGGCAGGGGATTTTCGAGCAGTGCGCACTATCGATCAGGTCAGATTCGACGGCAGGGTAGCCCTCGTTACGGGAGCTGGCGCCGGTCTGGGACGTGACTATGCCTTGGCGTTGGCTCAGCGTGGCGCGAAGGTCGTGGTCAACGATCTAGGTGCGAACCTCGATGGCCGAGGCCGTTCCAGTCAGAGCGCGGAGTCGGTGGTTGCCGAGATCGTCGCCGCCGGCGGCGAGGCGCTGGCCAGCGGCGCCAACGTCGCAGATGAGCAGGAAGTGGCGCAGATGGTGGCGTCAGTGCGCGAGCGCTGGGGCCGCATCGACGTGTTGATCAACAATGCCGGCATCATCCGCGACAGATCCTTTCAGAAGATGACTCGCGCCGAGTTCTCCTCGGTGCTGGACGTTCACTTGATGGGAAGCGTCAACACCACCGCCGCCGTTTGGTCATTGATGCGGCAACAGGGATACGGTCGGGTGGTGCTGACGACGTCCATCTCCGGGCTGTATGGGAACTTCGGTCAAGCCAACTACTCGGCGGCCAAGATGGCGCTGATCGGGCTGATGAACACCCTGCAGATCGAGGGCAGGAAGTACGGTATTCACGTCAACACCATATCCCCGGGCGCCTATACGCGGATGGCCGACAGCGTCATCGATGCAAACCAGGCGCAGCTGATGGCGCAGAACATGAAATGCCAGCACGTGACGCCTGCGGTGATTTACCTCTGTGGCGAGCCGGCGCCGCAGGCGGCGGTGCTGCTGGCCAGTGGACGAGTGGTTTCCAGAGTGTATATCGCCGAGACCGAAGGCGTGCTGATGGAAGAGGAGCAGTTGACGCCGGAATCCATCGGCGAGCACTTCCAAAGAATTTCCGACGTCGGGTCGTTGCGACTCTATGGCTCGATCGAGGAGCGTGATCGCATTCGCTTCTCGCACCTGAAACGTTTGTAGCATACACATCGGCGCGGGCGCCGCGTGTACGGATCTACGGCGGCGCGCCTGTGCATGAGATGAACTGGCGTCGATCGGTTTGGCTGAGATTCGGGAGAATTAGATGCGTGCGATTATGAGGCTGGCTGCTGTGCCGGCATTGATTGTCTCGGCGATGGTTGCCACGCCTTCGCCCGCCCCGGCTGCCGAGCCCATCGCCTTGCAAAACTTCCCCCCGACGGCGCGCGGCTTCCAGGTGTTGGCGGGCGATCTGCACGTGCATACGATTTTCTCGGATGCTTACGTCTGGCCGAATCTGCGCGTCGAGGAAGCGCTGGATGAGGGGCTCGCGGCCATCGCGATCACCGATCACGCCGAAACCACGCTTGCGACGCAGTTGATCACGTCAGCCGATACCGGGTTGTTGGACAAGAATCAGGCGTTCGTCTTGGCGGATCGGCAAGTCCGGGATGGCGGACTGCCGCTAACCGTAATTGCTGGCGTCGAGCTGACGCGCGGCATCGGGCACATGAATTGCGTGTTCATCCAGGACGCTAACCAGATGCGCAGCGCGCCGCATCCGGATGCCCAGTCCAGTCAGGACGTGTATGAATACTTCCACACCGTGGGGCCGGAAACAGAGGCGCAGGTGGAGGCGGCGCTGCGCCGGGCCGAGAAACAAGGAGGAATCTGCTTCCAGAATCATCCGTACTGGCCGGGCTTCCCGAGCTATGTGGCGCGTCCGGAGCCGGTACATCAGCGCTTCTTCGATCAGCGCCTGCTGCGAGGGATCGAGGTGGCCAACGGCAACAAGATTTTCCCGCAAGCCGTCGATCTGGCCCTGAAGAACAATTTGGCCATGCTCGGCAATTCGGACACGCATCGGCAGATCAAGTGGGAGCTGGCAGCGAACGCTCTGCCGCATCGAACGGTTACGTTGTTCCTTGCGAAGAATAGGGAGGCCCAGTCGTTGCACGGCGCACTGGCAGCGGGCAGAACCGTCGCGCTGTATCGACAGACGCTGATCGGAAGGGAGGCGGATGTGGCCGACATTCTCGGCAGTGCTCTGACGATGACATCAGTGCCGGATCCGACCCGCGATCCGGTGCGGCGGGTGCCGCGCTCGGTCATCGTGAAGATCGAAAACAAGGCGCCGATCGAGATCAATCTGGAGCTGGCCGATGCGACCATCGTGACCGATCAAACCAAGTTTCTGCGGCTGCCGAGCGGAGGCAGCGTCACGATGCGGGTGATGGACGTCGATCCGGAGCAGTTTGCCGGGATCCGCTTCCGGGTGCTCAACAGCTACATCTCCAGCGACAGCCAGCTCTCCTTGCTGTTGCCGCTGCAACGCGCCGAGCGCTGAGCAGCAAGATTGTGGAGCGACTCCGATGCTGAGTTTCGGTCGAAGACTTGCAGCGCTGGCGGTCGCCAGGCCGGCTGCTGCGGCGGTAACCTGCGGTGAGCGAACGCTCACGCGTAGCGAACTGGACATTTCGAGCAACCGCTGGGCAAGAGCGCTCTTCGGGATGGGCGTGCGCCAGGACGATCGAGTGACGATCGCTTTGCCGAACAGCGTCGAGTTCTATCAGATCACGGTTGCCTTGTGGAAAATCGGAGCGACGCCGTTGCCGGTGTCTTCTCGCCTGCCACGCAAGGAACTGAATGAGATCATCCAGCTCAGCGACACTCCCCTGGTGATCGGCGTCGATCCGCAGTGGTATCCCGATCGAAAGGTTCTGCCGGCGGATTTCACGCCGGATGGCTCGCTCAGTAGTGAGCCGTTGCCGGATGCCATTGCTTCCCACTGGAAGGTCTGCACTTCCGGCGGCAGCACTGGACGACCGAAGCTGATCGTGGACGCTCGCAGCACTGTTTTCGATGAGACACTGGGAACGTTCTTGCACTTGCCCAACGAGCAGGCCGTGTGTCTGCCGGGGCCCCTGTATCACAACGCGGCATTCTCGTGGTCGCTGATCGCGCTGCTGCGTGGGAACCATGTCATCACTCTGCCGAAGTTTGACGCGCAGAGCACACTGAAGCTGATCGACACGCACGATGTCTCATGGGTGGGGCTGGTGCCGACCATGATGAACCGGATCTGGCGCCTGGAGCCATCGGTGCGCGATGGCTATGACATCTCGACGCTGCGGACCGTATTTCACAGCGGTGCGCCTTGCCCCGCGTGGTTGAAGGAAGCCTGGATCGGCTGGTTGGGGCCTGAGCGGATCGTCGAGGCCTATGGTGGGACCGAGGGCCAGGGCGTTACGCGAATTGACGGCGTGGAATGGCTGCAGCGTAAGGGCTCGGTGGGGCGCGCATTTCCGGGCTGCCGCATGAAAATTTGCGATGAGTCCGGGCAGGAGGTGGCATCGGGCAATCGCGGAGAAATTTTCTTTCTGCCGGATAGCGGTCAGGGCAGCACCTATCGCTATATCGGCGCCGAGCCCAAGGCAATCGAGGGAGGGTGGGAAACGCTCGGTGACGTCGGGTGCGTCGATGCCGACGGTTATCTGTACGTCGCGGACCGCTCGAAGGATCTGATCCTCTGCGGTGGCGCCAATATCTATCCCGCCGAAGTCGAGGCGGCCATCGAGTCGCACCCCGCCGTCCGCTCGAGCATCGTCATCGGTTTGCCGGACGATGATCTGGGTCAGCGCGTGCATGCGATCGTCGATGCGCCCGCCGGGCTAAACGAGGGTGCGCTCAGAGCGCATCTCGCCGAGCAGATCGTCCGCTACAAGATTCCCAGAAGCTTCGAGTTCGTCAGTGAATCGCTGCGAGACGAGGCAGGCAAGGTTCGTCGATCCGAGTTCCTAAGAAGGCGCAGCGAATGCAAGTGAACGGCGAAAACCAGACGGGCGAGGCCGCGTCACCGCCATCGCCGGTTGCCGCCTGGAGTGCGGTGGCGGTGCTCTCCGGGCTGTACATGTTCTCGTTCGTCGACCGGCAGATTCTGGTATTGCTGATCGAGCCGATCAAGCACGATCTGGGGCTGACCGATACCGGCGTCAGTCTGTTGACTGGCTTGGCGTTTGCCGCGGTCTACGCAGTGATGGGCGTGCCGATGGGACGGGCGGCGGATCTCTGGTCAAGGAAGCGAGTGATTCTGCTCGGCGCGACACTGTGGGGTCTGCTCACGATGCTGTGCGGGTTCGCGCGTGACTTCAAAGAAATGTTCGTCGCGAGAATGGGCGTGGGCCTGGGAGAAGCCGCCTTAACGCCAGCGGGTTACGCGATGGTTGCGGATCTGTTCGCGCCGGAAAAGCTCGCCAGAGGCATGAGTGTGTTCGTGATCGGCGGCGTGGTCGGTAGCGGCGTATCGCTGATCCTTGGCGGCCTGGTCATCGATCTGGTGGAGCGAGTGGGGGTGATTTCGTTGCCCTTCTTCGGTGAGATGCGAGTGTGGCAACTGGCTCTGCTCACGGTCGGCGCGCTGAGTCTGATGATGGTAATTCCGTTGCTGTTCGTCACCGAGCCCGTTCGGAAGAAGTCAGCGGGCAGCGCGGAGCTGTCGATGCGCTTTTCGGCGGTGCTCGGCTATATGGCGAGTGGCCGGAGATTTTTCGTCAGCTATGTTCTGGGCATGTCGGTGGTCAGTTTGTACTTCTATGGCAGCTCCGCCTGGTTTCCGACGTATTTCATCCGGGTACACGAGTGGAGCGCGGCATCGATCGGCATGACGCTGGGAACATTGTCCGTCCCCTGTCTGCTGATCGGCGGGTTGTCCGCGGGGTGGTGCAGCGACTTCCTGGGTCGACGGGGCGTCTCGGCGCCATCGATCCGAATTCTGGTGACGGTCGTGCTGCTGTCCCTGCCATTGCCGCTAGCGACGATCGTGGTGTCCGCCATCGAAGCCAAGTTCGTCTTGTTGGGCCTTAGCTACCTGCTGTTCGGCGCCATCATCGTGATGGCGCCGATCGCGATCCAGCTGGCCTCGCCCGTGCAGATCAGGGCGCAGATCTCCGCAATCTATTTGCTGGTCGCCAACATGATCTCCATTGGCTGCGGGCCGACCGTGATCGCGCTGATCACCGATTACGGATTCGCCGATGAGCTGCGCGTCGGCGCCTCCATTGGCATCGTCGGAACGATCTGTTTCGCGATGGGCGCGGTACTGCTGAGCCGCAGTATCAGCGGATTTCACCTGACGCAGACAGCGCTGCGAGTCGCTCCGGGCGGTGCTGGGCTGCCGGCGTCCGTGAACGTTGAACCGCTGCGTGCATGAGTGCTGGCATTGTTGTGAAGAAGTCGGACCTCCCCCGAGAGATGCAATGAAGAACAAACAAACGCTCCATTACAAGAGCTGGCTGCCAGTTGTTTCTTTTGCGACGCTGCTGCTGTCCTCGGCGCTCGCCACTGCCGATTGTCTCGATCTGGTGAACCATCAATTGCCGGGCGCGGAGATCCTCCATGTGAATCTGGAGTCCGCCGGTTCCTTCCTCGCACCCGATGGCACCACTCATACCGACCTGCCGTCCTTCTGCCGGGTAAACGGCGTGTCGCGACCGACGGCGGATTCGCACATTCACTGGGAAGTCTGGCTACCGGCGGCCAACTGGAGCGGGCGGTTCTATCAAGTCGGCAACGGCGCCTTCGCGGGCTCGATTCGCTACAGCGCGCTGAGCTGGGGAATGCGAGGCGGCAACGCAGTGGCCGCGACCGACAACGGTCATCAAGCGCATCCCCTGGATGCTTCCTGGGCATTGCGAAGACCGGAGAAGATCAAGGATTACGGCTATCGATCGCTCGATGAGACCACCAAGAGCGCCAAGGCACTGATCCAGGCGTACTATGGCGCTCCTGCCAAGTACAGTTACTTCTCCGGCTGTTCGGACGGCGGGCGCGAAGCCCTGGTGCAGTTGCAGCGCTTTCCCAAGAGCTGGGACGGCGTCATCGTCGGCGGACCTTTCTGGATAAAACAATTGATCGGCTCGCTGTGGGCATCCAAAGTGATGTCCGACATGCCTGGTGGCGAACTGCCGCACTCGGTTCTGCCGCTGATTGAAGCGGCGGCGCTGAAGTCCTGCACGCCAGCGGCTGAAGTCGTGAACGGCATTGCGGGCGATCCGCGTCACTGTCGATTCGACCCGGCGACGCTCGTTTGCAAAGCCGGCCAATCTGAGGACTGCATCACCGAAGCTCAGGCGCAATCACTCCGGAAGATCTACGAAGGGGCTCGCAACCCGCGCACGGGTGAGGTGTTGCATCGAGGGCCAGCGGCAACGCTGGAAGCTCAAGCAACCAACGGCGAAGGTTGGGACGCGATCGTGGGCAATGATCCGGGACGGACATTGGGCACCCGTTTCGCGGAGCATTTCTTCAAGTACATGGTGTTCGACGATCCGCAATGGACCTTCCGCCAGTTCGATTTTGACCGGGATGTGGAGCGGACTCACAACAAGCTGATCGCCGGAGAGTCGCTGCAGTCGGTAATCGATCCCATCAAGACCGACCTGCGGGAGTTTCAGAACCAGGGTGGGAAGGTGATTTTCTATGCTGGCTGGGGCGAGCCGGCGGCGACGCCAGGGAACGTGATCCAGTATTACGAGGACGTGAGCCGGCACAGTGGAGGAATGGATCGGACACAGGAATTCATGCGGCTCTTCCTAGTACCCGGCATGCTTCACTGTTTCGGTGGCCCAGGCCCCAATGCCTTCGGTCAACGGTTGCCAGCGCTGCGCGAGGATGCACAACACGATATCCGACATGCGCTACAGGCGTGGGTCGAGGAGGGGCGCGCGCCGCAGAAGATCATTGGCACGAAGTATGTCGATGACGATCCTAAGAAAGGGGTGGCGTTCACTCGGCCGCTATGTCCCTACCCCAAAGTTGCGCGCTATGTTGGTAAAGGCAGCAAGAATCAAGCTGAGAACTTCCGCTGTGTCGACGGAACGCCACCGTGATGAGGGTTGTGGTCCGCAAATGCGGCTGGGTCTGGCTGTGGTCCGCAAAAATTCGATTTCGGCCTCTGGAGTGGTCAGTTTCCGTAACTATGGGATCATCGCGGCGTGCTGAGCGCGTTCTCCATCATTGTTCGCCTGACCTTGGGCCGGCTCCAGTGATGCGGGCTCTTGCTTCGGTCGCGATGATCGTTGGAGGCGGAGATTCGGTTTCTACGTCGCCAGCTGGCGCTATATCGCGAACGCGGCGTGAAGCCGAGGCGGGTCGATGCCGCCACCCGAGTCTTTGACGTTAATGTCGCGCTGGTTCGACTGGCGATCTGAATTGGTGATTGTCCGGCCTGAAACATTGATCGGCTGGCATCGAACGGGCTTCCGGTTGTGGTGGCGGTGGAAGTCTCGGTCCGGGTGGCCACCGATTCCGAAGGAGCTACGTGAGCTGAGCCGACGAATGGCGCGAGAGCCGTTCACTTGCCCGCTGATTCCAGTCGTCACCACCGAGGTAGATGGTGGCTGCCGTCGCAGGCAACAAGGTACGGCAGCGTTCCATGACGAACACATTCGTAAATCATCGGATGAAGTCATGGGAATGCCCGCAACGTCGTAGCCTGCAAGTGCCAGCTTCATGCGGACTGTATGTTCCCATCGGCCTGTAGCTATCCCGATCCGGCAATCGAGCATGTCCCGCCGCTTCCGCAAGAGGCGCAACGCAGGTGTTGAACAACAGGAGTCGTCGTGGCGCAGATGTTCTGCCATCAATTCGCCGAAGCGCGTTCTCATGTTCTGGTCCAATTGCGCGATGTCGAGGCCATTCTCATTGCAGATCTGCCGGAGGATCCCTATCTCGGTCACATGCTCGTGATCGCTGAACCTCGGTTTGATCGAAACATCACCCGGCGAACTCCGTCCATGTCGCAACCGTCAGCGCCAGATCTGTGTCGGTTGTAACGCGATCGACTCGAATGCCATGTGCATAGCCCAAGTGCAAATCACGGGCGAGGGCACCTACCACCAGCCATTCCACAGACGGCGCGGCTTGCTTGGCGTCGCCGATCAACTCGGCGAGCCAGTCAAGATCGGCTCTTGCGCTCAAATCCAGCGATGAATCGGTCATGCAGTATCTGTGCTGCTTCGAGGCAGCGCGCATCGTTCGTTTGTATCAGGTCGGCATAGATTAGAGGAATGGGTGCAAGTTCTTCCTCTTCGTCGAAATGCCAGAATCGCTTCAGAATCTCGACCTGACCATCGCCATCCTTGCTTAGCTTTTGATCTAGCAGAAAGTGCGGTTCCATCTTTGCACCGTAGACGGTGATCGTGCCCGGCCGGAGATGTTTCGTCAGTCTGCCGGCAGCTGCTTCGCCTCCCAGCATATATCCATACATCTGCGGATCGATGGTGTTCCACCAGTCTAGCGCCGGCGCCTGATAGCGTCCCAGCACAAGCTTTGGCCGCAACGTGCGGATGTAACCTTCCGTCCATTGGCGTAGCAAGCGACCGACATTCATGAGTCGGCGCTGCTCACCGACCTGGGCAATGAATCCGAGTTCCTGCAATTCAGGGATGACCCAGCCGACCGTTCCGTGTGCGACGCCGGCCAGCCGAGCAATTTCTCGGTACGGAAGGTTCGTCGCATCCGGATTGCAGAGCAAAGCAAACACAACCTGAAGACCGGTCGCTGCGAAAGCGCGGCCTCGATCTCGCGCCGGCGTGAGCCGCTCGGCGGGTTTCTCGCCCTTGACCCAGATCAGCAGTGGAGGAGCGTTGAGGAATGCATTACCGGCGGCGTCGATAAACTGCACGCCGTTCGCCCGCAACTGCTCCGCCAGCGGAGGCGTAACATAGTCGCAGACCAGCAGCGCATGGTTTCCGTGAGGCGCGAGCTGATGAATGGCGGCGCCAAGGGTTGCTGGCCGTAGCTGGCGTTTGACTTCGGCCGAGTATTTCAGCGTCTTGCCAGCATATCGAAGTTCCAAAAGCGCATCTGGGGTATCGGTTCGCCGGCTCGCGGGCTTGTTCAGAACTCGCCAATGCAGGCCGAGCGCAGCCTCACTGGCTGCTAGCGCCGCCTTGAGGACTGCCACCTCTGTCGGGCTTTGAGAAAGCGTGTCCATGTATTACGGATTGTCCACGTCACGTGGACGAGAGTCAAATCGTGGACAAGCATCGGTCACGCTACGAGCGCGCACAGAGCGGTTATGTGGAGTAGTTATCCCGGAATTTGACACTTAGCGCCGGATGCGACGACGTAAGTTTTGGAAAAATAGCGAAATGTATGGTGGAAAGGGAGGGACTCGAAAACTCGACCCCGATTCGTAGTATTCGTAACTTACGGAGTTGTGGTTAGATGAGATCCCCGGATCACCTCAAGAATCCCCGAGTTTGGCACTGGATTTGGCACTGAGATTCGGTGCAGAGATGTTGAGATAACGTGGCGCTCGCTCTGTTGATGCTCGCACATTAGCGTTGTTACAGAGCCCCTGGGCGCTTGATCGGCGGGCTCCGCTTCTATCCTCAGCGCTGTGAATTGGGGAGGCCCCGGAATTCTGGAGCTGCCGCTGCGTTCGGGGATTGAGTACCTCGAAGAAAAACGCGAAGGAATCGTTGCACCACCGGCATCTGGAGTGTGTGCTTCAGTTCGGGCACTTGCACGAAAAATAGGTGCGGATCAGGATGCCTACGGACGGTTTGATGCGACACGAGTGACTGCTACCCCATTAGTTTGCTCCACCTAAAAATGCGTCGATTGCGGAAGCTCAGGTGGCGTGCTCTCGCTGCGCCTTCCCCAACCACAACCGGCGACGCTCGTTTGCCACTGCTGTGAACGACCCGCCCCAATGAAACTCTTCTCGACGTTTTCAGGTGCAATACCGTGGCACGGCGAGTAAATCCACAGTCGCGTCTCAAGCCCGAGAAAACGTCGTCAACCTTGCGGCCTGGACAGGCGCGGAACGTCGTCCGCCTTCGTGCCGATGCTCCGCGCTATCAGTGCCGCGGCCTGGGCTTGCCTGTGTGTGCCTGTCTTCGCCAGGATGCGTTTGAGATGAGAGCGAGCGGTACTGAGGCCGATGCCCATTGCGGCCGAAATTTCCTCAACGGAGTTGCCCCGGCCGAGGGCAGCGGCCACGGAGCTTTCGGCGCGTGTAAGCCCGAACAGATCGCGCAAACGCGATCGGGTGATGGGGGCTTCAGGGTCTCGGACAAAGATCAGTACAGTCGGCCGCTGCCGTCCAATGGGATGTGTCGAGGGCCGCAAAGGCACCACCTCCAGTGTCAACGGCAGGCGGTGAGTTCTGGGAACAGAGAAGGCCGCGCTGGGCTGGGCCGGCTTGCCATGCGCAGAACCCATCGCTGCGCGGACCATCGCAAGCAGCTTGTCGTGTTGTGCCGGCTGCCGAAGCGAGAGGCGTCCGCCGATTGCCGCCAGTTCTTTATTCTCGCCTAGCAGCGTCTCGGCCATCGCACTGGCGTGGATGATGCGGCAGGTGCCGTCAACTATGAACACGCCGGTGTCCAAACGATCGAGTGCCTCAAGGATGGGGACATGGGATCGGGATGCCTCCGCGAGACGCTGCCCGAGCCTCATCGCGCGCTGCAAATGGGTTAGCAGCGTCTGCGCGCGCATCCGGTCTGCTGGGGTATAGGCTCCGGCTTCGCGCGGGCGATGGATTCCGAGCACGCCGGTTGCGCCATCGGTTGTCGGAAACACGGCGCCAAGCATGTGATAGATGCCCAAGTGCCGTAGCCAGTCTCGGTAGAAGCCGCTGTGGAGCTGTTCTTCGGGCGTCACCAAATCTTCGTCCGTAATGATCTTGAACATGCCGTGGGCGAGGGAGCGTTCGACCCAAAGGTCGCGGCGGTGCCAGTAATCGGCCCAGGCTTGTTCGCGTTCGGAGACGATCAGGTTCTCCGTGCATTCGATCAGATTCACCCACGCACCATCGCCGTGCAGCTTCAGGACTGTGCTGGGTGAGCTAAAAGATCTCGCGATGCGCGCCGCCGTTCCGGGCCACAACGAATCATCCAGGGCCGTGTCATAGAGATGCGCAATCAAGCTCGAGAGCTGAGAATCGTAGAGATCAGAGGGCGGCATGATTTTTCAACGCTGCGTATCCCGTCGGACCTGGCCAGGCCGAGTCAGTGATATCTCCCCTGTTTGGGGGATGAAAGCGTCCTTTGTCAGCTCAACAATGGTGCGATGAATCTACAACGGCGAGGCATCGCGAGCAAATGAAGGACTCCGTCCGGCTCATCAATATTCCACCTGCCGAGTGCGACTCGATGACTGATCGTGCCCCCAGAAGAATACCGTCGAGCGGATTTCGTCGCCGGGGCCTCGCCCTGACCGCGCTGCTTTGTTCCGCCACCGCCGTGCAGGCCGCTCCGGCCTGGGATATCGTCGGGCTGAAGCTGGGGATGACCGAGCAACAGGCGCTCGCGGCCATCAAGGCGCACTCGGCCAACGCGCAGGTCACCTCAAACTCCCTGAAATTCACCTATCACGACGGCGCGCGGCAACAGGAAACGCCATCGTTCACATCCGGTCTGATCGTTCGGATTCCGCAGGCAGGCCAGGACACCGAAACCATCCAGGTGGAATTCTCGGCGCCGCCCACCGACCAGCGAGTGATCAGTTTGCGCCGCACGCTCTCCAATTACGCCAACCCGTTGGCACTGGAGCGGATGATCGACACCGTCACGCAAAAGTACGGCAAGCCGAGCACAGAGTCGAAGTACGGCATCGGGCAGATCACCACGCAACTGGCTTGGGCGGAGGCGAACCGCAAGCCGTGTGGCAAGGTCGACAAGGGGCTGCTGCTGCCCCCGGTCTCACAGACGCCGGATTCGCTGAAGTGGTATGAGTTGCAGCAGAGGAACAAGCTGGCACCTGCCAACGGCGCCGATTGCAGCGCCGTCCTGCAGGCCAAGCTGACCACCAAGGCGGGGGGCTCGTCGGTCGTAACCATGGAATTTCAGATGGCCGATCCGGGTCACGGCGTCCCTGCCATGCAAGCGACCGCAAAGTGGCTGGCGGATCTGGAGGCCGAGGCGCGCAAGGTGCGACTCAATTCCGGAAATGCGCCAAAACTTTGATCGTGCCGACGGTTTATCGGTCACGCGCGTTCAAAGGTACGGCGAATGGCGGTTTGCGCGGCGAGCATCGAAGGCCAGTGCGCCTGGTTCACTTGCGAGGAGAGCCTCTACCGCCGGAAAGCGGGCGCGGAACAGAAGCGACTTGATCGGGTCGAGAGAGTAGATCACTTTGCCGTCGCGATCCTTCACCTCGATCCGCAGCTCCAACCCAAGGCGTTCTGAGAGCTGCTGCCAGGTGACAGTTTCGGCAATGTCCTCGCTGAAGGCTGCTGCCGCATAAAGCGAAACGAACGGCGTTTCGCTCAGCCCCCCGTACAACGCGGGCGCTTGGCCGAGCGGTATTTTGGTTCCGCCGCGCCAGGGAATTCGGCTGATAGGATTGCGCTCGTAGGTTGCAGCGAGCGCACGGTGGCGGTCCGCCCAGACACCATCGCGAAGTGCATTCGGAGTGTGCTCCGAGAACGCCAGGGTTTGATTCATGCTGAAGGGAATGCTACGCAAGGAGCTGCGAGAGACGATTCGCTCGGTGCATGCGGGACGGTGGGTCGCACTGGGGTTCGTCGGGCGCGCGCCGCCCAGCGAGGAGCCGGGAGCGAAAATGAGTTGTAGATCTTCGTCAGTTTCCTCATCGCGAAGAATTCGCTCGGTGATCTGCAGCAGCCTGCCGAGCTCAATCAATGCGGGCACGCCAGCGCGGGTTGGCGCCTGAAATGTTTCTTCGCCGACTCTCCGGAATCGAAGCGCGCCCAGTCGTGTTTCGTCGGCGACGCGCAGCAGATAATCGCTCTCTGAGAGAGTGCGAACTGCGCGGCCTTCGCGTTCGGCGAGACGGCGCTCCGCTCGCTGCATGAGGCGGCGGCCCCACGTGTCCGGCGCGGAGTCGCCGAGCGAGCCAAAAGTGGCCCGTCCGGCCGGCGGAGCGAAAGCACCACGCGTCAAGCCAAGAGCGGGCTCCAATGAGAATCGGTCAGAGGCCTCGAGCCAGGCTTGGTCATATTCGAACAGGATGGTCTCCGTGCCGCGGACGCGATTACTTCTCGCCAGTCCAACCGGGCGCGTTCTTCCATCAAGATCGATATGCACCTCGAAGTCAGTCATCGCGAGATGTTCCAGCCGATCGCTTGAGATGGACGCGCTTGGGCAGCTCGGCACTGGCGAGAGCCTGTCCGATGGGATCGTTGCCAATGTCTGCGACCTTGCTCAGGCCGTCGAGCAGGCCGAGCGCTTGGAGCACACTTGCGTAGATGCCGATGCTGACGCTGGTGTCGCCAGCCTCGACCCTTTGCAACGTCGATCGGGATGTAAAGGCACGCTCGGCTACCACTGCCATCGGGAGGCGACGGCGTCGGCGGGCGTCGTGGATGTCCGCCCCCAGCTTGCGTAGCGCGCG
>Ga0182742_1001318_pt1 | contig 32428 bp, 26 predicted proteins | sample eDN5th37CBELigMG_FD_128880 | JGI IMG/M metagenome (GOLD analysis project Ga0182742, IMG submission 128880) | Enriched Miracle-Growth compost microbial communities from Emeryville, California, USA - eDNA 5th pass 37_C BE-Lig MG (version 2)... ... | reverse complement strand
GAGGTCCGGGTGTCGGGTGGCAATGGCATCGAGCACATCCCGGATGTGCACGCCCGGAATCGATCGCGCCGAGCCCCGCAGCCCGTTGTCGTCGGCTTTGGCGAATGCGATCACCGGCCTTCGAACGCGCTCCTTCACCCGACTCGCGACGAGACCCACGACGCCCTGGTGCCAGCTCTCGTCGTAAAGGCAAACGCCGTGACGCTGAAGCGTGGGGTTCGGCTCGCGCAGGCTTCGAACCGCAGCGAGCGCCTCCATCTGCATGCGCGCCTCGATGGCCCGGCGCTCCTCGTTCAGCTGATCCAGCCGCGCGGCGAGCGCGGTTGCCGTGGGCACGTCGTCCGCCAGCAGGCACTGGATGCCGATGGTCATGTCGTCCAGTCGCCCCGCCGCGTTGAGCCGCGGCGCCACGCTGAAGGCGAGATCCGTCGCGGTGAGATCTTCACGACGACGCTGCGAAACTTCGAGCAGCGCCCGAATCCCCGGCGCGCATCGCCCCGCCTGGATTCGCCTCAACCCCTGCGTCACGAGCACGCGATTGTTCATGTCGAGCGGCACGACGTCCGCCACCGTCCCGAGCGCCACGAGATCGAGAAACTCCGCAGGCGACGGTGCGTTCGCGGGCGCAAGGCCTGCGTCGCTGAGCAGACGTCGCACAGCCACCATCACGTAGAAGGCGACTCCGACACCGGCAAGCGCGCGGCTGCCGAACGAGCTTTGTCCGAGATTGGGATTTACCGTGACGTTCGCCGGAGGAAGCTCGGCGCCGGGCAAATGGTGATCCGTGATGAGCACATCGATGCCCCGCGCACGCGCCTCCGCAACGCCCGCAACGCTCGAAATGCCGTTGTCGACCGTGACGATGAGCGTCGGCGAACGCGCAGCGGCGATCGCCACGATCTCAGGGGTGAGCCCGTACCCGAACTCGAAGCGATTCGGAACGAGAAAATCGACTGAGGGGAAACCCCACGCGCGCAGCGCTCGAACGACGAGTGCGGTGCTCGTCGCACCGTCCGCATCGAAATCTCCGACGACGAGGATGCGCCCTTCGCGATGACGCAGAAGAAGCTCTGCGGCGTCCGTGACGCCTTCAAGCGAACCGACGGGCAACAGACGATCGAGCGGTGGACTGACTTCAGAGGCGGCGCGGACGCCGCGGGCGGCATAGACCCGTCGCAGGACCGGATGCATCGAAGCGCCGAACTCGGGGCTGCACGCGCCGTTACGCCTGACGACACGCAGTATCAATTCGGCACCTGCTTCAGCTCTCCCCAAGTCTCGCGCGCCCTCAAGGGCGCCGCCGCTCGGGGCGCGACTATACCTTACTGAAGCGCGGTCAATGCGGGGCGCGGCATGCGCCAGAGCTTCCACGGGTCGCGCGAGCCGAGCGACAGGACGTGATCGTTCGCAACGACGGTAACGCGAGCGATGTCCCGCTTCCGAAGCGCTTCGAGCGCGCTCGAGATCCAGCGGCGATCCACGTCCATGAGCGCGTCGCGCAAAGACCAGCTCCGGTTTTCCTCGAACGCCTGCGAGAGCTCCAGCGCGAAAACCGCGCGCCGACCGGAATATCCGAGCACTTCCTCGAAAGTGCGCGGCAAGGCGCGCGCGATCGTCCCGCTCAATCTCCAGAGGCCGTGGAGGAACGGGTCTGCGCCGAAGGCCGCACCCGGCACCGGAATGCCAGTGGCTTCGAGGGCGGCACCGCGGACGACAGATGCGGGCACGGTGTCCATCGTATCCGTATGCAACCGCTCCAGGTCCAGCGCGACACCCTCACGCGCGATGCCCCCACCCCACAGCCAGAGCGCCGTGATCGGCAGGCGACCGCGCCGCTGGCGCGCGACGTTCACCGGATGATCGTGCAGCCACATCTCGATCTCGGCGACCAGGCGGCGAAGAGTCGGCGCGTTGGACGCTTCCGGCAGCACGCCGGTGATGCTCGCTCCGAGAACCCGCGCAGGATCCACGATGTCCGGGTCGGCGATGCGCGGCCCGCTCATCAGGAACCCGGCTGAAGGCAATGCCTCGAGCCTGAAGCCCGACTCGCCGAATACCTTGTTGAAGTCCAAGGCGAGATCCCGACGCACCTCAAGCTCCACCTGCACCAAGCCGCGTGCATCGAGGTGAACGCTGGACAGGCCCGCAACGAGGTGAACCGGCGTCGCGATCCAGGCCATGCGGTCCTTCGCATCTTCCGCAGTGACACGAGAAGCCGCGGCCGCGACCGTTGCCGGCGCGCTCTCGATCAGCGACTCCTGCCCGCTCCATGCAGCGAGCCATGAGCGCCAGCCATGCCCCAGGCTGCCCAATGGCCGGCTGGTGCCGTAACGCGCGACGCGCGCCAGCCCCGGCAGGTGGACCTCCCGGATCGATGCGGCTTCCGCCTCGTTCGAGAGGTACAGATCCGTAATGACGATGACGACTTCTTCCACGGACGCGTATCGTACCTGCCCATGAAGCTCACACTCGATGCCAATCCGCGCGTAAATCTCATCCGGTCCTACTCCAACCACGAGTTACGGGTCGGCGAGCAGGTGTTTCACAGAAGTTGCATCCTCACACCCGATGCGATTTTCCCGGACTGGCGTCCGACCAAAGTCGAAGACCTGCAGGCGACCGATTTCGAGGCGCTCTTCGCAACGAAGCCGCAGCTCGTGCTGCTCGGAACCGGAGATCGCCAGCAGTTCCCTCCTACTCCCATACGCGCGGCTTTTGCGCGAGCCGGCATTGGTCTCGAGACGATGGACCTCGGCGCCGCGTGCCGGACGTTCAATGTGCTGGTGCAGGAAGAAAGAAGCGTTTCCGCGGCGCTCTTGTTCGGCGGCGCCTGACACGGGGTTTTGCGGGGCGAGCCCCTAAGAAGGCACAGGGGGAGAAAGCTTCAACCAACCAATTATTCGAAGCTGACAGACTCGAACAATTGCGCGATTTTTCTTGTTCTTACCGACAATTATTCTTGCTCTTCTCTCGACTTCTCCACCCTGTGCCTTCCCGGAGGCTCTCGCCGACGGGTGGTCGTGTCGGCGAACGCAGACATGTTAATCACGTCACAGTTCATCGCGCAAGCGCTTCAACCGACGAGAAGTTTTCAATTGTCAGGTTTGTCCCTAAAACCGTGTCCCCGTGTTTCGCGCAACACCCGCGCACTCCGGCGGTCGCTGCCTGATCCTGAATAAGGACAACCGGCGGCCCGTCAGGCTACCGTATTCAACTGCTTGCACGCGCAAGTGAATGTGATTACGCGACGCCGCCGACGAGCGGCACGAAGGCCACCGGCCCGAGCGACATGCGATCGATCTTCTGCTCGCGGCGGGTGAAGCGAATGAGCTCCTGCTGCCCCTCGGGTCCCACCGGAACGATGAGCCGACCTCCCACGCGCAGCTGCTGAAGAAGCGCTTCCGGCACCGTGAGAGGAGCCGCCGCCACGAGAATGGCATCGAACGGCGCGATCGACTTCCAGCCGGCAATGCCGTCGCCGTGCTTGAAGCGCACGTTCTTGATGTCGAGCTCCTTCGCCCGCTGCTTCGCGCGTTCAACGAGCGGCGCGATGCGTTCGATGCTGTAGAGCCTGCCGACGAGCGGCGCGAGCACCGCCGTCTGATAGCCGCAACCGGTGCCCACTTCGAGCACCTTGTCCACCGCACCGAACTCGAGCAGCGCCTCGGTCATCCGCGCGACGATGTACGGCTGCGAGATGGTCTGGCCGAAGCCGATCGGCAGCGCCGTATCTTCGTACGCGCGGCTGCCCAGGGCTTCGTCCACGAAGATGTGCCGCGGCACGTTCCGCATGCGTTCGAGCACGGCGAGATTGGTAATACCCTGCTCCCGCAGCCGCTGGATGAGCCGGTCGCGGGTGCGGGCCGAAGTCATGCCGATGCCGGCGAAGCGTGGGTCAACCATTCAGGTCTTCCAGCCAGCTCTGCACCGCGGGAATGGCGGCGTGCCGCGTGAGATCGATCTGAAGCGGCGTCACGGACACGTAGCCGTTCTGGATCGCGTGGAAATCGGTGCCCTCCGCCGCATCCTGGTGCGCGCCTGCGCGCCCGACCCAGTACACCGTGCGGCCGCGCGGGTCCTGCGCGGGAATGACCGGCTCGGACTGATGGCGGAAACCCAGCCGGGTGCTGCGGAATCCCTTGATCATGTTGATCGGCAGGTCCGGCACATTCACGTTGAGGATCAGCGCCTGCTCGGGCGGCTTGCGCAGCAGCTGCTGCACGATCATGCGCGCCACTTCAGCGGCGGCGGAGAAATGGCGATCGCTGTCCGGCTGCATCGCCAGCGAGATGGCGACCGCGGAGATGCCCAGGAACCGGCCTTCGATCGCTGCGGCGACCGTGCCGGAGTACAGCACGTCGTCGCCAAGGTTCTCCCCGTCGTTGATGCCGGAGACGACCATCTCCGGCTTTTCGGGCAGGAGCCCCGAGACGGCCATGTGCACGCAGTCCGTCGGCGTGCCACCCATCACGAAGTGAACCCCGGGCTCGGCTTCGAACACGCGGAGCGGCACATCCAGCGTGAGCGAGTTGCTGGCACCGCTGCGATTGCGGTCCGGCGCGACCACGGTGATCTCGCCTAATGGTGTAAGAGCGTCGCGCAGCCGCTTGATTCCTTCGGCGCGATATCCGTCGTCGTTACTGATGAGAATTCTCAAGGCTGGGCGACCCGTTGGGCCTTCAAAGGCGGGCGGAAATATACTGAAACCCCCTGCGGGGAGGTAGCGTGAGACGGAAGCCGAGCCCTGAAGACATAGAGCTGTTCCGCAGGACCGTGGGCGCGGTCAAGCCACTGCGTCACGAGAATCGTCAGGGCCGCTCCGCCGGCCCCTCGCGCAGCCAGAAGCGCGTCAGGCTGCGCAAGCCTCGGCCGCTTGAAGAACTGGAGAGCCTCGGGAACGCCGACACAGCGGCTCTGGAAGCGGCTGATGCGTCCCTGGGCGAGTCCCTGTCCCATCGCCGCCCGGGCGTGCCCGACTCCGTGGTTCGCCGCCTGAGACGCGGTCAGTTCGACATCGATGGGGAGCTGGACCTGCACGGTCTGACCGTGGCGCAGGCGAAGAATGCACTGAGCCGCTTTCTCGCCGGCGCACTCGGACGCGGCGCCCGTTGCGTGAGGATCATTCATGGCAAGGGATTGCGCTCGGGCGATCGGGGGCCGGTGCTGAAGGCGTTCGTCGCCAGTGCGCTCCGCCAGACCTCTTCGGTGGTGGCCTTTGTGTCTGCGCGGCCGGCCGATGGTGGGACCGGAGTGACTCTCGTGTTGCTCTCGTGAGCGGCGCGCGGACGCGTGCTCGTTCGGGCGGACCTCGGCGTTCAACTTTCCTCGCCGCCCGGTTCGGCGTCTGACTGGAAGATCTCGCCGATCACCGTCGTGGCGAAACTTCCCTTCGTCAGCCAGAAGCGCACGATCACGTCCGGACCCTCGCGCTGCCAGCTGAGCTCGCGAACGGCGAGCCGGAGGCTGCGGCGCTCCTGGTTCATGCCAGCTGCGATGACGAGCGCCGCCGGCTCCGCGAGCTCCTCGCCCACACGCTGCTCCAGCTCTCCGATACGCGCGCGCGACGGCAGCTCTCCCCTGCCCCACATCGGACCAGTGGGGTGCACGTCCAGGCGCGCCAGCCGGTCCTTCAGCGATTCATCGATCGCGTCGACCGCAAACACGCTGCCCGTTCCGTCGAGATTCGCAACGTCGCCCACTTCGAGACGGCACCAGCTTCCGTCCTTCACGCGTTCCGCGAGCACCGCGTTGAAGATCAGGCTGCGCGCAGCCGAAAGGACATAAGTGCGCTCCCGGGGATTCACCTGCGCGAGATCGGGGGTGATGCGCCGAAGGTTGGCCCCATCGCGCCCGAACCGTTGCGGCCCGAAAAAGTTCGGCAGCCCGTGGCGCGCGATCGCGTCCACGCGTTCGCTCAGGGCCGCATCGTCCACCGACACGTCGCGAACCCGGATGACGAAGCGGTTGCCCGCCAGCGCGCCGCGCGGAAGCTTCCGGCCGTGTGGATGGGCCTCGAGCACCTCGTAGCCCTCGCCATTCAGGCTGGCCATGGTAGCGACGGTATCGGCGACGTAGGCCGCTCCGCGCGGGGACGGAACGGAGAACCACTGCGTCGTCACGGCGTGCCGGTCCTTCAGGCCCGCGAAACCTACGTCGCCCGGGCGGCAACCGGCTGCACGAGCGAGCTCTCGCGCGACCCATTCGGTGTTGGCGCCTCGCTTTCGAACCTTGAGGAGGACGTGCGCGCCCGCGCCCGACGGCGCGAAGCCGAGATCTTCCTCGACGACGAAATCCTCGGGCTGCGTCCGGAGCCGCCCGGGGCCCAACGGGGCGCCGAACGCGCGAGGCACGTTCAGGGCAAGGTCGATCCAGCGATCAGGCATCGACGAGAAGAACGATCGCCTGGGCTGCGATGCCTTCAGAGCGGCCCAGGAAGCCGAGGCGCTCAGTGGTAGTGGCCTTGATGTTCACGTCCGTCGCCGGCACGCCGAGCAAGCTCGCCAGGCGCTCGCGGATGGCGTCCCGCACGGGGCCCACCTTCGGCGCCTCGGCGATCACCGTGACGTCCACGTTGCCCACTCGCAGCTTGCGATCCGCCAGCATTCGAAGGATGGCGGTGACGAACTGCGCGCTGTCCGCGCCTTTCCATTTCGGATCCCGGTCGCTGAAGTGCTGGCCGATGTCGCCCAGGCCCGCCGCGCCCAGCAAGGCATCGCACACGGCATGGAGCACGACGTCCCCATCCGAATGCGCGACCACACCCGCGGTGTGCGGCACCCGGACGCCCCCGAGCATCACGGATTCGCCCGGGCCGAATGCGTGCACGTCGAAGCCCTGACCGATCTTCATTTCTTCTTTCCTTCGCGTGCCGCGAGGATCGCTTCGGCGAGAACGAGATCGTCCGGCGTCGTTACCTTGATGTTCGCGGTGGAGCCTTCGACGAGCAGTGGATGCTCGCCCTGCCATTCGAGCGCCTGCGCTTCATCCGTCGGATAGCGTTTGCCGGCGATGGCTTTATCGAGCGCTTCCGTCAGCGCGGAGTAGTGAAACATCTGCGGTGTAGCGGCTCGCCACAAGCCTTCGCGGCTGACGGTCTGGTCGATGCACGCCGCCTCGTCCGTGCCGGACTGTTGGCGCTTCAGGGTATCCGCCACCGCCTGCGCAAGGATGCCGCCGACAGGATGCGCCCCCGCACGCTCGATGAGCCGATCCAGATCCGCAGTGGGGAGGCAGGGACGCGCGGCGTCGTGCACGAGAACCCAGTCCGTCTGCTTGGCGCGGCGATTGAGGCCGGCAAGCGCATTCCGCACCGACTCGCTGCGCTCTGCCCCGCCAGGCGCGACACTGACCGTGGAAATTCGCTCGGAGATCTTGGGCCACCAGAGGTCCTGCCCCGCCAGGGCGACGACCGCGCCGGCGCAACGCGAGTCCGCGAGGAATGGGGCCAGCGCCCACTCGATGACGGTGCGGCCGCGGAGCGGGGCGTACTGCTTGGGGGTGCGCTCCCCAAACCTCCGGCCCGCACCTGCGGCCGGCATGACGAGCCAGTACCTCATGGGTGCGTCGATCAGCGCGCAGCGGTTCGCGTGCGCGACTCGGAGGATTCGTTACGGGGAGGAACGACCTGATAGAAGGTTTCGTTGCCGGCGATCATGCCGAGATCGCTCCGGGCGCGCTCTTCGAGCGCGGTGACACCCTTCTTGAGGTCGCGGACTTCGGCGGCGAGGCGCGCGTTGCGGCTGACGAGCCGCTCGTTGTCGGCCTTCTGCGCAGCCACTGCCTTTTCGAGGCGAGCGAGCTCCCGCACGCCCTCGTCGGACATCCAAAGGCGGTACTGCAGGAGCAGAACGACGAGGCCCAATGCTGCAGCGAACCACTTCATGGACGGAGGAGATTAGCAGACCGGTTGCGTTCCCGGCACCGGATTTGAGGCAAGTGAAGAGGCCTTGAATCGCCGGGCAGCTCGAGAACTCGGGCTTCGGCGCCCCCACTCGCCCGCCGCCGCGCGCACTCTCGATCCGAGCCGTGATCCGAGCCGCGCGGCGATGAAGCGCCGCCTCCCGGCTAGATCTTGACCGGGAACGCGTCCCTGCCGGCATACCGTACGGTCCCGAGCTCACCCTCGATCCGGAGAAGCTGGTTGTACTTGGCCATGCGGTCCGAGCGGGACAGCGACCCCGTCTTGATCTGCGTGGCCGCGCTCGCCACGGCGATGTCCGCGATCGTGCTGTCCTCGGTCTCGCCCGAGCGATGCGAAACCACCGAGGCGTACTTCGCCTTGTCCGCAAGCTCGATGGCCGCGAGCGTCTCGGTGAGCGTTCCGATCTGGTTGGGCTTGATGAGGATCGCGTTGGCGATCTTCTTGTCGATGCCTTCCTGCAGGATCTTCGTGTTCGTGACGAAGAGATCGTCCCCGACGAGCTGTACCTTGCTCCCGAGCGCCTGGGTCAGCTGCGCCCAGCCGTCCCAGTCGCCTTCGGCCATGCCGTCCTCGATGGTGATGATCGGGTACTTCGAAACGAGGTCCGACAGGTACTGCACGAACTCAGACGACGAGAACTTCCGCCCCTCGCCCGCAAGCTCGTACACGCCGTCCTTGTAGAACTCGGAGGACGCGACGTCCAGGCCCAGGTAGATGTCCTGCCCGACCTTGTAGCCCGCCTTCTCGATCGACTGCAGGATGAGATCCAGCGTTTCGACGTTCGAGCCGAGATCGGGCGCGAAGCCGCCCTCGTCGCCCACACCGGTGGACAGGCCCTTGTCGTTCAGCACTTTCTTCAGCGCGTGGAAGACTTCCGCGCCGTAACGCAGAGCCTCGCGGAACGTCGGCGCGCCGACCGGCAGGATCATGAACTCCTGGATGTCGAGCGCGTTGTTGGCATGCGCACCGCCGTTGATGATGTTCATCATCGGGACCGGCATCACGGGCTCGCGGCCGCGGGCGAGCAGTTTGTACAGCGGCTGGCGGGAGTCCTTCGCGGCGGCATGCGCGTTCGCGAGCGAGATGGCGAGCAGCGCGTTGGCGCCCAGCCGACCCTTCGTCTCCGTGCCGTCCAGCTCGATCATCTTGCGATCGAGCCCAGCCTGGTCCTTCGCATCGTGGCCCACGAGCGCCTTCTTGAGCACGGTGTTCACGTGCTCGACGGCCTTCAACACGCCCTTGCCGAGATAGCGCTTCTTGTCGCCATCCCGCAGCTCCACCGCCTCGCGCGTACCCGTGGAGGCACCCGACGGAACGGCCGCACGCCCCAGGGTCCCCGTCTCCAGCACGACGTCCGCCTCGACGGTGGGGTTGCCTCGCGAGTCGATGATTTCGCGGCCGCGGATGTCGGTAATACGGGTCATGGCTGAAAGGCTTTCTCGTTTGGTTTTTGGAATGGGAGACCCGCTGTGCGGGCCTTTGGCGAAATACTAATGGGTCTGCGCGCGCGGCAGCTACTTCGGGAGCAGGGACTCCTCGAACGGCCTGGATTTCACGGCAGCGTCGATGTCTTTCAGCGCGGCCAGGAGCGATGCCATGCGGTCGAGCGGCCAGGCGTTCGGCCCGTCCGAAAGCGCCTTCGCGGGATTCGGATGCGTCTCCATGAAGACGCCGGCCACGCCAGCCGCCACGGCCGCTCGCGCGAGCACCGGCACGAATTCGCGCTGGCCGCCGGAAGCCGAGCCCTTGCCGCCGGGCAGCTGTACGGAATGCGTGGCGTCGAACACCACCGGGCATTCCGTTTCGCGCATCACGGAGAGCGCGCGCATGTCCGACACGAGATTGTTGTAGCCGAACGAGAAGCCCCGCTCGCACACCATGATCTGCTGGTTGCCGGTGGAGCGCGCCTTGTCGACGACGTTCTTCATCTCCCACGGCGACAGGAACTGGCCCTTCTTGATGTTGACGGGCTTGCCCTGCGAGCAGACGTTGAGAATGAAGTTGGTCTGGCGGACGAGAAACGCCGGCGTCTGCATCACGTCGACGACGGCGGCGACTTCGTTGAACGGCGTGTCTTCATGCACGTCCGTCAGCACGGGGACACCGAGCTTCGCGCGCACGCCCTCGAGGATCTTCAGCCCTTGCGCCATGCCGGGGCCGCGGAAGCTGTCCTTCGACGAGCGGTTCGCCTTGTCGAAGGACGCCTTGAAGATGAACGGAACGCCCAGGCTGCCGGTGATTTCCTTCAGCTTGCCCGCCACCTCTTCGACGAGCGCCTGGCTCTCGATGACGCAGGGGCCGGAGATGAGAAACAGCGGCCGGTCGATGCCGACCTCGAACCCGGCAAGCTTCATGACGGCCTTACGCTCCGGCCGCCTGCGGCAGCTCCGCCGCGCGATGTGCCCGCGCGGCCCGGATGAAGCTCGTGAAGAGCGGGTGCCCGTCCCTCGGCGTGGACGTGAACTCCGGGTGGAACTGCGAGGCGACGAACCACGGATGGCCCGGCAGCTCGATCATTTCCACGAGCCCGTCCCGCGAGAAGCCCGAGAAGCGCAGCCCGCCGTTGCGGAACCGCTCCATGTAGTTGTTGTTGAACTCGTAACGATGCCGATGGCGCTCGGCGATCGACTCCTTGCCGTAGATCTCGCGAGCACGCGAGCCGGCGGCAAGCAGCACTTCCTGCGCGCCGAGGCGCATGGTGGCGCCCTTGCCCGCGCTCTCGTCCCGCTGCTGGGTGCCGCGCGCCTCGTCCTGCCACTCGGTGATCATCGCGATGACCGGATGCGGCGTGGCGCGATTGAACTCCGTGCTGTTCGCGTCCGTGAGGCCGAGCATGTGCCGCCCGTACTCCACGATGGCGACCTGCATGCCGAGGCAGATGCCGAGATACGGCACCCGATTCTCGCGCGCGTACTTCGCCGCGAGGATCTTGCCTTCGATGCCGCGCTCGCCGAACCCGCCGGGCACGAGGATGGCGTCCATGCCCTTGAGCACGTGCGTGCCGTGCTGCTCGATATCCGTGGACTCGATGTAGTGAATGTTCACGCGTGTGCGCGACTTGAGGCCGGCGTGCGTGAGCGCTTCGTTCAGCGAAATGTACGAATCCTTGATCTGCACGTACTTGCCGACCATGGCGATGTCCACCTGGCCGTCCGGATTCGCCTTCGCGCTGACGACCTGGCGCCACTCCGGCAGGTCCGTCTGCGGGCACTGCAGGTGCAGCTTCTCGATGACGATGTCGTCCAGCCCCTGCTCGTGCAGCAGGCTCGGGATCTTGTAGATGTCGTCCGCGTCGATGGCCGAAATGACAGCGCGCTCCTCCACGTTCGTGAACAGCGCGATCTTGCGGCGCTGCTCTTCCGGCAGCGGGTGCTTGCTCCGGCACAGCAGGATGTCCGGCTGGATACCGATGCCGCGCAGCTCCTTCACGGAATGCTGGGTCGGCTTGGTCTTGATCTCGCCCGAACCGCCCACGACCGGAATGAGCGTGAGGTGGATGTAAATGCAGGTGCTGCGGCCGAGCTCGACGCCGAGCTGGCGGATGGCTTCGAGGAACGGCAGCGATTCGATGTCGCCTACCGTGCCGCCGATCTCGACCATGCAGACGTCCGCGCCGTCCGCCCCGAGCTTCACGCTGCGCTTGATCTCGTCCGTGATGTGGGGGATGACCTGCACGGTCGCGCCGAGATAATCCCCGCGCCGCTCCTTCGCGATGACGCGCTCGTAGATGCGGCCGGTGGTGAAATTGCTGTGGCGCCCGGTGGTCGTGCGCACGAAGCGCTCGTAGTGGCCGAGGTCCAGGTCGGTCTCGGTGCCGTCATGCGTGACGAACACCTCGCCGTGCTGGAACGGGCTCATGGTGCCCGGATCCACGTTGATATAGGGGTCCAGCTTGACCATCGCCACCTTGAGGCCGCGGGCCTCCAGAATGGCACCCAGGGAGGCCGCGGCGATGCCCTTGCCCAGAGAGGACACGACGCCGCCGGTGACAAAAACGAAACGCGTCAAGCTTGTAAGCCCTGATTGAAGTTGCGCAATGGAAGCCCGTCGAGAGAGAAACCGGGTGCCGGTGATGGCCCAGCGTGCGGGGCCACGATCGACGGGCCGACAGGTTAGCAAATTGGCGCAGTCGCCGGAAGCTACTTGACGACTTGACGCTGACGGCGTCGCGCGGAGGCGAGCGCGAGCATCGCGAGGAACGCCACGAGGGAAATCTCCAGGCTGCCTCCGCCTCCTCCTCCCGACGAGCTTCCCCCGCCTGACGAGCCTCCTCCGCCGGAGGGTGGCGCAGGCGGCGCTGGCGGGGCCTCGATCACGCGCACCGAAACGGAGACGCGCTCGCCGTTCACCCCCGCCACGCGACACTGAATCGAAGACGTGCGCGTGCCGACCTCTGTAGCTTCGAAAAGCGCCTCTGCCTTCGCCGGGCCGATCGGAGGGGGCGACCTTGAGGCGATGTCGCCTGTGAACTCGCAGCTGTCGGCGTTCTGTATATCCCACGAAATGCGGAAGCGGCTGCCAACCGCGATCTCGGACACGTTTGAGGTCAGCGAGACAGTGGGCGGATCATGAGTGACCTGGACGGAGAGCTCGTCCCGTACTTTGTTCACGCCGCCACTGTCAGCGGGACACTCGAGCGAGAAGTTGTAGGTGCCGGCAGTGTTGGGCTGCATGGGCACCGAGCCGGCTGTCGTACCCCCAACGTAGGAAAGCACATGCTCGGTGCCGTCCTCGGCGTTCTTCACCCGCGCGACGCAGCCGTACACGTTCGAGCGCCAGTGCAGCATCCAAATCTGGCGAGCGATCTTCGGCCCGGGATCCACCGTGAGTTCCGCAAACGCCGGTCCGTCATCGGATACCACAGTCAATTCAGAGTAAGCCGTCACTGCGCCTGAATGGCAGGTCAGACCATAGGTGAACGTGCCCGCGATCCAGGCGGTGGTGGTGAACGTGCCCGATCCCGTATACGCCGATGAGGTCCAGCCATCCCCCTCACGACCGCCGGAGGGAACACAGTGATCCGCAGCTGCGGACCAGTGCAGCGTGAAAGGCAATCCCACGCGCAGCAGACGACTGGGTGCGTAGAGATCGACGACCGGCGTTCTGAAGTCGATCGACATGCTGCCAGTAGCGGAAGTGCTGCCGGAACCGCACTGGATCGAGTAGGTGTAGGACCCGGGCACCTGCTCCGTGAGCGTGATCTCGCCCGCGGTCTCGGATGTGGTGCGCGAGAGGCTGCCGCCGCTGAGGGTGCAGGGCGTCACATTCGCCGACCACTGCAGCGTCACGGGCGCCCCGATCCAGTTCAACAGCCGTTGGGGTAGGAGAAAGCCCGCTCTCGGCTCATTTCCCGACCATCGCACGATCACGGAAAAGCGCTGGATCCGCGTGCCGACGTGGCAATCGAGGCCATAGGTCACCATCAGCCCCAGCGTCTGGGAGATCGACTTCGTGCCCGATGCGGGAAGCGGTCCGCTCCATCCGTCGCCTTCGAATCCGCCTGTCGCTGTGCACGACGAGGCCAGAGGCGCCGACCACGTGAGCGTGATCGGATGCGTGACGACGGGATACAGGTCGCTCGCGGTGAATTTCGTGCCCGCCGGCATCGCAAAGCCGGATACGACGCGCTGGCCGGTCGATGCCGGATCCAGGAAAGATCTCATCGTGGCACCGCCGGTCCCGCTGCTCGAGTCCGTCGTCGAATCGAATACGCTGAAGAAGGCGTTTGCCGAGGCGCTGTAGGACCCCGCCGTAGGCGCTACGGGCGGCACGTTGGGGCAAACTCCAGCGCCGTTTTCGACTTTCGCCCTGCTGAGCGCACCCACCACGCGATGGGACGTGTCGAAGATCGCGGCTCCGGAGGCTCCTGGCGCCACCGATCCCAGCTCGTTCGAAAGCGCCCAATGCGTCTCGGTACGCGACGAGTGTTGCTGGTTCGTCAGAACAGCTTGCCCGTACCAGCGCACGAACTGCTGGGCGAGAGAAGTAGCGTGGTGAATCGAATAGCCGCCGATGAACGAGGCGCCGGTCGCATCCCACCCGGCGTAATACGCGTTCGCGAACACAGGCAGCTCGTCGAGCTCGACCAGCCAGGAATCTTGCTGCTCTACGCGAGTAGTCGCACCGACCTGTGAAGGCTTGCTAGGACCGTAGATAGACGACTGCGGCGCGCCGCATGCGCTCGTGACGTCCCACATGACGCGCATCGTCTTCGCGGGATTCGACACGGAGCCCTGACAATGCCGCGCCGTCAGAATGAAGGGCGCAGCGTCGTTGGACGTGTTGTTCAGCAACGTGCCCGTGCAAAAGTACTGGTTGCCGATGGTGAGGCTAACCGTTGCGCGACTCTGAGGCTCATTGTTCGCGTCCTCGTGGCACTTGTAGTTCTCGATGCACGAGCCGGTCGCAAGCGCGGCGGTGCCGGCGGCCTGCATCGCGCGAAACCGCGGGTGGGCGTCCCCGCCTTCCGTAATCGAACGGTATCCGACCTGCAGGCTGGAGATCGCGAATGACAGCCGCGCGCGATCTGCAGCCGGAACGGTGATGCGCAGCGCGAGTACCTCGCCTTGCGCGATACGGCTCCACAGCTCGCCCCGTCGGAAGTCATCCCAACCATAGGTGGCCGTCTCAGCGCCATGAGTGACAGTCAGGACTGCCGACTGCGGCCAGTTCGCCGAAACTGCGCGAAAGGACAGCGAGATCGCCGACGGCACCCGCACGACGTAATCCCAGGTGGCCATCCCGTCTGCACGGCTCCATTCGCCGTGAGTCTCCGTTCCGGCACCGTGCGGAACATCGACCGCAAATCGCGCCGGTGATGACGCTGCCGCCTCGATCAGCGGCGCGAGATCCATACGCATCACGTCTTCCGCCGGGGCGGCGTGGGCGACGATGCAGGTGAACCAACTCAGACAGACCGTTCGCCATACACCGCGCAGGTGACTCAAGGAGGATCCTTTCTCGTGACGGTCCGCTCTCGGGCGGACTGATCAGTCCAGCTTCAACGTGTGCGGGGCATTCTTGACGGCGGATGCGATAGAGGTCAACGTGATCGCCACGGTCCTCCCGCCGCGCGGAGGACAAGACGACATAAATCTACGATCGCGTGTGACGCCAGACGATACGACCTCGTCGAGATGTCGAGGCACTCGCCTGCACGGAAGCGTCGAGCCACAGATCCGCGACCGCAATCAGACGATCACCCGCGAAAATAAGGGGAAGGCGCTCTCGTTGTGAGAGCGGCATCCGAGTCTGCTGGAGCATCGACTTCAGGGTGCGCGTGGGTCCACCTGCGCGTGGCCGCAGCCGCTCGCCGCCCCTTCGGTTCTGCACGGTCAGGGATGCTGGCAGCGCGTCCAACGCGAGCGGACCGCGCGGATCCGGCTTGATCTCGAGTGTGCCGCCCGCCCGTGTCAGTGACAGCCGTGAGCTGTCGGCCCACTCCCACGTGAGCGCTTCTGGCTCGGCTACAGAGGCCTTCGCGTCGATGACGGCGTCTGGACGCGAGATGGTGAGGAGCTCCGCGTGCCGCTGGACAACTGCGTGGTTCCATCGGACCGACGGGTTCGCATCCGCGCGCGCCTTGAACAGCGTGGCGGCAATTTCTTCCAGACGGCGAGAATCCGGCACGATGTGCCCCGAACGCGTGATCCACAGGCGGATTGCGTTCTTGCGCCGGGCGATATCCAGTGCACGAAGGCGCTGGACTGACAGCGACGCACCCACGGCGGCGCGCTCCACGTCCGCGAGCGCCAGCGAATCCAGCAATCGGCGGGCTTCCGCGGCGTGCCGCGCGCTGCGGGCAACTGCCGCAGCGGCTCCCGGCCAGCGCTCGCGCACTAGTGGGAGCACGGTTCGGCGCAGATAGTTGCGATCGAGGCGTTCGTCGAAGTTCGTGTCGTCATCCACCCAGTGCAGGCCCTGTGCTCGAGCCCACTCCTCGAGATCGAAACGCGATCGCGTCAGCAGAGGACGAGCGAGCCTCCCGGCCGCGAAGGAAGCCACGTCAGGCATCGCCGCGAGCCCCGCCACTCCCGACCCGCGAAGCAGCTGCAGAAATACGGTCTCGAGCTGATCGTCCTGGTGATGCGCGGTGAGCAGGACCTCACCCGGCTTCAGGGCGCCGGCGAACGCCGCGTAGCGAGCCTCGCGTGCCGCGGCCTCAAGTGAGACTCCGCGCGACCGATCGACTTTCACTGCGATGATATCCAGTGGTACCCGGAACCGCCGGGCGATGGCTTCGCAATACCTGGTCCAGCTGCCCGCATTCGCGGATAGCCCGTGATTGATGTGGATCGCCCTGAGTCCGCCGCGGCGGGACTTCGCGCTAGCGCGTTGGCGCGAGAGCCTGCGCCGTGAGACTGCAAGCGCGGCAAGCAAGACCACAGAGTCGAGGCCGCCGCTCAGCGCAACGCAGACCGGGACCTCCGGATATTCCGGAAGCAGGTCCGTCAGTCGGGACTGAAGCCATTCGGGGCTGAAGGCAGCGCTCTTCAACGCGGCGCCCTCGCCACCCGGCCGGTCAGGATTCGGAGAAGACGCCGAACGAGGCGATCTTCGCCTGGCGCTGGGCGCGCAGCTCGTCGGGGGACAGCTTCTCGAGCGAGGTGAGATGACGGAGGATCGCGGACTTCAGGCGCTCCGCGATCGCTGCGTGATTGCGATGCGCGCCGCCGAGCGGCTCCTCGATGACTTCGTCCACGAGGCCGAGCTGCGAGAGGCGCTGAGCGGTGAGGCCCATGGCGTCCGCGGCGGCTTCCTTCTTGTCCGCGCTCTTCCAGAGGATGGAGGCGCAGCCTTCGGGCGAGATCACCGAATACACGCTGTACTGGAGCATGAGCAGCCGGTCGCACACGCCGATGGCGATGGCGCCGCCCGAACCGCCCTCGCCCGTTACGACGCTGACGATCGGCACACGCAGCACGGACATTTCGTAGAGATTGCGAGCGATGGCTTCGCTCTGGCCGCGCTCCTCCGCGCCGACGCCAGGATAGGCGCCCTGCGTGTCGATGAACGTGACGAGCGGAAGGCCGAAGCGCTCCGCGAGACGCATCAGGCGAAGCGCCTTGCGGTAACCCTCCGGCTTGGGCATGCCGTAGTTGCGGCGGACGCGCTCCTTCGTGTCGCGGCCCTTCTGATGACCGATGAGCATGATCGGGCGCCCGGCGATGCGCGCGAGGCCGCCGACGATCGCGAGGTCGTCGGAGAACATGCGATCGCCGTGCAGCTCCTGGAACTCGTCGCAGATCGCATTCGCGTAGTCCAGCGTGTACGGACGCTGGGGGTGGCGGGCGAGCTGGGTGATCTGCCAGGGCGAGAGGTTCGCGAAGATGCTGGTCGTCAGCTGCCGGCTCTTCGCCTGCAGGCGCGCAATCTCGTCCTGGATGTTCACCTCCGAATCGGAGCTGACGTGCTTGAGCTCCTCGATCTTGGCTTCGAGCTCGGCGATGGGCTGTTCGAAATCGAGGAATGCGATGGCCATTACGGTGTCAGGTGCCTTTCCGGCAATAAAGCGCTGCGGGAGGGTACGGGGGCGGGGATTCTGGCGCAAGTCATTGACTTGGTGGGGTGGTTGTTGGGGTTTGCCAAGGTGTTCCGGGGTGTTCCGGGGGCGCCTTCAAGCGTCCCGAGGTGTTGGGGCTGGATGTGAGACCGGGTGGGGCGGATGTCAGGCCGGGTGGCGCGGCGTTCGAGGTGGCGGCTGTGCCGATCTGTGCGGCTGGGATGGTTCTGCGAGGGCGAGTGTGGTGCCTGGACTGACAGCCGGTCGGACTTAAGCAGGTTATGCGAGCGTGGGCAGAGGTTCGGGTTCGGGACGTTGCGCAGCGGGTGGCACGGCACTTCGCAGTTCGGCCCCGCGGCGAAGAGCACGCGCTCCCATCAGCCCGCCGGCTTGTCTTCCTGCGTTGGCCGGATGCCTCGAATCTGCGCCACGATGATAGGGGAATCGCGATTCCCCAAGGATATTTCAGGATCTTCGAGACTTGGGCGGGTTGCAATGCCTGTTGGGCAGCCGCGAACGTGCCAAATCGCCGTTCAGAGAGGCTTCGGCGCGAAAATAAGAAGGGGACTCGCAAGTCCCCTTCCTGTTTTTCGGCCGAAGATATCCGGGGATGAAAAATTGCGGGGGAATTGCGATTCCCCGGTCATTTCCCGGGCGCCGGCAAATCCAGCCCGCCACCTGCGCCAGATTCCGCGCCCAGTAGCCAGATGCCGAGCCCGTTACGAGCAGCAACAGCGGCCCACGGCGCGCACGTTCGCAAACAATGCCTCCTTCGCGTGAAAGCTTCCTCGTCCACAGCGTGAAGAACATTCCCGCACGGAAAAACGCAAGGATGAATTGGAGCGCCTGCCGGCAATAGTCGTTCTTGCTGCCAGCCTGATGGCAGTTGGAGCCTGCTGCACCCCGAGATGCTTGGCATACCGAACGTTGCCGCTGAAACGTTGCCGGGATTTCGTGGGCTCGCCGCGTGGCTGGCCGTCGAGGCGGCGTGTTCGGAAACGCGGGTGATCGGAGCTGCTGGTGGAGGTGAGGAATGCGGGCGGCAGCGGGGGCCGTCTTGCAGCTGCGGGCGGTGTGGCGAGGAGTTGCAGGTCGGCGCGTCGTTCGGATCGGGCCGGTGCCCTTCGCCGGTGGCCGAAGCGGCCGGAACCAGGACTGCCGGAGCTAATGGCTGGCGCTGGTGCCCGGCGGGCCGCCGTAGACGACGCGAAGCCCGGCATCGCCTACGAAGCTTTCAAGCTGCTCGATGAGCTCGCGTGTGGGTTTGACGTTCCAGTCCGAGCCAAGCGTGAGAGCCCCCGAAGCACCGCTGCCCCGGTACTCAACCGTGATCGCGCACGGCCCTCCTCGCCACGGCTTGAGAATCTCCGCAAGCCGCGTACTGCACTTCGAAGGCTCCTGCCCCGAAGGCCAGCGAAGCACCAAGCGCCGCGCCTGCTCCTCACGCGCCTTCTCCAGCGCCTTCACCTTCTTCGCCGACAGCCGCCACCCATCGCTGAATTCGTCGAACCGAAGCATCCCCTCAACGATGACCAGCGAGTTCTTCGCAATGAGATCCCGGTACAGCTGGAACGTGTCCTCGAAGAAAGTGACCTCAAGCCACCCGGTGCCATCGTCCAGCGTGACCATCGTGCGCGGTCCGCGCTTCTTCACTTCGTTGATCTCGCCCGCCACGGTGACCGGCTTCCCGCCGCCGAAGCCGCGATATCCGCCGTCACCGCCGCCGCCCGAAGGCCGCTCGCTCACAAGATCCCCAAGCCGATGGGACACAAAGCGCGCGATCCCGCTCTCGAACGCATCCATCGGATGCCCCGTGAGATACAGGCCGAGCGTTTCCCGCTCGCCCTCGCGACGCACGCGCTCGCTCCACTCCGGCAACGTCGGCGCGTTCTGCAGCACCGGCACGTCAGCCGTGCGATCGTTCGAAGCGAGCCCGAACATGTCGTTCTGACCCGCATCGAGCGCCTTCGAATTCTGGTCTCCGAGCTGCATGGCCATCGGCAATCGCTGCATCATCGTCGCGCGATTCGTGCCGAGACTGTCGAAGCTCCCCGACCGGATCAGCGCTTCGAGCACACGTCGATTGAGCTTCGTGAGATCCAGCCGCCGGCAAAGGTTCTCGAGGCTCGTGAACTTCCCGTGCTTCTCCCGCTCTTCGATGATCGCCTCGACCGCCCCACGCCCGACGCCACGCACGGCACCGAGCCCGTAGCGAATCGTCTTGTCATCATCGACGGTGAACTCGTACATCGACACGTTCACGTCCGGCGGCTTGATCTCAAGCCCCAGCGAATCACGGCAGTCGCGGATGAGCGTGACCACCTTGTCCGTGTGATCCATGTCCGCCGACAGCACGGCGGCCATGAACGCAGCCGGGTAATGCGCCTTCAGGAACGCGGTCTGGTACGACAGCAGCGCGTACGCGGCCGAGTGCGACTTGTTGAAGCCGTACCCCGCGAACTTCTCCATGAGGTCGAAGATGTTCTCGGCCTGCTTCTGATCGACGCCGCGCGCGACCGCGCCTTCGACGAAGATCGCGCGCTGCTTCGCCATCTCCTCGGGCTTCTTCTTGCCCATGGCGCGGCGGAGCATGTCGGCGCCGCCGAGCGTATAGCCGGCGAGCACCTGCGCGATCTGCATCACCTGCTCCTGGTACAGGATGACGCCGTACGTCGGGAACAGCACCGGCTTCAGGTTCGGATGCAGGTAGTCGATCGGCCCGTCGATCCGACCGTGCTTGCGGTCGATGAAGTCGTCCACCATGCCCGACTGCAGCGGGCCCGGCCGGAACAGCGCGACGAGCGCGACGATGTCCTCGAAGCAGTCCGGCTGCAGGCGGCGGATGAGATCCTTCATTCCGCGCGATTCAAGCTGGAATACCGCGGTCGTCTTGCAGGCCTTGAGGAGCGCGTAGCTCTTCTCGTCCTGCATCGGGATGGCGTTGATGTCGAGCGGCGGCTCGCCTTTCGCCGCACGGATGCGGTCGATCGTCTTCACCGCCCAGTCGATGATCGTGAGCGTGCGCAGGCCGAGGAAGTCGAACTTCACGAGGCCGGACGCCTCGACGTCATCCTTGTCGAACTGCGTAACGACGTTCTTCGCGCCCTCTTCGCAGTAGAGCGGCGCGAAGTCCGTGAGCACCGACGGCGCGATCACGACGCCACCTGCGTGCTTGCCGGCGTTGCGCGTGAGGCCCTCGAGCGAGCGCGCGAGATCGATGAGGTTCTTGACCTCCTCCTCGGTGTCGTACAGCCGCTTCAGCTCCGGCTCTTTTTCCAGCGCATCGTCCAACGTGATGCCGAGCTCGAACGGCACGAGCTTCGCGATCCGGTCCACGAACCCGTAGCCCAACCCGAGCACGCGCCCGCAGTCGCGCACCACCGCCTTCGCCGCCATCGTGCCGTAGGTGATGATCTGCGATACACGCTCGCGCCCGTACTTCTCGGCCACGTACTCGATCACGCGGTCGCGGCCTTCCATGCAGAAGTCCACGTCGAAGTCGGGCATCGACACGCGCTCGGGATTCAGGAAGCGCTCGAACAGCAGGTCGTACGCGAGCGGATCGAGATCCGTGATGCCGAGGCAATACGCCACAAGCGAGCCCGCACCCGAGCCGCGTCCCGGCCCCACCGGCACGCCGTTGTTGCGCGCCCAGCGAATGAAGTCGGCCACGATGAGGAAGTACCCGGAGAACCCCATCTGGCAGATGACGTTCAGCTCCGTTTCCAGGCGCTTCTCGTAGCGCTCCGGATCCTTCACGTTGAGCCGTTCGAGCCGCGCCTTGAGTCCGCGAGCGGATTCCGCGCGGATGAAGGAATTCGTCGTCTCCCCTTCCGGCACCGGATACTCGGGCAGCCGGCTTTCACCGAGCTTCAGCACCAGGCTGCAGCGACGCGCGATCTCGACGGTGTTCGCGAGCGCTTCAGGGATATCCTCGAAGAGCTGCGCCATCTCCTTGGGAGAGCGCAGATACTGCTGCTGCGTGTAGAGCTTCGGCCGGTTCGGGTCGCCGAGCAGCGTGCCCTGGTTGATGCACACGCGGGCTTCGTGTGACTCGAAATCGTCCGGCTTGATGAAGCGAACGTCGTTCGTCGCCACCACCGGCACGCCGCGCCTCGACGCGAGCGATACAGCAGAGGCGATGTATGGCTCCTCGCCCGGCCGCCCGATTCTCTGCAGCTCGATGTAATAGCGATTGCCGAAGAGCGCGAGCCAGCGATCGAGCGCCTGCTCCGCGTCCTTCTCCTTGCCGTTCACGAGCGCGCGACCCACGTCGCCTTCCATCGCGCACGAGATCGCGATGAGCCCGCTCACGTTCTCCTCCGTGAGCCAGCTGCGATCGATGGTGGGCACTCCGCGCTGCTGCCCCTCCAGATACGCGCGGCTCACAAGCCGCGTGACATTCGCGTACCCTTCGGGCGACTGGCAAAGCAGCGAGATGCGCGACGGCTGCGCCCGGTCCCCGTACTCGCGGACCAGCAGGTCGACGCCGATGATGGGCTTGATGCCCGCACCGAGCGCCGCCTTGTAGAACTTCACCATCGCGAACAGGTTGTTCTGATCGGTGATGCCGACGGCAGGCATGCCGTTCGTCGCCGCCGCGGCGACGAGATCGTCCACCCGCACGACGGAGTCGACGAGCGAGTATTCGGTGTGCAGGCGCAGATGAACGAACGTCGCGCTCATTCGTCGAGAAGCGTGAGCTGCCGGTCGTCGACGTCGACCATCTGATGCAGGAACTCGAACGACCCGATGAGCTCGGCGACGCGCAGGAACGACCGCCGATGCAGGACGCACGGCTTCTGCTCTTCCAGCGCGGCAAGATGAACCGGCGTCGAGTAACCCTTGTGCGATCCGAAGCTGAAGCCGGGATAGCGCTCGTCGAGCTGGACCATCATCGCGTCACGGGTGGTCTTCGCGAGGATCGAGGCCGCGCTGATCGGCGCGTGCGAAGCATCGCCGCCAACGATCGCTTCCACGGTGCATCCGAGGTTGAGATCCGCGATGCGCGGAAGCTGGTTGCCGTCCACCTGGATGTGCGTCGGGCACACGGAAAGCCCGAGCAACGCGCGCCGCATGGCGAGGAACGTCGCCTGCAGGATATTGATGCAGTCGATCTCGTCGCGGTCGGCCCAGCCCACCGCCCAGGCCAACGCCCGCTCACGGATTTTCGGAGCGAGGATTTCGCGCTCTTCGGGCGTGAGCTCCTTCGAATCCGCGAGACCCCGGATCGGCCGGTTCGGATCGAGGATCACCGCCGCGGCCACGACCGGCCCGGCGAGCGGGCCGCGGCCCGCTTCATCCACGCCCGCGACGCGTATCCGATAGTTCTTCGATGTGACCAGACGGCTCATGCAAATGCGACATCAAGCAAAGCGTTCATACGGGCGCACGCCCATGTAGTCCAGGATCGCGGCCGCTGCCCTGTCCGCGCCCCCGCGCCGAAGCAGCTCGTGCACGCCCAGAAACTCTTTCTGAAGCTGCGCGACTTCGGCCGGGTCGGCAATCTGTTCCAGCAACGCCTCGCCGAGCGCCGGCCCGGTGACGGCCTCCTGGAAAAACTCGGGGACCCTTCTCCGCCCCAGCAACAAGTTCGGTTGCGAGAAGTAAGGCACCTTCACCAGCCCCAATCGCCTCAGCAGGAACGCCGTGACGCCTCCAAGCCGATAGGCTACGACCATCGGCCGCTTCGAGAGGGTCGTCTCCAGCGTCGCGGTGCCGGAGGCTACGATAACGCCGTCCGCCGCCGCCAGTGCCCGCTGCGCCTGGCCCTCCAGCACGTCTATAGGCGGCGCGCCCGGCACCGAGGCGCGCAGCGTCTCGAAACTTTCTCGCACCCGGCGCGAAGCCATTGGCGCGACGAACTTTGTGCCCGGCCGGTGTTGCGCGATCCACGCGGCGGCCGCCACGAAATCCGCGCCCAGCCGCTCCACCTCGCCCAGCCGGCTGCCGGGCAGCAGCGCCACGACCGTCGCGGACGGGTCGATGCCGAGCGCTTCCCTCGCGCCCGCCCGGTCGATCTCCAGAGGGATCTGGTCGGCGAGCGGATGGCCGACGAACTCGGCCCGCACGCCATGCGCTTCGTAGAACTGGGTCTCGAACGGGAGCAGGCACAGCACGAGATCGACGGACTCCCCGATGGTCCGGACGCGCCCCTGCCGCCAGGCCCACACCTGCGGGCTCACGTACTGAACCGTGCGAAGCCCACTGCGCTTCAGCTTCTTGGCAAGACCGAGATTGAAATCCGGCACGTCGATGCCGACGACGACGTCCGGCTGCGCCTCCTGGAAGCGCTCGAGAAGCGAGCGCCGGACCTTCAGCAGCCTCGGCAGATGCGTGATGACTTCGACGAGACCCATCACGCCCAGCTCGTCTGATGACACCCAGGCCTCACACCCCGCGACGACCATCTTAGGGCCCGCCATGCCGAAGAACTGCACGTCGGGCACACGAGCGCGCATCGCTGCGATCAACGCTGCGCCCAGGGTATCTCCGGACGCTTCCCCTGCAACGATGCCGACTCGCATCCGTCGATTTGGAAAAATCGCCTGCGGCGCTTTTTCAGACATAGGCTTCGTTTCCAGCCGCTGCGCGCCCCGCGCAAAAGGCGTGACTTTTGCGGCCTGCCGCCTACCGGATCAGACTGCGTTCCGACCTGCCGATGAACTCGACGAAGGCCGCCACTTCAGGCTGCGTCTTACCCAGCTCCTCGAGCTTCGCGACCGCGTCCGCGAGGAGCAGGTCCGAGCGATAGAGGATGCGGAACGCGTTGCGGATGTTGCGGATCTGGTCTTCGGTGAAGCCGCGCCGTTTGAGCCCGACGGCATTGATGGTGCTCGGCTCCGCAGGGTTGCCGGCGACCATCACGTAATTCGGCACGTCCCGCGTGACGATGGCGCCACCGGCGATGAACGCATACGCGCCGATCTTGCAGAACTGATGGATGGCGGAGAGCCCGCCGAGGATCACCCAGTCCCCCACCTCGACGTGCCCACCCAGCGTGGCGCCGTTCGCGAAAACGATGTTGTTGCCGACGACGCAGTCATGGGCGACGTGCGAGTACGCCATGAAGAGGTTGTCGCTGCCGATGGTGGTGACGCCCTTGTCGTGCGTCGTGCCGCGATTGATCGTGCAGGACTCGCGAAAGACGTTGCGGTCGCCGATCTCCAGCCGCGTGGGCTCGCCGGCGTACTTCTTGTCCTGGGGCGCATCGCCGATCGACGCGAACTGATAGATGCGATTCCCCGCACCGATGCGAGTCGGCCCATTGATCACAGCATGCGGCCCGACGACCGTGCCGGGCCCGATGATGACGTCCGGGCCGATGATGCTGAACGGCCCCACCGTAACATCCGCGGCGAGCTCCGCCTTCGGCGAGATGACGGCGCGCGGGTCGATCACGAGGCCGCCCCCGCGGTGGCCGCCGAGCCCGTCTTGCTGGAGCCGGTGCCGGCTTCGGGAGCGACCATCATCTCGGCGCTGCAGACTTCCGCGCCATCCACCGTCGCGACCGTGGCGAACTTCCAGATGCCCTTGAAGCTGCGTTCGAGCGTGGCGCTCAGCACGAGCTGGTCGCCCGGCTCCACCGGTTTGCGGAAGCGCGCCTTGTCGATGCCGACGAAGAAGAACCGCGTGTTCTCGTCCGGGACAACTCCGGCGGTGACGAACGCCAGGATGCCGGCCGTCTGCGCCAGGGCTTCGATGATCATCACGCCCGGCATCACCGGCCGGTAGGGAAAGTGCCCCGGAAAGAACGGCTCGTTGTACGTGACGTTCTTCAGCGCGCGGATGCTCTTGCCTTTCTCGCATTCGACCACCCGGTCGACGAGGAGGAAGGGATACCGATGCGGAAGCTGCTTGAGAATCGCGTTGATATCGAGCCGGATCGCGTCAGTCATCATCCTCGTCCTGGAGCTGGTCGGAAGGCGCCGGCTTCGCGCCGCCCGAATGTCTTTCGAGCGCGGCAAGGCGGCTGGCCATGGAGTCGATACGTTTCAGCCGGCCCACGATGCGACGCCACGTGCGCGCATCCTCGGCCGGAATGCCGCCGGAGTATACGCCGGGGCGGGTGATCGAATGGCTCACCATCGTGAGCCCGGTGATCGCAACGTCATCGCAGATGGACAGGTGGCCGACGATGCCGGCCATGCCGCCGATCATGCAGCGCTTGCCGACGGTGACGCTGCCCGAAAGGCCGACGCAGGCCGCCATCGCGGTGTGCGCGCCGATGTAGCAGTTGTGTCCGATCTGGATCTGGTTATCGAGCTTCACGCCCTCCTCGAGGACGGTGTCGCCGATGGCGCCGCGATCGATCGTGGTGTTGCAGCCGACTTCCACATCGGGCCCGAGAATGACGGTGCCGACCTGCGGCACCGCGAGCCAGCGACCGGAGTCGTTCGCATACCCGAATCCATCCGCACCGATGACCGCGCCGGGCTGCAGCACTGCGCGAGCTCCGACCTTCACGTGATGACACAGCGTGACGCGGGCGACGAGCCGCGCGTCCTCGCCGATCTCCACGCCCTCTTCGATGAGGCAATGCGGACCGATGCAGGCGCGTGCGCCGATGACGGCATTCGGCCCGACAACGGCGAAAGGTCCGATGTGCGCGGTGGGATCGATCTTCGCGCTATCCGCGACAACAGCGGAGGCATGCACTCCCGGCGTTGCAGCCGGACGCGGATAGAGGAACGCAGCGATGCGCGCAAACGTGGCGTGCGGATTTGCGGCAACGAGCGCGGCGACAGGACAAGCGTCCGCCGACTTCGCATCGAGGATGACCGCGGTGGCTTTCGTGTCCGCGAGGAGCGGACGCAGCTTCGGGTTGGCGAGAAACGTCACGGCACCCGGATGCGCCGCCGACAGGCTCGCGATGCTGTCGACCCGCGCATCGGGATCGCCGCGAAGCTCGCAGCCGAAACGCACCGCGAGCTCTCCGAGCGATACCGGCTTCACCTTGAGACCTGGTGCTTGGGATGCCGCCCGGTTACGACGCCGAGCGCCGGCTCACTTCGCCGGCGTGGTCGTCGGCTTCGGGGCCGCGCCGCCGGCGGCGGGCTTCGGCGCCTTCGCCTGCATCGCCGCGAGGATGGCTCCGGTGATGTCGAGGGCGGGCGTTGCGTAGATGACGCCGTCCGTGATCACGAGATCGAAGTTCTGCGCCTTCGCGTAGGCGCGCACTTCCTCAATGATCACACGCTGCAGGCGGGACATCTCCTCGTTACGACGGGCAGTGAAATCGTCCTGCACTTCGGCGCGCTTCTGCTGCAGATCGCGAGCGCCGTCACGCAGCTCCTTCTCCGCGCGCTGCCGCTGATCGGCCGACATGGTCGCCTGGTCTTTCTGCAGCTTCTCCTGCTTCGCCTGCAGGGACTGGGCGAGCGTCTCGATTTCGCGCTGCTTCGGCGTGAATTCGTTGCGGATGGCTTCGAGCGCGACTTTCGCCTGGGGCGATTCGTCGAGCAGGCGGCTGTATTCGACCACGGCGATCTTCGTCTGCGCCCACGCAGGGACGGCGAACATCGCCGCGACGAATGCAAGGCCCCACAGCTTCGATTTGTTCAAGCGCGTCACAGAATCCTCACCTCTTGGAGAAACAACGGCCCTTCCGCACGACCGTGACATTCCGGCCTGCCTGGCGCCTCTCGGCTCACCCGTACCGGCACGCGGCGTCAGAACGCCTGGCCGATCGAGAACTGAAAGCGCTCTACCTCGTCTTCGTACCGGAAGGCATCGCCCTTGTCCGCATTCAGCGGGAAGGCGTAGCTGAACCGGAACAGGCCGAGCGGGGCGAGCCACTGGACCCCGAGGCCGACCGATTTCTTCAGCCTAGAATAATCGAATCCGTAGTCTATCGGTATTCTCGTCCCGTCCACCTGCGGCTTGCTCATGAAGTTGACCCCGCCCGTCGAGAATACGTTGCCGATGTCATAAAACGCGCTGAGGCGCGCGCTGCTCTGGAATTTCTGGGGCAGCGGGATGATGAGCTCGGCCCGGCCCACGGTGCGCATGTTGCCGCCGTAGGGATTGCCGAAGTTGTCCTTCGGACCGAGGCGGCTTTCCCGGTAGCCCCGTACGGAGTCCGGTCCGCCGGAGAAGAAGTTGCGGTACGGCGGCAGGGAGGTCGTATCTCCCACCGAATCCCCGTAGCCCACTTCGAGGTTGAACGAGAGCGCGAAGCGGCCCCAGAGGGGCACGAACTTCAGGAAATCGTAGTTCGCGACGTAATACTCCACCTCGCTTCCCGGGGCCGTGTAGGCGAGGGACAGCGTGTGGCGGGTGCCCCGGTCCGGGAACAGGGCGCGGTTCAGGGACGTGAAATTCCAGCCGACACTGAGCTCCGCCGTCTTGAACTTGGTGCCGTGGAAAGTGATGTCGCCGAAGAACGGATCGGAGACCGTGCGGCCGCCGTCGTAATTACCGTTGTTCTTGATCCAGTCCACGGCCTGCGCGGCGCTGCCGCCGTCGTTGGCCAGGAGCTCCGCGCTCTGCAGGGACACGCCGAAACGCAGGGTCTGGTACTCGGTGATCGGATAGCCGAAATCGATGCCTGCGGCGATCGTCTTGGAGCCGAAATCCGAGGACGCGGACACGAACTGCGTGACGTCCCGGTACGTGAGCGAATACGTGCGGGAGAGCTGATCCACCGTCACGTACGGGTTCGTGTGCGAGAAGCTGTACACCTTCGCGTACTTGCCCGAGTTGAGCTCCAGCGCGATGCGCTTGCCCGTGCCCATGAAGTTCGCGTCGGCGTAATTGCCGTTCAGGATGAAGCTCTGGGATTCGGAGTACCCGATACCGCCGCCGAGCTGCGCGCTCGGGCCCTCCTCGACCGTGAAGTCGACATCCACGAGGTCCGGCGCGCCGGCCACGGGCGTCGTCTCGGTCTCGACCTTTTTCACATAAGGCAGGCGCTCGATACGCTGCTTCGAGCGCTCGATGGCGACGTTCGAGAGCCACCCGCCCTCGAGCTGGCGCATCTCCCGGCGCAGCACCTCGTCGTTGATGCGGTTCGCGCCGCCGAACGTGATGTTGCGGACGTAGACGCGATTGCCCGGCTCGATGAAGTACGTGAGGTTGACGGTGCCCGTCTTCTCGTCCGGCGTCGGCACGGGGTCCACCTTCGCGAAGGCGTAGCCGTCGGCGCCGAGGCGGTTCTGGATGAGCTCCTGCGTGGTCGTGATCAGCCTGCGCGAGAAGGTATCGCCCTTCACCGTCAGCACGTACAGCTGCAGCTCTCTCTGCGGCACGACGAACGTGCCGGCGAGCTTCACCTCGCCGAGCTTGAAGACTTCGCCTTCCTCGACATTGATGGTGATGAAGATGTCGTCCTTGTCCGGCGAGATCGCCACCTGCGTCGAGTGCACGCGGAAGTTCGCGTAGCCTCGGTCCATGTAGAACGAGCGCAGCTTCTCGAGATCGCCCTGCAGGCTCTCGCGCGAGTAGCGGTCGTTCTGCTTGTACCAGGAGAGCCAGTTCGGCGTCTTGAGCTCGAAGCTCTCCAGGATCTCCTTGTCGGAGAACGCCTCGTTGCCGACGATGTTGATCTGCCGGATCTTGGCGCGCTTGCCTTCCTTGATGTCGATCTTCACGCGCACACGGTTGCCGGACACTTCCTCGACCGTGGTGTTCACCCGCACGCCGTAACGGCCGCGGCCGTTGTACTGCTCGGTGAGGAAGCCGGTGACCTCCTCCAGCACGGAGCGATCGAAGGTCTTGCCGGTCGCGAGGCCGACGTTGCGGAGGCTCTTCTGCAGGTCCTCCGTCTTGATCTCCTTGTTGCCCGTGATCTCGAAGCTTTCGATGGAAGGCCTCTCGAGCACGGCGACGATGAGCGTGTTGCCGTCCCTGCGCAGCTGCACGTCGCGGAAGAAGCCGGTCTGGTACAGCGCGCGAACGGCTTCGCGGACGCGCTGGGCATTCAGCTGATCGCCGATGTTCACCGGCAGGTAGTTGTAGACCGTGCCCTCGGAAATGCGCTGCAGGCCCTCGACCTTGATTTCACCGACGCGAAACTCGCTGTCCGCGGGCTCAGTGTTCTGGGCCACTGCCAGCTGTGAAAGCGCGAGCGTCGTATGTACGAACAACGCAACCGGGATTGCCACACGGCGCATGCTTGAACCGCCCCTTGAGATACGTTTTGTAATGGCCAATTCGTTCGAAGCCGTCATGCGGCCCCGTGCTCCTGAGTGAGTACCCGATCCCCTGAAGGGCCGCCGGCTATTGACCCGAAACCAGCCGCGGCCCGATCTGGAACGCCACGTCGTTGAAGAGCGCGACCCCCATGAGCAGGATCAGGAGCGCAATGCCGATCTGCTGACCGAAAGCCTGCGCGCGCTCGGACAACGGACTGCCCTTCAGCCACTCGACCAACTGGAACACCACCTGCCCGCCATCGAGGATGGGAATGGGCAGCAGGTTCAGGAAGCCGAGGCTCAGAGAGATCATCACCAGGAAATTGAGGAACGTTACCACGCCGCCGCTCGCGGACTCGCCGGCGAACTGGGCGATGGACAACGGCCCGCTCAGGTTCTTGAGCGACACGTTGCCGGTGATCATGCGGGACACGAGCTTCACCTGCAGGAGCGTCATGTCCCACGCTTCGCGTGAGGCGGCGCCGAGCGCGGAGAGCGGCGTCAGCGTCGTGACGACGGTGAGCTCCTCCGGATACTTCGCGACCTGGTTGTAGACGCCGAGGCGGCCGATCTCCTTGCCGTTCGGGCCCTTCTGGCCCGCGAGCTGCACGCGCATGGTGTGCTCTTCGGTGCCGCGCCGGATGCGGACGTCGATGACGTCGCCCGGCTTCGAGGATGTGGTGACCGCGAGGAGATCCCGGAAATCGTTGATGGGGCGCCCGGCCATCTCGACGAAACGATCGCCCTCCCTGAGACCTGCCTTGTCCGCGGGGCTGCCCTCCTCGATCCGGCCGGCGACCGGCGGAACGGGCGGCTGCCAGAAGCGGAAACCGAGACCGTTGTAGAGCGCGGCGGGCTCCGTGAGCTTGCGACGGGCCTCGCTGCCGCCGACCTCGAGCGAGACCGTGCGGGGCGTGCTGGCGTCCTTGCCCTTCACGAGCAGCTCGGCGCGGCCGTTCGCGGTGATCGCATCCAGCAGCCCGAGGATCACCTGCTGCTGCGTGTCCACCTTCTCGCCGTCGATGGCAAGGATGACGTCCTCCGGAACGAGACCGGCCCGGCTCGCCACGGACTCGACCGCGACCTCACCGACGACAGGCCGCTCTTCCTCGATGACGCCCTTGTGCCAGAACATTCCCCACAGCACGAGGATCGCGAACAGGATGTTGAAGGCAGGGCCAGCGAGAAGGACGAGGATGCGCTGCCAGGGCGGCTTGCGGGTGTAGGAACGAGACAACTCCGCGGTGGGAACCGGCCCTTCGCGCTCGTCCAGCAGCTTGACGTAGCCGCCGAGCGGCAGCATCGCGATGGAGTAGACCGTGCCGTCGGAGCCCTGCCGTTCCCAGAGCGGCTTGCCGAATCCGACGGAGAAACGCAGCACCTTGAAACCCAGGCGCCGCGCGACCCAGAAGTGGCCGTACTCGTGCACCGTGACCAGAAGGCTCACGGCCACGATGAACCATAACGCGTACCAGGCCAAACTCATGCGTGAGCCCCTCGCTCGCGGGCGTGAACAACGGGGATGAACGTACGGGCCAGGCGCCTGCTTTCCGCGTCGGCCGCCAGCACGTCATCGAGACCCCTCAGCGAATTCTCAGGATTCCCCGAAAGATGGGACGACCCGGTCATTTTCGACAGCACGGCCTCACAGACCCCGGCGATTCCCGGAAAGTTCAACTGCCGGTCAAGGAAGGCCTGTACGGCGACCTCGTTCGCGGCGTTGAGAATGGCCGGGTGAAGTCCCCCGGCACGAGCCGCGGCCTGCGCTAGCGCGAGACAGCGGAACCGCTCGACATCCGGCGCGCAGAATTCGAGCCGCGCGGCACGGATCAAGTCGAGGAATTCTACACCGGAGGAAAGCCGTTCCGGCCATGCGAGCGCATAGGCAATTGGCGTACGCATATCCGGGGAACCCAACTGCGCGAGAACCGAGCCGTCCACGTACTCGACCAGCGAGTGCACGATGCTTTGCCGATGCACCACAACCTCGACCTGCGCCGGGTCGAGGCCGAAGAGCAGCACGGCTTCGATGAGCTCGAGTCCCTTGTTCATGAGGGTCGCGGAGTCCACGGAAATCTTCCGGCCCATCACCCAGTTCGGATGCGCGCAGGCCTGCTCCGGCGTACAGGTGGCGAGCTTCTCCATCGGCCAGTCGAGGAACGGGCCGCCGGACGCGGTGAGCAGAACCCGGCGCACGCCCTTCGGCGTTTCGCCTGCGCGGGTATTCGCGGGCAGGCACTGGAAGATTGCGCTGTGCTCGCTATCCACCGGAAGCAGCGTCGCACCGGATGCTTGCGCCGCGCCGATGAGCAGCGGTCCCGCCATGACCAGCGATTCCTTGTTCGCAAGCAACAACCGCTTGCCCGCATTCACGGCGGCGAAGGTGGAACGCAGCCCGGCCGCGCCCACGATTGCGGCCATGACGTACTGCGACCCGGGATGCGCGGCGACTTCGATGAGCCCTTCTTCGCCGGTGAGGATGCGCGTGCCCGACACGCCAGCGCGCGCGAGCCGTTCGTTCAATTCGGGCAGACCTGCCGGATCCGAGAGCACCGCGAAATCGGGACGCCACTGCACGATCTGCTGGGCGAGCTTCGCCACGTTCTGCCGGGCCGCCAGTGCGGAAACGCGAAAGCGATCCGGGTGACGCGCGAGCACATCCAGCGTGTTTTCACCGATGGATCCCGTCGAGCCGAGTACGGCGACGCCGATTACTTGCCCCTGTCGGGTGGCACTCACGGTCGCATTCCAAGAAGCAGCAGACCGAGGAAAAGCACGGGTGCTGCGCCAGTGACGCTATCGATGCGGTCCATGACACCGCCGTGCCCGGGGAACAAACGCCCGCTGTCTTTGAGTCCCGCGAAGCGTTTC